>Ga0075425_100002356_pt1 | contig 18913 bp, 19 predicted proteins | sample SoiMethybrSBSTD4_FD_75300 | JGI IMG/M metagenome (GOLD analysis project Ga0075425, IMG submission 75300) | Bulk soil microbial communities from a Populus tree surrounding site in Tennessee, USA - Soil MetaG P. TD hybrid SBSTD4 | ecosystem: Environmental > Terrestrial > Soil > Tree plantation... | reverse complement strand
GCTCCTGGCCATCATCTTCATCCTCATGCTGCCGCTGCTGCTCATCATGCGCCCGCCGAAACACCGCCGCGCGGGCGCGGCCCTGCACTGACGGCCGGCCCATTAGCGCCGGGCTGGTGGAAATATTTTGGCGACCTTGCCCTGGACATCCTGCGCAACGCGCAGAAGGAATAAGATTCACTCCCCCTCCAAGGTCGGGGGGGCCGCGTTACCCTGGATCGACGGGCTCATCTGCGCACAGGAGGGACAGATGAACGCCGATGCGATTCGGGTGATCGAGGCGATGGCGTGGTCGGAAAGGCTGGGCTCGCGGTCGGTGCTGCCGCTGCGCAGGATCGCGGCCGACGCGTTGGGCGGCAACGGCGATCTCGCCGCGCGCGTCCTGGCCGACCTCGACGAGCAAGGTTGGGTCCATACGGATAGGATGGGTGGGGAAACCGGCTGCCTGACCCCCAAGGGACGGACGGCCGCCGCGCTGCACACCACGCTCTCGTAACGCCGCACGTCGACGCGGACCTGAGTCGGCTCGTCCACGCAGGGACGGTGCCGTGGATGACGGACCGTTCCTCCGAGACCGCAGCCGACGCCGGCGCGGCACCAAGCGATATGACTACGAGCATCGACACCACGAGTCGGCCGACGTCCGTGCGCCCCGGCCGCCGCCCCCGTATCCTGGTCGTGCACGAAGCGCGCGCGGAACGCGACGCCTACTCCGCCCACCTGCGCGGGGCCGGCTACGACGTCCAGATCGCGACGGACGGACTGGAGGCGGTGGCGCGCGCCGTGGCGCGCCGGCCCGACGCGATCGTCATGGACGTGGCGGCGTCGGGACTGGACGGGTGGGACGTCACGCGGCGCCTGAAGGCCGCCGCGGCGACGCGCGAGATCCCCGTCATCGCGGTCGGCGCCCGCGAACGGGCCCAGGCCGCGGGATGCGTGGCCTGCCTGCCCAAGCCGTGCGCGCCCGAGGACCTGCGCGCCGAGCTGGACCGACAGCTCGGCCAGCACCGCCCGCGGCCACGCCGGCGCGGCCGCGCGGGCCGGATGTGACCGTGGCGCACACGTGGCGTGGATCTTGCTGAGTCCGGGAGCGTATGGAAGACCCGCTGCGCCCTAGGATCCGCCGCCATCATCAAGCCGCGCTCGTCCTTCTAGTTGCGGTGATCGCCGGCTATGCCGTCTGGCTGCGCGGTGACCGTTCCGCCCCGGCCGGGCAAAACCGGGCGGAGACCGCGCCGTCGACGGCCAGTGCGACGGCGGCGCCGCCCCCCGCCTCCGCACCCGCCGTGGTCGCGACGGAGCCGCCCACGCCCGCGGCCCTGGTGCCGACCGGGCCGTACGACTTCGCGCATGACCGCGTCCAGGAGGATCGCGGCCAGGCCATGGGGCTGGCCGCGCGCGTGGTCGTGCCCGTGGAGCTCCAGCACTACAGCGACCGGCGGCGCTTCCTCGCCGTGCAGATGGCGGACACGCGGCAGGAGCAGCTCGAGCTGCCGCAGGACGACGGCGACCTCGCGGCGATGCTGCGGGCGGGCACGCTCGTCGAGCTGCCGCCGCTCGGCCAGGACTACATCCTCTACGACATCGGCACCGACGCCGCAGACGATCCCATGGCCGCCTACGATCCCGACGCGCACAAGGACGTGCCCCTCTTCGCCTCCGCCGCCGACCTGGACGCGGAGAGGGGATCGCTGGCCGACCTGGCGAAGGAGTCGCCCAGCCGGCGGACGCGGACCCTCGCGGAGAAGCGGCTGGAGGCGCTCGCGCACTACTACGACGATCCTGCGCAGCGCGATGTCCTCCTGAAGAAGGGAGCGGACATCGCGGGGCTGGCCGCGAACTTCGACGGCCAGAGCTACGACCTCAAGGACCCCGTCGATCGGGGGCGCTTCGACGCGCGGATGCTCAGCCTCATCCGGCCGGGCGCGCGCGACCTGATCCTCGACATCGCGCGCGAATACCATCAGCGCTTCGGCCGCCTGCTCCCCGTGACCTCGCTCGTGCGCACGGAGCGCTACCAGCGGCGCCTCACCCGCGTCAACGCCAACGCCACGAGCGTGGAGATCCCGCCCCACACGACCGGGTGCGCCTTCGACATCTCGTACCGTTACATGGCCGCGGACGAGCAGCAGTTCCTGATGGACCGGATCGCGCAGCTCGAGCAGGACGGCAAGGTCGAGGCCCTCCGGGAACGGCGGAACCACATTCACGTGTTCGTGTTCCCGGACGGGCAGAGGCCGCCAGACTCGTTGGTGGCGCAGTTCCTGGACGAAGTCGACGCGTCGCATGGGATAGTGCGAGATGCAAGCGGCGCCATCGTGCGGTCGCCGCGCCGCGGGGCGCGCGGGGCAAGGGCCCGCTGATCCGTTCCTGAAGACAGACCGACCAGGCCACAACCTCTTATCGCTAACCGCGTCGATCGATTTTCTGTTGCTGTGTTAGTGTGCCCTCCTTCGCGGAGGTTTCATGCTCGCTGCTTTGGCGTCTCTGATCCTCGCCGCTCCCGTCCCTCCCCCTGACCTCCCCCCCGCCGTCTATCGCGACCGCCGGGAGAGGGTGATGCGCGAGCTGGACGGCTGCGTGGCCGTGCTCGCCGCGCGCGGGGAGATGAGCGGCGTGACCGAGGACTATCGCCAGGACGGGAACTTCCTCTGGCTGACCGGGATCAACGAGGGCGAGGCCTGGCTCCTGCTGGCGCCGAAGGCCAAATACGACCGCAGCGTGCTCTTCCTGCGGCCGCGCGACCCCGAACGCGAGCGCTGGACGGGCCCGCGCGAACCCCTCTCCCCCGCCCTCCTCGAGCGCTTCGGGGTGGACCGCGTCCTGCGGGGCCGTCCCGATCGTGCCGCCGTCGCCTCCGCGATGGGCACGGACTGCGTCGCCGTCATCGCGCCCGTGGACGACGTCAAGGACGAGCGGCCGGACACCGTGCTCAGCCGGCAGGTGGCAGGCGCCCTCGGCCTCAAGGTCGTGTACAAGCGCGACCTGCTGGCCCGGCTCCGCGAGACCCACGAGCCGCAGGAGCTGGCCCTGATGGAGAAGGCCATCGACATCACGCGGCTGGGCCACGAGGCGGCGGCGCGGGCTACCGTGGCCGGAGTCACCGAGCGCGACGTGCAGACGAAGATCGAATACGCGTTCTTCTCGAACGGAGCGACCGGGCTGAGCTATTCCTCGATCGTCGGCAGCGGCCCCAACGGCGCGGTGCTGCACTGGGACCACAACGATCGTCCGCTGCGGGCGGGCGACCTCGTCGTGATCGACGCCGCCGCCGACTACGGCCGCTACGCTTCCGACATCACGCGCACCTATCCGGTGAGCGGCAAGTTCACGGACGAGCAGGCCAAGGTCTACCGCGCGGTGTACCAGGCCCAGGAGGACATCTTCGCGGCCATCAAGCCCGGCGTGAGCATGGCCGACCTGCAGAAGGTCGCGGAGGCCTCGCTCAAGCGCGCCGGCTACCTGGAGGCCTTCATCCACGGGTTCGGCCATTTCGTCGGCCTCGACGTGCACGACTCGGGCCGCTACGACCTCCCCCTGCCCGTGGGGGCCGTCTTCACCGTCGAGCCCGGCGTCTACCTGCCCGACCGCGGCTTCGGCGTGCGCATCGAGGACGAAGTGCTGGTGACGGAGACGGGCTACCGCCACCTCTCGTCGAAGATCCCGCGCAAGCTGGAGGACGTGGAGGCCTGGGTGGCGGCGGCACGGCGCTGATGAAGAAGACCCCCCCGAAGCGGCCACGGCGGGCGGTTCCGCGCACCGCGGGCGGCAAGAAGATGGGTCCCGAAGTCCTCGCCCACGCCGGGCGGCAGGCCCTCGAGGGCGTGCGCGAGCGGACGGAGATCGGGCACCGCGAGGCCGGACGGACGGCGGCGGCCGGCGGCGACGCCACCGAGCGCGTGATCGACGACGCCATCCGCGACCCGTACCTCCTGCCGGTCACGGAGGACGAGAAGCTGCTGAGCCTCTCGCAGGGCGTGGCGCGCCCGGACGACTTCACGCGCACGGACACCTGGCGGCTCATGCGCATCACCGGGGAGTTCATCGAGGGCTTCGACCGCCTGGCCGGCGTGACCAAGGCCGTCACCGTCTTCGGCTCCGCGCGCGTCGGCCCGAGCGACCCCTGGTACGCGGTGGCCCAGGAGGTGTCCCGGCTCCTGGCCAAGGAGGGCTTCGCGATCATCACGGGCGCGGGCCCCGGGATCATGGAAGCGGCGAACCGGGGGGCGCGCGAAGGCGGCGGCCGCTCCATCGGCTGCAACATCGAGCTGCCCTTCGAGCAGCACGCGAATCCCTACGTCGACACCCTCATCAACTTCCGCTACTTCCTCGTGCGGAAGATGATGTTCATCAAGTATTCGACCGCGTTCCTGATCTTCCCGGGAGGCTTCGGCACCCTGGACGAGCTGTTCGAGGCCCTGACCCTCATCCAGACGGGCAAGATCTACCAGTTCCCCGTCGTCCTCTTCGGCCGCTACTACTGGGCGGGACTGGTGCGCTGGCTGCAGGCGCGCGCGCTGCGCGAGGGCAAGATCGCCGCCACCGACATCGACCTCATGATGATGACGGACGTTCCGGCGCAGGCGGTCAAGGTCGTCCTGGAGGCCTACGCCGCCCAGACCCGGCTGGCCCGCGAGCGCGCGGAGCGGGAGCGCGAATCCTGACCCAGGACGGCGCTCCGCCCGCCGTGGACCTGGCCGCCCTGGCCGCCGAAGCCATGCGCGAGCGCGGGCTCGCCCCGGAGTTCCCGCCGGAGGCGATGCAACAGGCGGAAGCGCTCCGGGACCCCGCGCGCACGGCGGGACGAGGCGTGCGGGACCTCACCGGCGCCGCCTGGTGCTCGATCGACAACGACGACACCCGCGACTTCGACCAGCTCACGCTCAGCGAGGACCTGGGCGCGGCCGGGACGCGGGTCCTGGTGGCGGTCGCCGACGTCGACGCCGCCGTGGCCCGCGACACGCCCATGGACGCGCACGCCCGGCTGAACACGACCTCCGTGTACACGGCCGCGCGCACCTTCCCGATGTTGCCGGAGCGGCTGTGCACCGACCTCACGTCGCTGGTCGAGGGCGAAGATCGTCTGACGGTGGTGGCCGCGTTCGAGGTGGACGGCGAGGGACGGATCGGCGCCACCGACCTGTTCGAAGCGCGCGTCCGCAACCACGCCCGCCTCGTCTACGAGACGATCGCGGCCTGGCTGGAAGGCACGGGCCCGGCGCCCCCGGAGGTCGCCGCCTCCGCCGAGCTGGCCGCGCAGCTTCGCCGCCAGGACGAGGCGGCCCGCCGGCTGCGCGCCCGCCGCCACGAGCGCGGGGCCCTCCCCCTGGAGACGATCGAGGCGCGGCCGGTGATGCGCGACGGACGCGTGGTGGAGCTGCGGCCACAGGAGAAGGACCGCGCCCGCCAGCTCATCGAGGACTTCATGATCGCGGCCAACGAGGCCACCGCGCGCTTCCTCCAGGACCGCGGCGTCCCCAGCCTCCGCCGAGTCGTGCGCTCGCCCGAGCGCTGGTCCCGACTGGAGGCGCTGGCCGCCGGCAAAGGCGTGACGCTTCCCACGGAGCCGGACGCGGGCGCCCTCGCCGACTTCCTGCGGCGCATGCGCGCGGCCGATCCCCTGCGCTTCCCGGACCTCTCGCTGGCCGTGGTCAAGCTCCTGGGCGCGGGTGAATACGTCGTGCACGAGCCCGGCACGGAAGGAGCGGGACACTTCGGCCTGGCCGTGCGCGACTACACCCATTCCACCGCGCCCAACCGGCGCTACCCGGACCTCGTGACGCAGCGCCTGGTGAAGGCGCTCCTGGCCGGGGCCCCGCCTCCCTATGCGCGCGACGAGCTGGAGGCGCTGGCCCGTCACTGCACGCGCCAGGAAGATGCGGCCAACCGCGTGGAGCGGCAGGTCAAGAAGGCGGCCAGCGCGCTGCTCCTCTCCGACCACATCGGCGAGCGGTTCGACGCGCTCGTCACCGGGGCCTCCCCCAAGGCCACCTGGGTCCGCACCCTGCGCCCGCCCGTGGACGGCCGCGTGGTGGCCGGCGAGCAGGGCCTCGACGTGGGCGACGCCGTCCGCGTACGCCTCGTGCGCGCCGATCCGGCGCGGGGCGAGATCGACTTCGCGCGCGACGACCCCGCGCCAAAGGAGACGACGTGAGCCAGCCCGCATCGCAATCGTTCGCGAACCACGCCCGCATCGTGCCCGGCTTCCACTACGGGGTGGTCGGCGCCCTCTCCCTGAACTTCCTGTGGTCGCTGGTGCGCCTGTATCGCGTGCCCGGGCTCGACGCGGTCGTGGGCGTGATCACGGCCGGCGGCCTCCTGGGCCTGCTCTTCTACGCACGCATGTTCCCGCTGCGCGTCCAGGACCGGATCATCCGTCTCGAGATGAGCCTCCGCCTGGCCTCCGTCCTGCCTCCGGACCTGCGCGCGCGGGCCAGCTCGCTGCGGCCCGGCCAGCTCGTCGCCTTGCGCTTCGCCAGCGATGCCGAGCTCCCCTCTCTCGTGCGCCAGATCCTCGACGAGAACCTGGCCGACCGCCGCGAGATCAAGCGGCGCATCCGCGAGTGGCAGGCGGACCACTTGCGGGCCTGACTCAGGGCACCTCGCCGGAGAGGATGCGGGCGAGGACCCTCGCGTCGATGTTGCCGCCGGAGACCACGCACACGGTCTTGCCGCGGCCGGCCTTGCCGGAAAGAGCCGCCGCCACCCCAGCCGCGCCCGCGCCTTCGCTCACCACGTGCGCGCGCTCGGCGAGAAGGCGCACGGCCGCGGCCACGTCGTCGAGAGGGCTGGAGATCGCGCCGTCCAGGAGACGGCTGGCCAGGGGCCACATCTCCGGCAGCACGCCTTTGCTGCCGATGCCGTCCACGAAGCTGGCGGTGTAGGGCGCGGGAACCGGGCGGCCGGCGGCCAGCGCAGCCGAGAGGGGCGCCGCCGTGTCCACCTCGCACGCGATGACGCGGGCACGGGATCCGCTGCCCCGGATGGCGGAGGCGATGCCGCAGGAGAGCCCGCCCCCTCCGTAGGGCACGAGGACGGTGTGCACGTCGGGGAGGTCCTCCAGGATCTCGAGCCCTATGGTGCCGTTGCCGGCCATGACGGCTCCATCGGACACGGGGTGGATGAAGAAGCCCTTGCGCCCGGCCTGCCCGTGGTCCACGAGGACCTGCCACCAGGCGTCGAACGGCACCTTCTCGACCTGCGCGCCGAGCCGCGCCAGCGCGGAGAGCTTCGCCTGGGGGGCGTGATCGGGGACGATGGCGGTCGCGGCCAGGCCCAGGCGCCGCGCCGACCAGGCCACTCCCTGCGCCATGTTGCCGGCGCTGGCGGTGTAGACCCCGTCGCGCAGGGCCTCCGGGCCGGCCAGGGCCATGGCGTTGGTCGCCCCCCGGAGCTTGAACGATCCGATGGGCTGGAGACACTCGAGCTTGAGGTAGATCTCCGCGGGCGCGTCGTCCACCGGCAGGCGGACGAGAGGGGTGCGCAGCACGAGCCCGGCCAGCCTCTCGCGCGCCGCGCGGACCTCGGCCAGCGTCGGGGCCTCAACCGGCATCGCGGCCGCCTCCGAGCTCCACCCACGTCCCCATCCCCGCCGCCTGCGCGCGCGCATGGATGTGATGCGCGGAAGCCACGTCCTCCACGGCGAGGCCCAGGGACTTGAAGACCGTGATCTCGTCCGGGGTGCGCCGCCCATCGACGCGGCCGAGGAGGACTTCGCCCAGCTCGCCCTGCACGTGGTCGTCGCCGATGGCCCCTTCCGCGCGCGCCATGAGCAGATCGCCGGCTTCGTTCGCCGCCGACTCGCGGCGGTCGACGAAGACACGCGCGCGCGCCACCGCCGCCGAATCCAGCTCGCGGGCGGTGCGCAGGCTCGCCCCGACCGCGTTGACGTGGGTCCCCGCGCGCAGCCAGGCCCCCTCCAGGACGGGCTCGCGAGACGCCGTCACCGTGCAGACCACGTCCGCATCCGCGACGGCCTCGCGTGCGCTCGGAGCCGCCTCGATCGCGAAGCCGTGGCGCTTCCGCGCCGCATCCACGAAGCGCGCGACGTGGGCGGGGTCGCGGCTCCACACCCTCACCCGGCGCAGCGGACGCACGAGCGCGACCGCTTCCAGGTGCGTCGCGGCCTGGACCCCGCTCCCGAGCAGGGCCAGCGTGCTCGCGTCCGCCCGGGCGAGGGCGCGCGTGGCCACGCCCGACACCGCCGCCGTGCGGATGGCGGTGATCGAGCTCGCGTCCATCACGGCGAGCAGACGCCCGCGCTCCGTCTCGAACAGGAGCACCGCGCCCTGGTGCGAGTCGTAGGCCGTGCCGTGATTGCCGGGAAACACGGTGATGACCTTGATCCCGACCGCGGGCGGCGAGGAGAGATGGGCGGGCATGGCCCCGAACGCGCCCTGGCCCCCGGGCAGCATCAGGACCTGACGCAGGGGCAGCAGCGCCTCCCCGCGCGCCAGCGCGGCCAGGGTCCGGGCCATGACGTCGAGACACTCCGCCATGGGCAACAGGCGGCGCACCTCGTCCTGGTTGACGATCAGGATCTGCATGGCACCTCCGGCGCCGCATCATAGCCGCGTTCCGGCTTGCACCCGCGGCCCGGGTCCGTTACGGTGGCGGCCTTCCACACGGGGTGAACATGAAGGGCAACGCCCCCACGCTGGCGCGGGGGATCCTGGTGATGGCCGCGATCCTGGGCATCACCGCCGCCGCCGTCCTCGCCGACGCCCTGCGCGCGGGCGTCCCCCTCGGCCGGCTGGGCGCCTTCGACGCGAACGAAGCGCGGAACCTGATCAACGCCTTCAGCCGCGCGGGAAACCAGCTGGTAGCGGTGGTGTTCACGACCGTCTCCATCGCCGTCCCTCTCACCGCGAACATGTACTCCCTGAAGTTCCTCGAGTTCTTCCTGAAGGACCGCGTCAACTCGGGGATGCTGCTGCTGGCGGCAACGGTCGCGCTCAACACCATCCTCGTGCAATACGCCACCAAGGACGACTTCGTCCCCATGCTTGCCCTCAACGTCCACTTCGCCCTGCTCTCCCTGGCCTTCATCCTCCTCTTCCCGTACCTCTACTACCTGTTCCGCTTCCTCCACCCGAACACGCTGCTCGAGCGGCTGGCCAGCGAGTGCACGTACCACCTCGATCGGGCCACGGGGAGACGCAACGCCCTCGGCGAGCACCGCCGCCACGTCTCGGAGAGCTTCGAGCACATCGCGAACATCGCCGTCCGCTCCGTGGACCGCCTCGACCGCAACACCGCCATCGAGTCCGTCCACATGCTGGAGGACCTGGCCGGCCGTTACCGGGCCCACAAGGCGCGCCTGCCCGCGGAATGGTTCGAGGCGGAGAAGGAGCTGTTCCTCAGCTTCTCCTCCGCCGCCGTGGACGAAGCGAACGCCAGCCGGAGCTGGGTGGAGATGAAGATCCTCTCGCAGCTCCGTCAGGTGCTGGGCTCCGCCCTCACCCGCATGCACGACGTGACGAGCGCGGTGGCCAAAGCGCTCCGCCGCTTCGGCCTGGCCGAGGGCGTGCGCTCGGACCCGCGCCTGCGCGAGCTCGCCGTGGAGTATTTCAACACCTTCATCCGCCGCGCCATGAACACGCGCGACGTGCGCTCGGTGTTCATCCTTTTCGACCAGTACCGCATCCTGGCCGAGGAGCTGCTGGCGGATGACCCGGAGCTGGTGCTGGAGATCGCGTATTACTTCGCGTATTACGGCCAGATCGCGCGCGACATGCAGCTGAGCTTCGTGGTGGACGCGGCCGCCCACGACCTCGGGGCCCTCGTCCGGCACGCCTGGGAGAAGCAGTCCCCCATCGCGGAGCGGCTGCTGGAGTCGTTCCTCCGCTACGACGGCGCGGGATCGCTCGGAGTGGCCAAGGCGCAGGCCATCCTCGGCAGCTACTTCGTGATGACGGACCGCGCGGGGGCGGCCGCTCAGGTGAAGGAGCGCCTGCGCCTCCTCGAGTCGGCGCGGATCGAGCGCCTGAGCGCCGAGCTCATGGCCGTGCGGCGCGAGAAGTACTGGGAAGTCAACGAGCGCCGCATGAACATGGAGTACGTCCCCGACGCGCAGCGGGAGCGCCTGCGCGAGTTCCTGGGGGGATTGCGGTAGAACCGCGGCGTCGATGAATCGTTCGTAGGAAGAGTCTCCGGACGTTGTAACCGTGGTGTGCCGATCCGTCGAACCTCTCTTTTCCTCCGTGGTCGTCTCCGTAAGTTGTTGATTCCAAGCCGCATCCATTTCAGTTTCACGGTCCGATTCTTGCTCTTACTCCCCCCGAGGCCAGCCGGTCGCTTCGAGCGGTTCGAAGTGTCTGGGCCGGTCCGAGAGGCGACCCGTGACCGATCACGATCGCATCGACCTTCCCTCCCCCGGGTTGGCGCCGCGCCACGGCGATCGCCGTCGCCAGGATCGCCGTTCGAACGCGCGGGTGGGCAAGGAAGACCGGCGCCGGCGCGACCGGCGGCGTGGAGTTGCGGGTGGACTCCTCCTCACCGGCCTCGCGCTGGCGGCAGGGGTCCATCAAGGTCGGGGCCTGTCGGACCGGGCCGCGGATGCGCCGACCTCCGAGGAGGCGCGGCCCCTCCCGGGATCCCCGGCGGCCACCGGCGCCACCGAGGCGGCGACGCCCCTGAGCCCCTACGAGGACATCATCCGGGAGGCCGCTCTCAAATACGGCGTGGATCCCGACCTGGTGCGCGCCGTCATCCGGACGGAGTCGAACTTCAATCCGCTCGCCCAGTCGCGCGCGGGTGCCCAGGGGCTCATGCAGCTCATGCCGCGCCTGGCCAAGGAGCTCGGCATCTCGAACCCGTTCGACCCGCGGGAGAACGTCCTCGGCGGCACCCAGTACCTGAGCAAGCTCCTCGACCGCCACGACGGCAACGTCAGCCTCGCCCTGGCCAGCTTCAACGCCGGGCCGCGGAACGTCAGGAAGTACAAGGGCATTCCGCCGTTCAAGGAGACGCGGGGTTACGTCAAGAAGATCACGGGGCTCCTCGCCGACAACACGGCCAGCGGCAGCGACCAGGGACGCGGCGCCGCCGACTGAGGGACGCCGCGGCCTTCTTCCCTAACGCCGGCCGGCGAGGCTGGCGACGATCTCGGCGAGCTCGTCCGGCTGGACCGGCTTGGGCACGTGGCGGTGGAATCCCGCGCGCAAGCTGTGCACGCGGTCTTCCGTGCGCGCGTACGCCGTCAGGGCGGCCGCGGGAACGGCGCCGCCGCGCTCGGCCGACCGGGCTCGGACCTTGCGGATGAGGGAATAGCCGTCCTCTCCCGGCATCTCGAGGTCGCTGAGGATCACGTCCGGACGGCAGCGGTCGAGCGCCTCCAGGGCCGTGGCCGTCGATTCGGCCGCCACCACCGTGGCCCCGCGGCGGCTGAGCACGATGCGCATCAGCTCGCGTACGTCCTCTTGATCGTCCACCACCAGGACGGTGAGGCCTTGCAGGGGTGGAGGAGCGAGCGCCTCCCGCCCCGTCGCCACCGCCGGGATCGATCGCTCGGCCAGCAACGGCAGCTGCACGGTGAAGGTGGCCCCCTGTCCCGGTCCCGCGCTGTCCGCGCGCACGTGCCCCGAGTGCAACCCGACGATGTGGCTCACGATGGCCAGGCCCAGGCCGAGCCCGCCCTGCCGCCGCGCCCCCGCTCCGCCCTGGCGGAAGCGTTCGAACACATGGGGCAGGATCGCGGCGTCGATCCCCTCCCCGGTGTCCTGGATCTCGATGGTCACGTCCTGCGCGTCCGGGATCACGCTCACGCGCACCTCGCCGCCCGCGGGCGTGAACTTGATCGCATTGGTGAGGAGGTTGCCCACGACCTGCTGCAGGCGGTCGGGGTCGGCGGCCACCGTGGCCTCGGGGCCCGGCGCGGCCATTCTCAGGGTCACCCCTTTCGCTTCCGCTTGCTGCCGTACCGTGTCCACCGCCGACTCGACGATCTTGGCGGCGTCCACGGTCTGCATCTGCACGCGCAGCTTGCCCGTGATGATGCGGGCCACGTCGAGGGTGTCGGCCGTGAGCTGGGCCTCGAGGTGCGCGTTCCTCTCGATCGTTTCCAGGGCGCGCTCGCGGCTCTTCTCGTCGAGGTTGCCCGTACGCAGGAGGTGGGCCCATCCCATGATCGCCGTCAGGGGGGTGCGCAGCTCGTGGGAGAGCGTGGCCAGGAACTCGTCGCGGGCACGGCTGGCCGCCTCCGCCTGCGCGCGCGCCTCCTCCTCGCGCGCGAGTCGCGCCCGGAGCGCGACTTCGACAAACGGCCGGTCGGCCAGGGCGCGCATCTCCAGCGTGAAGCCGCCCGTGCCCGTCGCGTCGGGCGCGGAGGGCAAGAGGGTCAGCACGAAGCCGGCGCGCACGGTCGATCCGTCGAGACGCCGGCGAGCCCCCTCCTCTTCCACGCGCCCGTCGGCCCGCGCCGCCGCCAGCGCGCGCTCCGGCGCTCCCTCCTCGCGCTCCGCGGGCTCGTACAAGTCCGCCAGCGTGCGCCCGGTCAACTCGCCCGCACCGTAGCCGAGGAGAGCCTCGGCCGCGCGATTGGCCAGCCGAATCGCGCCGGTGGGCGCGAGGAGAGCGAGCCCCAGGGGGAGTGCGTCGATCAGGCGCCGGGCCAGCCCCTCCTCGGCGGCGCCCGTGTGGGATCCCAGGGTCATGTGTTTGTAAGGCCGGGGGGCAGGACTTACAGGAGCGTCAGACCGTGGCCTTGCGACCTTCGACGTAGGTCTTGAAGTTGTAGAGGTCCTCTTCGACCCTCTTCTCCGGATGAGTGAGAAGCCCGGCGAGCGCCTCCCCACCCTTGCGGGCGGGAACGACCCACTGGATCGTCAAGTTCACTTGCGTCTGGCCCGTGCCCATCTCGGCGAAGGTGACCTGGCCGCTGGTCTTGATCGCGCTGCCGTCACGGCTGTGCCAGGCGATGCGCTTGTTGGGCTCGAACATCGTCGTTTCCGCGTCCCACTCGACGCGCTTCCCCAGCGGGCCGTCCATCGTCCAGTGCGTGGAGCCGTCCGCGCGCTTCTCGACGGATTTGATGTTCTTCATGAAGCTCGGGAAGTTCTCGAAGTTCGACCAGGCCTCGAAGACCTCGCCCACTCCCGCGCCGACGATGATGCTCTTGGTCGCCTGCTCCGCCATGGAACCACCTCCCAGGGATAAGTCCGTCCGTCCTTCTTCCCCTGCTGCAACGCACGTGCCGCCATGCGGTCTTTTTCGAGTTTTCATTGACTTCTACAGGAGCGGCCGATAGATTGAACTTGAGCACTCGCCCCTTCGGCCGCTCCGGCTGATCCGCGCGAACATCCACCCGACACACAGGGAGGACCCTCATGTTCGAAAGAGATGATTCCGCTTCCACCGCACTCATTTCGTTCATGCTCGGCGGCGTCGCCGGGGCGGCCCTGGCCGTGCTCTTCGCGCCGGGCGCGGGCACGGACACGCGGCGCCGCCTCGGCGACGGCGTTCGTGACGGCGCCGAGCGCGGGCGGGCCCTGGCCCGTCGCGGGCGGGCCGCCCTCGACGCCGCCGGCCGGGCCGTGACGGGCGCGGTCCATCCCGCTCCCGGCAACGGTCAGGAGGCCGCCGTGAGCGAGCGCGTCCCCGAGCCCGGCCTCACTTCCACCGGCGGACCGGGATTCCAGACGCCCGTCTGACCGATGGACAGCCCGCTCGTCGCCGTCTTCCTGGCCGTCATCGCGCTGACCGCGCTCCTGCAGGCGGGCTTTGTCGCCTATCTCGCTTTCGGCCTGCGCCTGGGCAACCGGAAGCTGCGTGAGTTCGAGGAGACATTCGAGGCGGGCGTCGTCCCCCGCCTCCGTGAGGCGGCGAGGCTGACGGACCGCGCGGCGGACCTGGCGGAGAAGACCCTGGCCCAGGCCTACCGCATGGACGGCGTGGTCGGCGACGTGTCGCGCAAGGCGGAGCGCTACATGGACCAGGCCGCGGCGAAGCTGGAGAACGCGGCCTCGCGTGCCGCGATCCGCGTGGACTCGGAGCTCGCCCTGCGCGCCGAGCGCGTCCGCGATCACCGCATCGTGCGCCGCCTCTCCAGCGCCTCCGCCTTCCTCACGGGCCTCCAGCGCGCGCTCGAGGTCTGGCAGGCCACGGCGGCCGCCCAGGCCGAGGACGAAGAGGACGGCGTCCAGGACGACGACCTGGACTTCGACGGCGAGCCGCCCGACCCCAGCCCGGCCTGACCGCTAGACCATCGCGGAGCGCCGCACGCCGTCCCGGTGCGCGCGGTAGAACTCGACCAGGCGTCCGACGTAGCTCGGGAACGACGGGCACACCAGGCCCAGCGCGCCGAGGTCGCTCGTGGCCCGCGTCGTGTCGTAGCGGCACGGATTGTCGAAGTAATCGAGCGTCTCCACGGGCATCCCGAAGTAGCGCTGGACGGCGGCGGGCGCGAACAGCGCCTTCGCGACTCCCTTCGGCACGGGCAGGTAGGCGAAGCGCTTGTGCAGCTCGCGCGCGAAGAGCTCCCCCACCTCGAAGACGGAGAGCGGCTGCGGGTCGGCCAGGTGATACGTCCGCCCCCGCGAGGCCGCAGAGGCGGAGAGCCGCGCCAGCGCTTCCGTGACGAAGTCCACGGGCACGACGTTCGCGGGGTTGAGGCCGGAGCCGATCTTGAAGAAGACCCCCGGCGACGGGATCCTCTCCATCGCGGTCAGGGTGAAGTACGGACCGTCGAACTTGCCCGTCTCGCCCGTGCGCGAGTCCCCCACCACGATCGACGGGCGGTACGTCGTCACGGGCAGGCCCGAGCGCGCCACCTCCATCTCGGCCAGGAACTTCGTTTCCTCGTAGAAGTTCTTGAACGACTGCCCGACGTCGAGGTCGTCCTCGTGGAAGACGCCTTTGGTGGTGCCGGAGACGTAGCAGGTGGAGACGTAGTGGAGGCGCTCCAGACGCGGGCACTCCGCGAGGAACCGGACGACGTTGCGGGTGCCGTGCAGGTTCACCCGCAGGCCCAGCTCCCGAGGCACCGCCAGGTCGTAGACGGCGGCAAGGTGATGGGCCGCGGTCAGGCTCTCCCGCAGCGCGCGCGCGTCGCCGTCGGCGAGACCGAGCCCGGGCTCCGTGATGTCGCCGACCACGACGTCGGCGCGCCCGCGCGTCTGGGGATGCGACGTCTCGATCTGGGCGATTCCCTGACGCGCCGCCTCCAGGAACCGCGACTGCACGAGGCAGCGGAAGCGCGCCTGCGGCGAGAGCTCCATGAGCCGCGGCAGCAGCCGCATCCCGATGAAGCCCGGGAACCCGGTGAAGAGGACAGTGCTTTCCGTCACCGCTGGAGTCTAACGCGGCGATCGATTTCCGCTACGGTCGCGCGTACCTCGCGACGGAAGGCGGCAGGGGCCGTCCCGCGGGCATCCGTGGATCCGGCAGCGGCGCCCCCGGGCTCAGCCGCAGCGGGAGCACGCCCGCCCAGCATTCGAGGGCGTAGTCCTCCTCGTCGTCGAGGGGCGGGCCGGTGCGGACCTTGGCCGAGGCCTCCTCGATGGGCAGGCGCAGGACGAGCGTGCCCGCGAGCTCCTTGGCGCTGGGCTCGCGCACCTCGCGCCAGCGTCCGGGGGCGACGTGCTCGACGATGGCGTGGAGGGCGTCCCACTTCTCGCGGTCGTCCGTGACCGCCTGCGCGTCGCCGAGCACGACGACGGACCGGTAGTTCATCGAATGGTGGAACGCGGAGCGGGCCAGGACGAGGCCGTCCACGAGGGTGGCGGTCAGGCACACGGGCACGCCCCCTTGCAGGGTCTTCAGCATGCGGCTGGCCGCGCTCCCGTGCACGAACACCTGGTCCCCGGCGCGGGCGTGGATGGTCGGGATCACGAAGGGCTGCCCCTCGCTCACGAAGCCGACGTGGCAGACGAGCGCCTCGTCCAGGATCGCGTTCACGGTGGCGCGGTCGAAGTGCCCGCGCGCGGGCAGGCGGCGCAGGGTGGTGCGTGGGGTCGGCTCCAGGTCGGCCATGCGCGACGGCTCCTTCTGTGATAACGTACTAGTACGTACTCATGAACGTCGCACTACAATACGGCATCAGCGGCCGCACGGCAAGCGCGGTGGCGGAGAGCGCGGAGCGCGCGATCATGGAGGGGCGCCTGCCCCCGGGCGGCCTCCTGCCGCCCGTGCGGGGCCTGGCCGGCGCCCTCGGGATCAGCGCCGCCACCGTAGCCGCCGCCTACCGCACATTGCGCGTGCGGGGCCTCGTGGCCGGCGAAGGCCGGCGCGGCACGCGCGTCGTGTTGCGTCCCCCGCTCCTGCTGCGCCGGCCGCCCGTGGTCACGCCGGGCGCGCGCGACCTGGCCGAAGGCAATCCCGATCCCGCCTGGCTGCCCGACCTTCGCGCCGCCCTCCGGCGTGCCCCTGGTCCTTCCGGTCTGTACGGTGGCCCGACGTTCCTGCCCGCGCTGCGCCGGCTCGCCGCCCGCCAGCTCGAGCAGGACCACATCCCGGCGGCGTCCCTCGCCGTCGTGGGAGGGGCCATGGATGGAGTGGAGCGCGTGCTCCAGGCGCACCTCCGCGCCGGGGATCGCGTCGCGGTCGAAGACCCCGGGTACGCGGGCGTGCTCGACCTGGTCGGCGCCATGGGCCTGGTTCCGCAGCCCATCCCCCTCGACGACTTCGGCGTGAAGCCGGAAGCGCTGGAAGCGGCAGTGGCCGCGGGGGCGCGCGCGGTCGTCCTCACCCCGCGCGCCCAGAACCCGACCGGGGCTGCCTTCGACGAGGAGCGGGTCCGCGCCCTGCGCGCCGTTCTCGAACGGCATCCCGACGTCCTCCTCATCGAGGACGATCATGCGGGCCCGGTCGCGGGCACGCCGGCCCTGACCCTCGCTCATCCGCGCAAGCCCCGATGGGCGGTCGTCCGGTCCGTGTCGAAGTCGCTCGGCCCCGACCTGCGCCTCGCGCTGCTGGCCGGCGACGCCACCACCGTGGCGCGCGTCGAAGGACGCCAGGCCCTGGGCGCGGGCTGGGTCAGCCACGTGCTGCAGGCCGCGGTGGCCTCGTTGTGGACGAAGGCCGCCATCGACCGGCGGCTGCGCGACGCCGCGCAGTCGTACACGCGCCGCCGCCGCGCGCTCGTCGAGGCGCTGGGCCGCCACGGCCTGACCGCACACGGACGATCGGGGTTCAACGTCTGGATCCCGGTGCGCGAAGAGGCGGCGACCATCGCGGGGATGGCGGCCGCGGGCTGGGCGATCCGGGCCGGGGAGCCGTATCGCATCCAGAGCCCGCCCGCCGTCCGCATCACGATCAGCTCGCTCACGCTGGAGGAAGTCCCTCGCGTGGCGTCCGCGCTGGCCGAGACCCAAGACGCGCGGGGCCGCACGCCCGCGGCATAGCCCTCGGCATGTCCTCGGCTCGACCCGACGAGGCACGAGAGCGTCGGGTCGAGCCGAGCTCCGTTATCATTCCGCGACTCCGGAGGCCCCACATGCGCGTCGCCGTTGCTGTTCTCCTCGCCCTGCTTCCCGTCCGCGCGCTGACGGCCGCAGACGCCCCCCGCCCCACCCTCGCCCTCGTCGGCGGGCAGGTCATCGACGGCTACGAAGGTCCGCCCATCCACGATGGGGTCGTCCTCATCGCCGGCGACCGCATCGTGGCGGTGGGACCGCGCAGCGCGGTGACGGTGCCGCCGGGCACGACCGTCATCGACACGGAAGGGATGAGCGTCCTCCCCGGCCTGATGGACATGCACGTCCACCTGATGCTCATCGGCCACGCCGACTACGAGCACTGGGACAAGACCTACATGCCGCGCTTCCGAACGGAGATCATGCCCATCGCGGCCCGCCAGCTCCTGATGGCGGGCGTGACCACGGCGCGCGAGCTGGGGGCGCCCCTCGACGACATCCTCGACGTGAAGCGGCGCATCGAGAAGGGCGAGATCCCGGGCCCGCGCCTCTTCGTGTCCGGGCCCTTCATCCAGAAGAAGGCGTACTTCGACTACGAGAAGACCTTCCGCTGGGGCGTGGACTCCCCGGACGATGCACGGGCCAAGGTCCAGAAGCTCGTGGACGCGGGCGTGGACGTCATCAAGCTGATCGACCAGGACCAGCTCACCGACGACGAGGTCGCGGCGGTGGTGGACACGGCGCACCGCGGGGGCAAGCCCGTCGTCGCCCACGCCCACCGCGAGGACGAGATCCGCGTCGGCCTCAAGCACGGCGTGGACTGCTTCGAGCACACCGGCCTCGCCACCGAGCCGGGTTATCCGGAAGACATCCTGGCCGGCATCCGCAAGCGCAACAACACGCTCTACTGGTGCCCGACCATCGAGGGCTTGTTCCTCGCCGACTACACGGCGCGCGTGTTCCCCGAGCGCCTGGACGATCCGGCCTGGCGCCAGGGTGTGCCCAAGGAGATCGCGGACGACATCCGCCAGTCGCTGCGCAACGTCACCGCGCTCGACTACTTCACCCTGACCTTCCGCCGCCTGCCGACGCTCGCGAAGAAGTTCCAGCAGCTTCGCGAGACCGGGGTCACGATGATGGTGGGCACGGACAGCGGGATCCCGGGGAACTTCCACACCGACTCGACCTGGCGGGAGCTGGACACGTGGGTGCGCCTGGGCGCGACGCCGATGCAGGCCATCGCCGGAGCCACCCGCTGGCCGGCACGGTTCCTCAAGAAGGAGAAGGAGCTGGGCACGCTCGCCCCCGGACGCCTCGCCGACGTGATCGCCGTCCGCGGCGACGTCTTGACCCACATCGATCTCCTCCAGCGCGTGGACGTGGTCGTCAAGAACGGCCAGCGCGTGAAGTAGCGGCTCCCCCACCAGCGAACGGCAACCGTGCGCCGGGCGTCGCTGGCGTGCAGGGGCGCGGGGTGCGCGGCGCTCGCTCCGGCGCTGCGCATGACCTTGTCAAGCACGGCGCGTGGGTCCCCACCCACGCGATCAGCAATAAGGAGTTGT
>Ga0075425_100002354_pt1 | contig 18918 bp, 18 predicted proteins | sample SoiMethybrSBSTD4_FD_75300 | JGI IMG/M metagenome (GOLD analysis project Ga0075425, IMG submission 75300) | Bulk soil microbial communities from a Populus tree surrounding site in Tennessee, USA - Soil MetaG P. TD hybrid SBSTD4 | ecosystem: Environmental > Terrestrial > Soil > Tree plantation... | reverse complement strand
CTCGGACTGACTCGGGTCTCGCCTCGCGGCCATGAAGCCGCCGCTCAACTCGGACTGACTCGGGTCTCGCCTCGCGGCCATGAAGCCGCCGCTCAACTCGAACAGCGGGGCGCCAACGAAACAGATGGGCCCTTATCGGCGGGCGGCTACGAGCGGGCGAACTTTTGTAGACTCCGCACTTCCCGCGGCGGTGTCTCGTGCTGGCCGCGCTGGGTCCACGACACCTCCGAGACGTACACGTCGCCGCGCGAGTCGGTGACCACGCTGTGCGGCGCGATGAATTCGCCGGGCTTCTCCCCGGCGAAGGCGCCGCCGAAGCGCGCGACCTTCTGCCCCTTGGCGTCGAGCACGGTGACGCGCGGCCCCAGGTTGGCCACCGCCTCGTTGACGGGCAGGGCGTGGCCGAGCTCGCCCACGTAGAACGTCCCGCCGTTCTGGGTGCGGTCCACGAAGAGCCCGCACGGCCGATGGAGGTTGTTCCACTGGCCTTGATAGCGGCCCTGGCCGTCGAAGATCTGGACGCGATGGTTCTCCCGGTCGGCCACGTAGACGAGTCCGTCACGATCCGTCACGAGGTTGTGGGGCAGGTTGAAGCAGCCGGGATCGGTGCCGGGCTCGCCCCAGGACATCACGTGCTTGCCGTCGGGCGAGTACTTGTGGACGCGCGAGTTGCCGTAGCCGTCGGAGATGAAGAGATAGCCGCTCTTCGGACAGATGGCCACGTGGGTCGGCCGGTTGAAAGGCTTGCCGCCCTGGAGGGTGGAGGGCTTGTCGGGATCGCCGATGGTGAGCAGGCACTTGCCGTCCGCGGTGAACTTCCGCACCGTGTGATGGAGATCGTCGGTGAGCCACACCATGCCGTCGGCGTCGATGGTGATGCCGTGCGCGCGCCGCACCTGGCCCTCGCCCCACGAGCGGAGGAACGTGCCGTGGCGGTCGAAGACGATGACGGGGTGCTCGCCGCGGGTGAAGCAGAAGACGTTGTCCTTGGCGTCCACCGCCACTCCCGCCACCTCGACGAAGCGCCAGCCGTCCGGAAGCCTGCCCCAGCCATCGATGACCTGGAAGTTCATGTCACTCCTCGAAGGCCCGGTCCATGCGCTCGAAGCGTCGGCGCAGGGGCTCGCGGGCCTCTTCATGGGTGATGACGTAGAGTCGGTTGGCCTTGACGGCGCGCAGCACACGTCCCGCCACGTCCTCCGGCTCGAGGTAGCGGCCGATGAGCTGGAACCAGTCGTTGGTTTCCGGTCCCGCGGGATTCTGGAGCTCCGCGGGACGGTTGCGCTCGCTCGTGCGGATGTTGGTGCTCACCCCCATGGGACAGAGGATGGAGACGCCGATCCCATACGGGCGCAGGTCCTTCTGGAGCGTCTCGCTCAGCCCCACCACCGCGTACTTGCTCGTGTTGTAGACGCCGAGACCCTGGGAGGCGATGAGTCCCGCCATGGAAGCCGTGTTGACGATGTGGCCCGGCTCCTTCTGGGCGATCATCCTCGGCACGAAGGCCTCCACGCCGTGGATCACGCCCCAGAGATTCACGCCCAGGACCCATTCCCAGTCGCGGTGGGTGGCGGACTCGAGGCCGCCGTGGATGGCCACGCCCGCGTTGTTGCAGACCACGTGCACCCCGCCCATCTCCGCCCACGCCCGCTCGGCCAGCGCCTGCACGGAGGCGAGCTTCGTCACGTCGGTCTTGACGGTGAGCGCCTTGGTCCCGGCCTTGCGAATGCCCGCGGCCGTCTCCGCCATGCCTGCCTCGTCGATGTCGGCCACCACGACGTGGGCGCCCTCGCCGGCGAAGGCGAGACAGAGCGCGCGCCCGATCCCGCTCCCGCCGCCCGTGATCACCGCGGTCTTGCCCTTGAGATTTTCCATGGGATCTCCCTCTGAAAAGGACCGGGTGAGTGTGGCGCTCTGAGCGAAGGGATGTCAAGTGAGGGGCCGGGCGACGATGGTATGATCTGCCGCCATGGACCACCGGCTTCCCGCCACTGTCGTGCCCAAGCGCTACGATGTGCGGCTCGAGCCCGACCTCGCCGCGGCCACCTTCGCGGGGGAGGTGGTCATCACGGTGGAGGTGGAGACGACCGTCACCGAGATCGTGTGCAACGCGGCCGAGCTCGCCATCCAGAGCGCGGCCCTCACTCGCGACAGCAGCGTGCCCATCCACGGCTCCATCACCCTCGACGATGCGAACGAGCGGGCCCGTTTCGTCTTTCCCGCGGCCATCGCGCCCGGGGAGTGGAAGCTGACCCTGCGCTTCACGGGCACCCTCAACGATCGCCTCCACGGCTTCTATCGCAGCACCTACAAGGACGCGGCCGGCGTCTCCCACACCATCGCGGCCACGCAGTTCGAGGCCACGGATGCGCGGCGCGGCTTCCCGTGCTGGGACGAGCCTGCCTTCAAGGCGGTGTTCGGCGTCACCCTCGTGGTCCCCGAGCACCTCGCCGCAGTGTCCAACTGCGCGGTCGCGCGGGAAGAGCCGCTGGGCGACGGCCGCCGCGCCGTCCACTTCGCCGACACCATCCGCATGTCGACGTATCTCGTGGCCTTCGTGGTGGGCGAGCTCGAGGCGACCGATCCCGTGATGGTGGGCTCCACGCCCCTCCGCGTCTGGTCGGTGCCGGGCAAGAAGCACCTCGGCCGCTTCGCCCTCGAGGCGGGCGCCTTCTCGCTGGACTTCTTCGAGCGCTACTACGGTCTGCCCTATCCCGGCGACAAGGTCGACCTCCTCGCCATCCCGGACTTCGCGGCGGGGGCCATGGAGAACCTGGGCGCGATCACCTTCCGCGAGAACGCGCTCCTCGTGAACGAGGCGGCCGCCGCGCACGCCGAGCTCGAGCGCATCGCGGACGTGGTCGCCCACGAGGTTGCCCACATGTGGTTCGGCGACCTCGTGACCATGGCGTGGTGGAACGGCATCTGGCTCAACGAGGCCTTCGCCACCTTCATGGAGCTGATGGCGGTGGACGCCTGGAAGGCGGAGTGGAAGCGCTGGACCACCTTCGGCGTGTCCCGCTCCGCCGCCATGCACGTGGACGCGCTGGAGGCGACACGCCCCATCGAGTACGAGGTGGGCAACCCCCAGGACTGCCGCGCGATGTTCGACCTGCTCACCTACGAGAAGGGCGCCTCCGTGCTGCGCATGCTCGAGCAGCATCTCGGGCCCGATGTCTTCCGCGAGGGCGTGCGCCTGTACCTGGAGCGGCACCGCTACGCGAACGCGGAGACCACGGACCTCTGGAAGGCGCTGGGCGACGCCTCCCATCAGCCCATCCCCGCCATCATGGACGGCTGGATCTTCAAGCCCGGCTATCCCGTGGTCACCGTCGACGTGGACGGCACGGGGCTCAAGCTCTCCCAGCGGCGCTTCCAGTACCTGGCGGGCGACACGGACAGTGGGCAGCGCTGGCGCGTCCCCATCGTGCTGCGCGCCGCGGTGAAGCGCGGCTACGTGGAGCGGCGTCTCCTTCTCGACGGTGACGAGGCGACGGTGGCCCTGCCCACCAAGGTGGACTGGATCGTGGTCAACTCGGGTGGTCACGGCTTCTACCGGGTGCGCTATGCCGCGCCCCTCCTCAAGAAGCTGGCGGCCGCGGTGGCCCGGATCGCGCCCATCGAGCGCTTCAACCTGCTCAGCGACGCCTTTGCCCTCGTGCAGGCGGGACTCATGCCCGCCGTCGATCATCTCGATCTCACCGCCCGCTTCACCGCGGAGACCGACCGCAACGTGTGGACGGCGCTCACCACCTCGCTCGCGTACATCAACCGGCTGATCGGGGAGGAGCTGCGCGGTGGGCTCGCCGCGCTCGTGCGGCACCGGCTCGGCGAAAAGGTCTCGCTCCTCGGCTGGGAGGTCCAGGAGGGCGAGAGCGAGCTGGACCGCCAGCTCCGCGGCGATCTCCTCCGCACCATCGGCACCCTCGGCGACGACGCGGAGATCCAGGCGCGCGCCCGCGAGGTGTACGCCCGCTACCGGGAGAGCGAGGCCTCGGTGGACGCCAACGTCCTGCCCGCCGTCATCGCCATCCTCGCCGCGGCGGGGGACGAGCCCGAGTACGCGGAGTTCCGCGAGCGCTTCAAGAGCGCCCGCACGCCCCAGGAAGAGCAGCGCTATCTCTACGCTCTCGCCGGCTTCCGCTCACCGGAGCTCCTCGGCCGCACCCTGGACATGACGCTCAACGGCGAGATCCGAAGCCAGGACGCGCCGTACGTGATCCGTAGTCTCCTCGGGAGCGTGTACGGGCGCGGGCTCGCCTGGGATTTCGTGAAGGGCAACTGGCAGACCATGGCCCGGCAGTATCCCGAGAGCGCGTACACGCGCATGTACGAGGGCATCGCGGGGCTCGTCAGCGCAGAGTGGAAGCGGGACGTGCGCGCCTTCTTCGCCGACAACAAGATCGATCTGGGGGGCCGGACGCTCCAGCAGTACCTCGAGCAGCTCCGGGTTGCCGTGGCCTTCCAGGAGCGGGAAGCGGAGACTCTCACCGCCTACCTCTCGCGACAGAGGCGCTAGTCATGTGTCCGTCCGCTGCCGAGCCGCTTGCCCGACACCTCGAGCTGGGAGGGTTGATCCCATGAAGTACGGCATCGCCATGTTCCCGACCGACTACGCCATACCGATCGACGAGCTCGCCCGCGAGCTGGAGGCGCGCAGCTTCGAGTCCGTATGGCTGCCCGAGCACACGCACATCCCGGCCAGCCGCAAGAGCCCGTGGCCCGGCGGGCCCAACCTGCCGCGAGAGTACTGGCACACCCTCGACCCGTTCGTGGCCCTCGCCGGCGCCGCGGTGGTGACCAAGACGCTCAAGCTCGGCACGGGCATCTGCCTCGTCATCGAGCGCGATCCCATTCTCCTCGCCAAAGAAGTGGCGAGCCTCGATCACCTCTCGCAGGGCCGCGTGCTCTTCGGCATCGGCGGCGGGTGGAACGCCGAGGAGATGGAGCACCATGGCACGCCGTTCGGGGAGCGCTGGAAGATCCTCCGGGAGCGCATCGGGGCGCTCAAGGCCATCTGGACCCAGGACGAGGCCGAGTTCCACGGCAAGTACGTCAACTTCGAGAAGCTGTGGTCCTATCCCAAGCCCGTGCAGAAGCCGTATCCGCCGATCCTGATGGGCGGCGCGGGTCCCCACGCCCGTCAGCGCGCGGTGGACTTCGACGGCCACTGGATCCCCATCGGCGGTCGTGCCTACAGCGAGCCGATCGCCGAATCGATGGCAGATTTCCGCGCCCGCGCCGAGAAGGCGGGCCGCGATCCCGCCACGCTCACCGTGACCATCTTCGGAGTCGCCCCCGACGAGGCGCGGGTGGCGACCCTCCGCGACGCGGGCGTGACGCGGGCCGTCTTCTTCGTGCCGTCGGCCACCCGCGACGTGGTGCTGCCGCTCCTCGATCAGTACGCGGGCCTCGCCAAGAAGGTCGGCTAGCTCGGATTATTCACGAACATGCGGAGCGCGAGACGGCCGGGTCCCGTCGTCGGGGGGAGGGGTGCGCTCATGCTACGTCACCCGCCCGCCTGAATCGCCGCCCTGCGGGCGACGCACAGGACGAGGGGGGTCCACTCCGCCTGAGCGCACCCCCCCGCCGCCACCCGCCCGGTCGCACGTGCGGCGTCCGTGAATAATCCGGGCTAGCTCGGCTGGCGGGCAGTGAGGAGGAAGACCACGAGGGCGCCGATGCCCGCGAGGGCGAAGCCGAAGGTGGCTACATGGAGCAGAAGGCCTGGGGCGCCTTCCGTTACGAGGTGTTCCCCGCCTACGACTTCGCCCCCATCGCCGCCGACCTCAAGAAGCAGTACGCGTGACGGACAAGCATGATGAGAGGGAGAGGGGACGGTGCTAGGATGATAGCGTGAGGAAGTCGCCGTCGCGCATCGAGCTGGCCATGTCGCCCACGCCCATCATGAAGCTCGATCGCGTCTCCCGCCGCCTGGGCGTCGAGGTCTACCTGAAGCGTGACGACCTCACCGGCATGCTCGAGTCCGGGAACAAGGTGCGCAAGCTCGAGTTCCTCGTGGCCGATGCCCTCGATCAGGGCACGGACACTCTCATCACCGTGGGTACCTTGCAGTCGAATTGCTGCCGTGCCGTGGCCGCGGTGGCCGCGCGTCTCGGTCTCTCCGCCGTGGTGGCGGTCAAGGGGACGCGGCCCGACGTCTACGACGGCAATCTGCTCCTGAACCGGATGCTGGGCGCCGAGGTTCGCTATCTCAGCGACGAGGAGTTCGCCAGCTATCCGGTGGCCCTGGAGGCGATCGGGGAGGAGGTGCGGCGCCGCGGTGGCCGCCCGTACATCATTCCCGAGAGCGGCTCGAACGAGACGGGCGCGCTCGGGTATCTCGAGTGCGCTGTAGAGCTGGCGGGCCAGATCGAGCACGGCGCCCCCCGCTTCGACACCGTGGCTATCGCCGCCTTCAGTGGGGGCAGCCAGGCGGGGCTCCTCATGGGCAAGCAGCTCGCCGGCCTGCCCTCGGAGATCGTGGGCGTGCCCATCGCGTGGCCCGCCGAGGCTGTGCGCGCCTACGCCGCGGAGACCATCGGCAAGGCCGTGCGCCGCTACGGTTTCGCCGTCGAGGTGCCCAAGACCATCCATCTCCTCGACGGCTATCAGGGCACGGGACGCGCCGCCGTCGACGACGGGGAGCTCTCGCTCCTCATTCAGATGGCGCGGGAAGAGGGCGTGATGCTCGATCCCGTGTACACCGCCAAGGCCTTCGGCGGACTCCTCGACACGCTCCAGCGCGATCCGAAGGCGCTCGGCCAGCGCGTCTGCTTCATCCACACGGGCGGGATCTTCAGCCTCTTCCCGTTCCGCGAGCCGCTGACCCGTCTCCTCGAAGCCTGACGTGCCAGAGATTCAGCTCACGGGAGGCGAGCTCGACGGGTTGCTCATCCACTACGTGGAGGAGGGCCACGGGCCGGCCACCGTGCTCATCCACGGGCTCGGCGGCTTCGCCGAGTCGTGGCGCCACAACATCCCCGAGCTCGCGCGCCACAGCCGGGTCATCGCCCCCGACCTACCGGGCTTCGGCCGCTCGGGCAAGCCGCGCCGGCCGTACACGGCGACCTTCCTGGCCCGGGGGCTCGACGGTCTGCTCCGCGCACTGGGTGTCGAGCAGGTCCGCCTCGTAGGTCACTCGCTGGGCGGCGCGGTGGCCGCCCGGTACGCGGTGGATCATCCGGGGCGCGTAGAGCGGCTGGCCCTCCTCGGAGCCGCCGTGCCCGGCTTCGATCTCCGGCCCTCGTGGATCTATCGCACCCTGTCGCTGCCTGGGGTGGGTGAGCTCCTCGCCAGCATGATCACTCGCCGGGTCTGCGCCAAGGGCCTCGAGCGCTGCTTCGCGCGGCCGGATCCCGCGGAGATCCGTTTCTTCGTCGATCACGAGTTCGCCGCCCGCACCTCCTTCGAGGGCCGGGCAGCCTATCTCTCGCTGCTCCGCACGGTGAAGGACGACTTCACGGCGGGGGCCGAGGCCTACCGGGCGGCCCTCGCCCGCCTCGGGCGACGCGTCCTCATCATTCACGGGCGCGAGGACCGCGTCATCCCCATCGGTCACGCGCAACGCGTGGCGGAAGGGCTGGGAGGGCTGGAGCCGCGCTGGCTCGAGCGCTGCGGGCACTTTCCACAGATCGAGCAAGCGGGCGCCGTCAACGCCTATCTGCGAGAGTTCCTCTTCGCTCCCGCGTCGCGCTAAATCTCATTTACGACGCGCAGTAAGGGCTAGAGGGTGTAGGTCTTGCCCTGCTCGAGGATGTGAATCCTGGCGGAGTCGATCTTGGCGAGCTCTTCGGCGGTTTCCTGATAGAGCTGCGGCTTCACGTGGTAGACCCAGACCGGCACGTCGGGGGGCGCCTTGTCGAGCTCCCGCTTGAGCATCTCCGGCGTGAGGTGCCCGGAGGTCTTGGCCAGGGCGTCCATACGACTCGGGAAGGACGTCTCCACCATCACCGCCTTGAGGCCGCGCATCTCCCGCGCGGCCTGCCAGATCTTCTTGGTCGGCCCCGTATCGCCGCTGAAGACGAACCCGGTCTCCCCGTCGTGAATGATGAAGCCGGTAGTGGGAATGGTGTGCTCGACCTGGATCGGCGTGACCCAGAGCTCGCCCACCCGCGCCTCACCCTCCTCCGGCAAGGAGCGGAAACCGAGCACCGGAGCCTTGGGATTGGGAATGGTCGAGAAGTTGGGCCAGACGATGTCGTTGAAGACATGAGTGCGGAGGCTGTCGATCACCGTGTCCAGGCTGCAGGCCGTGATCCGGCGCTCGGGCGCCAGCATCGCCAGGGTGTCGGTGAGGAAGCAGAGCCCCGCGATGTGATCGAAGTGGGCGTGGCTCACGAGGGCATACTCGACCTCGACCTGCTCTGCGGGGGAAAGGGCTCCGCCGACCGTGCCCGCGTCCACCAGGACCCGGTCGTCGACGAGGAAGGCTGACGGACGCTGCCCCGGCCCCTCGCTGCCGTACGAGCCGAGGACTTTGATCTTCATGCGACCTTTAAGAGCCTCCCGTCCAGTCGAGATTAAACTTCACGGAGTCTAGTCTAACAGCCAATCGACGGTCAAGTTACGCGACAAGTGTCGGCCGCTGCTACGCCCTTATCCCAAGCCTCCTTGCGAAGCACGGAGGGCGTGTGGGAAGATGCAGCCCATGATCTTCCAACAGCTGGTCAACGAGGATGCGGGCTGCATCTCCTACCTGATCGGCTGCAGCCAGGCGGGCGAGGCCCTGGTGGTGGATCCGGGGCGGGACCGGGTGGATGACTACAGCGCCTGGGCCCGGCGCAAGGGCCTCGAGCTGACCCACATCGTCGACACGCACATCCACGCTGACCACCTCTCGGGGAACCAGGCCCTGGCCCTCAAGACGGGCGCCCGCATTCACATCCACCCGGCGGCCGAGGCTGCCTTCGCGTACACGCCCATCGTTGACGGGGATGCGATCCGCATCGGCACGGTGCGGATCCAGGCCATCCACACTCCCGGTCACACCCCGGACAGCATCTGCCTCCTCGTCACCGATCTCTCACGAGGCGAGGAGCCGTGGTTCGTCCTCACCGGCGACACCCTGTTCGTGGGCGACGTCGGCCGGCCCGATTTCGGCGGCGAGCGGGCCGCCGCGTCCCTCTATGAAAGCCTGACCAGCCGCGTCCTAACCTTGCCTGACAGCGTGGAAGTTTTCCCCGCGCACGGGGCCGGCTCGTCGTGCGGGCGCGCCATGTCCTCCAAGCCAGGATCGACCATCGGATTCGAGCGGCGCTTCAACCCAGCGCTCCAGGCGAAGACGGTCGACGAGTTCGTCCGGAGCCTCATGCAGGGTTTGCCGCCGAAGCCTCCGAGCTTCGATCGCATCATCGCCAAGAACCGTGCCCAGGCCCTGCCGTCGTCCGGCGACCCCCAGCCCCTGACCGTCGCCCAGGCGCGGGAGGTCATGCTCAAGGGCGCCGTCGTCCTGGACGCGCGGAGCCCGGCCGAGTACGGCGAGGGACACATCCCGGGCTCGGTCAATGTCTGGATCGAGAGCAATCCCTTCGCGGCCCGGGTCGCCATGATGGCGCCCCCGGACAGCCGTTTCATCCTCCTCGCCACGGGGCCCTCAGACCTCACCCGCGCCGTGCAGGGGCTGGGCCGGGCGGGCATGGACGACATCGCCGGCTATCTCCAGCGCGGCATGACCGACTGGAAGAGCGAAGGGCTGCCCGAGGCGAAGGTGCCGCAGATCACCGTTCACGACCTGGCGACCATGCGCGAGGAACAGCCGGATCTGGTCGTCGTGGACGTGCGCGAGCCCGCCGAGTGGGACGATGGCCACATCGCGGGGGCGATCAAGATTCCCATGGGCCAGGCCGTGGAGCGGATGGGAGAGATTCCTGCGGACCGTCCAAAGGCGGTCCTGTGCGCGGGCGGGCTGAGGTCGAGCTCGGTCATCAGCGCGCTCATGAGAGCAGGCATGACCGGCATGTACAACGTGGCGGGCGGCATGCGGGAGTGGAGCAAGGCCGGCTATCCCACCGTCAAGCCCGGAGGAACTCCAAGCAGGGCATGAGCGACGACTTCGACTATCCGATCATGGCGCGGGCGTTGATCCTTGGCGACAAGGACACCGTGGCCCGCAAGACCAAGGAAGGTCTCGAGCTCTCCATGGACCCCAAGGAGTTGATCTTCAGGGGTCTCATCCCGGGCATGGACGTGGTGGGGGAGAAGTTCCGCCGCAACGAGTACTACGTCCCCCAGGTCCTCCTCTCCGCCCGCGCGATGTACGCGGGGCTCGACCTCCTCAAGCCGCTCATCACCAAGGGAGGCCAGGGGCAGTCGCTCGGGGTGGTGGTCATCGGCACCGCGCAGGGAGACCTCCACGACATCGGCAAGAACCTCGTGGCCATGATGCTCGAGGGTGCCGGCTTCAAGGTGCACAACGTCGGCCGTGACGTCGCGCCCGAGAAGTTCGTGGCCGCCGTGGAGGAGCACGGCGCTCAGATCGTGGGGATCTCGGCTCTCATGACCACGACCATGCCCGCCATGAAGCGCACGATCGACGCGCTCTCCAAAGCCGGGCTGCGCGAGCGCGTGAAGGTGATGATCGGCGGCGCTCCCGTGAGCCAGGCCTATGCCGACGAGATCGGCGCCGACGGCTATGCGCGCGACTCGACTCTGGCCGTGGTGCGCGCCAAGGAGCTCCTCGGCGTCAGGGTGGCGGGCTGATGGCGCGCCCGTGCGGCTGGGAGATCGTGGAGCGTGCGAAGGCGGGCGAGCGTCTCGTCTTCGACGGCGGCTACGGCACCGCTCTCTTCGACGCGGGTTTGCTCAACGGCGCCTGTCCGGAGCTCTGGAACGACACGCATCCTGACGTCGTCCGGGGCATCCACCAGGGCTATTTCCGGGCGGGCTCGGATTTCGTGGAGACCAACACCTTCGGCGGCTCGCGGCTCAAGCTCAACGAGTACAAGATCGGGGATCGCACGCGCGAGCTCAACGTGAAGGGCGCGGAGCTCGCCCGCTCCGTGTGTCCCCCCGGAAGCTACGTTGCGGGCTCCATCGGCCCCACGAGCTGTCTCCCCCTCGACTATGGCGTCGGCGACAACGTGGCCACCGACGAGGACTATCTCGCCACCTTCAAGGAGCAGGCGGCCGCGCTCGCCGAGGGCGGGGTGGACATCTTCGCCGTCGAGACCATGATGTTCCCCCAGGAAGCCACCGCCGCCATCGCGGCCTGCAAGCAGGTGACGGACCTTCCCGTGATGGCGACCATGTTCTTCCAGTACGAGGAACTGCACGATCGCGATCGCACGATGTGGGGCGAGAGCCCGGCCGACGTGGCGCGGACGCTGCTCGAGGCCGGGGCGGACATCGTGGGCATGAACTGTGGCCGCGGCCCCGATCGCGCCATCGTGATCATCCGCGAGATGCGCGCGGTCACCGACGCGCCCCTGATCGCGTATCCGAACGCGGGGCTGCCCATCACGCGGGGCGACCACACCACCTACGAGCTCGGGCCCGAGGCGATGGCCAAGGATTATCCCGCCCTGCTCGACGCGGGCAGCAACATCGTGGGCGCCTGCTGCGGCTCCGGCCCCGAGCACATCCGCCTCATCGCCGAGGTCGTGCGCTCCCGCCGCAGCAAGTGAGCGCGACGCTCGCCGCCCGCTCGCCCCGTCCCGCCGTCCTGGACGACGTGCCCCTGCGGGTGGACCGCGACGAGGTCCTCCGCTTCCAGGGCTACAAGAAAGGCGTGGACGTGCCAGACGCCGCCGTCCTCGCGCTCTTCGAGGAGGCGCTCGCCCTCGGCGAATCGCTCATCGAGCCCAGCGTCGTCTACCGGACGGTGAAGGTGACAGGCCAGGGCCCCGATCTGCTCGAGGCGGGCGGCCAGAGCCTCCACATCCCGGAGATCGGGCGGCTGTGGGGATCGCTGGAGGAAATCGGCGCGGGCATCTGCACGGTGGGCGAGCCGCTGGAGCGGCGCGTGCGACAGCTCTGGGAGGAGCGGGAGCTGCCCCTCGCCGTCATGCTCGACAGCGTGGGCTCGGCCGCGGTGGAAAGTCTCGCCGAGTACGCCAACGATCTCCTGTGCCAGGCGGCCATTCCCGCCGGGATCAAGGTGACCAACCGCATCAGCCCGGGCTACGCGGGCTGGGACACCGCCGAGCAGTCGGCGCTCTTCGCGCTGTGCCCGGGCGAGCCCATCGGCGTTGTCCTCAATGAGTCGTGCGTCATGACGCCGGGGAAGAGCATCTCCTTCCTCGTCGGAGTAGGGCCGGCCGCGCGAGTGGACCACTACTTCACCCAGTGCCGCCGCTGCTGGATGCGCGACTGCGCCTATCGGCGGGCGCCCGCCGCGGTCACCGTGCGCCGGTAGGGCCCCCGCCGGGGCAGGTGATACGATGGTCGGAGTCATGTCGGACAACGTGATTCTGGTGGGCTTCATGGGCGCGGGGAAGTCCTCGGTGGGCCGCATCCTCGCGCGCCGTCTCGGGCGCTGCTTCGTGGAGACGGACGACATGATCACCGCCCACGCGGGGCGATCCATCCCCGAGATCTTCACGGAGAAGGGCGAGGCCTACTTCCGCGCGCTGGAAGAGGACATGGTGCGGCTCCTCGCTCTCAAGCGGGGCGACGTGATCGCCACGGGAGGCGGGCTGCCCTGCCACGAGGGCCGGCTGGAGGCCCTGCGCGCGATCGGCACGGTGGTGTGGCTGGGGGGCGATTTCGACACGCTCTACGAGCGGGCACGGCGCGGCGGTGACCGGCCGATGCTGCACGGACGCACGCGCGAGCAGACCGCCGCCCTCTACGAGGACCGGAAGCGCTTCTACGCGCAGGCCGACCTCTCCGTGGACACGAGCGGGCTCACTCCGGACCAGGTTGCCGGCCGCGTGGCCGCCGAGCTCGCCGGCCGGGCCAGGCAGGTCGTCTAATGGCCGCGGCGCTTCTCGAGAGGCTCCGCGAGCGCCCCCTCCTCGGCGACGGGGCCATGGGCACCATGCTCTACGCGCGCGGGGTGCCGCTGGACGCCTGCTTCGACGTGCTCAACGTGAACGAGCCCAAGGTGGTGCAGGGCATTCACGCCGAATACATCCAGGCGGGCGCAGACTGGATCGAGACCAACACCTTCGGGGCCAACCGCTTCAAGCTCGCCGTGCACGGCCTCTCCGCCCGTGTGCGCGAAATCAATCTCCGCGGGGTGAAGCTCGCGCGAGACGTGCGCGAGACCATGGGCCGCGACGTCTTCGTGCTCGGCTCCGTGGGCCCGCTCGGCAAGTACCTGGCGCCCCTCGGCTCCATCACGCCGGAAGAAGCGCGCGCGGCCTTCCTCGAGCAGGCGGAGGGTCTCCTCGAAGGCGGGGTGGACGGTTTCGTGGTGGAGACCTTCTCCGACCTCACGGAGATGCGGCAGGCCGTGGAAGCTATCCGGGCCATCACCGACCTGCCCGTGGTGACCCAGGTCGCCTTCACCCAGGATCACGTGACCTTCCTCGGCCAGACCCCGACGGAGGTGGTGCGCACGCTTCGTGAGCTGCCCGTGCAGGTGATCGGGGCCAACTGCTCCGTGGGCTCCAGCACGCTCTACGACGTCCTCGAGCAGATGCTGCCGGAGGCGGGCGGCCTCGCCCTCGCCATCCAGCCGAACGCCGGCCTGCCGAGCCGCATCGGCGAACGGCTCATCTACATCTCCTCGCCCGCCTACATGGCCGACTACGCCGCGCGGATGCTCGTGGCGGGCGCGCGCATGGTGGGCGGGTGCTGCGGCACCACCGCCGAGCATATCCGGGCCATGCGCGAGGCCGTGGATCGTCACGTGCCGCGTGCGGGCGCCGTCTCCGTGTCGACGCCGCGACGGGTCCGCGCCGACGCCAGCCCCACCCCGACTCTGCCCACCACCGCCGCGCCCACCTTGCTCCAGCGCAAGGTCGACGAGCGCGAGTTCATGGTCACGGTGGAGCTCGACCCGCCCCGCGGTCACAACATCGAGAAGCTCGTCCAGGGCGCCAAGCTCCTGAAGGAGCGCGGGGTGGAGATCGTCGACATCAACGACGGCTCCCTCGGCCGCGTGCGCATGTCGGTGCTGCCCACCGCCATCCTCGTGCGCGAGGCGACCGGGCTCGACATCAACATGCACTTTACCTGCCGCGACCGGAACCTCATGGGGATACAGGCGGACGTGCTGGGGGCCCACGCTCTCGACATCCGGAACATCCTCGCCATGACGGGCGATCCTCCGCGCTCGGGCGACTACGTGAACGCCACCGCCGTCTTCGACGTGGATGCCATCGGGCTCATCCGCATCCTCACTGGCATGAACGAAGGCCGCGACGCCACCGGCAACTCCGTGGGCGAGCCCACCTCCTTCTGCGTGGGGGCTGCTCTCGATCCCGCGGCGGCGGAGCCCTCGCGCGAGATGGAGCGCCTCCTCGCCAAGGCCGAGGCGGGGGCGCGCTGGTGCCAGACCCAGCCCGTGTACGACCTCGAGGTGCTGGAGCGCTTCTTCCAGCGGACGCGGTCGCCCATTCCCGTGGTGGTCGGCGTGCTGCCGCTGCACTCGTCGCGCCATGCGGAATTCCTGCACAACGAGGTGCCCGGCATCACCGTGCCCGACGGCGTGCGCGCCCGCATGAAGGACGCGGGAGATCGGGGCCTGCGTGCCGGCATCGAGACCGCGCAGTCCCTCGTGTCACAGCTCCGCGGCCGCTACGCCGGCGCGTATCTCATGCCGTCCTTCGGTCGCTTCGAAGTGGTCGCGGAAGTGCTCGACGCCCTCCAGTAATCCTCGGGAGACTCTCCATGCCGGATCTCTACGACGTCACCGCGGCGGAAGCCGCCCGTCGCATCCGCTCGGGCGCCCTGTCGCCCTCCAACCTCCTCGCCTCGTGCCTCAAGCGCATCGACGCGGTGGAGCCGACGCTCAAGGCCTGGGTCCACCTCGACCGCGATGCGGCGGCGCGCGTCGCCGTGCAGCGGGACATCGAGGCGAGGGAAGGCCGCTTCATGGGCCCCCTCCACGGCGTGCCCGTGGCCCTCAAGGACATCTACGACGCGGCAGGACTCACCACCACCTCCGGCGCGGGGGCGTGGGCGCACCGCCGGCCGAGCGTGGACGCGGTGTCCGTGGCGCGCCTCCGTGCGGCGGGCGCGGTCATCCTCGGCAAGGTCACCACCACGCCGTTCGCCCTCCGCGATCCCACGCCCACCGGCAATCCATGGAATCCCGCGCACACCCCGGGCGGCTCCTCGAGCGGGTCCGGAGCTGCGGTGGGCTCGCGCATGGTCCCCCTCGCGCTGGGAACGCAGACGGTAGGCTCCGTGCTGCGTCCCGCCGCCTATTGCGGAGTGGTCGGGTTCAAGCCGACGCACGGCCGTATCAGCGCGACGGGGATCACGCCGCTCGCGTGGAGCCTGGATCACGTGGGCGTGCTCTGCCGCTCGGTGGAAGATGCCGCGCTCGCGCTGGCCGTCATGGCCAGCCACGACCCCGCCGACCCGCACTCCGTGGCGATGCCCGTGGACGACTACGTGAGCGCGCTGGGCGCGCCGGCCGCTCCGCGCCTCGGTGTCCTCCGCCCCTTGCTCGGGAAGGCGGAGGCGGCGAACGTCGCCCAGATCGAGGCGACGGTGGAGATGCTGCGCAAGGCAGGCGCGCAGGTAGAGGAGGCTCCGCTCGCGCCCTCGTTCGAGGGGATTCACGCCGCCGGCGACACCACCGCGCGCGCGGAGGCGGCGGCCTTCCATCGCGACCTCTACGCGCGGAATGCCGCCGACTACCCGAAGCACATCGGAGAGGCGGTCAAGGCCGGGCTCGCCATCGGCGCCGTCGACTATCTCGCCGCGCAAGCGATTCGACGGAGGTTCCGCGCAGAGATGAGTGTGATCGCCGCGCGCTACGACGCCCTCGTCTCCCCGACGGCCGCCGGTCCCGCGCCGAAAGGTCTCGAGTCGACAGGCGAGCCGTATTTCTGCGCGCCGTGGAGCTCGGCCGGCATGCCCTCCCTCTCTCTTCCCACCGGAGTGGCGTCCGACGGATTGCCGTTCGCCGTGCAGCTCACCGGCGCTCCGTGGGCGGAAGCGCGTCTACTCGGCGCGGCGGCCTGGGTCGAGCGCGCCATCGGTTTCAGGGAGAGCCCGCGCGACTGAAGCGGGCGTCCGCCCGCATTCGTGTAGCTCGCGCCTCGGGCGCCGTCCCCCTGTCTCCGGGCATTCCGCCCGATTCTTCGCGGAGACAGTCGGAGAAGATTTTCCGAGACCTGCAACCACAGGCACTTCCCGTGCATCCAATCAGATGGCACTCCGCTTGCTGCCTTATCCGAGGTTTCGGAAACTCACCCCCCGATCGAAAGGAACTCCATGACACGCGTGTTGATGATCGATGGCAATCGTGCGCTGACCGATTCGGTCGGCCTCAAGTGCGTCGAGCAGGGAATGGCCGTGCGCATGACCGGTGCTTTCTGCGACGGCCTGCGCCTCCTGCTCGAGACTCCGGTATCCCTGGTCATCGTGTCCTCTGACCTGCTCACGATGCCCGCGGGCGAGCTGGCGAGGCTGTTCGAGGCCGCGGCGCCCGACGTGCCCGTGGTGATCCGGCTCACTCCGGGTCGGACCATGGACGAGCAGGTGACGTTCGAGCTCCACGGATTCCGCGTCGTGCGCGAGCCCTTCGATGTCCAGGACCTGGTCGTGAAGGGCGAGCGTCCCGCGCGTCGGGCCGCGTCGATCGAGACGGCGGCCCTTGTCGCCGTCGAGGCGGCATGCCGCTAGACTTCGTCGAACGTCCCGGAGGCAAGATCCTCGCGTGGGCGCTCGCCCTCGTGGTGGCGCTCGTGGGCCTGCTCGTGGCCACGAGCGAGTCGCTCCGTCGGCAGGAGGGCACCTTTCCCTTCACAGAAGCGGTGGAGCCCGATCTTCCCGTGGCGCAGCTCGATTCGCCGAACACCTATCACGATCCGGGAGCGGCCGCCTGGCCCCAGCCGTAGCGCGCGGCGCTTTCCGCGAGTGGCGGCACGTCTGGGCATATGGTGTAGACTAGGGCGGTAGCGCCGCAGCCGGCGCCCTCGCCTCCGATATTGGCTCTTCCGAGTATTGGGGCGTGCATCAAGGCGGAAGAGCGACTGCAAGGAGGTCCGCATGGCTTCCAAACTCTATGTGGGCGGGTTGTCGTACTCCACGACGAGCGAGACGTTGCGGGAATATTTTGCCCAGTGCGGCACCGTGGAGTCCGCGGCGGTCATCACCGACAAATTCTCCGGACAGTCCCGCGGATTCGGTTTCGTGGAGATGGCCACGGCGGAGGAGGCCCAGCGCGCCATCTCGGAGCTCAACGGCAAGGATCTCGACGGACGCAAGCTCACCGTGAATCTCTCCACCCCCAAGGCTCCCGGTTCGGGCGGTGGCGGGCCGCGGGGCGGTGGCCGCCCGGGTGGCCGTCCCGGCGGCGGGCGGGGCGGAGGATTCGGGGGCGGAGATCGCGGGGCCTACGGCGTGCCGCCTTCCAAGAAGCCCTTCAAGTGGTAGCCGGCCTCTCGTCGGGCGAGTGAACCATCGAGGGCGCGGGGAGGACCCGCGCCCTTGCTGTGTCTAGCCGAGAATCCGCTCGTAGCGCCCGTAGTCGTGGGCGGCGTCCATGAACCACTTCACGATCTCGGGGTTCGACCGCGGGGGAATCTCGCACGACGTCGAGAGGATGAAGCCCGAGTGCCGGGCTGCGCTGTCGATGCAGCGCCGCACGTCCGCCTCCATCTCTGCCTTGGTGGTCTTCTCGAACTTGGTCGCGTCCACGTTGCCGATGGCCACCGCGCGTCCCTTGGCCACCTCCATGAAGCGGGTGAGCTGATCGACGTAGAGCTTGGGATCGGCCTGCTGGTCGAGGTCGAAGGACACGGTGGTGAAGCCGCACCCGATGATGTCCTCGAAGATCGGATAGGTCGTGCCGCAGATGTGCGTGGTGAGACCCACCTTCTTGGCCTTGAAGTACTCCACGAGCTCCTTGTGATAGGGGGCGATGAACTCACGGTAGTTGTCCGGGGACACCAGGCTGATGGAGGCGGTGGGCTCGGAGAAGCTGAGCCCGATCTTGGTCTTGGCGATGGCGTCGCCCCAGGTCTTGCAGAAGTCCGTGGTGAGCCGCATCACGTCGTGGATGAACTGCGGATCCTCGAAGGTGTCGAGGAGCATCATTTCGGGGTTGCGCAGCAGCATGGCGATGGTCCACGGCCCCACCGCCACCGCGCCCATGGCCGCGGGCGGCGCGGCCTTGACGAGAGCCGCGCACTGCTCGAGGAAGCCGGGCAGGCGGGCGGTGGCATAGGGATCGGGCATGGTCAGCTTGGCAAGGTTCGCCTTGTCCTCCAGCACGTGGCCCTCGATGGAGGGGACGACGTAGTCGGAGTACTTCACCTTGCAGCCGAAGGCCTCCGCTTCCTTGGCGAGGTCGTTGTAGGCGAGGACCACGTCGGGCTGATAGCGCTCGTAGTAGTTCATCATGGCCTGGATGGACTTGGTCGGGCTCGTGCAGTATTCCTCGATGGACTGGCCGTCGAGGGTGCCTGCGAAGGAAGCCACGATGGGATAGACGGGCACGCGGTCCGCGAAGGAGCGCTTGTAGGCGGCCACCACGCGCTCGCGATTGGTGAGCTCGCTCTTGCCTTTCTCCGCGTCCCAGAGGCGATTCACCTCCATGTAGCGCGGGGGCAGCTTCGCCTCGTACTCCATGAACTGCGTGATGGGATAGCGGATGCCTCCGTTGTGCGTGCCGCGCAGGCCCTCGACGATCTCCTCCATCCGCGCCCAGGGAATGGCGAAGGCCATCTCGTGGTCCTGGGTCTGGCCGAAGATCCGGTCACCCGAGCAGGGCAGGATGACCTGCGGCTCCCCCGTCTGCATGGTGGTCACGATGATGTCCGCGCACACCGCGCGACCCTCGAACGAGGAGTG
>Ga0075425_100002352_pt1 | contig 18924 bp, 16 predicted proteins | sample SoiMethybrSBSTD4_FD_75300 | JGI IMG/M metagenome (GOLD analysis project Ga0075425, IMG submission 75300) | Bulk soil microbial communities from a Populus tree surrounding site in Tennessee, USA - Soil MetaG P. TD hybrid SBSTD4 | ecosystem: Environmental > Terrestrial > Soil > Tree plantation... | reverse complement strand
GATGGAGAGCATCTCGCTGCCGACGAGCGTGACGCCCTCGCCGGTGAGCTTGCGGAAACTTCGGATCTCCCGGAGGTGCTCGCTGTAGCCGTAGGCTTCGAGCGGGCAGCCGCACGAACGCGTCTCGATCACGCCGTAGTCGTCCAGCTCGACGTTCAGCATGATCTTCGGCGTGCTCGGGAGCAGGCTCGTGAAGCAAAAAGCGTCCACATCGATATCGAAGCCCGGCACGCGGCGGTTATAATCGATGATCGCGAGACCATCCTTGAAGAAATGCACGTCGTTCGCGTCGAGCGGGCGCGCGCAGCCCATGCCGACGCGGCCGCATTCGCCGAAATGGTAGGTCGGATAGCAGCGGGCGCCCGTTGCGGTGATCGCGCGCACCTTCGCCTCGGTGGGCGGCTCGCCGCCGATCTCGAAAACCGCGCCGGTCAGGTCGGCGCCCAGCTCATTGGCGGCGACCGCCACCCTGAGCGCTGTACTCACGAGACAGAACAAGAGGCATGCGCCGCGGGTGCGGATCTGCTCGCGCATCCAGGCGACGATCGTGCCGGCCTGGTCGAACGTCACCGGCTCGGGGCGGGGAATCGGGACGCCGAAGGGAGCGCCGGCCATCACGATCGCCGCGGTCGCTGCGCGGTACTTGAAGATCGGCTTGTAGTCGCGCCGTGCGATCGGCGTGAACCACCTTTGCGGCACGCGCCCCATCTTCGCGCCGCGCAGGATGTAGTTCAGCCCGCTCGGGTCGGGGAGCACGCCGCGCCAGATCGCCTTCGGCGCGTCGAGCACGCCGTGCGCGTCGAGGGCGAGCATATTGAACGGCGTATCGGCGGCGAGATGGTCCAGATCGATGTTGATTCGGGTGCCGGCACCGGTCGAGCCCCCGGTTTCCGCGCTGTAGTAATGGCTCAAATAAGGGTTGTCGAAATCATGCGCGTTGGTCGGCAGCGTGAGGCCGTCCCGGACGATCGGGGTTTTTCCCTTGAACTCTTCGAACGTGACGTAAACGCCGGCGCGCCGGAGCTCGCGCAACGTGTTTTCGAGCCCTTTTGCGGCGACCGTCTGCCGGAGATCTGCCAGGGTGCAGCCGGCGCGCTCTAACAGCGGCAGGAATGGGCTTTGCGGATAGCCGAAGATGCCGCGCTCGACGAGGCGTAAAAAGGTATTTTCGCGCTCGTCCATGCGCCGCCGGATGATCTCCCGCGCTTGATCAATCGTGAGCGGAGTTTTGAGAAAACTGCGGAGGCCGCGCGCGAAGCGGGCGTACATGCGTAAATCGTCGAAGATTTTCACTGTAAAGTAAGGGGTTATTGTAACAGTCAAGCAGCGGCCCGGCAATCCGAGTCGTCTCGGCGCTTCAGCCGGCGCGCTGCCTGCGCTCGGCGACCCAGTTATAAATCCACGCGACCGCGTAGCCGATGACGAAGCCGCACACGAACCCATAGACGAAACCGATGAAGCTGCCTAAAAAAGTCACCCGATACCCGATGAAAAACTGGCCGAGCAGAGAGAGATGCGGTCCGACCTGCCGGCCGCCTTTCAGGACGAGCCAATTGGTGGCGATAAAGATTCCGCAGCCCGCGATGAGCCCGGTGACCAGGCCGTGGACCCTGGCGTTCAGGCGCACCAGCCGGGTGAGAATGACCCGTTCCAATTCTTTATCGTCGACGGCCATGGCTGCCTCCTAGGTATAGTCAAAAAAGCGCCGCAACAGGCCGCGCTGGGCCTTGCGGTACGCTCGGGCGACATAGAGAAACAACACCGCATTTCTTACGAAAGCGAAGAGCCAGCCGCACGCGAAGCCGATCACCGATCCATACGCGAGCCCGACCATGCTGCCGGCCGGGCTCACGCGGTAACCCGGGAGATATTGGTTCAACAACTGGAGCGGCTTGATCCCGAGCGCCACGAGCCATAACGTCGCCGCGAACAGTCCCACGCCGGCGACGGCGCCGACCGCGGCGCCGAAGGCGACGCGGTCGAGGCGCGTGAAAACTTGCGCCAATGCGTCGTCGACGACTTTATCGGCCATCACCGCCTCTTCGTGGTATTCAGACTCCGTGTTGACGCTCCAGAGATCGTTGCGTTCGCAGCCGACGAGATTTCTCGCGGCGAGAATGCCGGTCATCATCGCGTGGTCCTGATTGTTGTAGCGGTGGAGGCCGTTCCGCCCGATCGTCTGGAAGTTATCGAGGCCGTCGACGAACTCTCTCACGGTCGCGAGCGCCGCGCGGTAATCCGCATCATAGACGGGATACGCTTGCGGCGCTCTCAGGACGCAGCCGTCTTCGATCCGATCCATATTCGCCAATCCGATGCGCGCGACTTCCTCTTTCGCCAATGCTACAAGCGCGGCGTCCGACAGACTCCAAAGGTCGTCCCCCGGCGTGCAAAAATATTCCATTCCGAGGCTGCTCTTGCCGGAATCGTTGACCATGTCGCGGCTCCAATTCTTGTAATTCTGGATGCGGCCGACCTTGACCGTGGGATCGTGGATGTAGATCCAGTTATCCGGAAAGAGGTCCGGCTGGTTCACGATCAGGCAGACGACGATGAGACCGCGGAAGCGGAGCCGGCCGGCCGCTTCAACGACTGCCGGGCTCGGAGACGGCGCGAGCTTTGCGACGAATTCGTTGACGGGCATGCTGGAAATAAAGGCGTCGCCGGCGATCGTCTCTCGATGGCCGTCGATCGACACGGCAACGCTCTCGATGGCGTTCCCGCGTCGATGAATCTCCGTCACCTCGCATTGGAGCCGCACCTTGGAGCCCGTGCGTTCGATCTCCTTCTTCGCCGCCTCCCACATCATGCCGGGGCCGAGGCGCGGGTACTCGAACTCGTCGATCAGCGTCTTGATCGTCTTTTTGGGTTTCAAGAACATGCCGAGCAGTGCGGTCTTCAGCGAAAGACCGCGGATGCGCTGCGCCGCCCATTCGGCCCTCAGTTCGGCGCACGGGATTCCCCACACCTTTTCAGTGTAAGTCTTGAAGAAAGTTTCAAAGAGCCGTTTCCCGAAGCGGTTGGTCACCCACTGCTCGAACGTCTCCTCGCAGCCGTGCGGAAAGAGCTGCCAGCGAATATAGCTGAGCCCGATGACGAGGCTTCTCCACAATCCGAGTCCGGCAAGCGCGTTCAGGGGCCGCAGCGGATAATAAAAGAATTTACCCTGGTAGTAGATTCGCGAAAGGCGCGGACGGCGGAGAAACTCGGGACCGAGAAGGCTCCGCCACATGCGGTTCACTTCTTCTTCTTTCGTAAAGAAGCGGTGTCCGCCGATATCGAAATGGTATCCGCGGTAATTCTCGGTCCGCGCGAGACCGCCGACCTTATCGAGCCGCTCCAAAACCACGGCGGAATGGCCGTTCTGCGCGAGCTCATAGGCGGCGGCGAGGCCGGCCGGCCCCGCGCCGATAATAACGATAGAGCCGCGATCCATTGACGGGGCTAAGGTCTGTCCAAGGACGAAGCGGCTTTGCGGACGCCTATCGCGCGAGTGAGACCGCTGCGAAATAATCGGCGGAGCAGGGCGGCGGCGAAAGCGGCCGAGCTGTAGAGGTAATACAACCAGTGGAGCAACGCGGCGCCGACGGCGAAGCCGAGACCGCGGCGGCGGAAGAAAAATCCGTAAAGCGGCGCGTTAAGGATCCATAAACCCATGGCCATCACCGCGGCGGGCGCCAGGGCCGCCGCTTTCCATGGGGCGCACGCCAGACCGAGCGCAACGCCCCAGGCGAGAACCACGCTGAAGCGGCTCGAGTATTTGAGATTGAGATCGTCCGGCGCAGCGCCATATCGTAGAATCAAATCCGCCCACGGGAGCGCCCGGTCGAAAATATCGGACTGCAGCAGCGACCGTAGCCGCCAATGCTTGAGGTGCTTGACCTGAAGAGTTTTGTGGAGCAGCACCCGATACCCGGCCCGTTTCAGACGATAGCCCAACTCGATATCCTCGATCGACGGCCGTTGATAGCTTTCATCGAAGCCGCCGAGCTTCAGGAAGACGTCGCGTCGCACCGCGCCGCATCCCGCCCAAAACGTGAAGGCGTCCTCGCGGCCGTTCTGATGTACGTAATGATGCAGCAAATTCTTATATTGAGACAAAAAATCAGGCGCGGCGGGGGCATCGTCATAGGAGCCGAATAGAGCGGCGATAGCAGGGTCCCTAGCAAACGCCTCGGCGGCTAGACCGACGGTGCCGGGAGGCGCGAGCACGTCGCTGTCCACGAACAGCAGGACCTCGCCATGCGCGGCCCGAGCCCCCTCGTTACGCGCCCGCGCGGGCCCCCCGCGCTCGGGCAGGACGATGATGTGGACCCCGACCGCCGAAGCGGTTTCCGAGTCGCTGGAGACATTTCCATCTGCCACAACGATGATTTCCGCAGGACGCATGTCCGATCGGCACAGGGCGTTAAGACATTGCTTAAATCCCTCACCGCCGTGGTAGACCGGCACGATAACCGAGATCGTTGGGAGGCGGCTTGGGACCATGCGGATTGGGCTGTGTTCTCCGGCCGGTTTCACGGCCTATTACCGGGGAAAATCCTTGTTGCTGAATTCAAATTTGTATAACAAGCGAGCCGAGCTTGTCAAAGAAAACTATGCTTGACAACCCAAGGCTTTAAAGGTAATTTCGCGCCTAGGAAGCGTCCTAGGAGGGATGATGAAAAACGCGGTGCCGGCTTGGTTGATGCTCATCTTTGTCGCATTCCTACTTACCGCATATCCGGCCTATTCCCAGCCGCTGGAGCCGTTCGGGAAAATCGAGCTCATGGGCGGTGGCGAGAGAGAGGCGCATGAGTCGTCGGGCGGCCGGTTTACCATGGAAGGGCTGGGCGTTTTGCCACTCACGGGAAACTTCGGCGTTCAGGGGGCGCTCCACTACGTGGGCGGTCTGGGGAGCCGAGTCGGCTTTAACGTCGCGCCGGTCTTTGCCTTCGACGGCTTCAAGGCGGGCGCCTTTTTGTCCTACCAGCACCGCGGACTGCGGGGCACCGATTTTGTCCATTTGATACCCTCGGTTGCTTTTTACCTCCCGCAGATGAACATAAATGCCTGGTATTCCCATCCTGTGACGGGGCGGCAGAGCGGCGGGCACCGGTCGGAGTACGGGATCAACCGGCTGCAGACGACCGCGAGCTTTTTCGCCCCGACCGACTGGTGGGGGCCGTATCTGAGGCGCGACAACGTAGAGCTGATCGGCGGATTGCAGGTCAACACGTTCGCCGGGGCGGGCCATGGGAAGCTCGGCGGGACGGGAGTCGGGCCGGTTTTGGGACTGGCGATGCTGCCGATGCCTGGAGTGGCGGTGAATCTGGTGCGGGCGACGTTCGACCACAAAGGACGCTACCGCGTGTCGACGGGGCTCGAGTTCTTCTTCGACCCAAAGGGCAATACATCGCTCAAGGAGATGAGACGGAAGTACCTCGAGCCGAACCAGGACGGGCCGCAGGGCGGGGGCGAGACGCACCATCGTCATCCTACAACCGATTAACCACAGCTATCCAAGCTTGATAAAAAGCGCCGCGCGGATACCGCACGGCGCTTTTTTTATCCCGGGACGGGGTTCTCTTGCATCATTATTTTGTTTCCGACGCCGCCTGTCCTAAGGCCGCGGATTTCGAGTACGCCTCTTCGGCCTCGTTATAGCGGCCCAGTTCCTCGTACGCCGTGCCCAAGCCGTACCATAGCGTAGGGTTTTGCGGGAAGCGCGTCACGCCGGCGTAATAAATCTTCAAAGCCTGGGCGAAAAGCTGCTGGTGCATCAAGAGACTGCCCAGGCATTGATAGCTGCGACGATTTTTCGGTTCCAGCTCCATCAGTTTCCGGCAAGCGGCGGCAGCCTCGGGCAGCGCGTTTTTCTTCCAGTACGCGATGGCCATGCCGTAATAAGCTTCGGCAAAATTCAGATTTCTTTTGACCGCCGCTTGATAATCGCTTAGCGCCTCGTCATAGCGGCCCATCTCGCGGTAAACGTCGCCGCGATAGACGAGACCGAACGCTGGAAGTCGGTTGCCGTTAACGACTCGATTCAGGTCGGACAGGGCGGCTTCATAGTTGCCCAGCATTTTGTTTAGCCGGCCCAGGTACAGGTAAGCCTCCGAGCGCTTGGGGTCAAGTTCGACGGCTTTGTCGAGCATGGCGCGCGCTTCGGCGTACTGGTTGCGGTCCATATATTGGACTCCAAGCACCATGTAAGCGCGCACACTGGACGAATCCTTCGCGATAACGTCGCTCCACAGCGTAACGTCGTCGCGCCAAACCCTGTTCCGCCGCATGGTGGCGGCGGTAAGCGCAATGACAACAGCTGCAAATAAGACGCCGCAGGCGGCCGGAAGACGTCTACCGAGCCATACGGTGGACGACCACTTTCGCGACAGCGCGTGTGCGCCGGTTAAAACGAACAGTACCGCTGCAACGGAAAGCCCCGCATAGGCTAGATAAGGGCGGTGTCCCGTCACCGCGTCAGGTCGGACGATAATGCTCGCCTCCGGCAAAAGCGCGATGAAAAACCAGGCGGTGAAAAAGGTGAGCAGCGGATCGCGCCTGCGCACGGCCCACGCGGCGACGATGAGCGCGGCGATCAGCGCGAGCGAAACGATCACGCCTGTCTCCCAAAAGGACTTCGACCAGCCGAAGCCCGGATAATCGAGAATCAATGGGTCCGGCCAGATATAGAGTTTCAGATAATAGATCCAGGCGCGAAATTGCGTCAGTAAATAGGTCTTTCGACTCATCCAGGGATTGGAAATCAACTGGCCTGTGACCCGCGGAGTCAACGCCGCGCGCAGAATGACATATACGAGGAGAACCGCGAGCGTCGGCAAGTGCTTCAACAGCCGGCGCGGCTCCTTGCGATACAACGACACGGGATTGCGTCCGTCGGGATTGAGCAACAAAGCCTCGTAGGCGAGCAGCATCCCCGGCAGGCTCACCACCGTCGCCTTGGTGCCCAAGCCCAGCGCGAAAGCGCCGAGCGCGCCGGCGTGCCACCACGCGCTGCCGGGCGCGCCGAGGCGGAACGGTCCGCGCAAATGGCAGTAAAAAGCGAGCAGGTAAAACAAGGCCGCGAGCGCAGAGCTCCGCGCCCAGCTATAGTCGACGGTTTGGGTATTGACGGTGTGGACGACGAAGAGCATCGCCGCGGCCGGAGCGATCCAGACGACCGGAAACGAGGATGCGGACACGGCTCGCCCTTCGGTCCGCTTGAGGATTTCGCCTACGATGAAAAAAATCATCCAGGCGGCGGCGACGTGAATCAGCAGCTCGGTTGCGTGAAAAACCATGGCATCGGCGCCGCCGATCGCGTAATCGAGCGCGTAGGTGATCTGCAGGATCGGCCGCCAATCGACCTGGGACGTGAGGCGGAAAATAACCGGAGCGGTAAAGTACGCCGGAATATTCCGCAAGTCGTGCAATGCGGAGTTGTTCAGGATGCCTTCATAGTCGTCGAAGTGAAAGCTGTTTGAGAGGCCGTTGGCGTAAGCGATGAACCCGAGCGCGGCGAGCGCAAACAGCGCGAGCGCTGTGGAATGTCGTCGGACGAGAGCCTGCATGAAAAAAAATCCGGAGAGGGCCAATTTAGCCGCGATGGCGCAAAGCTGTCAATGCAGCGCGAGGAAATTTCTGCCGGCTGAGAAGCGGATCAAACGCCGCGCGTCGACCCCGTCGGGCGCCGCTCGAAGACTTCTTTCATGAACGCGCCGATGATCTCCGCCGCTTTTTCGACGCCGGAGCGGTCGACGTCGAGGTGGGTGACGAGCCGGACCTTGTCGCGGTCGACGGGGACGCCGAGGACTCCGCGCTGCGCGAGCGCGGCGAGAAACTCGGCCGAGGATAGGCCGGTCTCCTGGACGTCGAAAATGATGATGTTGGTTTGCACCCGCGCCGGGTTCAAACGGAGGCCCGGCAGGCGCGCGACCTCCTGCGCGAGGAATTTCGCGTTCTCGTGATCGACCTGTAATCGCTTAGGTCCCTCTTCGAGCGCGATCAGACCGGCCGCGGCGATAACCCCGGCCTGGCGCATGCCGCCGCCCAGCATCTTGCGGATGCTGCGGCAGCGGTCGATGAACGCCTTCGATCCCGTCACCATCGAGCCGACCGGCGCGCCGAGTCCCTTGCTGAGACAAAACTGCACCGAGTCGAACTTTTTCGTCATCTCGGCGACGTTCTCGCCCAAAAAGACCGCGGCATTGAAGACGCGCGAGCCGTCGAGATGGACGGGCAGTCCCGCTTCGTGCGCGCGGTCGCAGATCTCGTGCGCGAGCGCGGTGGGGTAGACCGTGCCGCCCATTAAATTATGCGTGTTTTCCAGACAGACGAGCGCCGTCGGCGCGCGGGCGTACATCTTCGGCCGGATCATCCGGCCGATCTGCTCCCACGACATGATGCCGTCCTCGGTCGGGATGAGCCGCGGCAACAGGCCGGCTACTCCCGCGATCGCCGCCATCTCGTTCGTGTAGACGTGCGCGTTCTCCTCGCAGATGACCTCCTGTCCCGGCCGCGTGTGCGCGATGAGGCAGATCAGATTTCCCATGCTGCCCGAGGGGACGTAGAGCGCCGCTTCGCGCCCGAAGATCTCGGCGGCGCGCGTCTGGAGGCGGTTGATCGTCGGGTCTTCCATGAAGACGTCGTCGCCGACTTCCGCCTCGGCCATCGCCTTGCGCATCGCGGCCGACGGCTTCGTCACGGTATCGCTTCTCAGATCGATCGGATTTTTCGCCATCGCTATTCCAATCTGCCTTCGATCTCGCGGATCGTCTCGGGCGGCAAGCTCGGCCGCACGAACGCCTGATAGATCGTCTCGTTCTGCAGCCACATGATATCGGCGCGGTTTTTCACCGCCTCGCGCATCTCGTCCTGAAGGTGCTCTTCCATGCAGTGCTTGCGGATCACGGCGACGCAAAAATCGCCGTGCCCTTCGTCGTGATATTCATGCACGCGGAAAAAATCCAGCGCGCGCGGCGGAATCCAGGAATAATAGCGCTCCAGGGCCTCGCGCTCCTCCTTCATCCGCTTCGGCCCGCCGCCCTCGAAGACGAGGCCGGTGCCGATCGCGACCGTCCAGTGGCTCTGCTGGACGAGCGAAACGTACATCTCGAGCGCCGCGCGGATGCCCGGTAGCGGCTCGTACGTCAGCATGTCGTCGCGGGCGATGCCGAGCCCCTCGCCGAATCTGACCCAGAGCTCGGCGTGGCTCGGATGCGTGCGCCCGATCATGTCCTCGCCCTCTTCTTCGATCATATTTTCGATCAGCATGCGCCTGAGCTCCGGCACGGGGCATTTCTGATAGCGAACGCCGAAGAAGCGGTGGATGTTGCGAAACTCGTGAAAGAGATTCCGGGCCCAGCCGTGGAGATGCTCTTTCGTAAGCCGCCCCGTGAGCAAGAGCTGCCGCACCGGGTGCGGGCGCGGATGACGGTTTCGCAAAGTCTCTTGCAGATCGGCGATGAGCGCTTCGGGTGACAAGGGCATAGGGCCTCCGGTGGCCGCCTGTCGGCGGCACGTGAAAAGCTATCCCGGGAAAGGCGGGGGAGTCAAGGCGCGCGGCGGTGAATATTGTCTTTTAGCGCCCCATCCAATACGATTGGCTCGATGATCGCGCTGAGACTCGCGGGCGTGACCAAACGCTTCGGTCCGGTGACGGCGGTGGATCGCGCCGATCTTGCGGTCGAGGACGGCGAGCTGTTGGCGGTCGTCGGCGAGAGCGGCTGCGGCAAGACGACGACGCTGAGGCTCATCGCCGGCCTCGAGAGCCCCGACGGCGGCACGATTTCGATCGGCGGCGTCCCAATGAACGACGTGCCGGTCGGCCAGAGAAATGTGCAGATGATCTTTCAGAACTTCGCGCTCTGGCCGCATATGCAGGTCTTTGACGAGCGCCGCTGGGCCAACCTCACGCTGCCTCTCAAAGTACGCCGGTGGACGGACGAGAAGATCCGCGATTTCATCCGGCCGATGGCGCAGCGGCTCGGCATCGAGGAGCGTTTTTATCGGCGCAAGCCCGGCCAGCTCTCCGGCGGCGAGCAGCAGCGCGTCGCGCTCGGGCGGGCGCTCGCGACCTCGCCCCGCATTCTTCTCATGGACGAGCCGCTCAGCAACATCGATCCGCCGAACCGGCTCAAGATGCGCGGCGAGATTCTCAAGTTCCACCGCGACCACCGGCTGACCACGCTTTATGTGACGCACAACCTCGCCGACGCGCTGGCGCTCGCCGATCGCGTTGCCGTGATGCGCGCCGGGCGCTTCGAGCAGGTGGACACGGCGGAGAACCTTATGCGCCGGCCGGCAACCGACTACGTCGCCGATTTCTTCCGCGCTTCGGAGCTGAGGCCGCGCGAGGCGCCGCTTGGACACGCGCCATGAGAAGCGCTCTGCTGGCGCTGCTATGTCTTTGCGCGGCGTCAGTCGCTCATGCGTCGTGCCGCGACCTCGATCTCACGCGCCGCGGCTCGCTCGCCTACGCCGCGGAGGCCGACGCGGTCATTCAATACTTCGGCCACAATTTTTTTCAGATCACGACTGCGAAGGGGACGAAGATCGTCACCGATCCGCTCGCGCCCGGCATGTATCCGACGCCGAATGTCTGGCCGCACGTGGTGACAGTCGGGCGCGAGCACCCCAATCACAACTATGTCGAGCTCGCGCAGGGAAATCCGATCATTCTGCGCGGCCTCGCGAGTTACGGCGCGGAGTGGAACCGCGTCAGCATGAACGTGCGCGACGTGTTCATCTACAATCTGCCGATTTACCAGCAGGCGTTCGGCAACGCGCTCAAAGGCGCCGCCTTCATCTTCGATCTCGGGCCGCTCTGCATCGCGCATCTGGGCGACTTGAGCCACACGCTCACGCCCGAGCAGCTGAAGCAGATCGGCCGGATCGACGTCGCGCTGATCCCGATCGGCGGCGTCTTCACGATGCCGCCGGACACCGCGCGCGAGGTGCTGGCGCAGATCAAGCCCAAGATCGCAATCCCCATGCACTACCGCGACAGCTCGTACATTCTCGACGCTTTTGTTCAAGGACTGCCCACGCGCCGGCCGGAAGGCGATACGCTCGTCGTCAGCAAGGCGGCGCTGCCGAAACAAACCGAAATCATCGTGCTGCGGCCGAAGGGCGCGTACGGAGGATGGGGCGGGTGAGAGATATTTCATGGAAGCAACCGAACCGTCCATACTCCAGCTGCGTCTTGACATCGCCTGGGTTTCTTTCCTGGTGGGGATTTTGACCACGGGTCATCGCGGCGAGCCGAAGCCTGAGATCCATCTGTTTCTCGGCGACCGCTATTGGCGGCTGTCCGAGCACCACGAGCGAAAAGGATCGAAGAGAAAAGCCGCCCGTCTTCGCGCCACGGCGGAGCGGCATCTGCGCCTGGGCGGCTGGCAGCCGACATTGCCGCCTGCGGTGGCCATGGCTATGCCGGTTCCCCGGCCGCCGCTGCGCGATCTAATCGGCCGGCCTGTCGAGGGCCGGCCGCCGCCGGACGATGCCGCCTGACCTTTTACACCCTAAACCATCTCGATCACCATCGGCCGCTTCTGCTTGAAGGCGTAGAGCGCGGCGGGGCGGTGGGTGCCGCGGCGCTTCTTCGGCAATTGCTTCAGCAGGCCGAGGGCGAGTATTTTTTTGCGAAAGTTGCGCCGGTCGAGGCGGCGCTGAAGAATCGTTTCGTAGACCTCTTGCAGCTCTCCCAGCGTGAACTCCTTCGGCAGCAGGCTGTAAACGATGTTCGTGTACTGGAGCTTCGAGCGCAGGCGCGCGAGCGCCATGTGCCCGACCTGGTCGTGATCGTAAGCCAGCGGCGGCAGCTTGTCGGCCGCGAACCATTGAACGGCGAGGTATCGCGCGGCGGAGTTGCCCGCGACCTCAAGGCCCGGCACGAGCGCCAGATACGAAGCGGAGACGACGCGCCGCGCCGGATCGCGCTCGGGCTTGCCGAAGGTGTAGAGCTGCTCGATGTAGCTCTGCCGGGCGCCGGTGAGCTCGAGAATCGCGCGCTCGGCCGCCTGGTCGAGCGACTCCTCCGCGCGGACCAGGCCGCCGGGAAAAGCCCATTTTCCAGCGAACGAGCCTTCCTTGACCTGCACGAGCAGGCAGTGGAGCGAGCCGCCGCTCAGAGTGAAAACCGCGACGTCGACGGCGACCAATGCGTGCTGCTGGACGCCGGCGAAGCGGTGCTCTGGCGGCTCGGATGCCATGAAGAATTAAATCTTGAACGCTTCGCGCGTGCTCGATGCGAAGAGGCTTTCGAGATCGAGCTTCTGTTTGACGAGCCCCTGCTCCAATAGATAACCGTGGAGCGTCTCCAAAACGTGGCGATTCGGCGCGAAGCCGTAGGGCCAGTAATCCGCCCCGATCGCCGCGCGCGTCTCCTCGTAGGCCGCCGCGAACCACGGCAGGCTCACATGCAGCACGTTGGTGTCGTACAGGCGACTGAAGCAGAGATCTTTCGCCTCGCTGAAAGCCTTGTAGAGGCTTTGCGCGATCCATGGATTCTCGTCGTGGATTTTTTCCCGGATCACGATGACGTGCATGATGGGAAAAATTTTCGTGCGGCGGAAATAATCCATCTCCGCCTGCTTGTAGTCGGGAAAGAGGCGCCCGACGCGCGGCGAGCCCGCGACGAAAGACGAAGGCATGCGCGGCGACATGAGCGCGTCGATCGCGCCGCTCTCCAACATCTCGTTCAGCGTCTTGTCCTGAACGACGTCGAGCTTAATCCCCGCCGGCAGATCGAAATCGACGCGGTCCTTGCGGCCCGGCTGCTCCTCGCCGGCTTGAATCCAATGAATATCCTCCGGCTTGACGCCGTAGTCGTGCTGGAACATGCCGCGGAGCCACACCGCCGCCGTCATCGTATATTCAGGCACGCCGACGCGCTTGCCGCTGAGGTCTTCGGGTTTCTTTATTCTCGCAGCCGTGTTGACGAAGATGCAGCGGTGGCGGAACGTGCGTGACGGGAAGACCGGGATCGCGACGAAGGGCCGGCGCCCCTGCGCCGCGGCGACGAGAAACGCGCCCATGGATAATTCGGCCACATCGAATTCCTCGTAGCGGCACATGCGCCAGAAGATCTCCTCGACTTCCAGCGCGACATAGTTGAGCTCGATGCCTTCGGGCTTGATCGTCCCGTCCTTGAGCGGCCGGGTCCGGTCGTAGTCTTCGCAGGCGAGGGTGAGGTGGATGTCGGACATGGCGCTCCTTATTTTTTTGCATCGGCCTTGTGCGCGCCGAGTGTCGACTCGACTGAATCGACAAAATTTCGCGCGAGCCTGGCCAGACCCGCGCGGCCGTTTTTTAGCAGCTCCGCGCGCAGCATCGCGCTGCCGAGGCAGATGCCGATGACGCCGATTTCGGCGTATTCATTCACGTTGGTTTCATTGACGCCGCCGGAGACCATGAGCCGCACGTCGGGAAACGGCCCCAGAATCTGGCGCACGAAGTGCGCGCCGCCGACGGTGTCGGCGGGAAAGATTTTCACGAGATCGGCGCCGGCGCGCTTCGCCGTCAATATCTCGGTCGGCGTCGCCGCTCCGCTGATGCACGCGACCTTGGCGTCGTGGCAGATCGGAATCAAATTGACCTCTAAGGTCGGGGAGACGATGAACTCCGCTCCCGCGCTGATCGCGCGATCCGCGTCGGCGAGCGAGAGCACGGTGCCGCCGCCGATGTGGAGATTGCCGCGCTTCGACAAGGACTCGATCACCTCGACCGCGCCGGGAACGGTGAAGGTGATCTCGACGAAGCGGATCCCGCCCTCGGCGACCGCCTCGGCGGTCTCGACCGCCTCCTTGGCGCTCTTGGCGCGCACTACGGCGACGAGCCTGCGGCGCTGCATCTCGGCGATCAATTTTTTTCTATCCATGCGGGGTTTTTAGCTAAGGCTCAGGCCGCCGTCAACGAGCAGGGTCTGGCCGGTGACGAAGTCGCCGCCGGTGACGAGCCCGATGATCGCCGCCGCGATATCCTCCGGTTTCGCGACGCGCTTCAGCGGATAGCCGGCGGCGGCCTTCGCCATCACCTCGTCGTAGTTTTCGCCGTAGTGCTTTTCCATCCAGGGCGTATCGGTGAACGCCGGCGCCACGGCGTTGACTCTGACGTTGGGCGCGAGCGCGACGGCGAGGCCGCGCGTCAAATAAATCAGCGCCGCCTTCGCCGTGCCGTAGGCGAGCGACGACATCGTCGCGGGCGCGAGCACGCCGGATATCGAGGCCACGTTGACGACCATTCCCTGATTCTTTTCGAGCAGCGGCGCGGCGGCGCGGACGCAGCGGAAGGCGCCTTTCAGATTCACGTCGAGGATGTCGTCCCAGATCTCGTCGCTGAGCTTCTGGGTGTCCCTGACCGGCACCCAGTGCGTCACGCCGGCGTTGTTGACCAGCACGTCGAGGCGGCGGAAGCGCTTTTCCACTTCCTCGACCATGCGGCGGACATCCTCCTCGCTTTTTACGTCGGCTTTGACCAGGAGCGCCTCGGAGCCCGCACGGGTGACATCGTCTGCGAGTTTCTCGGCCTCGGCTTTCGCCGAGCGGTAATTGATCGCGACGCCCGCGGCACCGGCCTGCGCGAACGCGAGCACTGTCGCGCGGCCGATTCCGGTCGCGCCGCCGGTGACGAGAGCGATTTTATTTTTTATTTCCATTAGACCTCAGTCGTTTTGTCTCTGATTGATCGATTATCCATTGCTCCGCCAAACGCACCAGCTCGTCGTCTTTCCCGCTGAAGCACACGGCGACGCCGTAGTCGCGCGCGGCCGCCTCCGGCGTTACATATCCGGCGATCACATCGCGCCGCACGAGCTCGGGATCGCGCGCGAACGGATCGCCGTAGCCGCCGCCTCCGGGAAGGTTCAAATGAACGGTGCGCCCGCCGTCGAGATCGACCTGCGCTTTGGGATTCGGCCGCGCGCCGTTATTTAAAACCAGCTCGCCGGCCGCGCCGGACTTCCCGCCGAGGAGTCCCGGCGCCGGATACTTCGTGCGATCGAGGATCGGGCTCATGCTCCAGCGCCCGTTGCCGCGGCGGCCGAATTCCGTCAGCTGGCCCAAACCGCCGCGCTGTTTACCCGCGCCGCCGGAATCGGCGCGCAGCTCGCGCCGCCGCATGACGAGCGGCGAGAGACTCTCGATCACTTCCGCGGGCACGCCCGCGACGCCGCTCGGGAAGCCGACGGCGCTGAGGCCGTCTTGCTCCGGCCGCGCGCCGGTGCCGCCGACCTGGAAAACCGTGAGGTTGAACGGCGGATTCTGCCCGCGCCACACCGTGAGCCAGATCGGATCGGCGCCCGGTGCGAGCAATCTACCCGGCAGCGCGCCCGCGAGCGCGGCGAAGATCGCGCTCGGCACGAAATGGCCGACCGCTTGGCGGCTCGCCACCGGCGCGGGGTCGCGCGCGTTCAAGATGCTGCCCTCCGGCGCCGTCACGCGCACGGGACGGAAGCTGCCCTCGTTGTGCGGCACGTCGGGATATATGGCAGCCTTGACGGCAAAGCTCGCGTAGGCGTGCGTGTAGTTGAGCACGACGTTGATGCCGTGCGCGCTCTCCGGCGACGAGCCGGCGAAGTCGATGTCGATCGCGCCGCCTTTGACGACGACGCGGCAGCGGATCACGATCGGCTCCTCGAAGCCGTCGCTCCAGGTCTCGCTACTCCACTCGCCCTCTGGCAGCGCGCGGACTTTTTCCCGCACCGCCGTTTCCGAGCGGCGGATGATTTCTTCGGCGATCGGATCGATCGAATCGAGCGCGAACTCGTCCATCATCTCCAAAAGCGCGCGTCCGCCGGCGTCGTTGCACGCCGCCTGCGCGTGCAGATCGCCGACGACTTCGTCGGGCAGGCGCACGTTGGCGCGGATGAGCTTCAATAAAACTTCGTTAGGCGCGCCGCCGTCGAACAGCTTCATGATCGGCAGGCGGAGCCCTTCTTCGAAGACCTCGCGCGCCTCGGCCGAGAGGATGCGCCCGCCGATGTCGGCGGCGTGGCAGGTGTTGGCGAAGAGCGCCACAAGCCTGCCGTCCTTGAAGACCGGCGAGGTGATCGTGATGTCGTTGATCTGCCCCGCGGTCATCCATGGATCGTTGGTGATGAGCACGTCGCCGGGCGCGAGCTTCGCCGGCGGGTATGCCGCGAGAAAATGGCGCATCGAGCTCGCCATCGCATTGATGTGGCCGGGCGTCCCGGTGATCGACTGCGCGATCATGCGCCCTTTGGTGTCGAAGACGCCGCAGGCCAAGTCCTGGCTCTCGCGTACGATCGTGCTGAACGCGGTGCGAATGAGCGCGTCCTGCTGCTCGTTGGCGACCGACAGCAGCCGGTTCCAGACGACCTCCAGGGTGACCGGATCGATGCCGCTACTGACCACCGGCGAACTCCACGATGATGTTCAGCTGATCGTCGACGCGGCCGCGCCCGCGCGCGCCGACGATCAGCGTCGATTCGCGCTCCTCGACGATCGCCGGGCCGCTGAACGTCGCACCCGGGGCGAGCGCGTAGCGATCGTAGACCGGCGTGTCGACGTAGCCGTCGCGCTCGGGAAAATAGGCGCGCCGCTTACCCTTGAGCGCGCCGCCGCCGTTCGCTTTTTGCGGCAGGCGAAAATCCATCGCCGGATTCGGTCCCGCTGCGACGACGCGCCAGTTGATCACTTCGAGCGGCACGTCCGGTCCCTTGCGCCCGTACAGCGAGCGGTAGACCGCCTCGAAGCTGTGTTGAATTTCGCTCATATGGGCCTCGCTCAAAATGCCGTTCGGCAGCGGCACGGAAACTTCGTGCCCCTGGCCGACGTAGCGCATATCGGCCGTGCGCTCGTAAGCTATCGCACTGGCCGAAAGGCCCGAGCTTTCCAATACGGCGCGGCCCTCCGCCGCCATCTCGTCGAGCAGCGCGTTGGCGGCAGACCATTCCATGCCGTCGAGGCGACTGTAGGCGCTGCGCACGAAATCGAACGCGAGCGGCGCGGCCAAGAGGCCGAAGGTCGAGCCCACGCCGGCGCCGAAAGGGGACACGAGCGCCGGCAGATGCAAAATCTCCGCGACGCGATAGCCGTGCACCGGTCCGGCGCCGCCGAAGGCGTAGAGCGGCATGCGGCGCGGATCTTTGCCGCGCTCGCCCAAATGCGTGCGCGCGGCGTTCGCCATGTTCTCGCCGACGATCTGATGGATGCCCCAGGCGGTCTGCTCGATCGAGAGCTTGAGCTCTTCCGCGAGCCGCGAAAGCGCGCGGCGGGCGGCGTCGACGTCCAATCCCATCTGGCCGCCGAGAAAATATTTCGCATCGAGGTATCCGAGCACCAGATCGGCGTCGGTGACGGTCGGCTCCGTCCCGCCGCGGCCGTAGCAGGCCGGGCCCGGCTCGGCGCCCGAGCTTTCCGGTCCGACTTTTAACAGCCCGAGAGCGTCGACGCGTGCGATGCTGCCGCCGCCGGCGCCGATCTCGATCATGTCGATGACCGGGATCTTGACCGGCAGCCCGCTGCCTTTTCTGAAACGATAGACGCGGTCGACCTCGAAGTCGTGCGCCTTGAGCGGCCGGCCGCCTTCCACGGCGCAGAGCTTCGCCGTCGTTCCTCCCATGTCGAAGGACAGCAGGTCGTTGAACCCCGCGCGCGCGCCGAGATGCGCCGCGGCGAGGGCGCCCGCCGCCGGGCCGGATTCCAAAAGCCGCACGGGAAAGCGCGAGGCGGTCTCGGCGGTGGCGATGCCGCCGCTCGAAAGCATGACGAAGAAGCTTCCCTGGAAAGATATGCTGTCCAGCCGGCGCCTGAGCTCCGCGAGATAATCGGAGACGCGCTGCTGCACGTAGACGTTGGCGACGGTGGTGCTCGTGCGCTGGTACTCGCGAATCTCCGCTACGACCTCGGAGCTGAGCGAGACGCGGATCTCCGGTGCGACCTCCTTGATGATCTCGGCGGTGCGGCGCTCGTGCGCGGGGTTGCGGAAGCTGTGGAGATAACAGACGGCGATCGCCCGGATGCCCTTGTCGCGGAGCTCGGAGACGAGCCGGCGGACGAACGCTTCGTCGAGCGGCTGAAGAATCGAACCGTCGGCGGCGGCGCGCTCCGGCACGTCGAAACGGAGGTGGCGCGGCACGAGCGGCTTGGGGAATTCGAGATCGAGGTCGTAAAGCTCGTAGCGCTGCTCGCGGCCGATCTCGAGCGCGTCGCGAAAGCCCGCGGTCGTGAGCAGCGCGGTCGGCGCCCCTTTGCGCTCGATGATCGCGTTGGTGACGAGCGTCGTGCCGTGGACCAGCGTGCCGCGGTCGCCGGAGCGCGCGGAGCCTTCACCCAGCGCCTCACACATCGCCGTCTCGACGGCGATGCTCGGATCGGCGGGCGTCGTCAGCGTCTTACCGATGACGGCGCGGCCGTCCGCGCCGATCAGAAGGAGATCGGTGAACGTTCCGCCGATATCGACGCCGACTCGAAACATAGGAGATCAGGCAATAGGCATTAGGCAACAGGCATTAAAAAATCATCTCGTGTTCTTTGCTATTGCCTGCTATTTTTGCGCGAACAGCTCCAGCACGCGCTCGGTCTGGTGATTCGCGGCGGGGCGGAGCAGTGGGATTTTCACACCCGCGTCGCGGTATTGCTGGACGCGCTTTTTGACCTCGTCGGGCGTGCCGCTCGCGGTCATGCCTTCGACGTAAGTGTCGGGGATCGCCTTGATGAGTCCGTCCATGCCGCCGGCGGCGTGCGCCTTTTCGAATTTCGGGATGTCTTCTTTTTTAATATACGGCTCGCCGACGCGCATCTTCGGCCCGGCGATGAACGAGATCTGCACCGGGTCGAGCTTGGTCGCGACCTCCCAGCGCACCTGGTCGAGGGCCTTGTCGTGATCGTCCTCGACCGAACAGTTGATGATCTGCGCCACTTCGAATTTCGAAAAGTCTCTGCCGGCCGCTTCCGCCGCCGCGCGCACGATCTTGAGCGC
>Ga0075425_100002351_pt1 | contig 18932 bp, 15 predicted proteins | sample SoiMethybrSBSTD4_FD_75300 | JGI IMG/M metagenome (GOLD analysis project Ga0075425, IMG submission 75300) | Bulk soil microbial communities from a Populus tree surrounding site in Tennessee, USA - Soil MetaG P. TD hybrid SBSTD4 | ecosystem: Environmental > Terrestrial > Soil > Tree plantation... | reverse complement strand
TTTCCAGCGACTCGCATGCGATACTTCGCTTCCCGCTGGAGCGGTCTCGTCCCTGGAAGGCATGTCGTTGAAAAACAGCCCGAGTGAGCGGCTCGTCTGCCTGAACGATCCGTTGCTCCGCGATTTGATCGAGGCGTGCGACGACGATGCGCGGCGGATGGCGATGGAACGGCTGCTCGTGGACATCGCCGCGCCGACCATCCGCAGAGCGCTCGCGCGTTTCACGCGTTATGAGGGAGGGATTCAGCCCGCCGACGCGGACGACATCACCTCCACCGTCACGCTCCGCCTCGTCAGGAAACTGCAGGCCTGCGCCGAGCGCGAAGAAGCGGCCATTGAACGCCTTCCGGACTACATCGCCACGCAGACGTTCAACGCCATCCACGACCTGCTGCGCGCACGATTTCCGGAGCGAATGCGTCTTCGGAATCGCATCCGTTACGTTCTGACCCACGATCCGCGTCTCGCGCTGTGGATGTCGTCAGAAGGACCTGCGGCCGGACTGGCGCGGTTTCGCGACGCGACGCCGGCCGCCGATGCGGCTCCGCTCTCGCACGCGAACGCGACGCGCGCGATGTTCGATCGCGACCGCCCCGCGGACGCGCTGTTCGCGGTTCTCTCGCACATCAACACGGCGGTGACGGTCGACAGTCTCGTGAGCAAAATCGCGGAGCTCTGGAACGTCACCGATCTCGCCGCAGCCGCATCCGCAACTCTGGAGATCAGCGATGAACGTCCCGATCCGCACGATCAGGCCGTGGGACGCCAGAGCCTCGGCATCCTGTGGTCGGAAGTGCGCGAGCTGCGTGCACCGCAGCGCGCGGCGCTTCTGCTCAACCTGCGCGACGTCGAAGGCGCGGCCGGGATCGCCGCTTTGCTGCTCGCACGCGTCGCCACATTCGACGAGGTCGCGGAGGCGGTCGGGCTGACCTCCGCGCGGCTCGCCGAGATCTGGTCCGACCTTCCTCTCGACGATCTCACGATCGGCGAGATGCTGGGACTCAAACGACAACAGGTCATCAACTTGCGGCAGGCAGCCCGTGACCGTTTGTCGCGGCGAATGTCACGGGGACGACGCCGTTAGGCGCAATAATGGGCTCCGATCCACCGTCTCTGAACATGAAGGAGAAACATCTGGACGCCCGTCAGGTGGCGCGCCTTCGCTTCGGCGACCTCAGGGGGGCCGAGGTGATCGCGATGACGACGCACCTCGCAAGCTGCGAGGCCTGTGAAGACTCCGCACCGCCGGACGTCGATGGCAACGCTCTCGAAACGCTCGAGCATCTCCTCGAGGATTCCGCGGACGATCACCCCGACGTCGAGACGCAGCTCACCGGATTCGTCGATGGCACGCTCCCCTTCGACGAGCACGAGCGCGTCGAAGCGCACCTCGGCATCTGCGAGCGCTGTCGCGAAGACGTCGACGATCTTCGCCAGGTCGCGGCATCGATGGCACGCGCGCGCGGATTTGGATCGCGCGGCCGATTCATGCTCGCCGTCGCCGCGGCGATCATCGTCGCGATCATCACCCTCGTGCTCGCGTTCCGCTCGAAGCCGCAGGGCGAGCCGCCTCCGGCACGCACCAGAGTCATTCGAACGACGCCGCCGACACCGGCCGAGTCACCGATGAAACCGGAATGGGCGGCGATGATTCGGGACGCGGTGAGCAGCGGCCGGATCGCGATGCCGAAAGTCCTCAGGGCGATCACCGCACCGCAGGAAACGGTTCGAGGGGAGATGGTCGCGCGACGAGACGTCGTTTCGCCGGCGGAAGAAGTCGTCGAGACCGATCGCCCGACATTCACCTGGTCCGCGCGAAAGGCAAAGGAAAGTGTCGTCTTCGTTTATCGCGGCGACGACGAGGTCGCCGTCAGCGGACGACTTCACGGCAACACGTGGACTCCCCAAAAACCGTTGCCGCGAGCAACACCGCTCGTGTGGCAGGTCGAGCTGCGAAACAGCGACGGTACGACGACGATCGTTCCCGCACCGCCCGACCCGCCGGCGATTTTCCGGATCATCGATGAGGCCTCGCAGCGCGAGATCGACGAAGCACGCCGTCTCCATCCGGGGAACGACCTCCTCCTCGGCGTCCTTTACGCGCGTGCCGGTTTGAAGAGCCGCGCCATCGAGGCGCTTCGACATCACACCGCGGAACATCCCGAAACCAGACCGCTCCTTCAGTCCGTCGAAAACTGGCACTGAGCCACCGTGAAGAAACTCGTCGTTCTCCTGCTGATGCTGCTGTTCGGCGCGCCGCTGCGCGGGGACACGCCGCAGTCGGTGGTTCGCGAGTTTTACGATGCCTATCGCGCCGGCAACGTTCGGAAGGCATCCGAATTCTGGGATGCATCGGCGGCACAATCCTTCATCACCGACGCCGACCGTCTGTTTCGCGTTCGCTGCGTCACGCATCACGACGTGACGATTGCCGCGCCGGCGATCGACGGCGAAACCGCGACGGTCGATGCCGAGGCGCTGCTCACGCTGTCGAGCGAAATGCCGGGGACGCGACCGCGAACGGAAACGCGATTCACCACGTTCGAGCTGAAACGCGGCGATCGCTGGAAGATCACGAGGTGGATCGACAGGGAAGCATTGCTCGCGGATCGCGTCTTAGCGATGTCTCCCGTTGAACGTACGGCAGTGATCGAAGGCGCAGGTCGTCTGCGCACGCCGCGTCTCGCCCGGGAACTGGATCGCGTCGCGGCCGGATGCCTGCTTCGAAACGATTTCACCTCCGCCGACGCCCTGATCGCGCTGGCGCGCGGCATCGCGATCGAGACCGGCGACGACGTCGCACTCTCCGACGTGATCGCCACCGAAACGATGGCCATCTATCGAGGACCGGCCGGCGAACGACATCATTCGCTCGCAACAGGAAAAGAGTCGGTCGCGGTGGCTGAGCGATCCGGCGACCCCGACGCCATCGCACGCGCGCTGAGGAGTCTCGGCATCGCGGAATACACGATCGATCACCGAAGCTGCCAGCCGGCCTTCGAGCGCATCCTCGCGATGAGCGAATTTCTCGCTTCACCGACCGAGCTCGCGACCGCGATGAGTTACCTCGGATACGTCGCCAATACCGACATGGACCTGACCGGTCAGCTTCGGTACGGCATGAGCGCCATCACGCACGCAGAGATGAGCGGCGATCCGCTGGAGCTCTTCCAGGCATACAAAGTCGTCGGCGAGGCCTATCAGGCGATGGGCTATTACGAGCTCGCGGTTCACTATTTTTCACGATCGATCGAATACGGACACGCATGCGGTTTCCTCGACGGCGTCGCGAAAACGATGAGCTACATGGCCACGAGTTACGCGGACCTCGGCCGCGAAAACGAAGCCCGTCAGCTCCTCGAGCGGGCGATCGCCTTCGCACGGCCCGAAATGAAGAGCCTCGCACTCGAGAATCTCGCCAGCCGGTCTCTTCAGAAGGGCGACCTCGATGACGCCGCGAAACGCATCGAAGAAGCCGTGCAATGCGATCTCGCCGCGGGCCGCGAGTCCGCGGTCACATTGATGGCCCTGAGCGAGGTGCGATTCCGGCAGGGCCGCTGGACGGAGGCGCTCGACATCGCCCACAGCGCCATGCGTGCGGGAGCGGGGTTACACCTCGATGCCGACTTCGACACGGGACTGCAGACTCTGACTCTTCTCCGCCGGATGAAACGCTTCGACGACGCACGCGCCTGCATCCCGATGCTGCGGCAGCTCGAGAGCAGGATTTCGTCGCGTGGCTTCGACGAATGGAGCTGGGATCAATACTTCAGCAGAACATCGGAGCTCGACGGCGAGGTGATCGCCCTCGAGGCGGACAGCGGAGACGCCCGCGCGGCGCTTCGGCTCGCGAACGAATCCACCGGCCGCACCCTGCGTGCAATGGCGGAACGGAAGGCACCGCTGCCGTCGCAACTGATGACGGGCGAAGAGCAGGCGCAGACGAAGGCACTCGAGGAAAAGATCGTCGAACTGAACAGGCAGCTGCTCAACTCGGGCGTCTCACCGTCCCGGGCGGAGGAGATTCGCGCCCGTCTCGACCGCGCTCATGACGACCTCGATGACGCCCGCGCGCGTGCCGCCGCAACACACTCGGCCGGTATCCCGACGCTCGCGACGACGGACGACCCGCTGGCTCTCGCGCCAGATGAGGCGGTCATTCACTTCATCCAGACGAGTCACGACCTCATCATCGTCGGAGTCGGGCCGGGCCGGGGAGCCGATCGACGACTCATTGCAGTGCGCAGAGACATCCTTCCCCAGGCGATGGGCGATGAGGTCGATGCCCTTCTGCAGCTGCTGGCGAAACGCGACCTTCGTTATGGCGATGCATCCCGGCGGATGTACGAGCTGCTCCTCGAGCCGATGCATCCGTTGTTCGATCGCGGTCATCGCGTCTGCATCATTCCGGACGGAGCACTCTGGCGCCTGCCATTCCACGCGCTGCGCACTCCGGACGGAAAGTATCTCGCCGAGACCACGACCGTGTTCTACGCCCCGGCGATGGCTCTCGCCGACCTCGACGCCATCCATCGACGGTCTCAAAGAAGAGGCGATGTCTCTCTGGTGGCGTTTGCGAATCCGCATCTCCATGTGCGATCGATCGCGAAGTACCGCAGCGCGTTCACCGGCGCCGACATCGGCCGGCTTCCCGATACTGAAAACGAAGTGCGCGAGATTGCGAATTTATACGGACCCGGCAGCCGCGTGTATGTCGGCGGGTCTGCAACGGAGGCAATGCTGAAGAGCGAGATGGTGCACGCGAGAGTCATTCACATCGCCACGCACGGCGCGGTCGACCGCGCGTCGCCGCTCGCGTCGGCGATGCTTCTCGCTCCCGGCTCGCGCGACGAGGACGGCGTGATCGAGGCGCGTGAGATTCTCGAGCTCGAGATGCATGCGGATCTCGCGATCCTCGCGACATGCAATTCGGCCGGAGAAAAGACAACTCCCGCCGAGGGAGTGGTCGGTCTTGCCTGGGCGTTCCTCGCAAACGGATGTCCGACGACGGTGGTCAGTCAGTGGAACGCGACGTCCAGCGTCACCTCGACAATGATGATCGCCTTCCACCGTCATCTGCGCGCCGGCAACTCCGCGGCGCTCGCGCTGCGCCAGGCCCAGAACGAAATCCGCCGCGATCCGCGCTACCGGCATCCGTACTACTGGGCGCCGTTCGTGGTGGTCGGTGCGCAGTGAAATCCGAGTCTCACTCCCCCACCAGCGCCAGAAACTCATCCTCCGACAGGACCTGCACGCCGAGCGACTGCGCTTTTTCGAGCTTCGAGCCGGCTGCCTCGCCGGCAACCACGTAACTCGTTTTCGATGACACCGAGCCGGAGGCTTTGCCGCCCTCGCGCTCGATCAGCTTGTGGATCTCGTCGCGCGAAAAGCGCGTCAACGTTCCCGTCACGACGATCGTCTTCCCTGCGAGGCGATTCCCCGTCGCGGTCGCGACGTGACTCGGCGCGAGGCCGAGGCGCTTCATCTTCTCGACGCGCTCGCGATTGGCGGGGACGGAGAAGTAGAAAACGATCGACTCCGCGACGACCGGACCGATCTCGTGAACCTCCACGAGCTCCTCCGTTTTTGCATCCATCAGCGCGTCGATGGACTGGAAGTGATCGGCGAGGATCTTCGCCGCGCGCTCGCCGACGAAGCGAATGCCGAGCGCGAAGATCAGCCGTGAGAGCTCGTTCGTTTTCGAGCGCTCGATGTTCTCGATGAGCTTCGTCGCGGACTTCTCGCCCTTCCGCTCGAGCTTCGCGACCTGATCGACGGTCAGCTCGTAAATCGACGCGTAGTCCGTCACGAGCCCGGCATCGACGAGCGCCGTGACCGTTTGATCGCCGAGGCCTTCGATGTCCATGGCCTTGCGGGAAGCGAAGTGCGTGATCGACTGCAGCACGATCGCGGGACATCCCTGATTGATGCAGCGGATCGCGACCTCACCTGCGAACTTCTGCAGCGGCTGGCCGCACACGGGACACTCGGTCGGAACGACGTACTGCTTCGCGCTCTTCGGCCGTTTGTCCGTCAGGACTTCGACGACCTTCGGAATGATGTCGCCGCCTTTTTCGACGACGATGGAATCGCCGAGGCGCACGTCCTTCCGCGCGAGCTCGTCGAAGTTGTGCAGGGACGCGTTGACGACGGTCGTTCCGCCGATGTGCACCGGATCGAAAGTGGCGACCGGCGTCACGCTTCCCGTCCGCCCCACGTACAAATTGATCGCCCGCACCACCGTCTGCGCCGCCTCGGGCGGGTACTTGAACGCGACGATCCATCGCGGCGCCTTCGACGTCGCGCCGAGCTCGAGCTGCTCCTCGCGGCGATTGACCTTCACGACGATGCCGTCGATCTCGAAGTCGAGATCGTGGCGATGCTGTTCGATCTCGGCGATGAACGTCTCGACCGCGCCGATGTTCGCGAACACGCCGCGCCTCGGGTTCAGCGGGAAGGTGAGCTTTTCGAGGAGCTCGTACGCTTTCGATTGCGATTCGATGCGCGTCTCGTCGGCGCTGGCGAGGTGGTAGACGAATGCGCTGAGGCGCTTCTGTGCGACGAGCTTCGGATCCTTCTGGCGCAGCGCGCCTGCCGCGGCGTTGCGCGGATTGGCGAGCTTCTCCTCTTCGTCGAGACCTTCGTTGAGCTTCTCGAAGTCGCGTTTGGAGATGTAGATCTCGCCGCGGACCTCGAGGCGTTTGAGCTTCGTCGGAATCTTCAGCGGCAGCGCGCGAACGGTGCGCACGTTCGGCGTGACGTCGTCGCCGCGAGCGCCGTCGCCGCGCGTCGCGCCGCGCGTCAGCTGGCCGTTTTCGTAGAGCAGCGCAATCGAGACGCCGTCGATCTTCAGCTCCGCCTCGTACTCGACTTCGTCGCGACCGAGTCCGCGGCGCACGCGCGCATCCCACTCGCGGAGCTCGTCGAGCGTGTACGCGTTCTCGATCGAGAGCATCGGCGGATCGTGGATGACGGTTTTGAACGCGTCGATCGGCGCGCCGCCGACGCGCTGCGACGGCGAGTTTGGATCGAAGTACTCGGAATGCTTCGCCTCGAGATCCTGCAAACGGCGCAGCATCTGATCGAAGTCGTAGTCACTGATCTCGGGCTTCGCGTCGATGTAGTAGAGGCGGTTGTGGCGCTCGAGCTCCGAACGGAGCTTCTCGATTTCCTGCTTTGGGCTCATATCGAGCGCAAAAGATAACGTTTTTGGAGTGCGGCGACCGCAGTCGCCGCTTTCCATGCCGCGACCGCAGTCGCGGCAGCTGCGGCTGCCGCGTTGAAAGCGGCGACTGCGGTCGCCGCACTCCAAATCAACGCGACAGATAGCGTGACCGTTCGACGATCTTTTCCGCGAATCCGCGCGCGAGGAGCCGCGCATCGACCTCGTCGAGCAGGTCGCGCCTTCCCTTCACGAGATTGAGGTTCAGCGCGACGAAGCGCATCCCGCGCGGCGTGTCGAAATACACGATCAGGCGATCGCCTCCGATCATCTGTTCCGTGCCTCGAATGGAGTCCCATCGAATCGTGCGCTGACGGAACTGGTGCAGCGGGCGGAGCGTGATCGCGTGGTCGGTGAGCTCGGCAATCGGGCGCAGGGTCCCGAGAAAAACTTTCAAACCGCCGAGCCAGAGCGTACCGATGTAGACCCATACGAAGCGCTCGCCGATCCAGCCGAAGCGCGCGGACGGAACGGCAGCGAGGGTGATGAGAATCGCGGCGGTGATCGCCGCCGCGACGAGGACGATCGAGAGACCGGCGCGGCGAACCCAGGGGCGGAAGGGGTGGACGGTCGCCATTCAATCCCGTACTCTGAAGTTCGAAGCGCAACAGCCTGAACCGGTACGCAATTCGCAAAGGAGTCTCAGCGGTAGTCTCAGCAAACGAATGCCTGTCCAAAAACTCGATGGGACCGGTCGGCGAATCCTCGTCATCGATGACGATCTCGCGATCCGCGTCCTTCTGCAGGCCGTCCTGAAGCGGATGAAGTTCGACGTCGAGCTCGCCGAGGACGGCGCGGACGGCCTGGAGAAGCTCGCGAAAAACGGATCGTTCGATCTGATCCTGCTCGACCTGATGATGCCGCGCGTGAACGGATACGAGTTCATCGAGCGGGTCGGCGAGCGCTTCCCCGAGGCGCGGCCGCACATCATCGTCTTCACCGCGGCGGGCAAACGCGGCGTCGACAAAATTCCGGCGTCGTCCGTCTGCAACTCGATCCTGAAGCCGTTCGATCTCGATCGCTTCATCGAGATCCTCGCGGATTGTCTGAACGACGCGCATTCGACAACGCCCATTCGATCTGCCTGATCATCCCCAGAACGATCGTGGCCTCGCGCTCGTCGAGATCGGCGCGCGCGGCGAGGGCGCGCAGGTCGTCGTAGATGCGGTCGGCATTGTTGTCGTGAAGAAATCCGACGCCGAGGAGAAGCGATCGCGCGCGCTCGTGCATGCGCTCGAGGATCTCGGCGGTCGCGAGACTCCGTTCTTGCGATACGGGCACGATCGATGACAGCTCGTAGCAGAAGACGCAGATCGACTGCGCGAGATTCATCGTCGGGAACCCGTCGTTCGTCGGAATCACGGCCGCGTGCTGGCAGAGGACGAGCTCCTCGCGCGTCAGACCGCTGTCCTCGCGTCCGAACACGAGCGCGAGCGTCTGATCGCCGCCGAGGGTCGCGAATCGCTCGCCGAGTGAGCGCGGCGTGAACATCGCAGGCGTGGTGCGTCCGCGTGAGGACGTCGTCGCGACGGTGAGATGTGCATCGCCGATCGCATCGCGCAGCGACGGCGCGAAGCGGGCGCTCGCGAGAAGATCGTCGGCGCCGCTCGCCCACCATCCCGACACCGGCAACAGCGTCGGATGCTCGCCGACGATCCACAGCTCGTCGAAGCCGAAGTTCTTCATCACGCGCGCGGCGGCGCCGACGTTGCCCGCCTCGCGCGGCTCGACGAGAACGATGCGCAGGTGCGGCATCAGGCCTTTCCCTCGTGCGAATCCTGAGCGAAGCGAAGGATCAGCGGAGCAATCGCGCTGCCGTCGCCACCCGCGCCGCACGTGGCTCGCTCTGCGCGATTGCTCCATTGACCCTTCGCTGCGCTCAGGGTTCACCCCCTCAAAGAGTCGAGCATCGCGTCGATGTGCCGCTCGGTCGTGCGCGGATTCATCATCGTCACACGCAGCACGCGCTCGCCGTTCAGGACCGTCGTCGTGAGCCACGCCTCGCCGCTGCGCTTGAGCTGCTCGCGCAGCGCGTCGGTCTGCGCGCTGTCGAGACCGCGTTTGCGGAAGCAGAAGATGTTCAGCTCCGGCTCGTGGACCGCTTCGAAGTCGTCCGATGCGACGACGCGTTCGTAGAGGTAGCGCGTCAGATCGGTGACGCGCTCGATTGTGTCCGCAAATGGCTTCACGCCCTGCGACTTCAGCATCAGCCAGAGCTTGATCGGATCGCTGCGCTTCGAGCACTGGATCGTGATCTCGCCGATGTTCTCGCCGGCGCGATCGGCGTGGAAGAGATACGGCGCGTCGGCTTCGAACGCGCGCCGCAGCCAGAGGCCGTCGCGGACGAGGATGGTGCCGAGCGAGAGCGGCATCCACATCATCTTGTGCGGATCCCACGAAAACGAGTCGGCGTGCGCGAGTCCGTTCACGAGATGCGAAAGCCGGTTGCTGAGCAGCACCGACGCGCCGTGCGCGGCATCGACGTGCAGCCACGTGCGATAGCGATCGCGCAGCGCGACGATGTCGACGAGCGGATCGAAGGCGCCGGTCGCGGTCGAGCCCGACGTCGCGACGATGGCCATCACCGGCTCCTGCGTCTGCAGCAGTTCGTCGAGCACATCGACGTCCATGCGATGACGCGCGTCCGTGGGGACTTTCAGCACGTCGGTCGCGGGGATGCCCATGATCGCCGCCGCCCGCGCAATCGAGTAGTGCGCATCCGCCGACGTGATGATCCTCGGACGCCTGCCAGGGTTTTCGCGCGACCATCGCGCTCGCGCGGCGAGCAGTCCGGTCAGATTCGCGGCCGAGCCGCCCGACACCGCCGTGCCTTCGGATGTTTCGGGATAACCGGCGCGATCGGCGAGCCAGCGCACGATCTCCTTCTCGATCGCGGTGCCGATCGGACTCATCTCCGAGACCGCGTTCGAGTTGTTGAGGACGGAGATCAGAAGGTCGGTCGCCGCGGCCTCGAGAAACGGAGGACAAACCTGATGGCCGAGATACGAGGGATGGTGCAGCTGATTCGCGTAACGCGCGACCATCCGCGCGAGATCGATCGGATCGCTCAGCGCGCCATCGATGCGGACCATCTGCCGCAGCGCATCGTGCGGCATCCACTCGACGACAGGACGCGATTCGATCGATTCGACGTGATCGAAGAGGAGGTCCACCAGGGCGTGAGCGAAGCGGCGGGGGTCGGACATGCGGGGGCGGATTGTAGTGGGCCCGGCGCGCAGTCGCACGGCCCTGCAGTCTCACAGTCTCACAGTCTCAGAGTCTCACAGAGCGTTCTCCTGGGACTGCGCGACTTTGAGACTGTGCGACTGTGCGACTGTCAGACTTGCTCCTCCTCCCCCTCCAGCACCGTTCTCGGATTGAAAGTGTCGATCAGCGCGGCCCAGGCTTCGAAATAGCGCTGGGTCGGGACGCGGAACCAGGCGGGGAAGTCGTGCGCGTGCGGGGCGCGGCCTTCGAGCACGTGGACGAAGCCGGCGTGCTCGAAGATCAGGATGCGCCAGGCGTCGTCGCGGTCATCGTACGGGTCGTCGACGAATCCGAGAGGGACGTCGCTCGGATCGAAGTGCCGCAGATCGCGCTCGGCGTGATCCCACGCGGGGAATCCGGCGAGGCGGCCGAGGAGGGCGCTGGCCATCTCGATGTGCTTGCCGCCCTCGTGCACGTCGACGAGCGTGAGCGCGAAGTCGTCGATGATCGGAAAGGCATCGAGCTCGAGATCGCCGAGAGCGTCTTCGTCGTCGACGTGCAGCGGTTGCGGGTTGCGAAACATCTCGCCGCAGCTTAGCGCTGCGGCGAGTACGTCGTCACCTGCTGCGTGGCGTTGTTCGTGATCGAGACGAAGGCCCACAGCCGGCGGCCTTTCTCGCCCTGCACGATGACGTCGACGCTCGACGACATCGGGAAGTCGAGCGATGCGTACGCCGCGTCTTCGCACGGCACCGTCACGCAGACGAACGATCGTCGCGGCGTCACGGTCGACTTCGCGAGCAACACGCCACTGGCTCTGATCTCGACCGTCACCGGCTGCTCGTTCCCGTCGATGTCGTAGACGCGCAGCCGCGGCCGGAATCGCGCGTCGGCGGGGATGCGCACGATGCGCACGACGTCTGCCGTGTCCTTTTCGAACACGACGCGCAATTCGGTGCCGAGCGATTCCGCCTGCTTCGAGAGATCGCGGAAGTGCGACGAGAAGTCGGCGTACGGCTCGAGTCCGCGCGGGATCAGCAGCAGCGCGCCGATGTCGCGATCCCGCGTCCCCAGCGCTGCCTCCGCGCCCGCCGGAATCGCGTCGGGCATCACCGTGCCGATGCCCGACGGGAGCCAGATGTTCGGGATCGTGCGCATAGGAATCGGGGCGTTGTTGACCACGCGATTGTCCGACGTCCATTGCGATCCGCCCGCGCCCGGCCCCGCGAACACGAGCGGGAAGAGCACGCGAGCGTAGTCGCGCGGGTCGAATAGCGTGCGGTACTCGAATGCGGATTTCGCGGTGACGAGCGAGCCGTCCGGCGAGACGGCCGAGACATCGTAGAAACCGTTTGGCAACTGCGGCACGGTCGCGATCAGCCCCTGCGGTGTCGTCGTGACGAGCGCGGCCTCGATGCCGTTGAAACGCACGCCTCTCGCGGTGTCAGGAGCGCCTTTCAGAAAGATGATCGTGCCGGTCGCGCCGACGGACGGGATCACTTCGAACGGCTGAGCGGCGAGAACCGGCGTTGCCAGAAGAACGATGAGAGAGAGAAGTTTTTTCATGATCAATTCGGGGATACCGTCGTCACGCGCTGCGTGGCGTTGTTGGTCACGTTCACGAAGGCCCACGTCGGAAGGTCAAACGGAGGAATCACCGTCAGCCCGACGCGATCGCTCTTCACTTCCGTGAGCGTCTGCAGATCGAGCTCCGCGTAGGCGAGGTTCTGATCGACGCGCGTGAGCTTGAGCTGCCGCTGAAAGTAGTTGTCGACGTCGGTCGTCAGCGACGAGACCGTGACGCTGAGATCGTCGACCGGCGCGTAGACGTAAACGCGAAGCTTCGAGCGATACGCGCTCGTCACCGGGATGTCGAGCAGACGGAATGCGCTGCGCCTCATCGCGCTCTCGCGGACGACGGGGATCTCCGCTCCGAAGTCGTCCGCCTCACGCCCGCGGTCGCGAACGCGCGACGCGAACGAAAAGGCATCGACCGATTCGCGCGGCAGAAGGAGCGCCGCACCGCGCGGATAGTTGCGGCCCTCGAACTTCCGATTCTCGAGCGCGCTGAATCGCTCGCAGCCGACGTCGAAGCACTGCAGCGAGTCGACGCGATTGAAACCTTCCACGACGTAGCCGTTGCCGTTGAAGATCGAGGCGTCGGTTGTCCACTGCGCACCGAACGCGCCGGCGCTGCTGTCGAGGACCGGGAAGAGCACGCGGCTCCAGACGGAGAGGTCGGGCGCGGCGCTGCGATCGTAGAAGTAAACGGCGCCCGCGCTCGTGTACGACAGCGGACGATCGTCGGCGACGATTTTCATGTCGACGAGACCCGGCGCGTGCGGCGGGATCTTCACCGTGAAGCGACCCGACTCGATCAGCGGCTGCACGGCGACGTCGCCGAAGAAGACCTTCACGTTCGGACAGAGCTCGAACGTGCAGAGCTGCGCGGGATTGACGCCGTCGATGATCGCGGTGACGCCGGGATCGACCTGCGGCCCCGCGGAACGCGAGACATGGGCAAACGGCCGGATCGAGAACGCCGGCGTTGCGTTGCGCACGACGAACTTCGTCGCGAGGTACGGACGGTTGCCGATGACGACGTCGAGCGTGTACTCGCCGGTCGGAAACGTGCCGAGGTCGTAAGTCGCCTTCCACGGCGCGACGACGGTGATGCAGGCGTCGGTGTACGGCAGAAGCTCGAGCCGGATCGACGAGCCATTGCGCACAACCGCGCCGAACCTCGGCGCGCAGGGCGAGCTCGGCTCGCTGGTGATGGTGATGGAGATCGGCGTGGCCGAGGTCGGAGCGGCGGGGGTGAGCTCCGTGATGGCGGCGCCGGCGGTGACGGTCGTGATGAGGAGAAGGAGTGTCAGAAAAAACCGAGGAGCGAGCAAGAGTGAGCCTCCCGTATGAACTTTATGGCGTTATACCATACGGGTCGACCGGCAAATAACAAACTTCTCAGTCGCCGCTTTCGATCTGATAGTTCGGGGCTTCCTTCGTGATGATCACGTCGTGCGCGTGCGATTCGCGCAGGCCCGCCGCCGTGATGCGGACGAACTGGGACTTCGTGCGGAGGTCGTCGATGCTCTTCGAACCGGTGAGACCCATGCCCGAGCGGAGACCGCCGACGAGCTGCGGGATCATCGAGGACATTGCTCCCTTGTACGCGACCTTCCCCTCGATCCCCTCGGGCACGAGCTTGCCGACTTCCTGCGTGTCTTCCTGGAAGTAACGATCCTTCGAGCCCTGCTGCATCGCGCCGATCGATCCCATGCCGCGATACGCCTTGAACGTGCGGCCCTGGTAGAGAATCGTTTCGCCAGGCGCCTCATCCGTTCCCGCGAACAATGAGCCGATCATCACGACGTGCGCGCCGGCGGCGATCGCCTTCGTGACGTCGCCCGAAAACTTGATGCCGCCGTCGCTGATGATCGGCACATCGAACTTCTCCGCGGCGCGCGCGCACTCGAGGATCGCCGTGATCTGCGGCATGCCGGAGCCGGCGATGACGCGCGTCGTGCATATGGAGCCTGGTCCGATGCCGACCTTGACCGCATCGACGCCGAGCTCGCAAAGCTCCGTCGCGGCTTCGTAGGTCGCGACGTTGCCCGCGATGAGCGGCGTATCGGGAAAGAGTTTCTTGAACTGGCGAATGGTGTCGAGCACGCCGACCGAATGCGCGTGCGATGAATCCATGACGACGACGTCGACCTTCGCATCGATCAGCGCGCGAGCGCGCTCGATGCCGTCCTTGCCCGCGCCGACCGCCGCACCGACGCGCAGACGTCCGAGGGGATCTTTTGCGGCCTGTGGATAACGACGCGCCTTCTGGATGTCCTTGACCGTGATCAGACCCTTGAGGTCGCCGTTCGCATCGACGACGAGGAGCTTCTCGATGCGATGGTGATGCAACACTTCGCGCGCCTGCTCGAGCGTGGTGCCGACCGGCACCGTGATCAGGCTGTCCTTGGTCATCCGCTCGGAGATCGGCAGATCGAAGCGGGTCTCGAAACGCAGATCGCGGTTCGTGAGAATGCCGACGAGCTTTCCGTTCGCATCGGTGACCGGAACGCCGCTGATCTTGTACTTCTCCATGACCTGCAGCGCTTCGGAGATCGATTGCCACGGCCGCATCGTGACGGGATCGACGATCATCCCCGCCTCGGACCGCTTCACGCGATCGACTTCCTCGGCCTGGCGATCGATGGGCATGTTCTTGTGGATGACGCCGAGTCCGCCGTGCTGCGCCATGGCGATCGCGAGCCGCGCCTCGGTGACGGTATCCATCGCGGCGGAGACGATCGGGATGTTCAGGCGAATGGTGCGGGTGAGGCGTGTGGAGACGTCGACGAAGTTCGGATGGACTTCCGAACGGGCGGGCTTGAGCAGGACGTCGTCGAACGTGAGCGCGATCGGGATCGGTTCGGCGAACCTTTCGGAAGCCGCCGCGTCGGTGCGCTCGACCTCGTGCAGATCGATCCGGCCGATCACCGGGATATCACCGCGAAGGACTCGTTCATCGCTCATCGCCGTCTCCTTCCGAGCCTGAAGTGAGTATAGAACGGGCGTTCATGCACCAGAATTGCACGCAACTTTGGAGAGAGGTCGCAGTCCAGCATGCGGTTCACGATCGAGCAACGTCACCTGACTGACATGGAAGGACGTCCCGTCGCGGGCGTCGAGACAGCCGTCGAGTTTCACAACCTCGACGCGGAAACGATCGACGACGCCGTGGGACTTTACGTCCTCAACGGCGGCGCGGAGATCCTCGGCAACGTCCTGAAGTTCCCCGGCTTCCAGGCGGTCGTCACGATCCGCAAGCCGAGCGGCGTCTACACGCTGCAGTTCACGCCGGCAAGCCAGGTTTGATCGCGGATGGCAGATGGCAGATGGCAGAAGCCCATGCATTTGCCATCCGCCATCCGCAATCCGCTACCCGTTTCTGATGATTTCCTTGAGCATTTCATCCTGAAGCCGGTACACGGCGTACACGCCGATGCGGTAGCGGTTGAAGAGGAACGAGAAGGCGTAGACCTTGCCGCTCTGCGCGTGCACGTAGCCCGAGAGTCCGATCACGCCCGCGATGTAGCCGGTCTTCGCGTAGACCTGACGCGCGTACGGCGGCTGTCGCAGGCGATTGCCGAACTTCGAGTCGGGATCGCCGGAGTACGGCATCGAGCTGACGAAGTCCTCGCGCCACGGACTGCGCCACATGTAGCGCAGCAATGAAATGAACGCGTTGGCGGACGCGCGATTGTCGCGCGACATGCCGGACCCGTCCGCCGGACGGAACTCGCCCTGCGGCACGCCGACCTTCGTCGTCAGCCAGTCGGTCACGAGTGACGTGCCCGCGCGCCACGAGCCTTCGTTGCGTTTTTCCGAGGCGAGCATCTTCAGGACCTGCTCGGCGTAGTGGTTCTGGCTCTTCTTGTTGATGACGTAGACGAGCACGTTGAGCGGCGTCGAGTGCTCGCTGACGAACTTCCAGTCGGTGCGCGCGTCGCGCGGTGTGAGCACGAGCTTGCCGTCGATGCGGATGCCGTTGCGCACGAACGTCTCGTTCGTCACCGTCGCGAAGTACTGAATCGGATTCTCGACCGTGACGAATACCTCGGTGTTCCCCGACCGCGCCGGCACGCCGCCGCGAATGACGATCGTGTTCGTGTTGCGCGCGCGGGTGATGAACGGCAGGCCGCGACCGGTCACGCACGAGCTCTGAACTTGCAGGAACGACGTCGGCGGCTCGAGCTGCACGACGCATGGCTTGCCCGAGCGGCTCGGCATCACGCGCACCTCGACGCAGCCCTCCTGCATCGAGAACGCGGACACCGGCGCCTCGTACCAGTTCACGAGCTGATCGATCGGCCACGTCGGATGGATGTACTCGGTGTCCATGTAGCCGTACTCGAAGATCAGATCGCCGGCGACGGTCTTCACGCCGGCGCTCTTGAGATCGGACGCCCACTCGCGGAGGACTTCCGTCGCATCGCCGTCGTGAAAACGTCCGCCGATGGTCGGATCGCCGCGTCCGACGACCTTCACGTCGCCATTGAGCGTTCCGTTCGGATCGACCGTGCCGCGCATGTAGACCTGCGTTTTCACCTCGAAGGTCGGCTTGAGCATGTCGATCGCGGCGGCGGTCGTGAAGAGCTTCATGTTCGATGCGGGCGCGAGCGGCATGTGCGGATTGCGCTCGGCGATGACGCGGCCCGACTCGAGGTCGACGATCTCGATGCTCGTGTCCGCGCTGCTGGCGGTCGAGCCGTTGACGAGTGAGCCGAGGCGTTCCTCGAAGGTGGTGCCAACGGCGACCGGTGCGGGAGCGGGCGGCGGTCTTTTCGTCGTGCGGCGCGCGGTCGATTTCTTTTTCCTGCGCGTCTGCGCGTCGAGGTGAGAGGGATCGGAGAAGAGGAGGAGGATCGAGAAAATGGCCAGGAAGCGGGTCATCTTTTTCAGTCTAAGTGTGAATGCTGAGCGAAGCGAAGCATCAATGGAGCAACATTCGCCATTTCGGCCACGTGCGGCGGCCGTGGCATGCGCAACGAGCGGTGCTCCATTGACCCTTCGCTTCGCTCAGGGTTGGAGTCTCTGCCACTGCTCAGGAAGTGCCAACCTGATTCGATCTCGCAACAGATGCGGCAGGCGGCGGCGCACGCCGTCGCGGATCTGATCGCGCGAATAGCGGCGGCTGAAGTGCGTCAGCACGATCATCTCGTTCTCGAAGCGCTCCGCGAACTCGGCGATGTCGTCGATGTGGATGTGACGGTACTTCGCGGCGCGGTCCTGATGGCCGTCGGCGATGAACGAGCACTCGATCATCAGCACTTCCGATTTGAAGATGGCGTCGTTCGCTTCGAGGATGCCGCGATCGGTGTCGCCCGTGTAGAAGAGCATGGACGTGCGGTACTCCTCCTCGATCGCGACGCCGTCGCGCCGCAGCTGGGCGACGTTCTGCCCGACGAACTCGGCCTTCAGATGATGTCGCGCCTCGATGAACTCGTACGCGCGGGCCGCGACGCGATGCGTGGCCGCGTGCGCGCGCACGACGTGCGTCCGTCCGAAGCGAATCTCGTCACCCGCCGCGACGCCGCGGACGTCGATGTTGAAAGCGGCGCGCGTCATCCGCTCCCATGTCGCAAGCATCAACCGCATGTCGTCCGCGCTTTCGGCCGGGACGTAAACCACGCCGCCTTCGAGCGCCTGTAACTGCCGCTGCCCCGCATAGAACGGAATGCCGACCGCATGATCGAGGTGCACGTGCGAAATGAAGACGTGCTGCATGTGCACGAGCTCGTCGGGACAGCGCCCGACGTCGAGCGCGACGCCAAGCTCACGGATGCGAAACCACGTCTCATGACCCGCGCGCGAAACGCCTTCGATCGTGAAGTGCGGGGTCGGGAGTTTGAAGGAGTCGGTCATGACGGGTTGTCGGTTTTCGGTTGTCGGTTGTCCGAGCTGATGTCCACCGACAACGGACAACTGACAACCGACAACAGTTCTCGCAACTCCGTGATCGTCGCATCCGGCACAATCTCCAGCCCGTGCTCCACGTGCGGCGCGACGGCCATCCCTCGCGCCGCGGGCACGAAGTGGATGCCGCGCATGCCGCAGCGCTGCGCGCCATGCACGTCGACGTAGAGGTTGTCGCCGACGAAGGCCATCTCGTCGTAGGCGACGCCGAGGCGGTCGCGGAGCGCTTCGAAGATCGACGTCTGCGGCTTGCACTCGCCGTGCTCGTTCGAGAAGAGCATCGCGTCGATCGAAGGCGCGAGGTCGAGCCGCTCCAGCACGTCGCGCAGCACGTAGCCGGGCGTGCGGCCGGTGTTGCTGATCATGCCGATGCGCAGGCCGCGCGACTTGAGCTCCTGCAATGTTTCGCGCGCGCCTTCGACCGTGTGCGGCAGGATGTCGAGCGCCGCACTCGCGTAGGCGTGCTCGAGCTCCGCGAGCATCGTTTCGTCCATCGTCGCCGGATCGAGATCGAGCTCCTCGAGGAAATGCTCGATCTGCCGGCGGCACGGAACGTCGCGGTCCGCGGACCAGTAGAGGTCGAGGCAGCGGTTCCAGAGCGCGCGATAGGCCTGCTCGATGCGATCGGCGAGCGCGCCGAAGCCGCGGGCCGCGAGGATCGATTCGATGCGCGTGAAGCGCAGCCGCTCCTGCGCGCGCAGGCGCTCGGGCGACTCGGTGATCAGTGTTTCCCAGAGGTCGAAGGCCACTGCTTTCAAGGACTTTTCAGGCACGGTCCGCGCAGTGTATCGAGAGCGCTTTTGTGCTAAAACCCCGCTTGCATTTTGTCCCGTGGGCCAATCACAGAGGAGGAATACCGATGTCGGTAGAGGAAAGGGTCAAATCCATCATCGTCGATCAACTCGGGGTTGACGCCGAAGAGGTGCAGCCCGAGGCTTCGTTCGTCGAAGACCTGGGCGCGGACTCGCTCGATACGGTCGAGCTGATCATGGCCTTCGAAGAGGAGTTCGGCGTCGAGATTTCCGAC
>Ga0075425_100002350_pt1 | contig 18938 bp, 15 predicted proteins | sample SoiMethybrSBSTD4_FD_75300 | JGI IMG/M metagenome (GOLD analysis project Ga0075425, IMG submission 75300) | Bulk soil microbial communities from a Populus tree surrounding site in Tennessee, USA - Soil MetaG P. TD hybrid SBSTD4 | ecosystem: Environmental > Terrestrial > Soil > Tree plantation... | reverse complement strand
GATGACCGCCTGTGAGGAGATCGAGAGCGCCCCGTCTGAGACCGCGCTCCAATTTGCACCCAGCGAGCCGTTGGCGCGGTTGAAGTCGTCTGACGGTGCGGTCGCGGACGCAGCTTGGGCAGAGGACAGGACCAGAAGAATCACTGCCAGGAGGGCAGGCGCCCTGAGCGCCGAGGCAGCCCTCACCGTGAAGCGCTTGGCGGCACCGGGCCAGTCACCTCCAATTGACACCTGGACCTCCGTCGTCAAAGTCGCTGAATCTGCGAGGACGTCCGCCGCAAGAGACGCTTCGCAAGCCCGCCGGTGGCAAAGCCGCCCCAGTACCGAAACAACGGTAACCCGTTTCCGCAGGAAATACAGCTAGCCAGGTGGCTAGAGATCTAACGCAAGAGAACGCGGACGGCCGAGTGCGTACGGCCGCTCCATTCACCGCTTTGGCTGCTTGTTCCGACGCTGCGCACCTAACGCGGCGCCCACGGGCCGATGCCGGCGACGCGCTCGACCTCGATCCGCATCGTGACGCCGGGCGGTGGGTCGTCCATCGGCGGGAACTTCACGTCGGGGCCGAGGTAGACGTGCGCGAGGCGCTGGAGCAGCTCCGGCGCGCCGCCTTCCTCGAGCCGGGCGCGGCCGTGGACGACGAGGTACTCCTTCAGGCCGGGCGGCCGCGCCTGCATCCCCTCGAATGACAGGCTCACGCGCGGGTCGCGCCGGACGTTGCGGAGCTTGCGCTGGTCGGCCGCCAGGTGCGCCGAGACGAGCTCGTCGCCGTCGAGCCCGACCCAGACGCAGGTGACCTGCGGCGACCCGTCGGGGTTGAGGGTGACCAGATGGCCGAGCGCCCCGGACTCGATCAGCTCCCTTGCCTCTGCAGGCAGCGACGCCACGGTGGAAGTCTGCACGCGTGGCCGTACTCGGCGTCGACGTGGGAGGGACCTTCACGGACGCCGTGTTGCTTGCCGAGGACGGGCTTCGGACCGCAAAGGTCCCGACCGCCCGGCGACAGGAGGAATCGGTGCTCGCGGCCGTCGCGGCAGTCGGCGCCGAGAGCGTCGAGCGCTTCACCCACGGCACGACGGTCGCCACGAATGCGCTCCTGGAGCGGAAGGGCGCATGCACCGCGTTCGTGGCGACCGAAGGGTTCGAGCACCTGCTGCACCTCCGCCGGCAGAACCGCGCGCACCTCTACCGGTTGTGCGCGGCTCACCCTGAGCCGCTCGTTCCGCTGGAACGCTGCCACGGCGTGCGGGAGCGGATCGGCCCCGAGGGCGTCGTCGAGCCGCTCGCGCTCGAAACGCTGCCGGCGCTTGGCGAAGACGTCGAGACGGTGGCCGTCTGCCTGCTGTTCTCGTTCCGCGACCCGAGCCACGAGCGCGCGGTCGCCCAGGAGCTGAGGCGGCGGTTGCCGCACGCGCGGGTCGTGGCCTCGCACGAGGTCGCGCCGGAGGTGCGTGAGTACGAACGCGCGTCGACGACCGTCATCGATGCGTACTTGGGGCCGGCGGTCGCCCGCTACCTCGAGGCGCTCGGAGCCGCGAGCCTCGGCGCCGGACTGCCGGAGCCCTTCGTGATGCGGTCGTCCGGCGGGCTCGCGACGCTCGCGGAGGCGGCGGCGCATCCCGCGATAGCGCTCGTGTCGGGGCCGGCCGGAGGCGTGGTCGGCGCGGCGCGGGTCGCCGGTGTCGAGGACGCGCTCACGTTCGACATGGGCGGCACCTCGACCGACGTCTGCCTGATCCGCGGCGGGGAGGCCGAGCGAAGCGCCGAGCGCGAGGTTGCCGGGTTCCCGCTCCGGCTGCCGATGGTCGACCTGCAAACGGTGGGCGCCGGCGGCGGCTCGATCGTCTGGCGCGACGCGGGCGGCGCGGTGCGCGTGGGGCCGGAGAGCGCGGGTGCCGATCCCGGGCCCGCGTGCTACGGGCGAGGCGGCACGCGGCCGACCGTGACGGACGCGAACCTGCTCCTGGGTCGGCTGCCGGAGGAGCTAGCCGGAGGTCTGCGGCTGGACCGCGCCGCTGCCGAGCGTGCGTTCGACGGGATCGACCCGGCGGAGGCGATCGAGGTCGTGAACGCGGAGATGCTGCGGGCGCTCCGGCTCGTGTCCGTCGAGCGCGGTCATGACCCGCGGGAGCTCGCGCTCGTCGCGTTCGGCGGCGCCGGCCCGCTGCATGCCTGTGCGCTCGCGGAGGAGCTCGGGATCGAGACGGTGCTCGTGCCGGAGGCAGCAGGCGTGCTGTCCGCGCTGGGGCTCGTGGCTGCCGACGAGCGACGTGACTTCGTGCGCTCGTACGTGTGCCCGCTCCAGGGGGCCGGCGAGCTGCCGCGCGAAGGCGAGGCGGAGCTTCGCTACCGCGGGCAGTCGTTCGAGCTGACCGTGCCCCTCCAGCCGGGGCTCGCCGACGCGTTCCATCGCGCGCACGAGGCGCGCTACGGCTACGCCGACCGTGGGCGCGAGATCGAGCTCGTCGCGGTGCGGACGGCCGAGGTGCGGCCGGCGCCGCCGCTGACGCTGCCGCCGGCCGAGCCGCAACGGAGGGAGGGCCCGGCGGTTTTCGCGCTCAGCGGCGCGACCTGCTGGATTCCCCAGGGGTGGGTGGGGGCTAGGGATGGGACCAGTAGCACGCTGCGGCTGACGAGACTGTCACGAGACCGTGCCGAGTCTGTGAAATGAGGATCGAGCTCCAGGTCATCGGCGCCTCTCTCCGCTCGATCGCAGACGAGATGGGCGCAGCGCTCGTCCGCTCCGCCTTCTCGGCCAACATCAAGGAGCGCCGGGACTGCTCGACCGCGCTCTTCGATGCCCGCGGCCGGATGATCGCGCAGGCGGAGCACATCCCCGTCCACCTCGGCGCGATGCCGGACGCCGTCGCCGCCGTGCGCGAGCACGACCCCGGCCCGGACGACGTCTGGATCCTCAACGACCCATTCGCGGGCGGCACGCATCTGCCGGACATCACGCTCGTGACCCGAACGCAAACGGGCTTCGCCGTCACGCGCGCCCATCACGCCGACGTCGGCGCCGTCGAGCCCGGCAGCCTGCCCGCCGACTCGCGGACGCTCGACGAGGAGGGTGTGGTGATCCCGCCCACGCGTCTGGACGATGCCGTGCTCGACGACCTGGTCTCGAGGATGCGGAACCCTGACGAGCGGCGTGGCGACCTCCGCGCGCAGCTCGCAGCCCACGCGCTCGCCTCACGGCGCATCGACGAGCTCTGCGCGCGGCGCGGCCAGGCGGCGGTCGATGCGGCGATGGACGAGCTACACGACTACTCGGAGCGGCTCGTGCGCGCGGCGATCGCCCGCTTCCCGGACGGCCGCTACGAGGCGTCGGACCTGCTCGAGCCCGCCGGCGGCGGCGAGCTCGATCTCCGAGCTGCCGTGACGATCGAGGGCGACGAGCTCGAGATCGACTTCGCGGGGACCGTTCCGCAGCACGACGGCAACCTGAACTGCCCGCTCGCCGTCACGCGCTCGGCGTGCTACTTCGTCGTGCGCTGCCTCGCCGACCCCGAGCTCCCGGCGTCGGGAGGCGCGTTCGTTCCCGTGCGCGTACGCGCGCCCGAGGGCTCGCTCGTGAACGCTTGCCGACCCGCTGCCGTCGCCGCCGGCAACGTGGAGACGTCGAGCCGGATCGTCGACGTCGTGTTCGCCGCGTTCGGTCGCGCGCTGCCCGTGCCCGCGCAGGGCCAGGGGACGATGAACAATCTGACCCTCGGCAACGACCGCTTCACCTACTACGAGACCGTCGGCGGCGGCCAGGGCGCGTGCCCCGACGCCGACGGCCCCTCGGCCGTGCACGTCGCGATGTCGAACACGCTCTCGACGCCGGCGGAGTCGCTGGAGCTCGCCTATCCGCTTCGGGTCGAACGGCACGGGCTGCGGCTCGGCTCCGGCGGCAAGGGCGCGCATCGTGGGGGCGATGGCGTTGTGCGGGATCTCCGAGTGCTCGAGGACTGCCGGCTCTCGCTCGTCTCCGAGCGGCGGGCCCGCGCGCCGCAGGGTGTGGACGGCGGCGCCTCGGGGGCGCTCGGACGGAACCTGCTCAACGGCGACGAGCTGCCCGCGAAAGTGACACGCGACGTGCGTGCGGGGGACGTGATCCGCGTCGAGACCCCCGGCGGGGGCGGATTCGGCCGGGTCCGAACTGGCCACTAGCGCGGCCGCAAGCGCTCCAGTAGGACCGTCGATGCGTTGTTGCACTTTCGACACGTCTCCGTTTCACATGTGTGCGCCGGCCATGCCTACCGTCGACGAGAGTCGATGGGAGGCCGGTTCGCGCCTCCGGAAGGGAGCTCGAAATGCACCATCGCGCCGGAGGTTTCTGCGCGGCCGTCGCCGGGTTGCTCGCGGTGACCGCGTCGCTCGTCTTCGCGGGAGCGGCTCGGCCGCTGCCGTCCTGCAACCTCGGTCAGATCACGAAGTTCGGCGACCCGTCGCTCAGCGCGCCGAGTCCGACGTACCCCGGCAGCACAATCACGTCGACCGGCGGCTCGTGGGCGTCGTGCGGGGAGTCGTTCACCGGCTTCTATGCCGAGTGGCTGCGCGACGGCGTCGTCATCAGCGGCCCGACGTTCGTGGCGTCTTCGCCAGGGTCGTTCAGCTACGCCGCCCAGGCCGCGGACGTGGGGCACTCGATCCGCTCGGGCATCCAGCCGTGCAACGCCGACGGCTGCTACGGCTCCTACGCCCAGAGCTCGAACGCCGTCGTGCCGGCGGCCCCACCGCCACCACCACCTCCGCCTCCACCACCACCGCCTCCTCCGCCCAACGCGCCTGTTGCCGTGACCGGGTACGTGCGCGACGCGAACGGAACCGGGGTCCTCGGTGCGACCGTCGCGCTCTTTCGGGACGTCGACACCGACTCGGCGCTAACGCAGTCGGCGCTCACCACGACGACGACGGACGCGAGCGGCTACTACGTCCTTCGCGCAGCGAACGCAGGCGACGTCTCGGCCGACACTGCGGGCAACGAAGGATGGGAGAACTTCGCGGTCGAGGCGACGGCGGGCAACGCGCCGTACTTCGACGTCTTCGCGCGGCACTGGAACGCGGCCGCGGGGACGTGGGAGTCGCCGGACGCCGTCGCGTCGCAGGGCGGCGTAGGCGGGTCGAACGCGAGCACGCCGGGGATGCCGGCGAGCGACCCGCTTTCCGTCGACCTGACCCCGATGGCTGCCGCCTCGATCGCCGCCGGGGACGGCCCGAACGTCTCGGGCCCGTGCCGGTTCGCCCTCCAGAAGACCTCGCTTGTCGCGACCGAGATCGACCCGACGATCATCGGCGAACTCCACGTCGCGCGCGACGCAACCGGCACCTTCTACTACGGGCGCGGAGGCAGGGCCGACAGCTACATCTCGATCGGCGTCAGCGTAGGCGGCTGGCATCTCGGCGGCTACAAGCACGTCGCGACCGCCAACTCGGCGTCGATCAGTGTCACGAACCCGACCGAGGACTGGGCGCACGAAATCACCTCGCGCTTCGTCTACGGCCGCTACAGGCACGAGCGCTGGACCGTCGACCCCGTTACGGGCCAGACCTTCACGTGCGGCGTCTCGTACACGAAGGAAGCGAAGCTCTGGATCGGCGACTACGCGATCGGACAGAACCTCTCGCAGTTCCTGCACCAGTGCACCACGCAGTACACGCGGTACGCGTCGTCCTACGGCATCAACGGGACGTTCGGTCGCTCCACGCGCAAGCTGCGGACCTACCAGGCCGGAGCCAAGGTTGACCTCGGCACGGGCTCGCTCGACCTCCGCGTCTGGAGTGGCGCTTCCTCCCATGTGGGCTACAGCTACAAGTTCGGTACGGCGTACCAGCAGCACTGGCTCTGCGGCAACGACAACTGGCCGCCGTACTCGACTCGGATCTTCGCGGGTGGTTGAGAGCGCATCCGCGAGCAGGCGCCGACGGCTGACCCTCGTCGCCGCCGGCGCCGCCCTCGCGGCGGCGGTCGCCGTGATCGCGGTCGTCCTAATCCACATGGGAGGCGAGGACGGGGAAGGACCACTCGGGTGCGGCGGCTGCGACTACATCTTTACCTCGTTGCCGATCGATGTCGGGCATCCCGGAACGAACGGCGTCCCGATGCTCCTGAACCACGGATCCGAGGACGCGACCCTCGACGCGGTCACGTTCGAGGGGCTGACGCGAGGCCTCGACATCCTGGGGCCACTCGCGCTCCGGATCGGCGACTACGTCGGCCCGGGCGAGGCAGCCGGTGTCATCCGCGGGTACCCGCCGCAGCACACGCGCGGTGACGCACGACCTGTCTCCGGCTTCGTCGTCCACCCGTACCGCAACCGTGATGAGGCGGTCGAGCTCCTGATCGGGTTCCGGCCGCGCCGCGCGGGTGCCTTCAGCTACCGCTCGCTGGTCGTGCACTACCACGTCGGCGCGCACGGGTACGTCGCGCGCTACCCGATCTCGTTGACGATCTGCGCCCCGTTCGCCGCCTACACCGCGGAGTCGTGCGCGGCGCACGAACCCTAGCGGGAGAGGCGATACACTCTCGCGGTGGTCTGGGAGTTCATCTTCATGATGGTGATCCTGAAGATCCCGATCGTGTATCTCTGCCTGGTGGTCTACTGGGCGGTGAAGGCCGAGCCGGAGCCGCCTGAGGTCGTGCGGTCCGGTGTTCGTGAAGAGCCGCCGGAGCCGCGCGCTCCGTGGGCGCCCCGCGGTCGCCGGCCCGGTCCCAGGCGCGGGCCAGAGCGGACGCCCGTGCGCGCTCGGAGAGCGACGGTCTCGCGGTGAGCGTCACGCCGCACGCCGAGTCGTCGCGCCGCCCGGGCGAGGCGATCGCCGGGCTCCTCGCAGCGCTGTCGATCTTCGCGAGCTGCATCGGCCTCGCCTACCGGCCGGCCCGATTGATTCCCGCCGCGATCCTGCTGGCGCTGCTCGCGACAGCCCTCGGCGGCCGGCACGCGCGTCTCGCCACGATCGCGATCGCGGTCGGCGGGATCTGCTTCATCGTGGGCATGTCGATTGCCGTGCTGACCGACAACCCGATCTACTAAGGCCGCGAGAGGGCGCGCCGGGAGGGATCCCGGTTGGTACAACAAAGACGATGACCATGCACGACGTCGACGGACTGAACGCGGGTTACGCGAGCGCTCTCCTCGAGCAGTACCTCGAGAATCCCGAGGCGGTCCCGAGCGAGTGGCGCGCGCTCTTCGAAAGCGGCGCGAGCGAGCTCGTGGCGACCCACCCCGGCCTCGCACGCCTCGTCGAGCTGCTCCAACAGCAGGACGGCAACGGACATGTCGCGACCGTACCGCCGCCCACGCCCGAGCCGGCTCCGTCCCCCGCGCCGCCCCAGCCGCCGGCAGCCGAAGTGTCGCCGGCTCCGGCGGAGACCCCGGACGAGACCGCGCTCGCCGCCGTCGCCGCGGCAATGGCGCTCGTCACCGCCTACCGAGCGTACGGCCACCTTGCGGCCCGCCTCGATCCGCTCGGCAGCGAGCCGGTCGGCGACCCCTCGCTCGAGCCCGAGCGCCGCGAGCCGAAGCTGACGCCCGAGCTGCAGCGGCTGATCCCGGCCGACATCCTCGGCGTGCACGTTCCCGGCGAGACACTCGCGGACGTGCTCCCGCAGCTCCGGCAGGTCTACTGCGGCACGAGCGCCTACGAGATCGAGCACATCTCCGACCACGAGCAGCGAGTCTGGCTTCGCACGGTGATCGAGTCGCGCCGGTACCACCAGACACTCGACGCGCAGCAGAAGTGGCAACTGCTGGAGCGGCTGACCGAGGTCGAGGGCTTCGAGCGCTACCTGCGCCGGGCGTTCCTCGGCCAGAAGCAGTTCTCGATCGAGGGCCTCGACGTGATGGTGCCGATGCTGGACGAGGCGATCGCCCTGTCGGCCGAGGAGGGCGGCCACGAGGTCGTGCTCGGCATGGCGCACCGTGGCCGCCTGAACGTGCTCGCGCACGTGCTCGGCCGGCCGTACGACACGATCCTCCGTGAGTTCGAGGGCGAGCGGACCCTGGAGGCCGTCGTCTCGGATCCCGAGGGCGGCACGGGCGACGTCAAGTACCACCTCGGCGCCGAGGGCACGCGCCGGACGCCGGCCGGGGAGATCACCGTGACCCTTGCCTCGAACCCGAGCCACCTCGAGGCCGTCGACCCCGTCGTCGAAGGCCGAACGCGGGCCGAGCAGACGGACCGCTCGACGCGCACGGGGTACGTCGACTCGTCGGTGGCGCTGGCCGTCCAGATCCACGGAGACGCCGCGTTCCCGGCGCAGGGCGTCGTCGCGGAAACGCTCAACCTCGCCGACCTGCACGGCTACACGACTGGCGGCACGCTCCACGTGATCTCGAACAACCAGATCGGCTTCACGACCGATCCCGCCGACGCGCGTTCGACGCGCTACTCCAGCGACCTCGCCAAGGGCTTCGACGTCCCGATCATCCACGTCAACGCCGACGACCCGGAAGCGGCGCTCTCGGCGGTGCGGCTCGCGATGGCGTTCCGGCGGCGCTTCAGCACCGACGTCGTGATCGACCTGGTCGGCTACCGGCGCCACGGCCACAACGAGCAGGACGAGGCCGCCTACACGCAGCCGCTGATGGTCTCCCGGATCGAGCAGCAGCCGAGCGTGCGCGAGCAGTACTCGCGGGCGCTGGTTGAGGAAGGCGCCGTCTCGCAGGACGACGTGGAGGCGATGGCGGCTCGGGTCGACACGACGCTGAAGGAGGCGCACGAGCGGCTCAAGACGACCTTCGGCCAGGGCGTGCCGGCAGTCGCCTACGAAGGTCGCATCCCCGCGTCCACCGGCGCAGACGTCGTCACCGCCGTCCCGGCCGACCGGCTGCGCGCGCTCAATGACGAGCTGCTGCGCTTGCCGGACGGCTTCACGGTCAACGCGAAGCTCGGCAAGCAGCTCGAGCGCCGGCGCGTCACGATCGACGAGGGCGGCATCGACTGGGGCCAGGCGGAGGAGCTCGCGTTCGCGAGCCTGCTCGTCGAGGGCATCCCGATCCGGCTGACCGGCCAGGACACCGAGCGAGGGACGTTCTCGCACCGGCACCTCGTCCTGCACGACGTCCAGAACGGCCAGGCCTATGCGCCGATCCAGAACCTCGAGGAGGCCAGCGCGTCGTTCGAGATCCACAACTCGCCGCTATCGGAAGAGGCGTGCCTCGGCTTCGAGTACGGCTACTCGGTCGCGGCGCCCGAGGCGCTCGTCGCCTGGGAGGCGCAGTTCGGCGACTTCGTCAACGGGGCGCAGGTCCAGATCGACCAATTCATCGTCTCGGGCCTCTCGAAGTGGGGCCAGACGTCGCGGCTGACGCTGCTGCTCCCGCACGGCTACGAGGGCAACGGGCCAGAGCACTCGAGCGCGCGCCTCGAGCGCTTTCTGCAGCTAGCGGCGCAGGAGAACATCCGCATCGCCAACTGCACCACGGCGGCGCAGTACTTCCACCTGATGCGGCGGCAGGCGCTCGACCCGAGCGCGCGGCCGCTCGTGGTCATGACGCCGAAGGGGCTCCTCCGGTTGAAGCAGGCGGCCTCGGTGATGGCCGACCTCGCAGAGGGGAGCTTCAGACCGGTGCTCGGCGACCCGACCGCGGATGCGAGCCAGGTGCGTCGGCTCGTCCTCTGCTCGGGCAAGGTTTACTACGACCTCGCCGGCCACGAGTTGCGCGCCGAGGCACGCAGCATCGCCATCGGCCGCCTCGAGCAGCTCTACCCGTTCCCGGTCGCCGACGCCGCCGAGCTGGTGCGCTCGTTCCCGCAACTCGAAGAGGTCGTGTGGGCGCAGGAGGAGCCGCAGAACATGGGTGCATGGCGCGCGATCCGCCACCGGCTCGAGGAGTCGCTGCCCGGAGGCGTACGCCTGCGCTACGTCGGCCGGCCCTGGCGGGCGAGCCCGTCCGAGGGCTACCCGACGGCGCACCTCAGAGAGCAGGACCGGATCGTCCGGGAGGCTCTGAGCTAGTCGCCTAGCGCCCGGCCTTGCGCCGGCGCTGCTGCTCCATCAGCCGGGCGGCGACCCGCGGCCCATGCTTGCGGGCCTGGCGCACGAGCGTCCGGCGGTGCTCCTTCGGGATCCGCCGCCAGATGTCCCACGCCGTCAGCGCGAGCCCGATCGTGCCGGTCCGGCGGAAGGATCTCAGCGGAGGCATCGCGGCAGACTAGCGCTTCGAGCCGTGCCCACGGCCGCCGCTGCCCTGGCCGCTGCTGCCGCTATCACCGCTGCTGCCGCTCTGGCCCTGGGTACCGCTGTTCCCGTGCCCGTGGCTGCCGCCGTCGTGGTCGTGACCGTGGTCGCCACCGCTCTGGCTGCCGCTGCCGCCCTGGCTCGTGCCTTGGCCCTGACCGCTGTTCCCGCGGTCGTGGTGGCCCTTGTCGTGACCGTGGTCACCGCTGCCACCGGTCGTGCCTTGGCTCTGGTCTCCGCCGCTTCCCTGATCGTGATGGCCTTTGCCGTGACCCTGGCTGCTGCCGCTCGTTCCCGGGCTCTGGCTGCCGCTGCTCCCGTGGTCGTGATTGTCATTGCCGCGGCCGCGCGTCCAGCCGTAGTGGTTGCCGTTGTTTCCCTTGTCTCGCGTGCTCTTGGACTGCCTGCCAGGCGGGGACAACCTGCCCGGCGGCCGCGTCCCCGGCACCGGGGGAGGCGGAGGAGGCGGCGCGACTGGCGGGGGTGGAGGCGGTGGGGGTGGTGGAGGCGGTGGCGGAGGAGGCGGGGGTGGAGGCGGCGCGACCGGAGGAGGCGGCGGAGGCGGAGGCGGTGGGGGCGGAGGCGCGACCGGCGGGGGTGGAGGCGGAGGAGCGGCGGGCGGAGTCGATCCGCCGCTCGCGGGCTTCGTCGGCGTCGAGCTCGGCGCGGCGCTGCGCGCCGGCGCGGCCGTCGAGACGGCGGGCGCGAAGACGACCGCGGGGGTCGACCGCGTCCTTGTGTTCTGCCGGCCGTGCCTGGCGGGAGCCTTCGGCGGCGGGAGCGGCGCTGCGCGGACGATCACGTTGGACGGCTTGCCGACGGCGATCGGCAGCGATTCCGGCGGTGTGTCGGTGCCAAGCGTGACGACCGCAGGCAGGGTCACTGCCGCAGCCAGCGCAGTCCCGGCGACTGCTGCTGTTGCGATGATTGCGAGACCCCGTCTCACGAGCTCCCCTTTTCCTGCCGATGCACTGACTCATGGTATCGGCGCCATTGGTCGGCAACCTAAATTTCAACCCATGAGCTTCAAGCTCAAACTAGTCGCATATTTCCTGCTTGTCTCCCTTCTCCCCCTTGGGGCGGCGGGGTGGGCGCTTCACGAGGTGATGCGCAGCAGCGAGACCAGGAAGGTCGACGTCCGGCTGGAAGCGGGTTTGCGCGCCCTTTCGGCGACGTACAAGGTGCAGGTCTCGAGAGCCGGAGACCGTGCGGCCACGCTCGCAGGCAACCGCGACCTGCAACAGGCGCTCCTGCGAGGCGACAAAGCCGAGCAACGGCGCCTCGTGGCGGGCGCGGCGGGTGTTCGGCTCGAAACGCCGTCCTACGACATCGGGCCGCAGATGATTGCGAGCGGCTCGAGTTTCCAGATCACGAATGCAGGCAGGACGATCGGGACGCTGGTCTCGGGCGTGCCGCTCACGCCCGCCGCGCTCGCCCGTCTCCGCGACCAGTCCGGCATCGACTCCGACGACGAGCTGGTCGTGCTCCAGAACGGACACGTGGCCGCCGGGCCGGATGCGCTCCGCGGTGCGACACTCACGGCACCGGCGCATGCGACCACGCTCGAGCTGAACGGCGCCCGCTACCGGACGCTGGTCAGCTCGCGTCAGACCAGCGACACGCCCGCGCTCGCGCTGCTCGCCCCGCAGGACTCGATCGACGACGCGGTCGCACGCGCCGACCGGCGGCTGCTGCTCGGCCTCCTGCTCTCGCTTGCACTCGTCGCCGTCGTCGCCTACGCGGTCGGGCGCTCGATCGTCGCCTCGCTCGGCCGCCTCGCGAACGCCGCCAACGCGATCGCGCGCGGCAGCCTCGACCAGCGCGTCGAGGCCGACGGGCAGGACGAGTTCGGTCGGCTCGGGATCGCGTTCAACGAGATGGCCGACCAGCTCGAGGCGCGGATGGAGGAGCTCGACACGGAGCGCGCGCGCCAGCGCGAGGCGACCGTCCGCTTCGGCGAGGCGCTCGCCGCGACCCACGACGTCGACCAGCTCCTGCGTGTGATCGTCGAGACGGTCGTCGAGACGACGGGCGCGACCGGCGGGCTCGTCGTCGGGCTCGGTGGGGAGGTCGTCCAGTCGGGCACGCTCTCCGACCGGGGCGAGACCTTCGAGCTCCCGCTCACCGCCGGCCGCCAGAGCTTCGGCACGCTCACCCTCTCCGGCCGCGGCTTCACGGTCGAGCAGCGCCGGACGGCGGCGACGCTCGTCGCACACGCCGCGATCGCGCTCGAGAACGCGCGCCTGCACCGGATCGTCGCCCGGCAAGCGCTCGTCGACATGCTCACCGGCCTCGCCAACCGCCGGCAGTGCGAGGAAGCACTCGCGGGCGAGTTGATGCGCGCGGAGCGCTTCGGCGGGTCGGTCGCCTTCGTGCTCGCCGACCTCGACAGCTTCAAGTCGATCAACGACCGCTTCGGACATCCCGTCGGCGACGGAGTACTCGTCGAGTTCGCCGAGACGCTGCGCGAGTCGGTCCGCGAGATCGACGTCCCGGCACGCTGGGGCGGCGAGGAGTTCGCGATCGTCCTGCCGGGCACCGACCTCGACGGCGCCGCGCGCCTCGCCGAGCGCACGCGCGTCGCCCTGCAGGAGCGGACGATCCTTGCGCCCGACGGCACCCGGATCCACGTCACCGTCAGCCTCGGCGTCGCGGCCTTCCCGGAGGCGGCGACCGGAGACGGGATCGTCGCCGCCGCCGACGGCGCGCTCTACGAGGCGAAGCGGAGCGGCAAGAACCGCGTCGTCACCGCGCGCCCGCGCGCCCGCGCCTGAAAGTCCCTCCAAGCCGCCGGTTTCTGGCGCACGCGTTACAATCGGCCGCCCGCCCTGAGACCGACCCACAGGAGGAGCATCGCCGGTGGAGACTTCTTCGCTGTTCGCACAAGTCATCCAGGACCACCTCGAGCTGAAGCAACGTAACTCGGAGCTCGAGGAGGAACTGCCGCTCGACCGCTACAAGACCGAGGACCCCTTCGAGAACCACCCGCTCTTCAAGACCGAGGAGCAGGCACGGATCGAGGAGACGATGGACGGCGAGGAGTCCGGCATCACCGCCGAGCGCCCGTCCCTTGCGTGGCCCACGGATGAGCCCGAGACCGAGGCCGAGACCGAGGGCCTCTGGAGCCGCACGCGCGACTTCGACTGGGGCGACTGATGAGGCGGCTGCGCGTGCTCTTGCTCGGCGCTGCGCTCGCCTATTTCTTCGATCCCCAGAACGGCAAGACCAGGCGCAAGGCGCTGACCAAGCGCCTCGTCGACCTGCGCCGCGACCGCGGTGCGCGGCCCGACCTGAGCCAGGACCTGGCCGAGCAGGCCCAGGCCGTCGGCGCCGAGTAGCGTCAGGCCGACCGACTAGAGTCGCGCTCCTGGACGGGAAGCGCGAGACCGAGCCGTGCCTGCGCTGCGGCGCGCGGATGGAGTGGAGGCACCAGACGTGGCAGTGCCCGCGCTGCGCGTTCAAGCTCGGCTGCTGCGAGGGCGAGCCGCAATCGTGCCCGACGCCTGCTGTTGCGCCGGAGAGGCGATAATCGCCGGAGCCGGTGTCACTGCAGGAGCGAACTGAGCGGCAGGCGGACGATGCGAGGCGGTCGGGGAACGCGCCCGCCGTCAGGCTCGAGGCTGTCCGAAAGGAGTACGGCGACGTGGTCGCCGTCGGCGGCGTCGACCTGGAGATCGTCCAGGGCGAGTTCTTCACGCTGCTCGGCCCGTCGGGCTCGGGGAAGACGACGACGCTGCGCCTCATCGCCGGCTTCGAGCGCCCCGACGCCGGGCGGATCGAGCTCGGCGGACGCGACGTCTCGGACGTGCCGCCGTACGCGCGTGACGTGAACACCGTCTTCCAGGACTACGCGCTCTTCCCGCACATGACCGTGGCCGAGAACGTCGGGTACGGCCTGCGCGTGAAGGGCGTCTCGCGCCGCGAGCGCCAGGCACGGGTCGACAGCGTGCTCGAACGCATGCGCCTCCCGGGCCTCGGCGGCCGCAAGCCGGTGCAGCTCTCGGGCGGACAGCGGCAGCGCGTCGCGCTCGCCCGCGCGCTTGTCAACCGGCCCGAGGTGCTGCTGCTCGACGAGCCGCTCGGCGCGCTCGACCTAAAGCTGCGCCAGGAGATGCAGCTCTTCCTCAAGAGCCTGCAGCAGGACCTTGGCATCACCTTCGTCTACGTCACCCACGACCAGGACGAGGCGCTCACCATGAGCGACCGTCTCGCCGTCTTCAACCACGGCGGGATCGAGCAGCTCGGGGCGCCGGCCGACGTCTACGAGCGGCCGGAGAGCGCCTTCGTGGCGAACTTCGTCGGCGTCTCGAACGAGCTCGAGCGCGACGGCAAGCGCTACGCGATCCGCCCCGAGAAGATCCACCTGAACGACGCGGGCTCGACGCCGGCGACCGGCATGCACGCCGAGTCCGGCCGCATCCGCGACGTCGTCTACGCCGGGATGGTGACCCGGTTCTTCGTCGAGCTCGACCGTGGCGGAGAGCTTCAGGTCGTCCGGCAGAACCTCGAGACCTCGTCGACCGAGGCGCAGGACGCCCGCGGCCGGCAGGTCCTCCTCGAGTGGCGCCCAGAACACCAGCTCGAGATCGACACCCCGGGGGATACGGAAGGAGAACGATGACGAAGCACCGATGGCGTCTCCTGGCGTGGAGCGCGAGCGCGCTCCTCGTCGGGGCGCTGGCCCTCGTCGCCGCGGGTTGCGGCGGGAGCAGCAGCAGTAGCAGCGGAGGCACCACCACGACGACCGGAGCGAACACCTCCGGGCAGCAGTCGGTCGGCAAGGGCGAGGGCAAGCTCAACCTGATCGAGTGGCCCTACTACTCCGATCCGTCCTTCGCCAAGAAGTTCACCCAGCAGACAGGCTGCGTGATCCAGCGCAAGGACGCCGGCTCTTCGAACGAGATGGTCGCCCTGATGCGGGCGGGCGGCGGTGGAGGCGGCGGGCAGTGGGATCTCGTCTCGGCCTCCGGCGATGCCAGTCTCCGGCTGATCAAAGGCGGCGACGTCCAGCCGGTGAACGTGAACCTGATCCCGCAGTGGAAGAGCTTCATCCCGATCTTCAAGTCTCCGGCGCACAACACCGTCGACGGGGTCCACTACGGCGTCTCGGTCCAGTGGGGCCCGAACGTGCTCCTCTACCGCACGGACAAGGTGAAGCCGGGCGTCGACAACTGGAACGCGCTCTACGACCCCAAGTACAAGGGCCAGATCACAATCCCGAACAACCCGATCCAGATCGCGGACGCGGCCTTCTACCTGCAGCATTCGAAGCCGAGCCTCGGAATCACGGACCCGTACGAGTTGAACAAGAGCCAGTTCGACGCGACCGTCAACCTGCTGAAGCAGCAGAAGAAGCTCGTCAAGCTCTACTGGAACTACGACACCGACGGCCGGGCGGCGATTGCTAACGGCGACGCCTCGCTCGCTGCGATCTGGCCCGTCGACACGCTCGCGTTGCAGTCGAAGGGCGTGCCGGTCAAGGAGGTCATCCCCGCCGAGGGCGCAACGGGCTGGGCGGACACCTGGATGCTCGCCAAGAAGGCGCCGCACCCGAACTGCGCCTACAAGTGGATGCAGTACGTCACCACTCCGCCGGTGCAGGCTCAGCAGGCGCTCGTCTTCGGCGAGACCCCGGTCAACCCGCATGCCTGCCCGTTCATGAACAAGATCCAGGCCGGCTCGTGCGCGAAGTACCACCTCAACGAGCCGCTGAGCTACTACAACACGATCAAGTTCTGGAAGACGCCGATCGCCGACTGCGGCAACGGCAAGAACGACTGCATGGACTACAACGCCTGGCAAAAGGCGTGGACCGAAATAACCGGCTAGCTCATGAGTGAGCTGGCACAGTCGGGCGCTCCCGTTCGGAGCGCCCGACTCCGGCTCTCGGCCGAGCTCTGGCGGCGGCCGTGGCTGAAGGTGGCCGGGCTGCTCGCGCTGCCCGTGGTCGCGTTCGCGGTCGTCTACCTCGGCTCGCTCGTCGCCCTCTTCATCTCGTCGTTCTGGGAGGTCGACTCCTTCACGGGCAAGGTCGTCCACACCTGGACGCTCTCGAACTTCTCGACGCTGATCCACGAGCCGGTCTACCGCCAGATCGCCTTCCGGACGGTCTGGATCGCGGCCGCGGTGACGCTCGCCGACGCGGTGCTCGCCTTCCCGCTCGCGTACTTCATGGCGCGGCTCGCCCCGCCCCGGTTGCGGGCGCTGCTGTTCGTGCTCGTGCTGCTGCCCCTCTGGACGAGCTACCTCGTCCGCATCTACGCCTGGCGCACGATCCTCGCGAAGGACGGCGCGCTCAACTGGGCGCTCAACGGGATCGGCCTGCCGGACGCAAACCTCGCCTACACGAACACGGCGATGTGGATCGTGTTCTCGTACGTCTGGCTGCCGTTCATGGTCCTGCCGGTCTACGCCGCGCTCGAACGCATTCCGGACAGCTACCTCGAGGCGTCGCAGGACCTCGGCGGACGGAGCTGGCGGACCTTCAGGTCGGTGATCTTCCCGCTCGCCCTGCCGGGGATCGTCGCCGGCTCGATCTTCACGTTCTCGCTCACGCTCGGCGACTTCATCACGCCGGCCCTCGTGGGCGGCGCGAACTCGCAGTTCATCGGCAACGTCGTCCACAACTACGTCGGGATCAGCAACAACGTGCCGCTCGCGGCGGCGTTCGCGCTCGTGCCCGTGATCGTGATGGCCGTCTACCTGTTCGTCGCGAAGCGCCTTGGCGCGTTCGAGGCGCTCTGACGATGGAGACACGGGCAACCCGCATCGGCTTCGGCATCGCGACCGCGCTCGTGATCCTCTTCCTGTGGATCCCGATCCTGATCATCCTCGCGTACGCGTTCAACGGCTCGGTGCTCCAGACCTGGCCGGTGCAGAACCTCACCCTGCACTGGTTCCACGAGGCGTGGAACGACCAGGAGGTTCGGTCGGCGCTCTGGCTCTCGGTCAAGATCGCGCTCATCACGACTGCGTTCGCGCTCGTCCTGGGCACGGCGGCGTCGTTCGCGATCAGCCGCTTCCAGTTCTTCGGGCGCGAGTCCGTGTCGTTCCTGCTGCTCCTGCCGATCGCGCTCCCGGGAATCATCACCGGGATGGCGCTGAGCTCCTTCTACACGTTCGCGGGGATCGGCTTCTCGATCTGGACGATCATCATCGGGCACACGACGTTCTGCGTCGTCGTTGTCTACAACAACGTGCTTGCCCGGCTCCGGCGCAGCTCGCCGTCGATCATCGAGGCCTCGATGGACCTGGGCGCGGACGGCTGGCAGACGTTCCGGTTCGTGGTCTGGCCGGTGCTCTCGACCGCGCTCGTCGCGGGCGGGCTCCTCGCGTTCGCGCTCTCGTTCGACGAGGTGATCGTCACCACGTTCACGGCGGGCGCGCAGACCACCCTGCCGATCTGGATCCTCGACACGATCCAGCGCGGCCAGCAGCTCCCGGTCGTGAACGCCGTCGTCTTCGTGGTGGTGGTGCTGACGGTGATCCCGGTGATCGTCTCGCAGCGCCTGACGCAGGACTCGGGGCTCCTGCGGCGCCGCTAGCGATAGGGTGGTCTCGGATTTCGACCGGGAGGCTTTGCCATGAGCGTGACCGTTTCGCAGCACAAGAACTTCGTCGGGGGCGAGTGGGTCGAGGCAGTCGAGGGCGGCACCATGGAGGTGCTGAACCCCGCGACCGGCGAGGTGATCGCCGAGGTCCCGAGCGGGACGCAGGCCGACGTCGACCGCGCCGTCGAGGCGGCGAAGAATGCGCTGCCCGAGTGGCTCGAGACGACGCCGGGCGAGCGCCAGGAGGCGCTGCTGAAGCTCGCGGCGGTGATCGAGGACAACGCGGAGGAGCTGGCGGAGATCGAGTCGCGGAACGTCGGTAAGCCGCTCTCGTACGCGCGCGACGAGATGCCGGTCTCGGCCGACAACATCCGCTTCTTCGCGGGCGCCGCCCGCACGCTCGAGGGCAAGTCGGCCGGCGAGTACATGCGCGGCTACACGTCGATGCTGCGGCGCGAGCCGATCGGGATCGTGGGCGGGATCGCGCCATGGAACTACCCGCTGATGATGGCCGTCTGGAAGTTCGCGCCGGCGCTCGCGGCGGGGAACGTCCAGGTGCTGAAGCCCTCCGAGCAGACGCCGCTCAGCACGCTGCGCTTCGCGGAGCTCGCGGCCGAGGTGTTGCCGCCCGGCGTCTTCAACGTGATCACCGGGGACGGCGTGCCCGTCGGCGAGGGGATCGTCAAGCACCCGGACGTGCGGCTGGTGTCGCTGACCGGTGACGTCGCGACCGGCAAGGAGATCGCGCGCACGGCTGCCGACACGCTCAAGCGCGTGCACCTCGAGCTCGGCGGTAAGGCGCCCGTGCTCGTCTTCGACGACGCCGACCCCGCGGCGGTGGCGGAGGGGATCAAGATCGCCGGCTACTGGAACTCCGGCCAGGACTGCACCGCCGCCTCGCGCGTGGTCGCCGGCCCGAAGATCTACGACAAGCTGCTCGACGAGCTCGTGCCCCTGGTCGAGTCGCTGCACGTCGGCGATCCGGCCGAGGGCGACGAGATCGAGATGGGGCCTGTCATCTCCAAGTCCCAGCAGGAGCGCGTGCTCGGCTTCCTCGACCGCGCCAAGGGCGCGAAGGTGCTCACAGGCGGCGGCACGAACGGCGACCGCGGCTTCTTCGTCAAGCCGACCGTCGTCGCCGACGTCGGACAGGAGGACGAGATCGTCCAGCGCGAGGTCTTCGGGCCGGTCGTCACCGTCCAGCGGTTCGCCGACGACAA
>Ga0075425_100002349_pt1 | contig 18945 bp, 17 predicted proteins | sample SoiMethybrSBSTD4_FD_75300 | JGI IMG/M metagenome (GOLD analysis project Ga0075425, IMG submission 75300) | Bulk soil microbial communities from a Populus tree surrounding site in Tennessee, USA - Soil MetaG P. TD hybrid SBSTD4 | ecosystem: Environmental > Terrestrial > Soil > Tree plantation... | reverse complement strand
CCAGCTCCTCGGGAGGGATCGACGCGCCGGGTACTGGGCCGGATACTGGGCCGGGCATCGGGCCAATCATCGGGTCTGGGGCCGCCGGCGCGTCCGCCGCGGCGGACTTGTCTACCGTCTTGCTCTCCATTGCCACACTCCACCTGATGCGCGCAAAGGCGCGGGGCCTCTGCAGGTACCGCTCCGAGCTACCGGAGCATCGCCCCCCTCATGCAAAGAAGTCGTGCGCCTTGATCAGCGCCTCGACCAAGGCGTCGACCTCGGCCTTGGTATTGTACATGGCAAAGGAGGCCCTGCACGTCGCCGCCACCCCAAGCCGATCCATCAGGGGCTGGGCGCAGTGGTGGCCAGCGCGCACGGCCACGCCCGAGCGATCGATAATGGTCGAGATGTCGTGCGGGTGCAGGCCGTCGATGCCGAACGAGACGATGGCACCCTTGTCCCTGGCGTGGCCGTAGATCTTGAGCCAGTTGAGCTCGCGCAGGCGAGCGTGCGCGTAGTCCTTCAGATCCGCTTCGTGGCGGGCTATGCGCTCGCGGCCCACCTGAAGCATGTAGTTGAGCGCAGCGGCAAGGCCGATTGCCTGAACGATGGGCGGCGTCCCCGCTTCGAACTTGTGCGGCACCGCCCCATAGGTAACGGCCTCCTGGTGCACGCTCTCGATCATCTCCCCGCCGCCCATAAAGGGCGGCATGGCATCGAGGTGTTTGCGCTTGGCATAGAGCACGCCGATGCCCGTGGGACCGTAGGTCTTGTGTCCGGTGAAGACGTAGAAGTCGCAATCGAGATCCTGTACGTCGACGGGCAGGTGCACGGCGGCCTGGCTGCCGTCCACGAGAACCGGGATGCCGCGTGCGTGCGCGAGCCGCACCACCTCCTTGATGGGGACGACCGTGCCCAGCACGTTCGACATGTGCGTGATCGCCACCATGCGGGTGCGCTTGCTGAGCAGCTTTTCAAACTCCTCGATCAGGAATGTACCATCATCGGCGATCGGCGACCACTTGAGCACACAGCCCTTGCGCTCGCGATGGAAGTGCCAAGGCACGATGTTGGAGTGGTGCTCCATGATCGAAACGAGGATCTCGTCGCCCTTGCGAAAATCCATGCCGTAGGAGCTTGCGACGAGATTGATGCCCTCGGTGGTGTTGCGCGTGAAGACGATCTCCTCCACGCTGGGCGCATTGAGGAAGTGCCGCGCCGTCTCGCGCGCATCCTCGTAGCGCGCGGTGGCGGCGTTGGACAGAAAGTGCAGGCCGCGATGGACGTTGGCATATTCCATCTTGTAGGCGTAGTCGATGGCATCGAGCACCGAGCGTGGCTTCTGCGCCGAGGCGCCATTGTCGAGATAGACCAGCGGTTTGCCATAGACCTCGCGATAAAGGATCGGAAAGTCAGTGCGGATGGTCTCCACATCGTAGGCGGTGTCGCCCGTGATGTCGGTCTCTTTCGGCATGGCCGTCATGTACGTTCTCCGCCGCCGCGCTGTTGCGGCACCTAGGGCTGTGCGGCCGTGAGGCCGGTCAGCCGGCGTTTGGCCATCTGCGACAGCGCCGCGCGCAAGCGCTCATCCTCGATTTTGTCGATGGCCTCGCCGATGAAGCTTTCGATCAGCAGCGCGCGCGCCTCGGCAACCGGAATGCCGCGCGCGCGCATGTAGAATAGCAAGCCCTCGTCGATCTCGGCCGCCGTCGCGCCGTGGCCGCAGGCAACGTCGTCGGCATGAATCTCAAGCTCGGGCTTGGAATCGAACTCCGCGTCGGGCGATAGCATCAGGGCTTGGGCCATCTGCTTGCCATCGTTCTTCTGCGCGTTGGGCCGCACGATCACCTTGCCCTGGAAGACCCCGTGTGCCCGGTCGGCCAGCACGCCCTTGAAGAGCTCTCGGCTCTCGCAGGCGGGTACGGCGTGATCCACCACCAGGGTGGTGTCGATGTGCTCGGCGGCACGACCAAGAAAGGCCCCGGAGATGTCGAGTTTGGCCCCTTCACCCTTGAATTTGGCAAAGACGTCGTTGCGCACGAGCCCGCTGCCGGCCGTCAATTGGAACGCGCGGTAGACGCACGCCTGCCCGAGCGTGGCCAGCCAGGTGGAAAGGTGGCTCGCTCGTTCGCCGGCCAGCGTGCACTTGACGTGGGCAAGACGCGCGCCGGGCCCAAGCCTGACATCGGTCAGCGTGTTGGTCTGGCCGGCGGCCGCTCCCGGCAGGGCGAGATGGGCTTCGATGACGGTAGCCTGAGCGCCCTCATCGAGCGCGATGCGGTTGCGCAAAGTGACGAGGCACCCTTGCGGTCCCGTTTGCGCAAAGAGGAGGAGGAGCGGCTTGTCAAGTCGCACTCCCTTGGCGAGGCGAATGACGGCGCCGTCCGTCATGAATGCCGTGTTGAGGGCCACCACGGCTTCGTTGCCGATGAGACCCTCATCCGCCAACGCATCGCCGGCGCAAGCCTCCGTCCGCAGCACCTCGGCAAGCGGCGTGATCTTCAGCCCGCCGATGTCGTTTCGCGAAGTGAACTGCGGTGCGTGCCGTCCGTCAACGAACACCACGCGGTGCGCGTCGATGGCAGCCAGCTCCTCCAGCCCGGCATCGATCTCGCCCGGCGAAAGTTTGACCCTTGCGTTGACGGCGGGCGGCAGGGCCTCCTTGAGGGCGCTGCGCAGGTCTGTCCACTTCCACTGCTCGATGCGCCGGTGCGGCAGTCCAAGTGCTGCGAAAGTGCCGATGGCCGCCTTGCGCGCCGCGGCGATGGCATCTCCGCCCGGCAGCTTGGCAGCGACAGCCTCGAAGCTGCGGGAGAGCGCCTGCTCTGCCTTGGTGCGTGTCGAAGCGACTGTCATGTCCTTGCGCCGGCCTTCTCAACCACTTGCGAGGGAACGCGCAAGGGCCTCGCTCCTGAACTCGGCATAGCCGCTCTTCTCAAGCTCGAGGGCCAGCTCCTTCCCGCCGGTTTTGCGGATCTTACCGTCGGCCATCACGTGCACTTTATCCGGCACGATGTAGTTGAGGAGCCGCTGATAATGGGTGATGACGAGCATCGCCCGGTCCGGGGATCTGAGCCTATTGACCCCCGCGGAGACGATGCGCACGGCATCAATGTCGAGGCCGGAGTCGGTCTCATCGAGCACGCATAGGCTCGGTGCCAGCACCGTCATCTGCAAGATCTCCATGCGCTTTTTTTCGCCGCCTGAGAAGCCGACGTTGAGCGGCCGCTTCAGGATCTCGTCGGCGATTGCAAGGCCCACGGCCTCCTCGCGCACGCGCTTCATGAATTCAGGCGTGGTTAGCTCAGTCTGCCCCCGTCTGCGCCGCACGGCGTTGAGTGCGGTGCGCAGGAACGTCATGGTGGCGACCCCTGGAATTTCCATCGGGTACTGGAAGGCTAGGAATACGCCCTTGACGGCCCGCTCGTCGGGCTCCATGGCGAGCAGGTCCTCGCCGTTCCACAGCACCTCGCCGTCGACGACCTCGTAACCTTCGCGGCCGGCCAGCACGTAGGCGAGTGTCGATTTGCCGGAGCCGTTGGGCCCCATGATCGCGTGCACTTGGCCTTTGGGTACCTCAAGACTGATCCCGCTTAGGATCAGCTTATCCTCCTCTGCCAGCTTCACACGGAGGTTTCTTATCTCCAACATGCTCACGCCATCTCCGCATCGCGGGGCTCTCGAGGGCCCCGTTGATCAACTCTTCTCAGGGCCCGTGCCCAGCTCGATCTCGGTCGGATAGAGCACTCCCATCCAGTCGCATTCCCCCTTTGCGGCCTTGCCGTTTTTGACGAACTCGACGAGGAACGCCTCGCCGGGACCGAAGGTCTCGACCACGGTGCCCACATCACCCGCCCGCAGCACCAGTCCCGGACTCGTCTGCGACAGCGCGTTGCGCCGTTTACACTCCCGCTCATCCAACTCCCGGTTCAACTTGGCCGTCGTCACCGCCGCAAACAATTCCGCCGCATCACGCATGTTATCGCTCCATCTTTCCCTGGCCGTCCGCTCCACCACCCTGCTCGGCCAGGTTGTGTCCCGGCCGCTCCATTTGACCTCCGGTTTACCTAATTTCACCATCGCGGCCCCATTGTCCATCCGTCTTTGCAAGCGCGGCCAAGGCGGCACCTGGCTCGGGCTTTGGTCTTGGTCCACCGCCAAGCGATAATTCCCCAAGCGGCGGACGGACTTCCGGCCTTTTGCTGCGGCGCAACCGGAACCTGCGCCCGCCGATCCCCGCGGCGGTGCCGGCGGGGCGACCCAAGGTCTTCGCTGCTTGGCGAGCCGGAAAGCCGATCATCCGACCGATCCCTCGAGAGAGACGCCGATCAGCTTTTGGGTCTCGGCCATGAACTCCATCGGCAGCTGCTGCAGCACGTCACGCACGAAACCGTTGACGATCAGCGCCACCGCTTCTTCCTCCGACAGGCCCCGCTGTTGGCAATAGAACAGCTTGTCGTCGGAGATCTTGGATGTGGTGGCCTCGTGCTCGAAGTGCGCCGATGCGTTCTTGGCTTCGATATATGGCACCGTGTGGGCACCGCACTTGTCTCCGATCAGGAGCGAATCGCAATTCGTGAAGTTGCGCGCGTTCGTTGCCTTGCGATGCGCCGAGACCAGTCCTCGGTAGGTATTCTGCGAATGGCCGGCGGCGATGCCCTTGGAGATGATCCGGCTCGAGGTGCTCTTGCCGAGGTGGATCATCTTCGTGCCGCTATCGACCTGCTGGTAGCCGTTGGACACGGCAATGGAATAGAACTCGCCGCGCGAGTGATCCCCGCGCAGGATGCAGCTCGGGTACTTCCAAGTGATGGCCGATCCGGTCTCCACCTGCGTCCACGAGATCTTAGAATTGCGGCCGCGGCAGTCGCCGCGCTTGGTGACGAAATTGTACACGCCGCCCCGGCCTTGCTTGTCGCCCGGATACCAGTTCTGCACCGTCGAGTACTTGATCTCTGCCTCCTCGAGGGCGATGAGCTCAACCACCGCGGCGTGCAGCTGGTTCTCGTCGCGGGTAGGCGCCGTGCACCCCTCAAGATACGAGACATAGGCCCCCTTGTCGGCGATGATCAGGGTGCGCTCGAACTGGCCGGTTTGCCGCTCGTTGATGCGGAAGTAGGTAGAAAGCTCCATGGGGCAGCGCACGCCTTGCGGCACGTAGACGAACGAGCCGTCGGAGAACACCGCCGAGTTGAGCGCGGCATAGAAGTTGTCGGACTGCGGTACCACGGAGCCCAGATATTTCCTCACGAGCTCGGGATGGCTGCGCACTGCCTCCGAGATCGCACAGAAGACGACGCCAGCCTTCGCCAACTCCTCCTTGAAGGTGGTGACGACAGAGACGCTGTCAAACACGGCATCGACGGCCACGCGCGAACCGTTCTGGACCCCGGCCAAGATCTCGCGCTCCTTGAGCGGGATGCCGAGCTTTTCATAAGTGCGCAACAGCTCCGGATCGACTTCGGCGAGGCTCTTGGGACCCTCCGTCGACTTCGGGGCGGCGTAGTAGTAGAGGTCCTGGAAGTCGATCTTGGGATGGTGCACGTTGGCCCAGGTGGGCTCGCTCATCGTCTTCCAGCGGCGGTAAGCCTCAAGCCGCCATTCCAGCATCCAGGCCGGCTCGTTCTTCTTGCGCGAGATGAACGCGACGATGTCCTCATTGAGGCCCTTCGGCGCTTTGACCACCTCGATGGTCGTCTCGAAACCATACTTGTATTGGTCGACGTCGATTCTTCGCACCTGATCGATCGTCTGTTGAACTGCTGGCATCGTGCTCTGATCCTGTTTGCGTGCGTGTCTTTTTGCTGTCGCCGCGCGCGTGTGCCTCTAAGCCACCGCGCGCCGACGGCGCTTGGCCGCAAGATCGGTCCAAGCGTCTAGGAAGCGTGCGACGTCGTCCTCCGTGGAGCCATGACCCAAACTGATGCGGACGGCAGCCCCGGCAAGCCCGGCGGAAAGGCCCATGGCCGCGAGCACATGGCTCGGCCCGACCTTGCCCGAAGCGCACGCGGCGCCCGCGCTGACCGCGATTCCCGCCAGATCGAACTGAATGACCAGTGTCTCGGCGCTGGCGCCGGGCAGCGCCAGGTCCGTCGTGTTGGGCAGCCGCGCCGTCCCCTCGGCGATGATGATAGCCTCGGGCGTGATGCTGCGAACCTGACTTTCCAACGAGGCCTGCAGCCTGCTCACGCGCGCCATCAGGGCCAGCTCGCGCCGCGCCGCCGCCGCGGCCGCACCGAAGCCCGCGATGGCCGCGACACTCTCAGTGCCGGCGCGCCGGCGCCGCTCCTGGCCCCCGCCGCTGATGAACGGCGACAAGGCCCTCCGCCCGCGGATCACGAGCGCGCCTGTCCCCTGGGGACCGCCCAGCTTGTGCGCCGACACCGTCAGGTAGTCAACGCCAAGGCCCGCGACGTCGACGGGAATGCGACCAGCGGCCTGCACCGCATCGCTGTGGACAGCAAGCCCATGCTGCTTGGCTTCAGCGGCAACGCCGGCCACCGGTTGCAGCACACCGGTTTCATTGTTGGCGAGCTGCAGCGTCAAGAGCGCGGGGCCCTCCGAGACGGATGCCAGCGCATGGGAGAGCCCGTCGCGCACGACAACCCCGTCATGATCGACGGGAAGATTGACGAGCCGGGCCCGCGAATGGCGCGCCGGTGCCAGCACCGAATCGTGCTCAACGCCGGCGAGCAGGATCGTGTCCCAACCGATCGCCAGCACCGCATTGTTGGCTTCCGTACCGCCGCTGGTGAAGACGACCTCGCTCGTCCTCGCGCCAAGGAGGGCTGCAACCTCTTCGCGCGCATCCTCCACGATGGCGCGCGCGCGCCGCCCCTCGGCATGCGGTGAGGACGGGTTGCCGACGACGTCGAGCGCCGCAAGCATCGCCGCGTGCGCCTCGGGCCGCAGCGGCGCCGTCGCGTTCCAGTCAAGATATGTGCGCGCCTGCCTCATTCGCTTGCCAGCCCAAATGGCACCGAGCCTGGTGATCGGCCGATCCGCCCCGCCTGCTTGGCGGCGGGAATGCCGTCGATCACCTCTTGCAGCGTGACGCCGTGCAGGAAGGCAGCGATCTGATCGCCCAGCGCATCCCACAGACCGTGGGTCAGGCAACGCTGGCCCGGGATGCAGGGCTGGTCGACTGCGCCGTTGCAGCGGGTCATGCGCATGTCCTCTTCCACCGCCGCCATGACCTCGCCAACGCTGATGGTGTGCGCCGCACGTCCGAGCCGGTAGCCCCCCGAGCGTCCCCGCGCGCTCTCAACGAGCCCGGCGCGCCGCAGTTTGAGGAAGAGTTGCTCCAGGTAGGACAGGGAAATCTGCTGGCGCTCGGCGATCGTCGATAAGGCCAGCGCACCGCCGCCCCCGTACCTCGCGAGATCGGCCATGGCGGTAACTGCGTACCTGCCGCGCGTGTTCAACTCCACGACGCCCTGCCTCCACTCCACGCCCACTTGGGGCCCGATGCCCCCCGCACTTGCGCTCGCCACCCCTCCCCGTGCTAAGAGACACCGCCTTGCGAACGGTTCGGAACGCGCAAGTGGGCTCGGGATAGCCTAAGCTCTTTCGAACTGTTCTAAACTTACGTCGATATATGGAAATTCCGAGTGCGAGAGTCAAGTATATTTGCGCCTTGCGCGGACGAGTGTGAACGACCTCCACCGGCGCCGTGGGCAGAGCGCCGGCTTCCCCCAACTGCGAGCGAGTGCTGACACGCATGCCAGAGCTGATCATCAACGGGCCCGCCGGCCGCCTCGAAGCGCGCTACCATCACGAAACTCCGTCCGGCAGCCCCATTGCCCTCATCCTGCATCCGCATCCCCAGTTTGGGGGGACGATGAACAACCAGGTCGTGTATGCGCTCTACTACATGTTCGTGGAGCGGGGGTTTTCCGTGCTGCGCTTCAATTTCCGCGGGGTGGGACGCAGTCAGGGCTACTTCGACAACGGCCCTGGCGAGCTGGCGGATGCAGCCTCCGCGCTCGACTGGCTGCAGCTGCAGAACCCCGACGCTCGCTCCTGCTGGATCGCCGGCGTCTCCTTCGGCACCTGGATTGCCATGCAGCTCCTGATGCGCCGACCTGAGATCGACGGTTTCATCTGCGTCGCTCCGCCAGCCAACCTCTACGACTTCTCATTCCTGGCACCGTGCCCGTCTTCGGGCTTGATGGTGAACGGCGACAAGGATCGCGTGGTGCCGTCGGCCTCGGTGGCGGAGCTGTCTGCCAAGACCAAGGTCCAGAAGGGCGTCAAGATCGAGCACGCGGTCGTGCCGGAGGCCAACCACTTCTTCCAGGACCGGATCGACGACCTGATCCAGGTCGTCGGCACCTATCTGGACCGGCGCACGGCCGAGATGGAGGCCGAGCGCAAGGGCGCATGAACCCGGTCCGTTGCGCTCGGCTGCCAGTCGCGGGCGCGGGATGGGACCTCGGGGGATGAGCGGGTGGCCGCTTGGGGCCCAGTTTGGTTCTTTGCCTTTGCTAGGGCCTCGGCACTATGATGTGGTGCGGAGACGAGCCGGGGTCCCAGGCTGCCTTGCCGGCAGGTGCCCAGTGCCCGTTCTTGTGCCCGTTCTTGCGCCCGTTTCTGGCGTCCGTTGCGGGTCGGGCCCAGGTCCGGCCCAGGTCCGGCCCAGGTCCGGCCCAGGTGCGGCCCAGGCGCCCGTCCATCCCCCGCTCTCAGGCGGGGTAGATCGGCGCAGCAAAGATAGGGGCTCCAGTTCGGGCTGCGGAGTGCCGATGACGGCTCCGAGGAGAGATGCGCCATGGCCGTGACGATGTCGGGCGAGTTCGTGCTGCCGGCGGACCGCGCCACTGTGTGGGCGCGGCTCAACGATGCTGACACCTTGCGGGCCTCCATTCCCGGTTGCGAGAGCCTGGAGAAGCTCTCCGATACGGAGCTCCAAGCCGCCGTGAAGGTGAAGATCGGGCCCGTGAGCGCTCGTTTCAAAGGCAAGGTCAACCTCACCGATATCGATGCGCCGAACAGCTATCGCATCTCCGGCCAAGGCGAGGGCGGCGTCGCCGGCTTCGCCAAGGGTGGGGCCAACGTGCGGCTGGCGGACGCCGAGGGCGGAGCAACGCGGCTCAATTATGATGTCGATGCGCAGGTCGGTGGCAAGATCGCCCAGCTTGGCAGCCGGCTCATCGACAGCAGCGCCCGCAAGCTGGCGGAGCAATTCTTTGCCAACTTTGCCGCTGCGCTCGGCGGCACGCGCTAGCTCGGCAGCGGCGCCATTGCCTGCTCGAGCTCGCCGCGAAACGTCGCAAGGCGAGCCGCGAACCGCTCGCTTACGCGCTCGCGCACGGAGGCAGTCGCGAGGCGCGGATTGCCGGCCGTGAAGGGTGGCGCGGGATCGTACTCGAGCGAGAGTTGGATGCGCTCTGCCGCCTCGCTGCCCGCCACCTCCGCGGCGACCGAGAGTGCGAAATCGATGCCCGCCGTCACGCCGGCGCCGGTGAAAATGTTGCCGTCGCGTACGACCCGCGCTTGAGCGTGGACGGCGCCGACCAGCGGCAACAGGTCCGTGTACGCCCAATGCGTGGTGGCGCGACGTCCCCTCAGCAACCCGGCTACTCCCAACACGAACGCGCCGGTGCAAACGGACGTGACATACTTCGCCCTCGCCGCCTGCCGGCGCACGAAATCGATGGTGTCTGCGTCGGCGATGGCGCCCGAGACGCCGAACCCACCTGGTACGCAGAGGAGGTCGAGCGGCTCGCACGCTGCAAACGTGGTCGTGGGCACCAAGCCCAGGCCGCAATCCGTGGCGACGGGTTTGAGCGACTTGGCGGCGATGTGCGCGCAGGCCTCGGGCAGCCGATGCAGCACCTGCAAGGGACCTGTCAAGTCGAGCTGGGTCACATTAGGAAAGAGCACGAAGCCGATGTTGAAGGCCATGAGGGCTCCGTCTGGTTCAGTTGGTCCGTCCGGATCGGTCCCGCTTCAGCGCCTCGCGCTCGGCAATGCGCGCGATGTGGAAGCGCTGGAAGTTGCGGTCTCGCTCGTAGAGTTTGAGCCGTACCCAGACGAACAAGTCGTAAAAGGTGTCGGCACTGAAACTGAGCGGCAGACGCTCGATGGCCTCGAGCTCACGCCCCCACTTGCCCTCAAGCCTCGTCAGGTCGTCCTTCATGAATGCGATGGTGGGCGTGAAGATCACACCCCAGCGCTCGGCCAGTGCGCGCTCGGTCAATACCGTGCCATCGAAATCCGTCACCGCGCGCGCGCCCCACAAGTCGAGCTGCACGACCGCGAAATTCTCACGCACGTAGTCGTTGATATACCTTGCCGCCAGCACGTCGTTGTGCAGGCTCGCACAATAGACGCAGCCACGCTGTTCAAACAGCACCGCCAACCGCTTCCCCGCCGCTTTGGCGTCCGCAAAATCCTCTCTGAGATCGAGGAACGAGAGCTGGAACCAGCTCTGACGGTAAAGGCCTTCGTCGGTCTGGAGGGGCACCACGCGCGGCATGACCGGCCCGGTCGGCGGGGGCAGTAGGGGATCGGCTACGAGAGCGGCCGAGAGGCCGCCGCAGCCCAGGCCCACGACGGCGAGCGCCAGGGTCGCGCGCATCAGCGATGTTGGCATCGAGGGCATCGGCGCAATCTAACTCATCCCGGCTGGCGGCGCGACAAGACATGCCGGGCACCCGCCCCCCCCGTGCAAACCAGGTGCAAACGACCCCCGTCTTCCGGGCAAGGGCCAAGCGGGCCTGCGAGGAGCGCAGCGGCCCTCGTTCGATGGCAGGGGCCAATGCCAGGGGCCAATGCCAGGGGCCAATGCCGGGGGGCAATGGAGGGGGGCGTTTGCCCTCGCCTCCCCCGGGGCTTGCGATGTCGGCTAGATGTCGACCACCTCCAGCACACCCGGAACGGTCGCGATGGCGCCCCTCTGCGCGGGGGAGATATCGAAGTTGCCGGGCATGGCGATTTCCACCTCGCGACGGCGATCCTCGAGCAACATGCTGAGGCATACCACGCCCTTGCCTCCCGGCTTGAGCATCGCCTTCAACTCGTCGAGCCGCCCGCCCTCCGATTGCAGCGCCTGGCCGTCGAGGACCACCTTCAGGCCTTTTTGCAGGCCATCGGTGGCTTCGTCGAGCGACTGGATCGACTGCACGCGCAGCTTGAGGACGTCGCCGTCCCGTTCGCCTTCCACCGTGAGCAACACCGCGGTGCCGGCCTCGAGCAGATGCCGGGACGCAGAAAGCGTCTCGGAGAAGATCACAGCCTCGAATTGCCCGGTCGGCTCGGAAAACATCGCGAAGGCGAACTTGTTGCCCTTCTGCGACCGCCGCTCGCGGGCGGAAACGACAATACCCGCCAGGCGCCCCGCCACGACGCCGCGGTCGGCGCGCGCCTCAAGCTCTGCGTAAGGCAGAATGCCAAGCTTCTCGAGCAGGCCCCGATAGGCATCGAGCGGATGCCCGGAGAGAAAGAAGCCCACCGCCTCGAACTCGCGCTGCAGGAGCTCCATCGGCGTCCAAGCCTTGATCGGGCGCATGTCGATCTCCGCCCGAGCCGTGGAGGCAGCGCCGAAGAGGTCGGCCGTGCCGTGCGCCGCGTTCAGCGCCAGCCGGTTTGCAAAGGCCAGCATCTGCTCGACGTTGCCATGAACGAGCGCGCGGTTTGCCACGAGCGCGTCGAAAGCGCCAGCCGCCGCCAGGGTCTCCAGCGCCCGCCGGTTGAGCGCCTTGCCGTTGAGCCGCGCCGCGAAGTCCGAAAGGTCCTTGAAGGCGCCATTGGCGGTGCGCTCGGCCACCATGCTCTCGACCGCCTGCGTCCCGATGTTCTTGAGGGCGGCAAGGGAGTACCGGATGGTCTTGTTGCCGGCCAAGAAGTCGACCTCGGAGGCATTGACGCAGGGCGGCAAGATGGCGATGCCGGATTTTCTGGCCTCGGCCGTGAACATGGCGAGCTTGTCGGTATTGCCCGCATCCAGCGTCATGGACGCGGCCAGGAACTCCTCGCGATAGTTGGCCTTGAGGTAGGCCGTGTAGTAGGCCACGTGCGCGTAAGCCGCCGTGTGCGCCTTGTTGAAGCCGTAGCCCGCAAACTTGTCGACCAGTTCGAAGATGTAGGCGGCCTCGTCGCGCGCCACGCCCCTCTTGACCGCCCCGGCCACGAACTCAGCCTGCTGCTTGGCCATGATGGACTTGTCTTTCTTGCCCATGGCCTTGCGCAGGATGTCGGCTTGGCCCAGCGAGTAGCCCGCCATCACCTGGGCGATTTGCAGCACTTGCTCCTGATAGATGATGACGCCGTACGTCTCCTTCAGAATTGGCTCAAGCATTGGGTGAAGATAGTCGACGGGCTCCTCGCCGTGCTTGCGGTTGATGTAGGTGGGGATGTTGTCCATTGGGCCCGGCCGGTACAGGGCGGTCATGGCCATGATGTCTTCGAAGCGATCAGGCTTGAGGCGCTTGAGGCTCTCTCGCACGCCCGCGCCTTCGAGCTGGAATACGCCCGCCGTGTCCGCCTTGGCGAGCAGTTCGAAAGTCTTGCGGTCGTCGAGCGGAATCTTCAGAAGGTCGATGTCAAGGCCGCGACCGCGACTGATGAGCGCCACGGCCTTCTGCAGCACGGTGAGCGTCTTGAGCCCAAGGAAGTCGAACTTTACCAGGCCCGCTGCCTCAACCAGCTTCCAGTTGTACTGCGTGATTGGGAAGCTCGACTTGGGATCGCGGTAAAGCGGCACCAGTTCGTCGAGCGGCCGATCGCCGATCACCATGCCCGCGGCGTGCGTGGAGGCATGACGGTAAAGCCCCTCAAGCTTCTGTGCGATTTCGAGCAGCCGCGCCACCAGCGGCTCGCTGTCGCGCGCCTCCTGCAGCTTGGGCTCGCCCGCTACGGCTTGCTCGAGGGTCACCGGATTGGCGGGATTGTTGGGAATCAACTTGCAGAGCTTGTCGACCTGCCCGTAGGGCATCTGGAGCACGCGGCCAACGTCGCGCAGCACTGCACGGGCCTGCAACTTCCCGTGCGTGATGATCTGGGCAACGCGATCGGCGCCGTAGCGCTTCTGCACATAGCGGATCACCTCGTCGCGCCGGTCCTGGCAGAAGTCGATGTCGAAATCCGGCATCGAGATGCGCTCTGGATTGAGGAAGCGCTCAAACAAGAGGCCGAAGCGCAAAGGATCAAGATCGGTGATGGTCAGCGACCAGGCAACAACCGAACCGGCGCCCGAGCCGCGGCCGGGCCCCACGGGGATGCCGTTGGCCTTGGCCCACTTGATGAAGTCGGCAACGATCAGAAAATAGCCCGGGAATTTCATTTTGGAGATGACGTCGATCTCAAAGGCGAGCCGCCTCTGGTAATCGGCGGGGGTGCACCCCGTTGCCAGCTCCGTCACCGCGAGGCGCGCCGCAAGGCCCGCCTGCGCTTGGGCCGCAAGCTCCGCCGTCTCGAGCCGCAGCTGCTCCTCCTCGCTCGTCCCGGAAGCCGCAGCCACGAAGCGCGGCAGGATCGGCTTGCGCCCGGTGGGCCGGAAGGCACAGCGTTTGGCGATCTCGACGCTATTGGCCAGCGCCTCCGGCAGGTCGGCGAAGAGTTCGACCATTTGCTCGGGCGTCTTGAAGAAATGCTCTCGCGACAGCCGGCGCCGCTTGTCCTCGGTGACATAGCTTCCCGCCGCGATACACAAGAGCGCATCGTTGGCCTCGTAGTCGTCGGGGGTCGCGAAGTAAGCCTCGTTGGTGGCAACGATCGGCAGCGCTCGGGCGTAGGCGAGATTGATGAGTTGGGGCTCGGTCTCGATTTCGTGCTTGAGGCCGTGGCGCTGCAGCTCAACGTAGAGGCGATCGCCAAAGATCTTCTCCAGAGCCTCTAGCCGCGCCAGGGCCAACTCCTTGTGAGTTTCGCGCAGCGCCTTATCGATCGGCCCGTCGGGGCCCCCCGTCAGTGCGATCAGACCCTCACCGTGGGCTTCGAGCCGCCCGATCTTGAGGTGGGGCGGCTCGTCGTCGGCGGGGTCGAAGAATGCCCGTGAGGCAAGCTTCATGAGGTTGCGCCAACCCAGCTCGTTGGCGGCGAGGAGCGCGAGCGCCCCGGCCGGCTGCGAGCGGGGCTGAGGGAAGCCGCTGCGCTGCGGGCCGTTCCGCTGCGGGCGGTCGCCGAAGTCGATTTGCAGACTGCAGCCGACGATCGGCTGGACGCCAGCATCTGCCAGCCGGTCGGAGAACTCCAGCGCACCAAAGAGGTTGTTGGTATCGGTCATCGCAACCGCGGGAGAGCCGTGCGCCACCGCGAGCTTGGCAAGCGCGGGAATGGTGATCGCGCCTTCCAACAGCGAGTAGGCCGAATGCACCTTAAGGTGCACAAATGCCGGCCCCGGCGCGGGCGAAGCGGAGCGGGTGCGAATCGCGTAGTTCATGGCGAACTCTAGTCGGTCGTGGCGTGGGCTCAACCACCCTCGATGTCCCCCTCACCGCGTCGATCGGGCCGAGCTTGTGGCCGCAATGGCTGCCTTGTCACCGGCGCGCGCCGGCCCATATTGCCGTGGGTTTGCGCAAGAGAGATAGCTGTGGGGAAAGGTGCGAAATGATGGCACTGCTGCGCGAGGGTGTCGCCCAGCGCGCCGACCTCTACCTGGCGCTCGGCGGATTGCTGCTCGGCGGCCTCTTTGGTTGGGTGGTGTTCGCCACCAACTTCTGCGCCATGGGGTCGCTCAGCGACATTTACAACTTTGGCGATTGGCGCCGCTTCCGCGCCTGGCTGCTCGCCGCCGCCGTGGCGCTGGTGGGAGCGCAACTGCTGGCGACAGGGGGCTGGGTCGAGCTCGACAAGTCCATGTACCTCGCCGCGAGCGGCTTCAATTGGGTCGGCCACGTGATCGGTGGCCTGATGTTGGGTTTCGGCATGGTGTTCGCGGGCGGGTGCCCCAGCCGCAATCTCGCTCGCGCCGGCAGCGGCGATGTGCGCTCGCTCCTTGTCCTCATCGTGCTCGGCCTCTTCGCGCACATGACCCTTGGGGGGCTTCTGGCTCCCCCGCGCGCGGCGCTCGAGCAGACAACGATGATCGCGCTCGGCGTACAAGACCTCGGCCATCTTGCGGGCAAGATGGCAGGTATTCCGGTTGCGACCGCCAACCTCCTCGCCACCGGCCTCCTCGCCGCCGGCGCCCTCGCCTTTTGCCTCTGGGACGCGCGCTACCGTGCTTCCCCCGGACATATCTGGTCGGGGGTCGCCGTTGGGCTCACCGTTGTGGCGGGCTGGGCGATGACGGGACTGGCCTTCGATGATATGGCGGCCAAGCCCGCTCCACCCGCCTCCCTCACCTATGTGCGCCCCATCGGTGATGCCCTGCAGTGGCTCACCCTCTTCACCGCCGCACCCATGCCGGGCTTCGGCGCTGCGAGCGTGTTCGGAGCCCTGTTGGGCGCTTGCGCAGCAGCGCTGACGATGGGGCGCTTCCACGTCTCCACGTTTGCCGATGCGAGCGACACGTTGCGCAATCTCGCGGGGGCCGCGCTGATGGGCATAGGCGGCGTGTTGGCCTTGGGTTGCACGGTCGGACAGGCGATCACCGGCGTCTCCACCCTGGCACTGGGATCCCTTCTGACCTTTGCCGCAATCGTCGCCGGCGGGTTCTGGGGTTTGCGCACCTTGGAGCGCAGCGTGTGATCGTTGGGTGCCATACCGCCGCCTGCGCGCCATGCCGTCCCGCCGCAACGGCGGCCGCCCCCCGCCGGCGCTAGGCGGCATTCAGCTCGCGTGAAAATGATCGCGGCGGCCGTCGGCGCCCGCGCTTTGGCCCACGTTTTTGGGCTACACCCTCAAGGTGGCGCACACACGATAGGTCCAATCGCATGCACACCTCTCACCTCAAGCGCCGCGAGGTCCTGGCTGGCGTCGCTGCCCTTCTCGCGCGACCGCCCGCAAGCCTTGCTGCCACTTCCGCTTTGATCCTCACGCCAGGTCAGACCGAGGGGCCGTTCTATCCTGTCTCGTTTCCCGCCGACATGGACGCTGACCTGGTGCGCATCGCCGGACAGGCGGCGGTGGCCATGGGCCAGATCACGCACGTCTCGGGGCGCGTGCTGGATCACCGCGGCGAGGTCGTCGACGGCGCCATGGTCGAAATCTGGCAGTGCGATGCCAACGGCATCTACAATCATCCACGCGCACCGGGTCAGGCCCGCCACGACCGTGGCTTCCAGGGCTACGGCCGCACTCAGGTTGACGCTGCCGGTCGCTACGCATTCCGCACCATCCGACCCGTCGCCTATCCCGGCCGCGCGCCGCACATTCACTTCAAGGTGCATGCACCCGGCCTCGGACGGCTCACCACGCAGGTTTATATCGCCGGCGAGCCGCGGAACGCGACCGACGGCGTGCTCAATGCCATTCGCGACCGCGCCCAGCGCGACAGCGTGATCGTGCGGCTTGAGGACGCCAGTGACATCGAGCCCGGCGCACTCAAGGGTGCCTTCGACGTCATCCTCAGCGTCTGATCGGACGTGCCAATCGGCCGCTAGCCGGCGTCTCGCAAGCTTGACGTCGGGGCCGGCAGGCCGTCGGATGGGCAAGTTCCTGAAACGCGTGACGGCGGCGCCAACCAATTCTGGGAAAAAGCCGCCAAAAGAGCGCAGCCCCGCGGCGACCGCCGCAACGAATCGCGTCACAATTGCTTTACACAGCTGTGCGGCAGCCAAGCGCAGAATAACTGAGGCATGGCGTTTGCAGGTCGTTTGCGCCTAGGGGCGGAATCGCACTCCAGGGAGGGAAGCAACAGCAACAAACCGAACGAGGACCGGCATGTCCAAGAAATGGTTCCTGGCAGCCGCGCTCGCGGCGACGACGCCAGCAGCGGCGCACGATTGGTACCCGATGGAGTGCTGCTATGCCATGGACTGCGCACCCGTCGAGAAGGCCGAGATGCTCCCAGGCCCAGCGACCGCCAGCATGTTGAGCACACCGGCGCACGCCGCCGGTCTCGGCGGCATGTTGGTGACGACGCGGCATGGCAGCGTCGTTGTTCCCGCGGACTTTCCAAGGCGCGAATCCAAGGACAACCGCATGCATGCCTGCATGCGCCCGGGCTCGGACGGTGCCATGCGGCTCATCTGCATCTTTCTGCCCCCTGGCACTTGACTTGACTTGACTTGAAAGGTGCGCCCGCCCGAGGTCGCGCGTGATCGGCGGGCAAGGCCGGCCCCTGCGGCATTGCCGTTAACGCAAAGAGGGCGAGTTCCGCTATCGTAGCTATGGCGTCAGATCGCGCACACGTTCGCGAATTGGGCACGTCGAGCGAGGGGCTCTCGCCCCTGGCGCAGGGAGGCTGTAATGCGTCACGGCGGCAAACTCCTCATCGATCAGCTGGAGATCCAGGGCGTCACCAGCGCCTTTACTGTGCCCGGCGAGAGCTTTCTTGCCGCGCTCGATGGACTGCACGATTCCAACCGCATCAAAACCATCATCTGCCGGCAGGAGGGGGGCGCCTCCATGATGGCCGAGGCCTGGGGCAAGATCACCGGCGAGCCGGGCGTGTGCTTTGTTACGCGGGGACCGGGGGCTGCCAATGCGATCAGTGGCCTCCACATCGCCCGCCAGGATTCCACCCCCATGCTCGCCTTTGTCGGCATGCCCTCGAGCGGGCATGAGGATCGCGAGGCGTTCCAAGAGATCGACATCAAGCAGGTGTTCTCCTCGCTCGTGAAATGGGCTGCAGTGATCCGACAAACCGAGCGCATTCCCGAATACGTAAGCCATGCCATGCACGTTGCCCGCTCGGGTCGTCCCGGTCCCGTCGTGTTGGGCCTGCCTGAGGATATGCTGGCCTCTCAATGCGCAGCCGTCGATGCCAAGCCCGCATGCACCGCACAGCCAGCTCCCCGGGCGGAAGATGTGGCCCTCTTGCAGGAGAAGCTCGGCCTCGCCCGGCGTCCGCTCATGATCGTTGGCGGCCCCGGTTGGAGCCTTGCCGCGCAGAAGGCAACCCAAGCCTTTGCCGACCGCTACGATCTCCCGGTCGCGGCGGCCTTCCGCTATCAGGACTATTTCGACAACCGGCATCGCTGCTACGTCGGCTGCGCGGGCATTGGGCTTGAGCCGGCGCTTGCCGCTGCCATCAAAGACGCCGACGTGTTGCTCGTGCTCGGCGCGCGCCTCGGCGAGATGACGACGGCAGGCTACACGCTGCTGGGCATCCCCGATCCCAAGCCGTTCTTGATCCACGTCCACCCCTCAGCCGATGAATTGGGCTCGGTCTACCGCCCCGATCTGCCCATCGCGGCGAGCGCGCGCACGTTCACCGAGGCTCTGGCCGGCATGCAACCGCCAGCCAAGATCGCCTGGAGCGCCCGGCGCGCCGAACTGCGGGCCGCCTACGAGCAGAGCCTGAAACCCATCCCGCTGCCGGGCGCCGTGCAGATGGCGCAGATCGTGCGCACCATCTCCGAGCTGCTGCCCGAGGACGGCATCCTCACCAACGGTGCTGGTAATTTCGCGGCCTTCGTGCACCGCTATTTTCAATACAAAGGATACCGCACCTGCTTGGCACCCACCTCGGGATCCATGGGCTATGGGCTGCCCGCCGCCCTCGCCGCGAAACTTGCGCATCCGACGCGCCCGGTCATCAGCGTGCAAGGCGACGGGGATTTTCTCATGACCGGCCAAGAGCTGGCGACCGCCGTCCAGTTTTCGTTGCCCATCATTGTCATCATTGCCAACAACGGCATGTACGGCACCATCCGTGCTCATCAGGAGCGCGCCTATCCACGCCGCGTGGTGGGCACCACCCTCATCAATCCTGATTTTGCCGCCTACGCGCGCAGCTTCGGCGCCTCGGGTTACACCGTCGAGGCGACGGCCGACTTTGCTCCGGCATTTTGTGCCGCGCTGGCAAGCAACAGGCCGTCCGTGATCGAGCTCAAGCTCGATCCGGAGGCGCTTTCCCCGCGTAAGACGCTGACGGAGATCCGCGACAGGCGGTGAGGCAACCCCCCCCGTGCG
>Ga0075425_100002345_pt1 | contig 18952 bp, 19 predicted proteins | sample SoiMethybrSBSTD4_FD_75300 | JGI IMG/M metagenome (GOLD analysis project Ga0075425, IMG submission 75300) | Bulk soil microbial communities from a Populus tree surrounding site in Tennessee, USA - Soil MetaG P. TD hybrid SBSTD4 | ecosystem: Environmental > Terrestrial > Soil > Tree plantation... | reverse complement strand
CCTCCTCGAGCTGGGCGAGCGGACGCGCGTGGCCGATCTCTCGAAGGCGCTCATCGAGGAGACGCTCGAGCGCATCCGCGACATGCTCGAAGAGGGGATCGACCGGATGAAGACGGAGGCGGCGCCCGTGCCCCTCATCGCGGTGGGAGGTGGCTGCTTCGTGATCCCCGAGCACCTGGCCGGCGTCTCCGAGGTGGTGCACGTGCCGCACCAGGCGGTGGCCAATGCCGTGGGCGCAGCCATCGCCCAGGTCAGCGGAGAAGTGGATCAGATCTTCCAGGGTCTCTCGCGGGAGGAGGCCATCGCGAAGGCGCGCGGCATCGCCGAGGAGCGCGCGGTGCGCGCGGGCGCCGCGCCGGGCGGACTCAAGGTGGTCGAGGTGGAGGACCTGCCGCTGGCCTATCTGCCGGGCAATTCGCTGCGCACGCGGGTCAAGGTCGTGGGCGACATCGCCGCCCGCTGAGGGCGGAGGGAGGCTGCCATGGCGGTGACGAGATTCGAGATCGACCGACGCGAGCCCGTCCTCGGAGGCGCCCCCTTCGGCGCCGCCGGTCCCTACGAGAAGATCGTCGGCACGCTCCACTTCGCCGTGGATCCGGCGGCCCGCGTCCACGAGAGCATCGTCGACCTCGCCCTCGCGCCGCGGAGCGCTCGGGGCCACGTGGAGTGCTCGGCCGACTTCGCTCTCCTGCGCCCGCTAGGCGGCGGCAATCGGCGTCTCCTCCTCGACGTGCCCAATCGGGGGCGGAAGATCGCCCTCGGCATGTTCAACAGCACGCCGCGCTCGAACGATCCCACCACGCGTGAAGACTTCGGCAACGGCTTCCTGATGCGCCACGGCTACACGGTGGGGTGGGTCGGCTGGCAGCCGGACGTCCCACGCCAGGACGGCATGATGGCTCTCACCGTCCCGCGCGTGGCCGGCGTGTCGGGGCGCATCCGCTGCGAGTTCCGTCCCAACACGCACGCCGCCTCGCTGCCCCTGGCCGATCGCTACCACATTCCGCATCCCGTAGCCCGTCCGGACGATCCGGAGCACGAGCTGACGGTGCGCGCGCACGCGAGCGCTCCCGAGATGCCCGTGCCGCGGAGCGCGTGGCGGTTCGGACGCGTCGAGGGCGGGAAGGTCGTGGTGGACCCGTCGCACGTCGCCCTCGACGGCGGCTTCGAGCCCGGCAAGATCTACGATTGCTACTACCGCGCCGTCGATCCCCCGGTGGTGGGGCTCGGGCTCGTCGCGGTGAGGGATGCGGCGGCCTTCCTGCGCTTCGGCGCCGCCACGGGGAATCCCTGCGCCGATCAGCTCGATCGCGCCTACGTCTTCGGCGTGTCGCAGAGCGGACGGTTCCTGCGGCACCTGCTCTATCTCGGGCTCGACGAGGACGAGACGGGCCGCGCCGTCTTCGACGCGGTGATTCCCCACGTGGCGGGCGCCCGGCGCGGCGAGTTCAACTGCCGCTTCGGTCAGCCCTCGCTGAACGCGCTGCAGTCGATCGGCTGCCTCTTCCCCTTCACCGACGTCGAGCAGGAGGATCCCGTCACCGGCCAGCACGGTGCGCTCCTCGAGCGGCTGTACCGGCGGGGACGCGTGCCGAAGATCTTCACCATCAACAGCTCTGCGGAGTACTGGCGGGGCGACGGCTCGCTCGTCCACACGGATGTGACAGGGCAGCGCGACGTGGAGCCGCCGGCGGACGTGCGCATCTATCTCTTCGCGGGCACGCAGCACACGCCGGGCGCGATCCCGCCCCCCGCGGCGGATGCCAACACGGGTGGGCGCGGCCGGCATCTGTTCAGTCCCGTCGACTACTCGCCGCTTCTCCGCGCCGCCCTCGTGAACCTGGACCGCTGGGTCAGCGAGGGCGTCGAGCCGCCGCCGAGCATGGTCCCGCGCCTCTCCGATGGGACGGCAGTGCCCGCGGAGCAGACGCGTGCCGTCTTCTCGGCCATTCCGGGGGCGAGCTTTCCCGAACGCGTCTCGCGTCCGGTGCGGCTCGACTTCGGCCCCGAGGTGGAGCGCGGCATCGTGTCGACGCTGCCCCCGAAGGCCGGCGCGCCCTTCGTCACCTTCGTCTCCGCAGTGGACGGCGACGGCAACGAGGTGGCGGGCATCCGCCCCATGCAGATCCGCGTGCCTTTGGCCACCTTCACGGGCTGGAATCCGCGGCATCCCGACCAGGGAGCGCCCGGCGATCTCATGGCCATGATGGGATCGACCTTCCCGCTGCCATGGACGGCAGAGGAGCGAGAGCGCAGCGGTGACCCGCGGGCGTCGATCGCCGAGCGCTACGGCGACCGGGACGGCTATCTCGCGCGCGTCCGCCGGGAGGCGCAGGACATGGTCGCCGCGAGAGTCCTCCTCGCCGAGGACGTCGAAGCCGTGGTCGAGCGTGCCGGCGCGCTCTGGGACTTCATCCGAGACCGCAAATCATCGGGGGCCTGACATGTACGATCTCTTGCTCAAGGGCGGCACCGTCGTCGATCCGTCTACCAAGCTGAGCGGCATCCAGGACATTGCGGTGCAGGGCGGGGTCATCGCCCGCGTCGCTCCGAGCATTCCCGCGGCGGAGTCCACGCGCACGGTGGACGTCAGGGGCAAGGTCGTCACCCCCGGCCTCATCGATCTCCACGCCCACGTCTTCGAGGGCTTCACGCGGAGCGGCGTGCATCCCGATCTGGGTGGGGTCTACGCGGGCGTGACGACCATCGTGGACGCGGGGAGCGCGGGCTCCGCCACCTTCGGCGGCTTCACGAGCCACATCCTCCCTCACTGCCACACCGAGATCGTTCCCTTCCTCCACATCTGCCAGACCGGCCTCGCCACCATGCCCGACATCGTGGCGGAGAGCAGCATCAACCTCGGCGACACGCTCGGCGTGCTGGACAAGCACCAGGGCCTCATCGCCGGCATCAAGGCGCGCATGGTCTCGCCCGCCCTCGAGATCATGGGCATGGAGATGCCCAAGCTGGCGCGCCGGGCGGCGCGGGAGAGCGGGACCCGGCTCATGGTGCACATCGGCGACACGGAGCAGCGCTACGACCCGAAGGTCATCCACTCCCTCCTCCCGCTCCTCGACAAGGGCGACATCCTCACCCATCTCTTCACGGCGAATCCGGGCGGCGTCCTCGACGGCAACGGCAAGCTCGTGCCCGAGGCGTGTGAGGCCCGCGACCGCGGCGTGTGGCTCGACACCGCGCACGGCCGCAAGAACTTCAGCTTCGACGTGGGCCGCCGCGTCATCGATCAGGGGCTGCATCCGCACTGCATCAGCACGGATCTCACCGTGCCGGGCCGGCTGGAGACGGTGCACAGCATGACGGAGATCATGACGCGCTTCCTGGGGCTGGGCTACACGCTGGCCGAGGTGGTGACCATGTGCACAGAGAATCCCGCGCGGGCCATCGGCGCCGAGCAGCGGCTGGGGAGCCTCGCCACCGGGAGGCAGGCGGACATCTCCGTGCTGGAGCTCCGCGAGGGCGAGTGGAAGGTCTTCGACGTGCTCGGGGCGAGCCTGCCGGTGACGCAGGCGGTGGTGCCGTTCCTCACCGTGAAGAAGGGGAACGTGTTCATGCCGGACTGGGGGCCACGGCCTTGGGGCTGGGAGCCGGATCGCGTGCTTCCTGCCTCGGGTGGAGGGTGCTGCTAGCTCGTCCAAGCGTGGCTGGGTGAGTCCGGTAGGGGCTCCGATAGTCAGTCACGCGAGGCTGCTCGCTCTTCCGGAATTGGACACGCGTGGCGGGCGGGGCCTGTCGTCGCGGGCGCTGGTGCGCCTCCGGCTTCGTCACCCACTCGCCTGACTCGCAGCCCTGCGGGCTGCGCACAGGACGAGGGGGTCCCACTCCGCCGGCTGCGCACCAACGCCCACGCCGCCACCCGCCCGTCTCTCGTCGATCGGCTCCAATGAGGCTGCGCAAGCGGACTCAAGGATGCGCCTGGTCGTCCCCTGCCGGCACTCGTTCTTCTCTCTTATGGAGCTCCGGTGAGGGGTGCGGGAGCGGCCCTGATCGCGCGATTCACGGCTCCGCTGCCAGAGCTTCCTGTCCGTAGAGCTCGGGTGAGCGGTGGCGGGCCGTTCACTGGAAGCTAGCCTGGACTATTCACGAGTGCCGCACGTGCGATCGGGGCGGGTGGCGGCGGGGGCGGGGAGCTCTCCGGCGGAGTGGGACCCCCTCGTCCTGTGCGCCGCCCGCAGGGCGGCGATTCAGGCGAGTGGGTGACGCAGCTGGAGAGCTCCCCGCCCCCGCCGACGGGTCCCGACCCGCCTCGCGCTCCGCGGGTTCCGTGAACAATTCGGATTAGAGGGGGATGGCGAGGAGGGTGTCGATGCGGTTGCTGTCGCAGACGACGATACGCTCGCGGAGCTTGAAGTGGCCCGAGTCTTCCACGATGTGGTCGAGGTAGCGGCCGGTGGCGAAGAGATCCATGCGTCCGTCGCGCATGATGCGGACGACGAGGAAGGCCGTCTCTGCGAGGAGGGCGCCGTCCTTGTCGCCCAGGATGGCAGGGAGGCCGACGAGGTGGCGGTAGCTCTGGCGCTCATAGATGTTGGCGTCGCGGAGGGCGGCGACGCGGTCCTGCAGCATGCCCCGGGAGTCGGCGTACATGAGGCCCGCGGGCAGACCCTGGCGATGGTTGTCGGCGGAGGTGATCGAGTAGAGGCAGGGATCGGTGAAGAACGCGGGCCAGTCCTCGAGGCGGTCGTCGTCGAGGGCGCGGGCGTACTCGGCGTTGAGCCGGGTGAGGCGGGCCGATGGATCGGCCGTCACCTCACTGATCCATGTAGCGGCGATAGGCCTTCCAGAAGCCACGCACGGAGGCTTCGGTGGCCCGCGTCTCCGCCGACTCCGTGCCCTCGCCGCCCATGTTGACCACCGACACCTCGTCGCTTGCCGCCGCCGCGCCCCGGCGCACGAAGCCGCCCACGCAGCCGTCCTCCATGGAGACGTAGCCCGCGGGCCCCACGAGGTTGAGCTGGCGGAGCCGTCGCGTGCGCATCTCCGGCGCGTCGTCGGCGAACCCGAAGTACGTCCAGTGGAGCTCCATGCTCTCCGGGCCCTTGGGCAGCACCTGGCGCACGGCGAGACAGTTCTGGATCTGCTGGAGCACGAAGCCGGGGAACACGGTGAGGATCTGGAGCTGGATGCCGTCGCCGAACTCGTCCACGCTTTCCAGCAAACGCGGATCGGCCAGCCGGTAGCCTACGCGCTCCGAGCGGATGCCCTGCTCGCGGTAGGCGGTGCTCGTGCGGTCGTCGGCGCGGTCGATGGTGTAGCTCGTGTGATGCGCGCCGTCGGGGCTGACCAGGACGCCGCCGCCCTGGGTCAGCCGCGTGATCCGGAAGGTGCCGAAGAAAGCGTGGAGCAGGCTCGCGTGATACGTGTCCTTCACGTTCTCCACGTAGAGCTTCCAGTTGTTCGGCAGGATCTGCACGAAGCGCCCGAGCACGCGGATGGGCTTGCCCAGCACGCGCGCGATGCGTCCGAGGATCGCCGAGCCCAGATACTCCTCGATGGCCGGCGTCTCCGCACAGAGGCTCGCGAAGACCAGGCCGTGGAGCGTGGTCGTCCGGAGCTTGCGCGGGCCGTGGGCGGCCTTGGAGAACGAGGACGGCATGCCGCCTCGTCCGTTCGAGCCCTTCTCGAAGGCGATGCCGGTGAGGTTGCCCTCGAGATCGTACGTCCACGCGTGGTACACGCACTGGAAGTGCCTGGCCGTGCCTCCGTCGTCGAGCGAGATGAGGGCGCCTCGATGGGCGCAGCGATTCTCGAAGGCGCGGATGCCGCCGTCGGCCGCGCGCACCACGATCACCGGCATCTCGCCGACGAAGGTGGTGCGGAAGTCACCGGGCTGCGGGAGATCGGCCTCCAGGCAGACGAAGCTCCACGTCGGCCCCTCGAAGATGCGGCGGAGCTCGCTGCGGTAGTTGGCCTCGTCCTGGTAGACCCAGAACGGCACGCGGGTCAGGCCGGCGTCCGGCCACGCGTGCGCGAGCTCGCGGTCGCTCATCACTGCCTTGGCATCACTGCTACTTGATCATGCCCTTCAGGGCGGTCAGCTGCTTCTGGAGATCGCTGAGCTGGCTCGCGAGCTGAGTGAGCTTGTTGGGCGGCACGGAGGGCTTCTCGAGCTCGCCGGTCACCGACTGGGCCTTGGGTAGCATGGTGTCGACCTGCTTCGTCTGCGCGGCGTCGAGCTTGCCACTGCTCTTCATCGAGGTGAGATCGGAGACCATGCCCTTGGCCTGCTGCAGCAGGGAATCCTTGGAGAGCGCGCCCGTGGGCAACGAGCCCGTGCTCGGCACCTGCGGTGCCTGCGGCACCTGGACGCCTCCCGGCATCTGGGCGTGCGTGACGAGCGGCGAGGCGAGGAACGCTGCGACGATGAAGAGGGCGAGCAGGATTCGCTGTGTCATCGCTGGCCTCCGTGGTGGGTGATAGGGACGCCGCGATTAGACCACGCGGGCCGACGGCCCGCAATGTGGGCAGCGGACCGGACTAGGGTGCGGGCTCGAGGAGCTCCAGACGATTGCCGAAAGGATCGTGCACGTACACGCGGTAGTAGCCAGGGAGGGGCTCGTCGTCCGATACCACGTAGCCCGCCTCGCGCAGGCGGCGCACGAGCTCGCTCAGGCCCTCGATCAGGAGACCGGGGTGCGCCTTTCGGGCGGGCCGGAAGTCGGCGTCCACGCCCAGGTGGATCTTGACCGACCCACTCTCGAACCAGGCGCCGCCCCGCTTGGCGAGCTCGGGCGGCTTCACCGTCTCGGGGAGCCCGAGGAGACCGCTGTAGAATCGCCGCGCGTCCTCCTCGCGCCCGGCGGGCATGGCGAGCTGGACATGATCGACTCTCACCACGCGCATCGGGCGATCAGTTCTGGACGTCGGTGGCGATGAAGGGCGTGTAGCCGCGCGTCACCAGCTCGTGGAGCTTGGCCTGAGCATCCGCACGGCTCGTGAACGGGCCCACGCGCACCCGCACGAGGGCGGGCGTGGAGTGGCCGGGCAGCGTGGTCAGGGCGGCGTTCCACGCGGTGAGCCCGGCGCGACGGAGCTCGGCCGCCACCCGGGCGGCGGCATCCGCGGTCTTGAACGCGCCGACCTGCACCCAGTACGACGTCATGGCGAGCACGCTCGCGGGAGCGGGCGGCTCGCTCCGGGCGGAAGCGGGCGGGGGCGCCGGTGCGATCGCCACGGGCGGCTCTTCGACCGAGACGGTGGCGCCCTTCGGCGAGGCCGGCGAAGGCGTCGTGGGAACCGGCGTCGGCGCGGGCGCCACCGGAGGTGTGGCGACGGCCACGGGAGCCGGTGCGACGGGTGCCGACGCGAGAAGATGCGGCACCACGGGCACGGGGGCGACCGGCGTGGTCTCGACAGTGACCACCCAGCGCCGCTCGCGCGGGGCCTCATCCGTGTCGCCGCGCATCTTCGCGATGAGCCCCGCGTAGGACGACGCGCGGATCACTCGGGCGAACTGCGCGCGATAGTTGGCGATGAGGCTCACGCCCTCGATGATGACGTCGCGGACCAGCCAGCGCCCCTGGCCCTGAACCATCGAGTAGTCCACCGGCATCTCCCCGCCGCTCCGCGTCCGCACGGTGGTGGAGACGATGGCGGAGTCGCCCTCGATGGACTCGCTCACGTACTGCACGGTCACGCCGCTCGACACGCTGGCCTTGGAGCCGATCAGGGCCACGAAGCCGCGCTCGAGGAAATCGGCGAAGAGCCGCACGAACTCCGTGCGCTGATCGAGTGTGCGCGTCTGCCACACCGGTCCCAGGACGAGCTCGGCCGCTTCCTCATAGTCGAAGACCTGGTCCACGACCTCGCGGATGGCCCGCCGAGGCTCGTCCAGGCTCCGCATCGGATCCACGGTGGCGAGGATCGCGTTGGCGCGTCCGAAGAATCCCTGCAGCGTCTCCGTGGGCGAGGCGGCTTGGGCAGGTGAGGCGACGCTGAGCGTGACGGCGAGGGCGACGACGGAGGGGGCCAGCCCGCGCGTGGTCATACAAAAAAAGGGTAGGGCGGTGAGCGCGATTCCCAGCCATTTTTTCTGCGGGCCCTTTTGTCCCTGAGCCGCATTGCGGCATGCCGGGGGCTGGCCTATGCTCGCGCCATGCCGTCCGGATCTATCGGTCTCTCCAAGTCTCGTGTGATGGCGGGCCTGCAGTGCCACAAGCGGTTGTGGTGGACGGTGCACGAGCCCTATGCGCCAGAGCTCGCGCCCGACGACTTCACCCAGGCGCTCTTGGACGATGGCGCGCGGGTGGGCGCGGCGGCGCGCGCCTACGTTCCCGGCGGGGTCCTCATCGATCTGCCGTATCGGGCCTACGCGGAGCGCCTCGCCGCTACCCAGGAGGCGATGGCTCGCGGCGCGCGGGTCATCTACGAGGCGGCTTTTCGCGCCGACTCCGTGTTCGTGTCGGTGGACATCCTGGAGCGTACGTCGGCCGGGCTCGGCATCGTGGAGGTGAAGAGCACCACGCGGGTCAAGGAGCAGCATCTGCCCGACGTCGCCCTGCAGGCGCACGTTCTCGGCCGCGCTGGACTCGACGTCGCGCGGCTCGAGATCATGCACCTCAATCGCGCCTGCGCCCATCCCGACCTGGGCGATCTCTTCGTGCGCCGCGAGGTGACGGAGGCCGCGCGGCCCGCGCGGGAGGCGATGCCGCGCGCCGTCGACGAGCAGCGTGCGATGCTGGCGGGGCCCCTGCCCGACGTGGCCATCGGCGAGCACTGCCACGCGCCGTACGAGTGCCCCTTCATGGGCCGCTGCTGGCCCGCGCGGCCGCTCCACCACGTGAGCACGCTCTACTCGGCGGGGCGGCGCGCGCTCCTGCTCGAGGAGCAAGGGTACGCGACGATTCACGATCTCACCGACGATGTGCCGCTCAAGGCCATCCAGGATCGCCAGCGGCGCGCCGTGCAATCCGGCCGCATGGTCGTGGAGGGGGGCCTGGACGTTGCCCTTGAGGCCTTCGAGCCGCCCGTGGCCTTTCTCGACTTCGAGACGCTCGCCCTGCCGATTCCCGTCTGGAACGGCTGCCACCCCTACGACGCCGTGCCCGTGCAGTTCAGCTGTCACGTCCAGGACGCCGACGGCGGCGTCCACCACCACGAGTGGCTCGCGGAGGGGCCGGCGGACCCTCGCCTGGCGTTGGCCGCGCGGCTCCTCGAAGCCTGCGAGAAGGCGCGGACCATCGCCACCTACAACGCGACCTTCGAGCGAGGCTGCATCGAACGCATGGCCGACGCGCTTCCCGTGCACGCCGATCGCCTCCGCGAGCTGGCCGAGCGCGTGGTCGACCTCCTCCCCGTCGTGCGCAACCACGTGTACCACCCGGACTTCGGCGGCAGCTTCGGCCTCAAGAGCGTGCTTCCCGCCATGGTGCCGGAGCTGCGCTACGACGCGCTCGCCATCGCCGACGGCGCCACCGCCAGTCTGGAGCTCGAGCGGCTGCTCTTCCCGGAGACCGAGCTCGACGCGGCGGCCCGGGCCCAGCTCCGCCGCGATCTCCTCGACTATTGCCGTCAGGACACGTGGGGCCTCGTGAAGCTCCTCGAGTGTCTCCGGCACCTCGCGCGGCGCTGACCGTGCTCCCGCCCGCCGCCTTCGCGCGGCACGACGAGTCGCCGGACGAGCAGTTCTACAGCTTTCCCCGGAAGGTGGTGCACATCGACGACGGCGCCATCGCCGCCCTCGGGCGTCTCTACGCGGAGGTGCTGCCGCGGGACGGGCGCATCCTCGACGTGATGAGCAGCTGGCGGAGCCATCTCCCCGACGGCGTGCCGTTCGGCGAGGTGGTGGGGCTCGGCATGAACGCGGAGGAGATGGCGGACAACCCGCAGCTCAACCGCTTCGTCGTCCACGATCTGAACCGTGATCCTCGCCTGCCTTTCGCGTCTCAGTCCTTCGACGGCGCGGCCTGCGCGGTGTCCATCCAGTACATGGTCCAGCCCGTGCCCGTGTTCCGGGAGGTCCGCCGCGTGCTGCGGCCCGGCGCGCCCTTCGTGCTGTCGTTCTCCAACCGCTGCTTCCCGACCAAGGCCGTCGCGGTCTGGCTGAGCGGCTCCGATGAGGATCACGTGGAGCTGGTCCGCGCGTACTTCGGGGCGGCGAGCGGCTTCACCGCGGTGACGGCGGAGGACCGCTCCCCGAGCGACGGCGGCGATCCGCTGTATGCTGTCTGGGCTTGCACCACCTTCTGAGGAGGCTTTCATGCGGAGCATCGACATCCACGCCCACCTCGTGCCCGCCACCGCCTGGCGCGCGGTCGCGGCCGGCACGGACTGGCATGGTTATCGGCACGAACCCGGCGACGGACCGGGTCTGTTCGTCGGCGGCGGTCGGCGCATCGGCTTCACCTCGCCCAAGGTACGCTTCACGCCCGAGGAGCGGCTCCAGGACATGGACGCGCAGGGTGTGGACATGCAGGTTCTCTCCATCCACACCCCCTTCTTCGGCTATCACCTGCCGGGCGAGGAGGGGCGAGCGCTCGCGCGCGAGGTCAACGACGAGATCGCGGGCATCGTCCGCCGGTGGCCGCAGCGCTTCGCGGGGCTCGCCACCCTGCCCATGCAGGACGTGACGGCGGCCATCGCGGAGCTGGAGCGTGCGGTGACCGGGCTCGGCCTCAAGGGCGCGGAGCTCGACACCGAGGTCAACGCCGCCCAGTGGGACGAGCCGAAGTTCCTGCCTTTCTTCAAGGCCGCGGAGGCCATGGGCGCCGTCCTCTTCTTCCACCCGCAGCCCCAGCACAACTTCCTCAGGCAGCGCACGCCGCGCGACGGGCTTTTCAACAGCCTCGGGGTCATCCTCGACGACGCCATCGTGGTGGCCATCTTGATCGCGGGCGGGGTGCTCGAGGCCTGCCCGAATCTCCGCGCATGCATCGCCCACGGTGGCGGCCCCGCCTGCTTCGCCATGGGCCGCCTCGATCGCGGCTGGCAGGGGCGACCCGAGGAGCGCCGCATCCCGCAGCCGCCCAGCGCCTATCAGCGCCGTCTCTACTACGACTCCGTGGTGGGGAGCGAGAAGGCGCTCCGCTTCCTCCTTGACGAGGTGGGCGCCGACCGCGTGGTGCTGGGCAGCGACTGGCCCTTCGTGCCCTGGCATCCTTCGCCCGTCACGTGGGTGCAGGGGCTCCAGAGCCTCAGCGCGCAGGAGAAGGAGCGGATCCTCTGGCGCAACCTGGAAACGCTGCTCGGCCTCTGACGACCGGACCCGGACTCGATGTTGTATGCTGTCGGCCCATGCGATTCGGCCTCTTCTTCCAGGCGCCGGAAGCACCGGGGCAGACGCACGCCGAGCGCTACGCGGAGATGCTCGACGTCATCGCCCTCGCCGACTCCCTGGGTTTCGACGTCGCGTGGCTTGCCGAGCTGCATTTCGGCGGCGCCTTCTCCCTGCTCGCCAATCCCCTCATGGCCGTGCCCGTCATCGCGCAGCGCACGAAGCGCATCCGCATCGGGACCGCGGTCACCCTCCTGCCTCTGCACCATCCCTTGAGCTGCGCGGAAGAAGCGGCCACCGCGGATCTCCTCTCCGGGGGGCGCCTCGAGTTCGGGGTGGGGCGCGGCTCCATCCCGTCGCAGTTCCATGGCTTCCGCATTCCCGTGGCGGAGAACCGCGCGCGCTTCGACGAAGCGCTCGAGATCATCCGCCTCGCGTGGACGCGCGACCGCTTCAGCTATCACGGCCGCTTCTACGACATCGAGGAGCTCACCGTGGTGCCCCGGCCCGTGCAGCGGCCGCATCCACCTCTGCGCGTGGCCGTGCACAGCGCGGAGAGCTTCGCCCACATCGCGGAGAGCGGCCTGCCCATCTACTCGGGCACCACCACCACGCCCTTGCCCCAGCTCCGTGAGTTCATGGCGCTCTATCGCCAGCGGCTTGCCGCGGCCGGCCATCCCTGGCAGGACGATCAGATGGCCCTCATGCTGCCCGTGCACGTGGGGCCGACGGGGGAGGCGGCGCGCCAGGCCATGCGCGGGGGCGTGCACAAGTACTACAAGAATCTCCAGACCATCTTCTCGCAGCTGCCCGAATCCTATCGAGACCACCTGCCGCGCCTGCGCAGCATCGAGGAGAACGTGGCCAATCTGCCCTTCGAGAAGTTCTGCCGCGACCAGGCCGTGTTCGGCGACGCGGCGGAGGTGATCGACAAGCTGCAGGCGGCGCGCGACGAGTTCGGGCTCTCCCAGATCATCTGCTGGTTCGATCAGGGATCGATGCTGCCGCGGGCCGAGGTCGAGCGCACCATGCGGCAGTTCGTCGACCACGTGATGCCCAAGCTCGCCTAGCCCGCCAGGAGGACGCCATGGCCGCCTATGTGATCGTCGACATCGAAATCACCGACGCCGCCCTTTACGAGGAGTACCGGAAGCGCGTGCCCGCCACCATCGCCAAGTACGGAGGCAAGTTCCTCGTGCGTGGCGGGGCGTTCGAGCAGCTCGAGGGCAGCTGGCAGCCGACGCGGCTGGTCCTGCTCGAGTTTCCCAGCTTCGAGCAGGCCCAGCGCTGGTACGAGTCCGAAGAGTATCGGGAGCCCAAGGCCATCCGCCTCAAGGCCTCGAAGGCGAACCTGATCATGGTGGAGGGCGCCTAGGCACGTGGCCAAGCGCCTGTCCGCGGCCACCATCGCCCAGTACGCGCGCGACGGCTATGTCTTTCCCGTGCGCGTCCTCTCCACAGACGAGGCGCGGCAGTATCGCGAACGGCTGGAGCGTGCCGAGCGGGACCTCGGCGGGCCCTTGCGCGGCGTCTATCGGATCAAGCCCCACCTCCTCTTCACCTGGCTCGCCGATCTCGTCCGCCATCCCGCCATCCTGGACGCGGTGGAGGACGTGCTGGGGCCCGATCTCCTGTGCTGGAACACCTCGTTCTTCACCAAGGAGGCGCGGAGTCCGGGCTTCGTCTCCTGGCACCAGGACGCCACGTACTGGGGCCTCTCCGAGCCCGACGTGCTCACCGCGTGGGTCGCCTTCACCGACAGCACGCCGGCCAACGGCAACATGCGGGTGATACCGGGTAGCCATCGCACCCAGGTGCCCCACGTCGACACGTTCCACCCCGACAATCTCCTCTCGCGAGGCCAGGAGATCTCCGTGGAGGTCGACGAGGCGCGGGCGGTGGACATCGTGCTCCGGCCGGGGGAGATGTCGCTGCACCACGTCCTCATGGTGCACGGCTCGGGCGCGAATCCATCGGACGACCGCCGTGTCGGCTTCGCCATCCGCTACATTCCCACGCGGATCAGGCAGACGGGCGGGCCGCGCGACAGTGCCACCCTGGTGCGAGGCCGCGATGCCTTCGGTCACTTCGAGCTGGAGCCGCGTCCCGACGCCGATCTGGATCCCGCCATGCTCGCCCTGCACGCCGAGATCAGCGACCGCCAGGCGAAGATTCTCTACCGCGGCACCGTGAAGACGCGCTTCTGACGTGTCTCTAGCCATGGACATTGACGCGGCGCCGGTCGGCCGGCGAGACTCCCGCCATGGATTCTGAGCTGCGCGAAGCGTTCGAGCGGCTCGCCGGCGATCTGAGAACGGAGCTCAGGTCCTTCGAGGCCGGGTTCCGGGCCGCGCTCGGCGAGTTGGCCACGGACCTGCGCGCTGAGATCCGCCCCGGCGATGCGGAGACGCGCGCCTACGTGGATGCCTCCGTGGCGGCCTCCGCCGCCGAGACCCGCGCGTACGTGGATACCTCCGCGGCGGAGACGCGCGCCTACGTGGTCGCGTCTGCGGCGGAGACCCGGGCCTACGTGGATACCTCTGCGGCGGAGACGCGCCGTCATTTTGATGTCGTCGCCGAGATGCTGCGGAGCGATATCCGAAGCCTCGCCGAGCTCATGGCCATGTCGAACGAGCAGGTGGAGGGGAAGCTCACCGAGCACGGCGGACGCATCAGGGGACTCGAAGGCAGGGTGCTCGGCCTCGAGGCTCCCGTCTCGACGCTCGAAGAGGGCCGCCCGCCCCGCCCCCGCCGGCGGCCGTAGCCCCGGCGCTCAGTTCCGCTTCACGACCTCGCTCAGCGCGGTGCGCAGGTTGTTCCGCGCGCTCCCCAGATGTGGATGCACGGCGAGGGTGCGCCGGAAGACCTGGGCCGCCTCGTCGAACTGACCCAGCATGAGATGGCAGAGCCCCTGGCCGGACAGGGCGCCGAAGTGATGCGGATTGCGGGCGAGGGTCTCGCGGCAGTCCGCGATCGAGGCGGTGTAGTTCTCAGCCATGTACCGGACGGTCGCCCGCTTGTTCCATCCTTCCGCGAAGGCGGGGGCCGCCTCGATGAGCCGGGTGAAGGCGGCGTCCGCCGCTTGCAGATCCTGATGCTCCATCGCCTCGATCCCCTCGCGGAGCATGCCGTCGAGCCGCTCGTCGCCGGAGCGATGCCACATCCGCCAGAGGGCATCGGCGGCACGCGCGGCCGCCGCCACGTCATCGCTCCGAAGGACGCGGAGCGCCTCCGCCTCCGTCATGACTCTCGCTCCTCGCTCGTGCTTCGCTCGCCGCGCAATTGACGCCCGCCGTGGCTTGGGGCACGATCGGGGACCCGCGGACTCCACCGCGGCTGTCGTCGTGCCAGGCGGTCTTTATACGCCTCCGGGCTTCCTGAGCACAAGGGATCGACCGCGAGCAAGGAGAGATGACACGGTGAGCGTGCCCATCACGGAGGCGAGCGTGCGCGTGGACTGCGACGTCCCGCAGGGCCCGCTCCGCCGGATCTGGACGAGCTTCGGCTACGACGAGATCAACTGGACATACACCCCGGCGGGCGCCCGCGCCCTCAAGGTGATCGGGAGCTTCGTGGAGCAGCCGTACTACGTCCGCTCCCACTACGTGTTCAACAGCGGCATCGGCTGGTCTCTGCCCCACACCGGCGCCGGTAACGTCTATCACGAGGACGCCGCCGGCACGCCGTACTACGACTTCGCCATCGTGGACCAGGTGTACGACGCCGTGGTGGGCGCGGGGCTCCGCCCCCTCGTCGAGCTCGCCTTCACGCCGCGCGCGCTGGTGCCCGACGACGCGGAGGCGCGCTTTCGCTTCGAGCCGAGCCCCACGCAGTGGAGCCCCTACGAGGCGGGTCTCTGGTCCTTCCCGCCCAAGGACTACGCGAAGTGGGCAGGCCTCGTGCGCGCCCTCGTGGAGCATTGCGTGACGCGCTACGGCGCCTCCCACGTGCGCGGCTGGCTCTGGGAGCTCTGGAACGAGCCCGACATCATCTACTGGCGCGGCACGCCGGAGCAGTTCTACGCGCTGTACGACGTGACAGCCGCCGCGGTGAAGGCCGCCTGTCCCGACGCCGCGGTGGGTGGTCCCGCCACCACCGGCGACCTCGGCCCTGGCCGCCGGGGCAACGACTTCCTCCGCGGCTTCCTCACTCACTGTGCGACCGCGGGAGCTCCGCTCGACTTCGTCTCGTTTCACAGCAAGGGCGCCCGCTTCAGTCCGTGGCGCGTCTATGGCCCGCTCGGCGGCCCCGCTCCCGAGCGGCAGTCGCCCTCGAGCCTCAAGATGCTCCGGGAGGTGCGGGCGGCGCTGCGGACGGTGGCCGCGCATCCCCGCTTCCGCGACCTGCCCTGCGTCGTGGACGAGTGCGACGCCTCCGTGCCCGCGCACTGGGGCTTCTACGACAACGCCAACTTCGCCTATCGCAACACCGCCTACTTCCCTGTCTTCCAGTGCAAGCTCATGAAGAAGCTCCTCGACCTGAGCGCGACGAGCGGCGCCCACGTCGACCAGGCGACCACCTGGAGCTTCTACTTCGAAGGCGAGCGCTTCTTCGAGGGGACGCGGAGCCTCTTCACCGCTCAGGGCGTGGAGAAGCCCGTGCTCAACGCCTATCGCATGCTCGCCCGCCTGGGGACGACGCGGGTGACGGCCGCCTCGAGTCATGCCTGGCCCCTCGGCCATCTCGAAGAGGGCGAGGAGGGCATGCCCGAGGAGATCGACGCCCTCGCCACTCTCGACGGCGCCGAGCGGCTCTGCGTGCTCGTCTGGCGGCATGCCGACGACCAGTACATGGCCGAGGAGCCGATCACGGAGGTGACGGTGCGGGTGGAGCACCTGCCCTTCGAGAGCCCGCGCGTCCGCGTCCGTCACTGGCGCATCGACGGGCTGCACAGCAACAGTCACACCGCGTGGATCTGGCAAGGCTCGCCCCAGGATCCCACGGAGCTTCAGCTCCGCGCGATCAAGGATCGGCAGGGGCTGGAGCTGCTCGAGCCCGATCGGGAGGAGCCGCTCGAGGGCGGCGCGCTGGAGCTGCACCTGCGTCTCCCCCTGCCCGCGGTATCGATGCTCGAGATCACGCCCTGGTCGTGAGCAGCTCCGACGAGGCCCCGCGCCGCGTCTTCGCCTGAACGCTAGCCTGAATCATTCACGAGTGCCCGCACGTGCGATCGGGGCGGGTGGCGTCGGGGGCGGGGAGCGCTCCGGCGGAGTGGGACCCCCGAAGCCTGTGCGCAGCCCGCCGGGCGGCGATTCAGGCGAGTGGGTGACGCAGCTGGAGCGCTCCCCGCCCACGACGACAGGCCCCGACCCCTCTCGCGCTCCGCGTGTTTGTGAATATCCAGGCTAGGTGCAGTGAGGCAGCACGTGGTCGCCGAAGAGCTTGATGGTGTCCATGATCTTCGCGTGGGGCGGGCCGCCGGAGTGCGCGTGCCGGAGCCGGAGCAGGAAGTAGTCGGCGCCCGTGGCGTCCTTCCAGCGGTTGAACTCGCGCACGCACAGCTCGGGATCGCCCACGATGAGCCGGTCGGGGGCGAGATTGGCGAGGGTGAACTCGGTGTCCGCGGGAATGCTGCGGAACTCCGCCAGGCGGTTCTGCCAGTAGTACTGGTACGCCGTCATCACCTCGGGCCCGTACACCGCCTCCGCCTCCGCGCGCGTGGGGGCGACCCAGGCGTCCCGCATGAGCACGACCCGCGGCGTCCGTCCTGCCTGCCGCGCCGCTTCGCGGTACGCATCGACCTGGCGCATCACGGCCGGGAGGCTCGTGCTCGGCGTGGCCACGAAGGCGTCGGCGAGGGCGCCCGCGCGCCGCACCGCCGCTGGCACGCTGGCCCCGATCCACAGCGGGGGGGACGGCTGCTGGAAGGGACGCGGACGGATCTGCACGTCCTCGAGCGTGTAGTGCTTGCCGTGATGGGAGAAGCTTTCGCCCGTCCAGCACTTGCGCAGGATCTCCACGCTCTCCTCGAAGAGCGACACGCGGTGCTCCATGGGCACGTTGAAGGCGCGGAAGTCCGCGGGCTGATAGCCGATGCCCACGCCGAGGATGATGCGGCCCTTGGAGACCAGGTCGAGGGTGATCACGTCCTCCGCCACGCGCACGGGATGGTGCAGGGGGAGCAGGATGACCGACGTCCCCACCTTGAGGCGGTGGGTGTGCGCGGCCACCGCGGTGGCCACGATGAGCGGCGAGGGGAGGAAGCCGTCCTTGTCCTGGTGATGCTCGCCGAAGAAGCAGGAATCGAAGCCGGAGGCTTCGGCCAGGCGCGCCTCGGCGATCACCTCGTCGATGGCGCGCTCGAGGTGCTCGCCGCGGGGCGGATTGGCGATGGAGCTGTAGAGACCGAATTTCATGAGGAGGCTCCTGTGGCTCGAGGGTTCGGCAAGACTAGCGCGGATCGCCCTCCTCCGCCACGGCGTCCGCGCGGGTATACGATGCAAGAGGAGGCGGCGGCCATGACGGAATCCGATCGGATCGCGGAATTCAGGGAAGTAGCGGAGCTGATGCCGGACGATCCCGTGGTGCGCTTCGGCCTGGCCGGCGCCTATCTCGACGCGGGGCAGGCGGAGGAGGCCGCCGCCGAGTACCGGGAGACGATCCGACTCAAGCCCGACTACTCGGCGGCGCATCGCGGGCTCGGCCGCGCCCTCGAGCGGGCCGGCCGCCGCGAAGAGGCCATCGCCGCGTACCGGCGAGGAGTCGACGTGGCCAGGGAGACGGGCGATCTCCAGACCGGCAAGGAGATCGCGGTCTTTCTCCGGCGCCTGGAAGCGGCCGGGTGAGCCGGCAGGAGGAGTCATGGCGACGCGCTTCAAGGTGGGTGATCACGTCAGCTGGAACTCCGAGGCCGGCCGCGTGAAGGGGCGGATCATCAAGGTTCACACGCGCAACGTGCGCTACAAGGGCTATCTCCACCATGCGAGCCCGGACGAGCCCCAGTACGCCATCCGGAGCGACAAGACCGACCACGTGGCCCTGCACAAGGGCCGCGCCCTCACGCGGCTTCGCCGCTGACCGCATCATTGAAGACGGCGCCCTCGTGGGCTAGGATGGGGCGCTCATCGAGCCCATGGAGGAACCTATGCGCCGTCTGCTCATCGCCCTCGTCGTGGTGGCGGCCCTGCCTCTGCTCGCCATCGCCCTCTACCAGCCCGCGCCGGCCGCCAATGTCCAGGAGGTGCTCATCGGCGAGCTCCTTCCCCTGACCGGCAACTTCGCGAGCCTCGGCCAGCAATACCTGTGGGCCGGACAGACGGTCGAGGACATCGTCAACAACGACTATCCCGATCTCGCGGTGCCTCTCGGCCCCGGCAAGGGCTTCCCCGGTCTCGGCGGCGCCAAGATGACCCTCGTGGTGCGCGACGATCAGAGCCGCGGCGATCTCGCCCGCACCCTGGTCGAGCAGCTCATCACGGTGAACAAGGTCCACTTCATCAACGGCGAAGGCACGAGCGGCACCACCTCGATCATCCAGCCCGTGGTGGAAGGCTACGGCATTCCCATGGCCTGCCATCCCTGCGCCTCGCCCACCCTCACCGAGAAGGGCTTCAAGTGGTTCTGGCGTACGGGTCCCAACGACAAGACCATGGTGGCGAGCGTCTTCTCCTTCTTCCGCGAAAGGCGTGAGCATGGCGGGCCGACCGATCTGAAGACCATCGCCCTCCTGACGTGTGACAACCTCTTCTGCCAGGACAACCGGAAGATCGCCGGCGAGCTCGC
>Ga0075425_100002344_pt1 | contig 18952 bp, 17 predicted proteins | sample SoiMethybrSBSTD4_FD_75300 | JGI IMG/M metagenome (GOLD analysis project Ga0075425, IMG submission 75300) | Bulk soil microbial communities from a Populus tree surrounding site in Tennessee, USA - Soil MetaG P. TD hybrid SBSTD4 | ecosystem: Environmental > Terrestrial > Soil > Tree plantation... | reverse complement strand
AAGGCGCCGATGACGCCGGCGACGAAGTTCCGCATGGCATCGCACAGCAAGCTGTTCACCGCCATCGCGATCATGCAGCTGCGCGAGGAGGGCAAGCTGCGGCTCGACGATCCGGTCGCGAAGTACCTCGCGTGGTTCAAGGCCAAGCCCGCGGGAGACGACGACGGCCCGATCACCATCGAGCAGCTGCTGTCGCACAGCTCGGGCCTGCAGCGCGAGGCCGGAGATCATTGGACGTCGTACGAGTTCCCGACCTCCGACGAGCTCCGCGATCTCTATGCCGAGCGGCATGCGGCGTTCGCGCCGTCGGTGCGCTGGAAATACTCCAACCTCGCCTACGCCGTCGCGGGGATGATCGTCGAGCAGGTCAGCGGCGAGCGGTGGGCCGACTACGTCGATCGCAACATCTTCAAGCCGCTGGGCATGCTCGCCTCGAGCGTCGACAAGAAGGTGCCGGGGCTCGCCGTGCCGTACGGGCGGCGCATGCCGGACGGCACGCGCGAGGTGCTGCCCTTCGTCGACGCGCGCGGGATGGCGGCTGCCACCGGCGTGACGTCGAACCTGGAGGACATGGCGAAGTTCGTCTCGGCGCAGTTCCGCAGAGGGCCGCGCGGCGGCGCGCAGGTCGTCAGCACCGGATCGCTGCGCGAGATGCACCGCGTGCGCTCGGTGGAGGAGAACTGGACGTCGGGGACGGGGCTCGGCTTCGACATCACGCGCATCAAGGACAAGACCTACGTCGGGCACGGCGGCGGCTATCCGGGCAACACGACGCAGACGCAGATTCAGCTCGACGACAAGTTCGGCGTGATCGTTCTCACGAACACCAACGACTCGAACCCCGGCGACATCGCGCGGCAGCTGATCGCGACCGTCGGACAAGCGGTAGCCAAAGCGTCGGCGTCGAAGCCCGAGACCGTCTGGGATCCGGCGTGGGCGCGCTTCGCGGGGCTGTACCGCGGACGCGGAGGGGATTCGCAGGTCGTGCTGCTCAACCGGAAGCTCGTGATCGTCACGCCGAACGCGCCGAACGTGGACAACCCGACGACGCTCGAACCGCTCGGCGGCGGGCGCTTCCGCTTCGTCGCGCCCACGGGCGGCGGCGCGGTGGGCGAAGTCGTGCGGTTCGTCGAAGAGAACGGACGGCCGACGCGGATGTACATCGGCGACGGCTGGATCGATCGCGTGCCATAGCGTCGAGTGAGGGAGGCGAGCATGGAGTCTTCACTGAGGCGATGCGCGCGCACGATCCCGCTCGTGCTGCTCGGAGCGCTGTCCGCCTGCAGCGCGCCGAGCGCTCAGCGCGCGCAGCAGCCGTCGCGCGAGCAGGGCGCGGCCGCCGTGAATCCGATCACGGTCGATTCGACGGAGGACCAGATTCGGCAGGCGGTCGCGGCCGCGAGGTTCGGCAGAAAGCTGACGCCAAAGAGCTGGCCGAATGGCGCGCGCGTCGCCGTCTGTCTTTCATTCGACGTGGACAACGAGCTGCTGCAGCGGGCGAATCCGCTGCCGGTGGCGTTGTCGGTCGGCGAATACGGCGCGACGACGTCGGTGCCGCGGATTCTCGATCTCCTCGATCGACATCAGGTGCCCGCGACCTTCTTCATTCCCGCGATGGGCGTCATGCTCCACCCGGAGATGGTGCCGGCGATCCTCGCGCGGCACCGCCACGAAATCGGCGTGCACGGCTGGATCCACGAGTTCTGGCCGGGCATCGGGGACGCCGCGAAGGAGCAGCGCCTGCTCGAACAGTCCATCGCGTATCTGACGAAGGCGACCGGCAAGCGCCCGGCCGGCGTCCGCGCGCCGAGCTCCGGATTCGGCCCGCAGACGTTCGATTTGATCCGCAAGGCCGGCTTCCTGTACGACAGCAGCCTGCTCGCCGCCGACGAACCCTATGAGATCGCGTCGAACGGGCAGCCGAGCGGCGTGATCGAGCTGCCGATCAGCGAGGTCGACAACGACTACGTGTATTACGGCGAAACGGCGAACGGCGCGCTCCCGTCCCCGGACGCGGTGTTCGCGATCTACAAGGCGGAGTTCGATCTCGCCTTCGAGGAACGGACGATGTTCGTCCTGACGCAGCATCCGCACGTCGGCGGCCGGAGGTCGCGCATCGTGCAGCTCGATCGACTGATCACCTACATCAAGTCCAAGGGCGACGTGTGGTTCGCGACGATGGAGCAGGTGGCGAATTACGTGAAGCAGGCGCGCTCGTGACGGGAGTGACGGACGACGAGCAGCGCAGAACACGCTGAGCACGCAGAACAAATTCTTTTACGAAGAACGGATCGCTTTGACGCGAGGAAGACGGCGCGTGCGACCGGCCCGCGAAGCGGGCAGCGGGCGGTTGCCCGTCGTGGACGCGAATGCAGCGTGACGGTCGCGACGGTCGGCGCGTTACGACTTCGTGGCCGTCGCGAACGCGACCTGGGCGTACTGCACCAGGAAATCGCGCCACAGGAACCAGTAATGCCGCCCCGGGATCTCGCGGTACGTCGTGTTGAACCCGTCCTTCTTCACGAGATCGGATAACGTGACCGTCCGCTCGCGCGCCATGTCGGTCGTGCCCGCGCCGAGCCAGTAGAACTTCACGCCGCCCGCCTTCACGGCCTCGAGCTGCTTCTGGAACGTCTCGTCGACGGCCTGCGGCCCTGAGCTGAAGACGCCGATGTAGGCGAACGTGCCGGGGTTGTTGTTCGTCGCGGCGAGCGTGTGCCCGCCGCCCATCGACAGGCCCGCAATCGCGCGATCGTCCTTCGCGGCGAGCGCGCGGAACCGCTTTTCGACGAACGGAATCACATCCTTCACGAGGCTTTCCGGGTACGAGCCGGCGTACGGCTGCGGCGCGCCGCCGCGTCCGCCCGGCGCGCCCGCGCGGCCCGCCTGCTCCGCCTGGATGGGCGGCGGCGCCGGCGCCTGAACCGACTGCCTCGCCGGCGTCGGGCCGAACCCGAATCCCTGCGACACGGTCTGCGCGGCGTTGCCGTTCGGCATCACGACGATCATCGGCTTCGCTTTGCCCGCCGCGATGAGGTTGTCCATGATGATGTTCGCGCGGCCCATCGTGAGCCACGCATCCTCATCGCCGCCGCCGCCGTGCAGCAGGTACAGCACCGGATACTTCTGGCCGCTCGTCTCGTACCCCGGCGGCGTGTACACCATCATGCGGCGATTCGCGAGCTTCAGCGTCGGCGACGGATACCACACCGCCTGCACGGTGCCGTGCGGGACGTCCTTGAAGTCCCACCACTCGGACGCCGGGCCCGAGATCATCAGGAGGTTGTCGTAGCGCGCGCCGTCGCGCTGCGTTTCCGCGTTGTTGGGATCGAGCGCCTTCACGCCGTCGACCGTGAACCAGTAGCCCCACAGCTGCGGCGCGAGCGGACCGATCGTCGTCGACCAGACGCCCGCATCGTCCTTCGTCATCTTCAGGTTGGTGCCGTTGTCCCAGCTGCCGTTGAGCGTCACTTCCGATGCCTTCGGCGCCAGCAGGCGGAACGTGACGGTACGGTCCGGATGGATCTCCGGTGAATGCAGCGGCGCAGGCCGCGCGGCGGCCGCGGGCGGCTGAGCCGTCGACGGCTGCTGCGCGCCGAGCGATGCGCCGTTGATCAAACCGATCGCGGCGACGGTCGCCGACAGACGAGCACACGGGATGATGTTCATAGGGCCCTCGCTGGCCCGGTATTTTAGAGCGCAACGCGCGTTATCGGCGAATCGTCTGCGGATCGCCGGTCCGGTGCTCGCGAATCTGGTAGCGCAGGAACTCGTGGATCGCCTCGCGCGCCGCCTCGTCCGTCGTCGCGATGCGCACGCGCCCGCCGCGCGAAATCTCCTCGTAGCTGTACTCGATCGCCGCGCGCCGCTCGCGCATCGCCGGCGCGCCGGGCGGAAGCTCGCCGTGCGTCGCGAGCGGCTTCTCGAAGTCGCCGGCGGCGAAGGCCAGCGCGATCGCGCGGAGATGCGCGCGAATCTTCGCGCGGCCCGCCTGGTCCGACGGACTCTTGACGCGCACCTCGATCGCGCCGCCATCCGGCGTCAGACGGAAATGATGCGCCGTCGTCTCCTGATCGAACCCCATCGCGGCGGCGCCGCGCGTCTTCGGATCGGCGTCTTTCTGGAGCTGGCGCAGATGCTCTTCGTGCGTGACGCCCGGAGGCATCGCGTGCTGCGGATCCTGCGCGGCGGGCGCCGCGCCGGCCGGCGCCAGGGCGAATGCGAGAAGCAGTTCGTGTGTCATGACGGAATGCTAAACCCTGGAGTCGACTCCAGGGTCAAGCGCGCTATCCTGAGGCATGGACCGCACGCTCACGATCGGGCAGCTCGCGGCGGCGAGCGGCGTCAGCGTCGACACGATCCGCTACTACGAGCGGATCCGCCTTCTGCCGAAGCCGCACCGCACGCCGGCCGGCTATCGCGTCTACGCGCCGCCGGCCGTCAAACGGCTGCAGGTGATTCGCACCGCGCAGCAGTTCGGCTTCTCGCTCGGCGAGCTCGCGGCGTTCCTCCGCGTTCGCGACTCGGGCGGCACGCCGTGCCGCGATGTGCGCGCCGCCGCCCAGCGGATTCTGGACGCCGTCGATCGCCAGATCCGCGAGCTCGCCGCCGCGCGCGCGCGGATGCGGCGGACGCTGCAGGACTGGGATGCGGCGCTCGCCGCGACGCCGCCCGGCAGCCGCGCGCATCTCCTCGAGCGCCTGGCGCCGCCGCACGGCGCGAAGCCGCGCGCCCGGCGCGTCCGCGGCCGGAATAAATCTTCGTGATCTTCGTGGCGCTTCGTGGCTTCGTGGTTCCCTCGCGCGGTGGACGATGACGGCGACGACGGCGGGGGTCAATGTACGGCAGCGCGTGGCAGCGTCTCGCGCATCGCCGCGAGCGCGGCGTCCGACCAGTGCTTGCGCTCGAAGAAGTGCACGTACGACGCCGACGATTTGCTGTCGTAGCACTCGTCGCACGGCGCGTCGCGCGCGAAGCCCAGGCCCGCCTGATGGCCGAGCTCGTGCGCGCCGGTCGCGCCGATGCCGCGCCCGAGGCCGTCGAGCATCTCGGCGCGCGTCTTCGTGCACCGCGCGAGCGAGGCGCACGACGCCGCCGCGAGCTCCTCGTTCACGAGCACGTCGAAGCGCACGCTGCTCACGCGCGCGGCCGGATACGTGACGCCCGCCGCGCCGAAGAGCAGCCGCCCGTACGGCGTGTCCTCGACGCGGATGACGCGCCCCGGCCGTTCGACGCCCGCCTCGAATCGCACGGCGAAGCCGTCGAACGCGCGGCGCAGCGTGTCGAGCGCCGATTGCTCGACGATCGCTCGATCGCCGGCGCTCAGCGTCTCGCCCGCGACGCGCCACGTGTTGACGAACGCCACGCTGACGTCGACCGGCGCGGCGCGCGTCGAGCACGCCGCCGCGAGCCCGCAGGCGGCTACGACGAGCGCGGCGCGCGCGGCGCGGCGTCCTTCCATGATCGTGCGTACGACATGAGGGCAATCAGCAGAAACAGCGCGGCGGCTGCGACATACATCGCGATCCCGTGGCGCGACGAGGGCAGACGACCGACCCGGTAGCTCATATGCCCGTCGCCGAGGCGCACGATCTCGACAAGGTTCGACCACAGCACGAACACCATCGTCGCGCACGCGCTGACGAAGATCGTCGCCGCGATCGTCGCGACGGCGGCGGGCGCGGGATCGTCGGCGGGGAACCGGCGCACCAGGCGCCGCGTGGCGAAGCGTGCCGCAGCGATGTACGCGCATGCGAACGACACGAGGACTGCGAGATCGACGCCGGGCGGGCGCCGGCCGACGGCGTCGACGAGGTCGCGCCGCTCGACGCCGTGCGCCACGGCGGCCGCGTCGACGAGCGCCGCCATGCAGCGCTCGCGCGCGCCGATGTACGCGGCGTCGCCGGCGAAATGGCCGGAGCGATGTCCGCGCGATGCGTCGGCGTAGCGGATCGCGAGCTCCTCCGCGGTTTCGGCATCGCGATCGAGATGCCGGCGATCGGCCGCGCGCCGGAGATCGAGCGGGCGCGGCGGATCGTTCGTCCATGCGCAGGCGGCGTTCATCCGCGCCGGGCTCACGCAGCCCGGCGCGCCTGCCGCAAACAACATCGTCGAGGCAATCAGCACGGCTACCTGTGCCGTGGCGGCGCCGACTCGGGCGCGCGGCTGCGCGATTCGGCGCGCCGGCCGCTCGCGCTGATCACTCATGTGCGCGCGCGTGCAAAAGTGTCCGTTGGTTTTTCGGCGCGCTGCCCGCACAATGGGATCATGCGAACGGTCGACGAAGTGCGTGAACGTGTTCGCGCCGAATACCTCGAGATGCCTGGCCTCCAGCTCACGCTCGACCAGGTCCAGCGACTCTGCGGCATCGACCGGCGTGTGTGCAGAACGGTCCTCGACAGCCTCGTCGCCGAGCTCTTTCTCTGCGTCAAGCCGAACGGCGCCTACGCCCGCGCGTGGGACGGCCATCATCCGCGCCCCGCGCACGCCGCGCTGAAGAACGCCACGCACCGCAGGGCTTCATGATCGCGGCCGCGCGTGCCGCTGCGGCCGCCGCGGCGCTTGCGCTCTGCGCGATCGCCTGCGGCAGCAGCGCGCCCGCGCCCACCGCGCCGACGACGACCACCACGACGACACCTGCGCCGCCCGCAAACGGCGCCGCGCTCGCCGGCGCGTGGAGCGGAACCGGTATGGATCCGCAGGGCCCCGAGCGCATGTCGTGGATGCTCACCTCGTCGGGCGACGCCGTCTCCGGCACCGCCGACCTCGCGCCGCTGAACACCGCGGACGGAACGTGCGCGTCGTGCCATAAGTTCAAGTCGGGCACCGTCACCGGAACGGTGACGGGATCGACGATCGCGATGAAGTTCGTGTTTCCCGCCGGCGGCGACGGCGTGCCGACGCCGATGTGCACCATCATCTTCGAGGCCTCGGCGTCCGCGGTTTCTCCCAACCGCATCGAGGCGACCTACACGGGCGACGACACCTGCGAGGGGCCGATCGTCGGCGGGTCGTTCGTGATGACGCGATAGCCGCGGTGGAAGAGCACCCACAGAGCCCGCGGAGCACGCAGAGCGGCGCGCGTCGTCTCTGCGGGCTCTGTGGTTACACCCGTGAACGCAGGTGCAGCGTGACAGTCGCGACGGTCGCTTTACGACGAAAGGCCGTGCCCTACGGTCGTCTACGTCTCTGATTCGCAATCTCCAGCCTGAGCGCGCGGAACGCGGCGAGGATCTCCGCGTAGGAAAAGTTCGCATTACGCCCGCTCGGGTTCGGCAGCACGAACACGCGCGCGCCCTCGAGCGTCTCGGGCTGCAGCCCGAGGCTGATCTTTTCACCCACCCGTTTGGCGAACACCGCGCGATAGAGCGTCACGCCGACGAACGCGACGATCTGCGGCTTGGCGCGCCGGATCTTGCGGCGAAGCACGCGCGCGCCGGCGGCGTATTCCTCGACGCGCAGCGTGTCGATCCCCGGCGTCGGCCGCGGCACCAGGTTCGTGATCCCGAAGCCCCACTCCGGCAGGCGTCGATCGTCGGCGTAGCCGATCTTCTCCGGCACGAGCCGCGCATCGTACAACAGCTTCCAGAACCGGTTCGAGTAGCCGGCGAAGTGATGCCCGGTCAGCGACGAGCGGACGCCCGGGTTGATGCCGACGAAGAGGACGCGGACCGGCGTCCGGATGCAGTCGGCGAGCGGCGGTAGAATGACGGCCATGAACTGGCTGTTCAAAGAGGAGCCGTCGCACTACGGCTTCGACGCGCTCGTCAAGGATCGCCGCACGGTCTGGAGCGGCGTGAAGAATCCGCTCGCGCAGAAGCACCTGCGGTCGGTCCGCAAAGGCGATCAGATCTTCTACTATCACACCGGCGACGAGAAATCGGTGGTCGGCGTCGCGAAGGCGCTCGGCGACGCGTACGCCGATCCGGACGACAAGAGCGGGAAGGCGTCGGTCGTCGACGTCGCGCCGGTGAAGAAGCTGCCGCGGCCCGTGACGCTCGCAGAGATCAAGGCGGACAAGGCGTTCGCCGATTTTCCGCTCGTGCGGATCTCGCGGCTCTCGGTGATGCCGGTCAGCGACGCGGAGTGGAAGCGGATCGAGAAGATGGCCGGAGCCTGATCGCTGCGGTCTCGTAGGTGGGGTGGGTCGGGTGGGTCAGGTGGGTCGGGTGGGTCGGGTGGGTCGGGTGGGTCGGGTGGGTCGGGTGGGTCGGGTAGATAAGTCTCAGTGTCTTACCTACCTGACCTACCTGACCTACCTGACCTACCTGACCTATTTGGCCACGGCATCCATCGTCGTCGTCGTCTGAATCGCGGTGCCTTCGAGCCTGGCGCCTTCGGCGGTCATCTTCCCAATCGCCGGCTTCATGCCGCCGCCCTGCTCGAGCGTCTTCCCTTTTTCACGCACGGTCACCGTCATGACCGCTTCGCGAGTCTGGAAGCCGTTGAGCGTCTTGGTCTGGCCCGTGTTCTTCACGTCGAAGTCGATCTCGATGTCCTTGGCGTTCGGGTCGCGCTCGGCCGGCTTCTCTTTCGCGGACGGCTCTTCGCGGCGCGCGTTCTCGGCGGCCTTGCGCTGCTGCTCCTCGAACCGCCGGCGGAGCTCGGCGAACGACGTGACCCTTTCGCGCGCGCCGCGGCCGCCAAAGATGTTCACCACGCGGCCGAGCATGCCCGCCAGCTCCACGCGCGTCTTCTCGTCGGCTTTCACATCGGCGCGCGCCGGAGACGAGGAGAGCGCCACTGCGGCCAAGGCGAGCGCGGTCAGCGAACCGATCCGTGTCAGACGTGCTCCTGTGTGGGGGAAGGCGGCGATTGTACTTCTGCGAGCAGCCAGCTGACGAGGACGAGCGCCGGCGCCCACACGAGCACGAGGCGCCCGAAGCCCAGCCGTTCGTAGAGGAACCCGCCGAGCGCCGGCCCGCCGAGCAGGCCCGCGCCCCACGCCATGTTGTACACGCCGTACGCGACGCCGAACGACGTGACGCCGCCGAGCGACGTCGCCTCCGCCATGTAGGCGAGCGACGGCGTGATCATCAACGCCATCGTCGACGCCATCAGCACCTGAAACAGAATCGCCGAGCGCAGGCTCCACGACTGCCCGAGCAGCGCGAGCGCGAACGCCGACAGCGTGAGGCCGAGCAGCATCAGGCGACGCGCGCCGAAGCGATCGGCGAGATGCCCGATCGCCGGGTGCAGCATCGCGTTCACGGTCGCCGCGATGCCGAACAGCAGCCCGATGCGCGCCGGACCGATCGACAGCCCCGCCAGATACAGCGCGAGCACCGGCTCGAGCATCGACACGGTGGACGACGCGGCGACGACGGCGATCGCGCAGGCGACGACCGGCGGCATCCGGAGCAGCGAGGCGAGCGGCACCGCCTCGTGCCGCGCGTGCTTCTTCGGCAGGTCGACGACGAGAAACGCGAGCGCGCCCGCCACCGCCAGCGCGCCGACGAAGAGAAACGGCAGGCGGATGCCGCCGATTTCATACAGCCACCCGCCGATCGACGGCCCGAGGATCACGGCGACGCTCGTGCCGGACATCACGAAGCCGGTGACGCGGCCGCGTTCCTCGGGGCCGTAGCGATCGGCGATGAGCGCGAAGCCGACGACCCACGTGATCGCGTCCGCCGCGCCCTGCACGAGCCGCGCCGCGAACAGCGTCGGCAGCGACGTCGAGAACGCAAAGAGCACCGTCGCGCCCGCCAGCGCCGCGAGGCCGCCGACCATCGGCGCGCGCCGCCCGATCCGGTCGGACACCGCGCCCATCGGGACCGAGACCGTGAGGAGCGTCACGCCGAAGGACGCGAAGAGGAATCCGATCACGGTCGGCGACGCGCCGAGCCGCCGGCTCAGATCCGGCAGCACCGGCACCGCCACCGAGTAGGCGACGATGTCGGTGAAGGTCGCGAAGGTGACGAGCGCGACCGCGAACACGCGGGAGCTACGCATGAGAGTGACGGAACCACGAAGGCACGAAGAAACACGAAGGTACACGAAGAAGAAATTCTTTGTACAAAAGATTCTTCGTGTCGTCGTGAAAAGATTCTTCGTGTCTTCGTGGACCTTCGTGCTTTCGGGTTCCGTCGCTCAGCGCCGCTTGAGCAGCAGGCACCCCAGCGGCGGGACGACGAGGCGCAGCGAGTGATCGAAGCCGTGCGCGGCGATCCGCTCCGATGCGAGGCCGCCGCCGTTGCCGACGTTGCCGCCGCCGAAGACGTCGCTGTCGCTGTTCAGAAGCTCCGCGTACCAGCCGGCTTCGGGGACGCCGACGCGGTACTCCATGCGCGGCACCGGCGTGAAGTTGAAGACCATCACGACGAAGTCGGCGCGCGACTTCGCGAAGCGGACGATCGACACGACGCTGTTCTCGTTGTCGTTGCAGTCGATCCAGCGGAAGCCGGCCGGGTCGAAGTCCACTTCGTGCAGCGCCGGTTCGGCGTTGTAGTGCCAGTTGAGCGCCTGGACGTACCGCTGCAGCGCCGCGTGCGACGGCGCGTCGAGCAGGTGCCAGTCGAGGCTGTCGTCGAAGTTCCACTCGCGCCACTGCCCGAGCTCGCTGCCCATGAAGAGCAGCTTCTTTCCCGGGTGGCCGTACATGTAGCCGTAGAGCGTGCGCAGCGCCGCGCGCTTCTGCCACTCGTCGCCCGGCAGCTTGTCGAGGAGCGACCGCTTGCCGTGCACGACCTCGTCGTGCGAGAACGGCAGGATGAAATTCTCGGTGTGCATGTAGAGCGCCGAGAACGTCACCAGGTTGTGATGCCACCGGCGGTGCACCGGATCCTCGTGCATGTACTGCAGGATGTCGTGCATCCACCCCATGTTCCACTTGTAGGTGAAGCCGAGCCCGCCGAGATGCACCGGCCGGCTGACGCCGGTGAACGCCGTCGATTCCTCCGCCGCCGTGAGCGAGCCCGGATGCTCGCCGTGCGTCAGGCTGTTCAATTGCTGCAGGAACGAAATCGCCTCGAGGTTCTCGCGCCCGCCGTACTGGTTCGGGATCCACTGCCCCTCGCGCCGCGAGTAATCGAGGTAGAGCATCGACGCGACGGCGTCGACGCGCAGGCCGTCGACATGGTACTGCTCGAGCCAGAAGAGCGCGTTCGACAGCAGGAAGTTGCGCACCTCGTTGCGGCCGTAGTTGAAGATCAGCGTGCCCCAGTCCTGGTGCTCGCCCTGCCGCGGATCCTCGTGCTCGAAGAGCGCCGTCCCGTCGAAGCGCGCCAGGCCGTGCGCGTCCTTCGGGAAGTGGCCGGGCACCCAGTCGAGGATCACGCCGAGGCCGGCCCGGTGCGCCGCGTCGACAAAGAGCTTGAAGTCCTCCGGCGGCCCGAAGCGCGACGTCGGCGCGAAGAAGCCGAGCACCTGGTAGCCCCACGATCCCGAGAACGGATGCTCCATCACCGGCAGCAGCTCGATGTGCGTGAAGCCGAGCGATTTCACGTACGGCACGAGCCGCTCCGCCAGCTCGCGGTACGTCAGATACCGGTTGCCCTCCTCCGGCACGCGCGCCCACGATCCGAGGTGGACCTCGTAGATCGCCATCGGCCGATCGAGCCACGCGCCGCCCGCCGGCCGCGAGCCCATCCACTCCTGATCGCCCCATTGATAGCGTGAGACGTCGCGCACGATCGCCGCCGTCTGCGGCGGCACCTCGAAGGCGAGGCCGAACGGATCGGTCTTCTCGAGAATCGCGCCGTCGCGCGCGCGGATCTCGTACTTGTACTTCTCGCCCTCGCGCAGCTCGGGCACGAAGATCTCCCAGATCCCGCCCGGCACGAGCAGCCGCATCGGCGTGACGCGTCCGTCCCACCCGTTGAAGTCGCCGACGACGCTCACGCGCTCCGCGTTGGGCGCCCAGACCGCGAAGTGGACGCCGCGCGTGCCGCCGAACGAAATGCAGTGCGATCCGAGCTTGTCGAACATCCGGTAGTGCGTTCCCTCGCCGAGCAGGTGCAGATCGAAATCGGTGAGGACGCGGCCGTAGCGGTACGGATCGTCGATCTCGACGACGTGGCCGTCGGGGAACGTGATGCGGAGGCGGTAGTCGGGACGGCCGTCCACGCGCGCTTCGTAGAGGCCCGACGGATCGCGCTTCGTCATCGGCGCCAGCGCGCCGCTCCCGACCAGCCGGATCTCGACGCGCTCGGCAGCCGGGTAAAACGCGCGCACGACGGGCGCGCCGCTCTCGTCGGCCTGCGGCCCCAGGAGCGAAAACGGATCGCGGTGGTAGCCGCCGGCGAGCGCCGCGATCGACGCATCGAGCGTGGAAAGCTGGCTCACGGCCATGACGACGATCTTATCGGCAAATGTGTTAGAAGAAGGGCCATGAAGCAGCCGAGCCGTCGTCGTTTCATCAAAGCCGTTCCTGCCGCCGTCGCCGCCGCCGTGACGCTCCCGGCCGCCGCGCGCGCTCAGCGGGGCGGCACCTCGGCGCCGAAGTTCGGCAGGGAGGCGCTCAAGTGCGCCGAAGAAATCGACGGCCTGCGGTTCACCGACGCCGAAGAGGAGATGGCGGCTGCCGGCGTCGGCCGCAATCTCGACAGCTACGAGGAGCTTCGGAAGCTCAACATCCCGCTCGACACCGAGCCGGCGGTGACCTTCCGGCCGTACCTTCCCGGCAAGCAACCTGCGGGCCGATCGACGCGCAACGCGAAGCTCGCGATCGCGCGCCCGAAAACGGACAAGGCGCCCGCGTCGCTCGAGGATCTCGCCTTCGAGCCGGTCACCGTCCTCGCCCCGCTGATCGAGAGCCGCAAGATCTCTTCCACCGATCTCACCGCCATGTATCTCGATCGCCTCAAGCGTTACGGCGATCGGCTGCACTGCGTGGTGACGCTCACCGAGGATCTCGCGCGCGCGCAGGCCGCGGCCGCCGACAGGGAGATCAAAGCCGGCCGCTACCGCGGACCGCTGCACGGGATTCCCTTCGGCGTGAAGGATCTCTTCGACACGAAAGGGATCCGGACGACGTGGGGCGCGAAGCCGTACGAGCACCGCGTGGCCGAGGTCGACGCGACGATCGTCGAGCGGCTGCGCGACGCCGGCGGCGTGCTCGTCGCGAAGCTGTCGATGGGCGCGCTCGCGCAGGGCGGCGTGTGGTTCGGCGGCTCGACGCGCAATCCCTGGTCGCCTGACACGAGCTCGAGCGGATCGTCGGCGGGCCCCGGCGCCGCGACGTCCGCCGGGCTCGTCGCCTTCGCGATCGGCACCGAGACGCGCGGCTCCATCATCTCGCCGTCGGCGACCTGCGGCGTCGTCGGGCTGCGGCCGACCTACGGGCGCGTCAGCCGCTTCGGCGCGATGGCGCTCAGCTGGACGATGGACAAGATCGGCCCGATGTGCCGCAGCGTCGAGGACTGCGCGATCGTGTTCAACGCGATCTACGGCACCGACGGCCGCGACGACACGGTCGTCGACGCGCCGTTCACCTGGAATCCCGACGTGCCGCTCTCGTCGCTCAAGATCGGCTACCTCGCGAACGAGTTCGAGCCGCAGCAGGGTGGCGGCCGCGGCGATGGTGGTCGTGGTGGTGGTGGACGCGGCGCCGTGTCGCCCGAAGACGCGCGGCGGCGCGCCGAAGAGCGAAGCAAGCTGTTGAAGGAGGCGCTCGACGTGCTGCGCGCCGCGGGCGCGAAGCTCGAGCCGATCACGCTGCCCGAGTTTCCGGCCAATGCGCTCGGCTTCATCCTCAGCGCGGAAGCGGCCGCGGCGTTCGACGATCTGACGCGCAGCAAGGGGATCGACGAGCTCACCGAGCAGGGGCCCGGCGCGTGGCCGAACACGTTCCGCACGTCGCGGTTCATTCCGGCGGTGGAGTACCTGCGCGCGCAGCGCGCGCGCACGCTGCTCAACCGCCAGATGGACGCGCTGATGTCGCGCTACGACGTGTTCCTGTCGCCGAGCGGCGGCGCGAGCCTCGGGATCACGAACCTGACGGGGCATCCGGCGGCGTGCATGAAGGCCGGCTTCGTGGACGGCCTGCCGCAGGCGCTGATGATCACCGGACGGCTCTACGACGAAGCGACGGTGCTGCGCGTCGCGCTCGCCTACGAGCGCGCGACCAAGTGGCACACGATGAATCCGCCGCTCGAGGAGGTCGGGCAGGCCAGGCATGTCGGGCGGGTCGGGCAGGCCGGGCGGGTCGGGCTGGTTCGGAACGAAGATTTCGACTGGTAACGCTCCGGCCTGCGGCCCCGCCAGGCCCGCCCGGCCTGCCCGACCTCCGACGTCAGGTTACTTTTCGATCGTCGCTTTCTTGACGTAATCGAGCTTCGGGAACTGCGCCTTCAGGTACGTGTTCCCCTGCGACTGGATGCTGCCCTGGTTCGGCTTCTCGCCGTACTCGGCGTTGATCTTGTCGACGTTCTCCATCCCCGACGTCACCTGGCCGAACGGCGCGAAGCGCTGCGAGTCGAGGAAGCTGTTGTCCTTGAAGTTGACGAAGATCTGCGTCGACCGTGAATTCGGCGCCGAGGTCTGCGCGAACGTCACGTAGCCGCGCTTGTTGCTCTCCTTCACCGGATCGTCCTTGATCGAGGCGCGCCACTTCGACTGCACCGCCGGATCGGCGTTGATCCCGAACTGCACCATGAAATTCGGCACGACGCGGAAGAAGCGCGCCTCGTCGTAGAAGCCGTTCTTCACGAGCGTGTAGAAGTGATCGGCTGCGTTCGGCGCCCACGCGCGATGCACTTCGACGACGAACGGGCCGGTGCTCGCGTCGAACTTCACCTTGAAGGTGGCCGGCGCTTTCTCGTCCGCGCCCTCCTGCCCCGCCATCCCGATCGACGCCGCGACCATCAACGCCGACGCGATCGCCACGATGCGAACAATCATGCTCATCTCCTTCGCTGTCTCAACCATCGCTGTCTCAACCAATCCCCACTCACCAATCCCACCAATCCCCAATCCCTAATCCCCATCCCCAATCCCTACACGTATAGCGTACCTTCGCCCGCCAGGACCGCTTCGCCGCCGACGCGAACGCTCGAGATGTCGCCGCCGCGGCCGGCGCCGATGGCGATGTGCACGTGGCTCGGCCGTCCCATCTTCACGCCCTGCACGCTGAGGATCCCGTCCGCCTTGTCGGGCGGCACGATGCCGTGCCGCACCAGATAGCAGCCGAGCGGACCGCTCGCGATCCCGGTGGCGGGATCCTCCGTGATGCCGAGACCCGGCGCGAACATGCGGCTGTATACCGTCGCGTTCCCGTCGCCCGGCTGGGGCGAGAAGACGAACACGCCGTTGGGCGACGTGTTCGACGCGGCGAACAGCGCGTCGAGCGCGCCGAGGTTGACGACCGCGCTGTCCACGGCGCCGCGCGTCGTCAGCGGCACGAAGAGGAACGGCACGCCGCACGACACGACCTGCACCGGATGCCCGGTGCCGGCGACCGCTGGCGGCGCGAGCGAGAGCGCCGCGGCGGCGCGCGCCGGATCCGGAATCGGATCGCCGAACACCGGCAGCCCCTGCGTCATCCAGACGAACGAGAGATCGTCGCCCGTCCACGTGAGCCTCACCGGCGTCGGGCCGACGCCGAGGCCGAAGACGAACTGCGCGCGCCCCGCCTCGATCACGCCGGCGCGCGCGAGCGCGAACGTGCTGCCGATGGTCGGATGGCCCGCCGCCGGCAGCTCGTCGCCGGGCGTGAAGATCCGCAGCCGCGCGTCGGTGCCCGCCTGCTCCGCCGGCAGCACGAACGTCGTCTCGGAGAAGTTCATCTCTTTCGCGATCGCCTGCATCGTCTCGGTCGAGAGGCCGCGCGCGTCGAGGATCACGGCGAGCTGGTTGCCGCCGAACAGGTGGTCGGTGAACACGTCGTAATGCAAATAGCGGTAGGATCGCGCCATGCTGTATGCGCATTTTACGACGAGCGAAGGCCGCTTCACCGCGCGGCTGTTCGACGCGGAGACGCCGAACACGGTCGCGAACTTCGCCGGGCTCGCGGACGGATCGAAGGAGTGGACCGATCCGCGCACCGGCCGCAAGGTGACGCAGCCGTACTTCGACGGGACGGTCTTTCATCGCGTGATCGACGGCTTCATGATCCAGGGCGGCGATCCGCTCGGCCAGGGCACCGGCGGCCCCGGCTACACGTTCGCCGACGAGTTCTCGCCGAAGCTGCGGCACGCCAAAGCGGGCATCCTCTCGATGGCGAACCGCGGGCCGAACACCAACGGCGGGCAGTTCTTCATCACGCTGGCCGCGACGCCGTGGCTCGACGACAAGCACAGCGTGTTCGGCGAGGTCGTCGAGGGGATGGACGTCGTGAAGAAGATCGGCAGCACCGCGACCAGCAAGCCCGGCGACAGGCCGGTCAAGCCGATCACCATTCAGTCGGTGACCATAGAGCGCAAGTAGTGCAATTAAGAATTAGAGGAATTCGGAATCAAGAATTCGTCGTCACGCTGTCACGACCGTGATCACGAATTCTTAATTCTCGATTCCTAATTCTTAATTCTCAGGCGCCGTGGCGCCTGAGCAGCGCTGCAGCCTCTCGATGATTCTTCTCCTGCGCGAGCGACAGCGCGCTCTTGCCTTCGCCGTTGGCGGCGCCGACGTCGGCGCCCTGCGCGATGAGCGCTTTCAGCGCGTCGAGGTTGTTGTTCGCCGCCGCCAGGTGCAGCGGCCGCCAGCCGGCGGCGTCGGCGGCGTTCACGTCCGCGCCGCCGCCGATCAGCACGCCCGCGACGAACTTGTGGTTGCCGGCGAGCGCCGCGTGCAGCGGCGTGTTGCCGGTCGGGTTGAGCGACCGCGCCGCCACGTCGGCGTCGTGCGCCAGCAGCAGCTCCGCGATTTTCGTGTGGCCGAAGAAGGCCGCCAGGTGCAGCGGCGTCCAGCCGTCGCCGCTGTACGCGGTGATCGGCGCGCCGCCCTCCCCGAGCAGCCGCTCGACGCGCTCGACCTCGCCGGCCGCGGACGCCTCGAAGAGATCGAGCGGCGCGCCGCGCGCGACGAGCAGGTTCACAATTTCCTTCTGGCGATGGTAGACGGCTGTTAGGATGGCGCTTTCGCCGGTGCGGCTGCGCGCGTCGATGAGCGTCGGATCGGCCGACACCATCGCCTTGACGCGCTCGAATTCCCCGGCCTTAATCGCGTCAATGAAGGCGGCGGCGCTCTCGGGCATGCCCAGATTCTATCTCCTGGCGCTTTTCGTCCTGGCGGCGGCCGGCGCGCGCGCGCAGACGCCGGCGTCGTTCGACGATCGACCGCCGCTCGGCGCCGAGATCACCGTCGGCCCGCTCGGCGCGCTGCCGTCGAGCGAGAACCTCTTCGCGCTCCTCGACACGATCGTCGCCGACGTCGTCGCCGATCGCATCGACACGGGCGGCACCGCCGCGGGCGCGCCGTCGCGCGTCGGCGCGCACGGCAGCACCTGGACGCAGACGACGTTTCGCGTCGGCGACGCCGACATCACCGATCCGGACGCGACCGGTCTACCGCTGCTGATGCCGGGCGTGGACGTGTGGCAGCAGGTGGAGGTCGCGACCGGGTTGCTGCCGATCGACCAGTCGGCGCCCGGCGTGGCGGTGACATTGACGCCGCGCCGGCCGGCCGACGCCTGGACGCGCGCGCTGGAGCTCACCGGATCGGCGGCGGTGATGAACGCCGGCAGCAGCGGCGCGAGCCCGCCTTCGATCAATCGCCTCGACTCGTGGGCGCACGGCAATCTGTTCTTCAGCGGGCCGATGTCGAGCGCGTCGCCCGATCGCGCCGGCGCGCTGGCGTCGATCACGTGGACGCGCTCGACCTACTTCGAGCGAAACGGCACGACGCCGCTCCGCGCCGGCCTCGCGTCGGCCTTCCTCGAGCTCACCGGCGCCGCGGCGGGCAACCAGCTGCGCGTGATCGGCTGGGGACAGCGCACGCGCGACGCGGCGCCGCATTATCTGCCCTTCGCGCAGCCCGACGCCGGGCAGCAGCACATCGCGTTTCACACGCAGGCGTCGTGGCAGCGCCTCTTCGCCGGCGGCGACGGCGGCGTCCGCGCGTTCGCGGCGTTCACGATGGGACATCGGTCGAGCGATCTCACGCCGCCGGCGGCCATCGTGATGGAGCGGCTGCGCGACGGCCCGGTGCCGACGCTGCTCGACCCGGGCATCGGATCCGATCGCACGTGGTCGGTCGGCGCGCGCGTCACCTCCGCGAGCGAGTCGCGCCACCGCATCGCCGCGGGCGTGGACGTCGCGGGCGCGTCGGCGGACACGCAGTCGGTGTTCGCCGGCCGCGTCCTCGAGCGCCTCAACGGCATCCCCGCGCGCGTGTGGGACTTCACCGATCCGATTGCCGAATCGGTCTGGAGCGAACGCACGCTGAGCGTGTTCGCCGGCGACAGGTTCGCGCTGTCGCCGCGCGTCACCGTGGACGGCGGCTTTCGCTTCGAGACCGTCACCGGCGCCGCGCAGCCCCAGCCGCAGGCGGTGAGCTGGCGCGATCTCCTGCCGCGCGGCGGCTTCCACCTCGGCCTGCTCGAGTACGGACGGATTGCCGCGTTCGGTCATTACGCGCGCTACGCGCACCGCCTGCCGCTCGCCGATCTCGCCTACGGCGATCCGACAGCGCCCACAGCGAACATCTATCGCGCGCCGGCGAACGCGACCACCGCGATCGTGCAGGGTCCGATCGTGCAGCGCCTCGGCCCGGGCACCGGCGGCAACCCGGCGTTCTCGTCGATCGATCCGGCGCTGCGGCGGCCGCACATGGACGAGCTGATCCTCGGCTTCGAGGCGCGCCCGCATCCCGCGCTCTTCTTTCGCATCGCGGCGATCGGCCGCGAGGAGCACGATCTCATCAACGTCGTCGATGTCGGCGTGCCGGAATCGGCGTACGCGATCATCAACGTGCCGGACCGCGGCATCGACGAAGTCGGATCGCAGGACGATCAGATCCTGCAGTTCTACAATCGGCCCACGTCGACCTTCGGCGCCGATCGCTACGTGCTCACGAA
>Ga0075425_100002343_pt1 | contig 18953 bp, 17 predicted proteins | sample SoiMethybrSBSTD4_FD_75300 | JGI IMG/M metagenome (GOLD analysis project Ga0075425, IMG submission 75300) | Bulk soil microbial communities from a Populus tree surrounding site in Tennessee, USA - Soil MetaG P. TD hybrid SBSTD4 | ecosystem: Environmental > Terrestrial > Soil > Tree plantation... | reverse complement strand
CGGCAGGAGCGTGAACTAAGATGAGTCTCAGCCCCGCATTCCGCAGGTCTATTCTTCCGGTTTTCACTCCGCTCCTCGGGGCAGGAATGTTCTTGCTGCCTTTCGCCTCGCCCGCCGCTGGTGAAAAGATCGAGAAGCATTTCACGGTGAAGGGCCACCCGGTTGTAATGATCCAGAACGTGGCGGACGGGCGCATTGAAGTAAAGTCCTGGAAGAATTCCGAAGTTGTAGTTTCCGCCTCCGGTTCCTCGAACAAAATTGGCGTGGAGATGGAGCAGGCGGACGATCGCATCGAAGTCACGGCCAACGTCCTGGACAATTCAGCGCAGGCTTCCGAGCTCACGGAAAACATTCAGCTCACGGTGCCGGAAGAAACTGAGCTTCGCATCAAGACGCAGTCCGGCCTGATCTACGTGGAACAAGTTCTCGGTGACATGAACCTCGTGACCGTAAACGGGGACGTACACCTGAAGGAAGTCTCCGGCTACATCATCGTTCATACCACCGGCGGCACGTTGATCTGCACGCAGTGCGCCGGCAGGCTCGATTTCGCCTCGATCAGCGGTGGCGCGCAAATCCTGCAGCCTTCGCTGCGCGGCGTCAGCTTGACCACTACCACCGGCAACATTCTGTTCGACGGCGATTTCATCCGCACCGGAATCTACAGCATGAAGAGCGGCCGCGGCCTGGTGGAGGTTCGCTTTGCGGGAACCGATTCCTTCGATCTCAACGCGCAGACTTCCACGGGCAACGTAGACAATCGCGCGGAAGCTTACCTGAAACCTGATTCGCACGGCATCCGCCGCACCGCGTCCAAGTATGCCAAAGGCTTGTTCGGCTCCGTCGGCAGCGGCCTCGCCAAAGTCGAGCTCTCGTCCTTCTCTGGCACGATCCGCATCCTCAAACGCGACTAGCCGGAGTCAAAGACTTCGAGCGTGAAACTCTCCCCGCCTTTTGAACTCTGTATTTCGCCCTTGTAAACTCTCTTTGTGACTCGAGTGCAGGCTACTTCCGTGGTGGCGCTTGCCGGATTTATGGGTTCCGGCAAGACTACGATTGGCACGCAATTGGCGCGCCAGCTTGCTTGGCGCTTTGTGGACCTGGACGATCTGATCGAAGCGGCGTCGGGAACGCGCATCGCGGAGTTCTTCGAACGCCATGGGGAGCAATCGTTCCGCTTGCTGGAAGCGGCGCAACTGCGTGGGGCGCTTGGCCGTGCATTTGAGCATCGTGAGCCGGCGGTGCTGGCGCTGGGCGGCGGAACATACGCACAACATGGCGCGCCGGATTTCCTGAAGACACAAAATGTGCCCGTGATCTGGCTGGACTCACCGATTGAAATGCTGCTAGCACGCTGCATGACGATGACTGGGCGTCCGTTGTTTCGCGACGAAACCAGCTTTCGGGCGCTGCACGCACAGCGGCTTCCTTGGTATCAGCTCGCCGACTTTCGCGTCGATAGTGGGCGCGATCCGGTGCTGGTCGTGGCAGATATTCTTCGCCTCGGGATTTTTCCCAAGCCTGATCCCAGCTCTCACATCCTCGTTGAAGAACCGCGACCTTGACCGTTCGCTTCACGCAACAGGTCCGCTATTTTTCCGCTCACAGTTTGCGCAACGTGCCACTCTAACTTTGTTGGGGGAATGTATGCATTCATCAAGCCTGGTCAAGCGCTTTTCGCAGCGAGCTTTCGCCGCTTCGGTCGGTGTGATCGTCTTCGGTTTCGTCTTCGCTGATGCGCAGAAAAAGGATGCCAATACGGCGCTGCAGCCGGACAAGGGAAAGTTTTCCCTGCTCGTGGATGGCAAATCGATGGGCCAGGAAGAGTTTGAGATTGCACCGTCGGGAGCGGGTTGGATGGCGCGCGGCACGACGACGTTCAAAACCGAGACCGGCGACACGAAGGTCACGGGAAACCTGACACTGCAGCCGGACGGCGCTCCGATCTCCTATGACTGGACCGCGCAAACGGATAAGACAAACGGTGCGCACATTCTCTTTGCCAACGGAACCGCGAAGATCACTCTGCAAATGCAAGGCTCGCGGCCGTACGAACAGGACCTTTCCTTCGGCACGCCGCTGGTCGTAGTGCTCGATAACAATCTCTATCACCAATACGCAGTTCTGGCACGGATTTACGATTGGTCAAAAGGCGGAGCACAGCAATTGCCGGTGCTGATTCCGCAGGAGCTGACGCCGGGAAGCATCACGCTGGAATCGACCGGTGCGGCTTCACAAGGCGGGAAAAGCTATGACGGTTTGCGGGTCACAACAGGCGATCTGGAAATCCTTCTTTTGTTGGACAACAAACACAAACTTATGCGGCTGGAAGTCCCTGCCGCGAAAGTTTCCGTGGTGCGCGAGTAAACCTCGATAACGAAAAACTTCCTCACAAAGAACCCATTTTGTCGAATTTTTCGTCAACAGAATCGGGCGGCTGTTGGGTACCCTCCCCCCTGTTTTTTTGCAGAAGCGGTGATCTTCGCTCGCCGCGAAGTGCATAACGGGAACATCGCTTGGTATGGACGGGGACGAGGTGCAGAGTACCTGAGGCCGGCCAACCCAGAAGGCGTGACGTCGATACGGGGTGCAGCGCCCGCTACACAAGCGCAGACTGAAGTCCGCGCCACTGAAAAAATCAGGGCGCGCCGAAGCGCGCCCTTAGGGGACAGATTTTGTTGGCCTGGGAGCCGAGTCATCGGCTCGAAGGGTAAAACTAAAACTAACGAGCGATCGGCCGGGTGTAGAGCGGCGACGTGCCCGGGCGACGCAAGGGGTAACCTTGCGGATGGCCGAGCGCCTGGCTCGCTGCCGGACGATACACGACGTTCGCATGCGTGGCGATGGGGCCCATTGAACCTGCACCCGACACCGCCGCAGGCTGGGGCAGCCGCGCCGGGTTACCGATAGGGCGGAGGTTCGGTATTGGACCTCCGACGTGATCGCTAATCGCCTGCAAGCGCTTCAAAATCGATTGCCATTGTTCCCAATCGAGCTGCTGCAAGAACGGCCGCAGCCCCTGGATAAAGGGATCCTCGAGGAGCGCTTCGCCGTCGGATTCCGGAATGAAGAACCGGTTCAGGCCGACATTGAGCGCTTCGCTGATCTTTTCCAGCGTGCCGAGGCTCGGCGTCATCTGTCCGCTCTCAATGCGAGAGAGATAGGACCGCGACACCTTGCTCTTGGACTGCAGCTGGCTCTGGGTCATCCCGCGGGACTCCCGCAGCTGGCGAATGCGCTGTCCGATGTTCTCCACCGTTTTCTGGTTGGCGAACTTGTCGGACGGCGTTTCCACGCCCTGAACCTCCTCAGCGGGTGCCGGGGGGATCAGGAACTCCAGTCTCTGCGGCAATGCCCGCACACAGCGGCGGCAGTTGCCTGTGCGGGTGCGATACTGTACAAGCCCGCAAGTTTTGCAGCGGATAACTTCCCTGTCCATCTCTAATGAGTTCAAAGACTCTTTTTCCATATGTGCGGACACCGGTACTCCTCGCTGACTTTGTCCGGCGTGCGGATAGGAGAGGAACGTCGGAACGTTCTTCGGGGGAAGGCAGATACTGGCGCGACGTGGAGTTTGTCCTAGTACCGTTATAGGTGTCAAGGAAAATCTGTAGGAACGGGAAATTTTTCAAAGGGACTAGCACTCGGTTTACGCCAGAGTTTCGCCTTTTTTCTTGTGTGTTTCGTCGGCATTTTGGTCAACGCACAATTGCTTGTGTCCCTTTTCCACAACCACCACAATCCTCGTGGCCGGCTTGCAGCCGCCTCTCTACCGGAATTGTTTCCAATCCGTTAGCCTCGTCGGCCGAACGCGTCGCAGTCCCGCAAAGTTCTATCGTTCTTTTTGCTTCTGCCCGGCATCTGGTTAACCACGGACTTTTTGGGTTCCGCCCTAGCGATGTCTGACAGCGGCCCGGACAATTTCGTCGCGGCGGTAATTGTCGGTTCCATTCCCAACATTGTTTTGTATTCCGCGATTTTCTTCCTCTTCAGCAAGGCTCCGCACCTGATGGGACGAGCGAGGCGCTCGCGCACTTCCGCGAAACATCCAGCGGGAAATAAGCAGCTCAGCGCACACTCGCTATGATCAGATGCTTGGAACCTAGTCTTCAAATGCACGCAATCCGACTCGCTGCGCAAAAACAACTCGGTCCCGTCAGATCCGCTAACGTTGCGCCTCCGCCCAGCCGAGAATGGATACAGTGACGTTTGGCTCCAAAGCGGTTGGCGGTGCGGGAGGGGCCGCGACATATACTTCCGTCTCTTTTCCCGATTCCAGATCCATCACCCATACGTGGCGTTCGCTGCGATACTGCGGCGTCGTTCGGTCTTCTACAAACGCGATAAATTTTCCGGAAGGAGCGAAGCGCGTATATGCCGGAAAGCGGGGATGAATCGGAAAGCGCCGCTCCTTTGCAGAATTTGCGCCTGAAACGACCAGAAAACATTCCGGACGCGCGCCGCGTGATCGGCTGGTCTCTCGGCACTGTTCGAAAAGATAGTCGCCGCTCGCTAGCTCCGCAAGGAAGCGTTGGCCCGCTGCTCCCGGCGGACTCGGCTTGCCCACTTCGCCTGGCGCGAGCTTCGCTGAAAATCCTCCCAAGTCATCTCCCATTTCCGACACCACGTATACGCCTGGTACGTTGTGGTGCTTCTCGTCGATGGAATCCTCATCGCCCAGGTTCAAATCAAAAAACAGCCGGTCGCCGGACAGCCAACCGAAGGACATCGGAAGACAATCGGGACAATGTATTCGCGTCAGCTGGCCAAGTTCCCAGCGGCTCAGTAACTTCCACGCCGGCACTTCATAAATTGAAATGACGTATTGATCCTTCAGGGTGCTTTCGATCGCCGCTTTGTTGCCCTGTAAATTGAGCACTGCGGGAGCCTGGTTAGGCTGCATCTCCGCAAGCCAGCGCCAATGCTGGGTACCATCAAAATGGATTTCATACAGCGCGGCGGGATCGGCGTACGCGCCCGGAGTCGGTGTCGTCCGCCACTCCCGGATTAGGCCGACGACATACGCGGCGTCGCTGCCAACAATCGGCCCCGTCGGCTCAATTTCGAGATTCAATCCTTCATCGGAGTACAGCAGCTTGCGCTCACCATTTGCCGGTGAATACGAATAAATCTCCGTCTTTCGAAATCGCCGAAGCATCGCCAGCTTGTCCGCGGTCGACGCTCCCAGCGCTCCCGTCGGAAATCTTGCGTGAAGACTTGCCGGCGTGTCCGCGTACGACAGGGCGTAGATCAACGTCTGGCCTTGCACGCTTGCGCACGCAACAAATCCACCCAGGAGCGTCGCCGTAACGAAAATCTTTCGCACGCGAGACATTTCGATTTGAGGTTAGCATACCGGTTTGTGAGCGCGCTCCCGCCCGGGAGCAGAGTTTCCAATGCGATCGACCGGATCCTAGCCGCTAGTTTCGTTATTTCCAGGCTGTATGCTCCAATAAGCATTCGAACGACGTCTGGAGGTTCGCTCGTGCCGACACGCGAAGATGCTTGGAATCTGGTCTGCGAATACACGCAGTCCGAATCACTGCGCAAACACATGCTGGCCGTGGAAACGTGTGTACGCGCGTACGCACGCAAGAATGGCGCCGACGAAGAAACCTGGGGCATTGCCGCGCTGCTGCACGATTTCGACTACGAGCGCTGGCCTAACAATGAACACGCTCCGGACCAGGAACATCCCGCGGAAGGCGCGAAAATTTTGGGCGAACGCGGTTATTCCGAGGAAATCATCCGCGCCATCATCACGCACGCTGACTATTGCGGCGTCCCGCGCGAGACTCCGCTGGAGCACACCCTTTTCGCCTGCGATGAACTGGCCGGCTTCCTCACTGCGTGCGTTTATGTGCGTCCGTCGAAGAGCATCCTCGATCTCGAAACGTCTTCGGTCACCAAAAAACTGAAAGACAAAGCATTCGCAAAAGGCGTGAACCGTGATGACGTTCGCAGCGGCGCCGTCGAGCTTGGGATACCGCTCGACGAACATATTGCGTTTTGCATTCAGGCGATGCGGGAGAATGCGGACGCGCTGGGGTTGCGCGGGAATCTGGCGACTTCGGCTTAGCGACCGGCTAACAAGGGAAGCTAACAAGGGAAGCTAACAAGGGAAAAGGACCGGTCTAAAGACCGGCCACTACGGCCCTTTCCGGATATGACGGCACTTCGCGGGCCTTATCTAGTCCCGTCTTGGCTATCATAGAAAACGCAATGTTCGGTTCAGGCCAACTGCACGGGTTTGAAATCCTGCTTGTGACGCTGCTGGTGTTTGTGGTGCTGTTTGCAGCGCTGGCGCGGAAACTAAGCACGCCATATCCGATCGTTCTCGTCGTGGCCGGCCTTCTCCTCGGCTTCATTCCCGGTATTCCTCGAATTCCGCTGAATCCCGACGTGATTTTCCTGGCGGTGCTTCCGCCGCTGCTCTATGCCGCCGCGTGGGTTACTTCGTGGCGCGATTTCAAAACGAATCTGGTCAGCATTCTGCTGCTGGCATTTGGGCTTGTTGGATTCACGGTTCTCGGAGTGGCCACAACGGCGCACTGGGTTTTTCCGGGATTCGACTGGCGGCTGGGTTTGGTGCTGGGTGCCGTCGTAGCGACGACAGATGCCATCGCTGCGACGTCTATTGCAAAGCGTCTTTCACTTCCACAACGAATCGTGGACGTGCTGGAAGGCGAGAGCCTAGTGAACGACGCCACTGGCCTGTTGGCGTTGGAAGTTGCGATCGGAATCCTTGTGAGCGGCCGTACTCCCACGCCGCTCGCGGCCTCAGCGCGGCTGGTCTATCTGACCGTGATTGGAATCGCCATTGGGCTGCTGGTCGCATTGCTCGTCGAATGGTTTGAGAAATATCTGGATGACGGCCCGATCGAAATCGTGATCAGTATCCTGACGCCGTATACCGCGTATCTCGCCGCAGAATCGGTGCGCGCGTCGGGTGTCCTTGCCGTTGTCGCCTGCGGCCTTTATCTCAGCCGGCGCAGTTCGCAATTTTTTTCAGCCAGCGTGCGGTTGCAGGCCTGGGCGGTGTGGGATTCGCTGACGTTTGTGATCAATGGGCTGACGTTTGTGATGATCGGGTTGCAACTGCCCTACGTGCTGGCGGGAATTCACGAGTACACCCTGGGGCAGCTTGTGCAGTATGGCGCGCTGTTCAGCGGCATTGTGATCGTGCTGCGCCTGTTTTGGCTTTATCCCGGCGCGCACCTCGCTTATTTCATTGGCACGCGATTGCTCGGCCAAAACTATCCGCGTCCTTCGCTTCGGCAAATTTTTATTGTGGGATGGACCGGCATGCGCGGCGTCGTGGCATTGGCTGCGGCACTCGCTCTCCCTGAATTTCTGGCCAACGGGCAGCCGTTTCCGCAGCGCAACTTGATCGTCTTCCTCACGTTTGCCGTCATTCTGGTTACACTCGTTTTGCAAGGACTCACGCTCCCGCCGCTGATCCGGGCGCTCGGGCTCTGCGGGTCCGGCTCAGACCTCCAGGGGGAAGAAGACGAGGCTCGCCGCGTGATCACTAACACCGCGCTGACCTATCTGGAAGGCTTGCGAGGGGATGACGCCGCGGAATTTGCCGCGGTCTATGACGATATTTCGCACCGCTACGCCCGGCGGCTGGCGGCGCTCGGCAAAGAAACGGGCGACAGCGATGCTCTTTCGGGCAAGGAGCTGCTCCGCTATCGCGAATTGCTCGGTGAGATGCTGCGGCTGGAAAGAAAGACCGCGGTGCAGCTGCGCAACGAAGGCCGCATCAACGACGAAGTGCTGCGCAAACTCGAACACGAACTCGATCTGAGCGAGACCCGCCTGGCGCTGAGTTGATCAAGACGTTGCGAACCGCTGTTTCGCTCGCGCGAAACATCTCAGCTCAATTTATCCTTCCGTGCACTGAGCAATGTCTTCCTCAACCGCAGACCGCTACGTAATCATCGTCCCTCTGGTGATTTGGGGCGTCTCGTTGCTGTTGCCAACAGTCACCTGTCGGCCAAATGAATGGCTCTTTGCGGGCCGGAATCTTGGGTGATGAGACGCGGCCGCGAACGTTCGAACGCGCCTACGGGCGATAAGCCAACAGGACGATGCCCATTCCGATGAGCACACCGCACAAGAGAACCAGCGCGGCCGCCCAGCCTTTGTTGCGCAATCCGCGCCAAAACTGATTCGATTCGACGGTAAGAGCTGTTGTAACGACTTCGCTTACCCGCGCAGTTAGGACGTTTGACACAGGATAAGCAGACGCGCCACTGACCGGAGCATTCACAGAAGCGGCGGCCTTTTGCAGCTCACTCCGCTTCTCAACGTTTCCGACAAAGCAGTAGCCGAGGCGAGGAATTGTTTCGATATAGGCAGGCTGATCGGGAGAATCGCCGAGCACCAGCCGGAGCTTATTGACGGTGGTGTTGACGTTCGCGTCGTAGTTAACGAACGTGCCTTCGGGCCACAATCTTTCACGCAGGGCATCGCGCGTGAGCACCTCGCCCGGTTTTTCGAGTAGGGCGAGCAGTGTCTGAAAAACCTTTCCGGGCAAGCGGACTTTGCCGCCGTCCTTGAAAAGGACTTCCCGCTGAGTATCGAGCTGAAAGGCGCCAAAACAGAGGTAACGAATCGCGGGAGTTGATGATGTCTTAGTTTCGCGGGCCCGCGCGTTTAGCGCGGGGCTTGCGGTCATGGGAAGACTCATGGGTTCCCTCCGGGACCCACCGACCGTTTGGATCCGCCGGACAGGAACTGAATTTTTGTCCGGCGAATAAATCACTCGCGTTTAAGACCAATCGCCTGCTTGCCGCAGGCACGGCTTGACCGACTGTTAACAGCTACCTATACTTGACTTGCATATGCAAGTCAAGCCCGATCTTGCCGGCCTCCCCTTCCTCGACCTTTCCGGCACCTCTGGCTGCGCGGCTTATCAATTCCGGCGAACTTCCCGAGCGGTAGCGCGGCTTTATGACGCTGCGCTTGCGCCCTCGGGGATTCGCTCTACGCAGTTCGCGATACTGACCGCGATCGCCAAACTCGAGCCAGTCCCGATATCGCGAGTAGCGGAGATCCTGGTGATTGACCTTACGACCATGACCCGTAGCCTGAAATTGCTACAAAAAGAAGGTCTGATCCAGATCGCACCCCGAGGATTGCGGCGTCAACGCTTACTTACTTTGACGTTACAAGCAGAAAAAGCTCTTGCCGCGGCGGTGCCGCTGTGGCGCGAGATGCAAGCCCGCTTTTTGGCTGAACTGGGCAAGAAATGGCAGGGATTTCGGGACGAATTGGAGCACGCCGCCGCGGTTGCGATTTCGCTGGAAGCTGCTGATTCGGCGAGGGATAAGCCCAAGACCGCTAAAAAGAGCAGGCCTTCCCGCAAGACCTGGTAACTCCTGAATGGGCAAGCGAATGAGCGGGTGGTAAGCGCGTTTGATTTGTAAAAAGTTTGTCTGCCAATTCTGACCGGGCGGATCTTGTTAAGCGATCTGCCTAGGGCGACTTGATCCTCCGCTACGCATTCGCCGCTTGCACGCGGAACGCCGCGGCATTCTCTTTCAGAAAATCGTCCATGGCCATGGGCGAACGGCCGATCACGGTTTGCAGAACATCGTCCACATCGCCGCCTTTGCCGTTGACGTAGTACTGCTGAAGTTCGACCAGCGCTGTCACTTGCCACTCGGGCATTGCCAAGTCGAGCATGGCCTTGCGCTGAGCCTCCATCGGAATGTCCACATATTTCACAGCCCGGCCCGAGTGCCTGGCAATCTTGTCGGCAATTTCGCTCGAGGTCAGCGCTTCCGGCCCGTTCAACTCGTAGATTTTTCCAGCATGCGATCCGCCTTTAAGCGTCTCGGCCGCGGCGGCGGCCACGTCGCGCACATCCACATAGCTCATTCGCGAATCGCCGAGCGAGCTGTAAAACACACCTTGTGTGCGAATGCTCGGCGCATAGTAGGTCACAGTGTTCTGGTGAAAGCTGTTGGGCCGAAGGATGGTCCAAGAGAGGCGCGTGGCGCGGAGATAGTCTTCTACTTTGCGATGCCAGCTTGGGAACGACTTGTTATAGTCGCCCGCGCCTAGCGCCGAGTTCAGCACGACGTGCTTCACACTGGCTGTCACACATGCATCAATCATACTGGTTTCGAGTTTGACCAGATCTGGAACCGGTGAACAGACCAGGTAGACGCTGTCGATGCCTCGCAGAGCCGTGGCCAGGGTTTCCCGCTTTGCGAAGTCGGCGATCACCGTCTCTGCGCCGGCTGGAGCTTTTTTTGATTCTTCAGCCGATCGGTACATGGCGCGGTACATCACGCCGCTCCTTGCCACTTGCTTCAAGACTTCTTTCCCTGCGCTTCCGCTTGCACCTGTCACCAAAATCATGATCGTTCTCCTGCTGCGGGCCGACCGCAGCCGCTTCTGTGTTCATTCCACTCGCTCCTAAAAATGCTATAACTGTCCTGACCGCGCCGGAAGTACGCACAATTTTGTAAGCCCGATACGCGGAACTGGAAATCGCTATGCAGAACCATCCAAACGGCAATCACAAGAATAGTTTTGGCTGTCCCGTCCAAGGCACGATTAACGTGCTCAGTGGAAAGTGGAAAGTGCTGGTGGTGTGGCACCTGGGCTTTGGCGCGCGCCGCTTTGCGGAATTGCGGGATCTGCTTCCCGGCGTCAGCGAGAAAGTGCTGACGGCGCAACTTCGCCAGCTTGCAGCCGACGGCGTCGTGCAACGCAAGACTAAGCCCGCAAATCCGCCGCAAGTCAGCTACTCGCTTACCGCAGCAGGCGACCAACTCATCCCAATGCTGACCGAGATGTGTCATTGGGGAACGAGGAATCTTGGCATCCCCCCGAATCTGCCGATGATTCGCCGTGCAAAATCGGGCCTTCGCAAGCGGCGTGCGGCCTAACTCATGAATGAGGAATCTCGCGTTAGAGATTTTGCGGTGCGTTACAGCGCAGCCTGGTGTAGCCGTGATCCGGCGGCCGTTGCGCAATTTTTTGCGCCGGAAGGCTCATTAACGATTAACGGCGGGATACCAGCGGTCGGACGGGTTGCGATTGCCGGCGAGGCTCGCAACTTCATGACAGCGTTCCCGGATTTGCGCGTGACCATGAATAAACTGGTCTTTCGCCGCGATCGCGTGGAGTTTCACTGGACTCTGGACGGCCACAACACTGGCCGAGGCGGCGCGGGAAAGCACGTGCGAATCAGCGGGTTCGAAGAGTGGAAGATTGGACGAGAGGGCTTGATCGCGGAATCGCAAGGGCATTTCGACGCAGGCGAATACCAGCGGCAGATCGACTACGGGGCGAGCGCAGGTTAGGAACGCGATACGCCGCAGAACGCGCCGGCATCCGGGAATTTGTTAAACTTAAAGGGATGGCTTCGCTAACACAAATTGCGGGATTTGACGCTACCGGAACGCGGCACGCGCGGCGGAAGACGTATGGCGTAAAAGTCGGCCGCGTGCAAGTGGGCGGCGGCGCGCCCATCGTTGTGCAGTCCATGACCAACACGGATACGGCGGACGTTGCGGCTACGCTGAAGCAGACGCTGGAGCTGGCGGAGGCGGGCTCGGAGATTGTCCGGTGGACGGTGAATGTGCCGGAAGCGGCCGCGGCGGTCGTCGAAATCAAGAAGCGCCTGCTTGCCGCAGGCTGCGATGTGCCAATCATCGGCGATTTCCATTACAACGGGCACGTGCTGCTGACGAAATACCCGGACTGCGCAAAGGCGCTCGACAAATACCGCATCAATCCTGGCAACGTCGGCGCCGGGCAACGGCGCGACGAACAGTTTGCGACCATCTGCAAAGTGGCGCGCGACAATGGCAAGCCCGTGCGTATCGGAGTGAATGGCGGATCTCTCAACCAAGAGCTGGTCATGGCCAAGATGCAGGAGAACACCGACAAGAATCTCGGCAAAGAGTCAGACGAGATCATCAACGAGTGCATGGTGCTCTCGGCGATACAGTCGACCGAGCTGGCCCTGGAAACGGGCATGCGCCATGACCAGATCATCATTTCGTGCAAGACTTCGCGACCGCGCGATCTGATTACGGTTTACCGCGACTTAGCGGGCAAGACGGAACAGCCGCTACATTTGGGATTGACCGAAGCGGGCATGGGGATGAAGGGACTGGTTTGGTCCGCAGCTTCGCTCGGCGTGCTGTTGTATGACGGGATTGGGGACACGATTCGGATTTCGCTGACGCCGCGGCCTGCTGGCGATCGGCGCGAGGAAGTGTACGCCGCCTGCGAATTGCTGCAATCGCTCGGCCTGCGCTCCTTTTCGCCGAGCGTTACAGCCTGCCCGGGCTGCGGGCGGACGACCAGTTCGACGTTTCAGGAACTGGCGGAGCGGACACAAGCTTACATCCGCGAAATGATGCCCGCGTGGAAGACGCAATATGAAGGCGTGGAAACCATGACGCTGGCGGTGATGGGCTGCATCGTGAATGGCCCTGGCGAATCCAAAGCGGCCAACATTGGGATCTCGCTGCCCGGCACGGGCGAGGCCCCTCGCTGCCCGGTGTATATCGACGGGAAGAAAGACGTCACCCTCGAAGGCACGTACGACGAACTCGCTACGGCGTTCCAATCCCTGGTCGACAACTACATTGCCACTAAATTTCCGCGCAAACCCGAAATGGCTGCGAAGTAGCGCTGCAAGCTGGTAGAGCTAATTTTTTGCCAGGTTGGGAGCGGCTGTCTCGCGTTCGCTGCACTTCGTTCCAAAGAGATAGAGATGGCGAAGGCCGGGTTTGCGTCGAAAAGGCTGAACGCCTTCATCGTCAACGTCAGTAGACGTGAGATTCAGCGATTCGAGCTTATTGAGACCCGCCAGCGGCGCGAGCCCGCGCGAAGAGACGGCTGTGCGCGAAAGATCCACAGAGCGAAGATTTGAAAAGCTAGCGAGCGTTTCCAATCCCGCATCGGTGATCTTAGTACGCGCGAGCTCTGCGTCGACGACTAGATCCGCAACCGGTTTAAGCGCAGCGAGTACCCTATCGTTACAACGCTCCGGCGCGCTCACGGTCCGCAGAATAAGTCCGTCGCGCGGATTCTGCGAGCGCGGAATAAGCCGCACGCCGAGTTGAGTTTCCAGTGCGGCAATTTCGTTTGATCGCGGGCGATAATCCGCAGCCAACGGAGGAAGGACCGGCTTCGCTGGCGCGGGCGGGGGTGCTGCGCTGACCTTCTCCGCAGCCAGATTCTCCGCGGCGCCAGAGGCGATCCAAAATTCAATTACTTTGAGTTCGGCCGCCGTGAGACCGGGCTTCCCTTCGGCCGGCATGGCGTCTTTGTTGTCTCGTGGAAGCGTTACCCTGCGATAGAGCTCGCTGTTGTTCGCGTCGCCCGGTTTGACGACCACGCCATCCTTGCCGCCGCGCATTACGTAGTCGAAAGTGTCCAGCCGTAGCTTGCCTTTCTTTTTTTCAGGTCCGTGGCACTGAACGCACCTGTCGTCGAAAATGGGCGCAACGCGCGACGCAAAAAACGCAACGGAAGCTGCTACCGGCGCGGACACATTAGCCACTGAAGGATTCGCGGAATTCGGAAGCGGAGAATTTGCTGCGACGCGTCTCTTTGCCGGTGGCGCTACGCCCAGCAGCGAACGAAGTCGGCCGGGCATGTGCTCGGTGAGAAAGCCTTCTCCATGAGTCAGCTTGCCACCTTTGTCGCTCGTCCACGCCATGAGGCACACGGTCGCGAAGAGCGCCGCACCGTACAGCCTCGCGTTCCATCCGCGGATGGCGCAGCAAAGCACGAGCGCCGCTGCAAGCGAAATTCCGCCCCACATGTGGCGCGTGACGAGCGCGCCCTCGTAGCCTCCGCTGCGGCCGAGCATCCAGCCAAGGAAGACTGCAGCCAGCGCACTCGCTGTCGCCAAAGCGAGGATGAATCCCGCGCCCGCTTGCAGATGCTTTCCGCTTCGAAGCAGGCCGGCGCATTCGAGCGCGGCAACCAGCAGGACAAGCGCGATAGGAAGATGAACCGCGAGCGGATGGAAGCGCCCAACGAATTGGCTGAGTTCGCCGCGCTCGACGCCATCCGGAGGAGCGTACAGCAGGGCAAAAAGCAGAACCAGCGCCACGAGCGCGCCTACACCACACAGAATTAATTTGGGGCGCGAACTCATTCGAACGGGCTCAGACACGGCGCAAGAGCGTGATGCGCCCGATGGGCAGCCATTCGGCGACAAGAATGTCGCCGGTCCGCAGAAATATCGCGGCATGAGGCGTAATGAACCGCCCCGGTGTGAATTCGCTGCGGGATTGCTTGCGGCGCGAGCCGACTTCCCCGTTCAAAGCGCGGCCGTCGCCAACCTGCGCGACGACGTTGTACTCGCGATCGAGGATGCACACTTGACTGTCGAGATCGGGACAAACCATCCATTCACCTTGCGTATCGAAGTGGCAAGGCATGCGCAAGCGCGAATCGTCTTTGATGGTGCGCAGGTGCTTGCCGTTCAAATCAAAGGTTTGCAGGCGACGGTTTCCGCGATCGGCCACCACCAGAACGGGCTCTTTACCGCGCTCGTCCACGAACAGGCCGTGTGGCGTGTCGAATTCGCCGTCGCCGCGACCCGGACCGCCAACCTCGCCCAGAAATATTCCTGACGCAGAAAATTTCAGAACGTGATGCGAACCGTAACCGTCGCCGACGTAGAACTCACCGTTCGGCGCGAACGCAACGTTGGTGGGAACAAAATCAATCGCGCGCCGTGTATAGGCTGCATCCTCTCTCGGATAGCCGTGCGTCCACAGCGTTTCGCCCTTAGGAGTTGTCTTCACGATCTTGCATCGGTTGATGTCGCAGTGATAGAGCACTTCCCTGCTTTGCTCGCGACGGAGACCGAGTCCGTGCGCGCCGCCGCGAAACTCTTCTCCAAACGCGCGCACAAAGCGGCCGGACGAATCGTAAACGACCACTGCTTCGCCGCGCATGCTGGACTTGTTGACGGTATGAGCGACATAAATGAAGCCGTGTTCATCCTGCGCCAGGCCGTGCGTGTCTCCCCAAACTAGCCCATCGGGCGGCACCAGCCAATCGTGGACGCACTCATAAGTATGAACGCCGGATCCGACCACTGGCAGCCGGCCACCCGATTTGTCCGACGTTTGCAGAAAGAAAGGCGGTATGGCAGCCAGGACAGAGGCCTGCGAGGATTTTTTCAGAAAGTTACGGCGGGTGTCTGTCTTCATGCGATCAAGTCTGGAACTACCTTCGCGGGAACGACTCCCGTTAGTTTCTGCTCCAATCCCTGGAACTTGAAGGTAAATCTCTCGTGATTCATCCCGAGCAAGCGAAGGACGGTAGCATTGAAATCCCGCACGTGAACGGGATCCTTTACGACGTTATAGCAGAAATCGTCGGTCTGGCCGTGCACGTAGCCTGCCTTCGTTCCTCCGCCCGCCATCCAAGTCGTGAAGCAGCGAGGGTGATGGTCGCGTCCGTAGTTGTCCTTGGAAAGGCCACCCTGACTGTAAACGGTGCGGCCAAACTCGCCGCCCCAAACGACGAGTGTATCCTCGAGCATTCCACGGCGCTTGAGGTCGGTCACCAGCGCATAAGATCCGCGATCCGTGGCGGCGCAAAGTTTTGGCGTATTCCCGACCGCATTCGAATGCACATCCCAACCTCGCTGATATACCTGAGTAAAACGTACGCCGCGTTCGGCCATGCGCCGCGCCAGCAAGCAGTTGTAAGCAAAGCTTCCCTCTTGCCGGGCTTCTTCGCCGTACAGCGTCCAGGTACTTGCCGGTTCATCACGAAAGTCGGTAAGCTCCGGCAGCGAAGTCTGCATTCGAAACGCCAGCTCATACTGACCGATACGAGCATTGGTCTCTGGATCGCCTACTTCCGCAAGAGTCATTTGATTGATCGCCTTGATGGCGTCGATCAGTTCACGCCGAACATCGCGGCTCATTCCCGCCGGGTCATCCAAATAAAGGACTGGAGCGCCTTTTGAGCGAAACGCTACGCCCGCATATTCACTGGAGAGAAATCCGCTGCTCCACAGCTTCGGCGAAATTGGCTGAAGGTCCGTGCCCGGCAGCGTGAGCGAATTGAGAACGACGAACGTTGGAAGGTTTTCATTCATGCTGCCCAGGCCGTACGCAATCCACGAACCCAGCGAGGGCTTGCCAGGATTCATATTTCCCGTATTGATGAGCAGAATGGCCGGCTCATGATTGATGGCGTCGGTCTGCATGGTGTGAATCAAGGTGATGTCATCCACGAGCTTGCCGGTCCAAGGCAACAGATCGCTGACGTAGCGCCCGCTCTTGCCTTGCCGGGAAAATCCCCAATGCGAGGGTGCGATCGGGAAACGCGCCTGGCCGGATGTCATTCCGGTGAGCGCCTGGTTGCCGCGAACTGAATCCGGCAAGTCTTTGTCGAACTGGTTCGCGAGCGTAGGCTTGTAATCCCACAAATCCATCTGCGATGGAGCGCCGGACATGAAGAGATAGATCGCTCGCTTTGCTTTCGGCGCGAAATCGGGCAAGCGATGCGCCCCGACGCCGGCACTCGCGGGTTCGGCCGCCGATGTGGCCTTTTCGAAAAAGGATTCGCCACACAAGCTCGCTAAGCCCGCCCAACCGAGCGTTTTCCCCATGCGGCCAAGGAAATGCCTGCGCGTCGCGAGTATCTTCCATTCTTCGCGCAAAGAGAGCGGCACGGGCAAGTCGTAGACGGTCGGGCCTTGTCCGCCATGGTCGCAGCATGGGTTCTCGGGGAGTGGAGTGTTGTTCGCGGACGCGTCGCTTTTCATTTATTCAAGACCTCATCCAGGTTCATCGCGGCGCTGGCGACCAGCATCCAGGAGGCAAGTTCACTCGCCGGCAAATTCGTGTCGCGTTTGCTTTCGCCTACGGACAAAAGTTTCTCGGCGGAAGCCGTATCCTGCCCATAAACGTTCTCGAATTTCGTCAGTGCCTTTTCCAAAATATCCTTCTCTCCGGCTTTCCACGGCCGTGATAGGAGGATTTTACCGAGCGCGTTCAACCGTGTTTCGGTATGTTGCGATTCCCGCAAAACGCGTTCCGCCAGATGACGCGAAGCCTCCAGCCACTGCGGATCGTTCATCAGCACCAAAGCTTGCAAAGGTGTATCGGTGCGCTGGCGGCGGGTGCATGCTGCATCTCGCACCGGTACGTCCAAGGCGTCCATGTCCGGCATCGTCGCCATGCGTTTCCAGAAAGTGTATAAGCTGCGACGATACAATGCTTCGCCGTGATCCTGCACATATTCCTTGGTGTCGCTGACCTGGTGGCTGCCCGCTTCCCAAACTCCTGCCGGTTGGTAAGGCTTCACGCTCGGTCCGCCAATTTTTTCCACCAACAGGCCGCTGCTGGCCAGAGCGGTGTCGCGGATCATCTCGCCGTCCATTCGGAATCGCGGCCCCCGCGCCAGCAGCCGGTTCTTCGGATCCTTTTCTATCAGCTGGGGCGTGGATTGAGCGGACTGCCGGTAAGCGGCCGAGAGGACGATTTGCCGGTAAAAGCGCTTCACATCCCAATCCTGTTGGCGAAAATCGAGAGCCAGCCAGTCCAGCAGTTCTGGGTGGCTCGGTGGCGCGCCCATCACGCCAAAATCCTCGGTCGTCTCGACGAGCCCTGTCCCAAAAATCTCGGACCACATCCGGTTTACGGTCACTCGTGCCGTAAGAGGGTTTTCAGGACTGACTGTCCATTTGGCGAGCGTCCAGCGATCCAGGGAGGCCGCCGCAGGAAGTCCCGGCAGAAAATGTGGCACGCCGGGACGGACGCGCTCGGTACGCGCGCTGAACACGCCACGGGTGAGAATATCGGCATACGCAAGCGTAGGCGCTTCCTCGCTGATCAGCTCGATGTCGCCACCCTCGGCTAAACGGTTCAGCTCTTTGTCCAGCAGCGCAACTTGCGCCCGCAACGCGAGTGTCGGAACGTCGCGTTCGCCGAAATAGTATTCGGTCACCGCGTGCAATTCGTCCTCGGACCATTGGGACATCGCCTTCCGCCCAACTTCCGCCACATAATCCGCATACGGAAGCCGTGCCGCTTCCCTCACGGAAAGCTCTCGCTGATAGAAGCGGAAATCCTGGAAGGCGGTCTGCCGCAGTGGGTTGCTATCCGGATGCGTTCGCCCGAACTCCAGGGGAGCCGTCGTGCTGGCCGTTTCTTTCAGCCCGTCTTTCAGCACGATGAGGTACTGCGGCACGCCGTTGAGATAAAGGTTCACACCGGTGGCTTTTCCCGAGCCGTCGTAGGTCGCCATCAGGTGGTTCCACTGCCCCACCGCAAGCACTTTGTCTGGTGTCTCGACCTCGATTGCCTCATCAGGCAGTTTGTGGGCGAACACAAACTTCAATTTCCCTTTGTTTGAAATCAGCTGCCAGCCACGGCCATCCTGATTGGCATCCGCCCGAGAGAGAATTACGCCATCCGGAAGATTTGCATCCTTGGGTTCATTTGGACGCAAATGCGGGCGCATCCAGGCCGCTACGCTAAACGGTTTTGAGCCGTCTTCGTCTCCCACGCCAGGTAACTCTAAATGAGTGCTGATCTCCATCCGCATATATGGCCAAAACCATGTGCCCTCTCCCCACACCACCGCAACGCCAGTTGCCGTCGCGAAATTTCGCTTTTCTCCGGCTGCGGAGTCCGCGAACACATCGCCTTTCCCTTCATCGAAACGCAAGCGCACTCGAAGACCTTCTGAACTGACCGGCCGGGGGCCGCCCAGCGTTTGCGCGAGCCAACTTGCCAGTAATGCCTTCGCCTGCGCGCGCCGATCGTGAATCTGCCGCTCGATCGCCGTTTTCTTCGCCAAGGTGTCCTCGTAGGCGCTTCGATTCTCCGGCTTCGGCACTAGCAGGATGGGTAGCCAGTCATTTCGGTCATCGTTGAACGGGTTTTCGGCAAGATTGTTAAAAAATGCGGTCAGCCGATAAAAGTCCTTCTGCG
>Ga0075425_100002341_pt1 | contig 18963 bp, 11 predicted proteins | sample SoiMethybrSBSTD4_FD_75300 | JGI IMG/M metagenome (GOLD analysis project Ga0075425, IMG submission 75300) | Bulk soil microbial communities from a Populus tree surrounding site in Tennessee, USA - Soil MetaG P. TD hybrid SBSTD4 | ecosystem: Environmental > Terrestrial > Soil > Tree plantation... | reverse complement strand
CATTGGTCTTTTCGGCGATTCTCGCAGCGCATGCGCTCAACAATGCGATCGAACCGATTGCTGCGATCATCAGAACGCTTTGTCTGGTGTTCAATTTCATTACTTAAGCCTCTTGTTCCGTATGTTTCTTCTTATCACCGACGCTGTGCGGTGCTAATTAGAAATGCCGGGACAACGCGTTCTTATTCCCCGCTTTGTTGAATCAGCTTTGCGACCAGGCCGGTCCATCCGGTCTGATGACTCGCGCCGACGCCGGAGCCGGTGTCTCCGTGGAAGTATTCATGAAACAGAACCAGGTCGTTCCAGTTCGGATCGGTTTGAAACTTCTCGATGTTGCCAAAGACCGGCCGTCTGCCGTTTGAATCGCGGAGGAAGATTCGAGTTAACCTACGCGATATTTCTGACGCCACTTCCCACAGCGTCATCATCTGACCCGACCCCGTTGGGCACTCGACCTTGTAGCCATCGCCGAGATAGTGATGAAATTTCTGTAGCGACTCGATAATCAGATAATTGACCGGGAACCAGATTGGACCTCTCCAGTTCGAGTTGCCGCCAAACAGGCCCGTGCCTGATTCCGCCGGCTCATAACTCACACGATGCTCGTCGCCGTTAACCTGGAGCGTGTAAGGATGTTCCTTGTGAACTCGAGAGAGAGCACGTATGCCGAAAGGCGATAGGAACTCGTTCTCGTCGAGCATCACTTTGAGCACGCGGCGGAGTTGATCCCGATCGAGGATCGAGAGCATCCGCCGTTCGGACTGACCGCGAGTTTTCATGCATGCGACGTTGCCGATCAAGTCCTTGCGGTTGTCAATGAACCACTCGAGCCGCCGCTTGAAGCCGGGTAGCCGAGCCAGCGTTTCGGGCTCGAGCGTCTCGACTGCGAATAGCGGGATCAGCCCAACCATCGAACGCACCTTCATTGGAAACCCGGTTCCATCCGGTAGACAGAGCACGTCGTAGTAGAACCCGTCCTCTTCGTTCCACAACCTGCTGCGTTCGTCGCCGAGATGATTCATTGCGTGCGCGATGTGGAGGAAATGCTCCCAAAACTTGCTGGCGACGTCCTCGTAAGCCGGATCTTCGCGCGCCAGCTCCATCGCTATTGCGAGCATGTTCAGGCAGTACATTCCCATCCAGCTCGTGCCATCGGATTGTTCAATATGCCCTCCGGTAGGCAGAGCCGCGCTTCGATCAAACACTCCGATGTTGTCCAGACCGAGAAAGCCTCCCTGGAAGACGTTTCTTCCTTCCGAGTCTTTGCGATTCACCCACCAGGTGAAATTGAGCATCAGCTTATGAAACACGCGAGAGAGAAATTTGGTGTCGCCTCTCCCGCGACGCTTCTTGTCGATTTTGTAGACGCGCCAAGCAGCCCACGCGTGGACCGGCGGGTTAACGTCACCGAACGCCCACTCGTAAGCCGGCAACTGACCGTTTGGATGCATGTACCACTCGCGCAGCAACAAAATGAGCTGATCTTTCGCAAAGTCCGGATCGACGATAGCTAGCGGCACACAATGGAAGGCAAGGTCCCACGCGGCGTACCACGGATACTCCCACTTGTCGGGCATCGAGATGATGTCGTCGTTGTAGAGGTGACTCCACTGGCTGTTGCGACCGCCCAATCGTTCCGTCGGCGGAGGCGGTTCGGCGGGATCGCCCTTGAGCCATGAACCCATGTCGTAATAGTAAAACTGTTTGCTCCAGAGCAGTCCGGCAAGTGCCTGACGCATGACTCTCTTCGCGTCATCTGAAAGTCCCTCGGGGGTAACGACGTCAAAGAACTCGTCGGTCTCGCGTTGGCGCTCCTCAAAAATTGAATCGAACTTGCCGTTGCACGGGTCGCCATTAGTCGGTGGGATCTCGAGGTCGGTGAGCCGCAGCTTTATGGTTCTGGTTTCGCCCGAGCCGAGCTTCAGTCGATAGTGTGCCGCGGCCTTGGTACCGGTCCTGGCAGCGTTCACCGCATCGATGTCGCCGTGAACGATGTAATCATTGATACCATCCTTGGCGTGCCGCGTCCCGTTTTGATAGTTGTACAGTCTCCGCGTATTGGTCTCGTTTTCTGTGAACAGCAGATCGGGCGCGCCCTGGCAGAACAGCCACCGGTGGCCATAGGCTGAATGGCAAAGCTGAATCGCCGAAGCGTTTCTGACGCCGTCAATGTTTCGAAGACTCGGCCGGGGCGCGCCGGACATCCACGACCACGTGTTGCGAAACCATACTGTCGGCAATAAATGCAGCTCAGCCGGTTCGGGTCCGCGGTTGGTCACATTGATGCGAATGAGAATGTCTTCAGGAGAAGCCTTTGCGTATTCGATTTCGACGTCGAAGTATCTGTCTTCGTCAAAGACGCCACTGTCAATCAGCTCGAACTCCGGCGCGTCTTTGCCGCGCTGACGGTTCTCTTCGACAAGACGACTGTATGGAAACTCGGCATGAGGATACTTGTACAGATACTTCATGTAAGAGTGTGTCGGCGACGAGTCGAGATAGAAGTAGTATTCCTTTACATCTTCGCCGTGATTGCCTTCTGAGCCGGTCAAGCCGAAGATACGTTCCTTCAAAATCGGATCGCGACCATTCCATAGCGACACAGCGAAGCAGATGAACTGATGCCGATCGGATATTCCACCGATACCGTCTTCGCCCCACCTATAGGCCTTTGAACGAGCCTGGTCGTGCGGCAAGTAGTCCCAGGCCGTACCATAAGGACTGTAGTCCTCGCGAACCGTGCCCCAGGCTCGCTCGCTCAGGTAAGGTCCCCATCGCTTCCAGTGGGCGCGACGCTCGCGTGATTGCTCAAGTCTGATTTCTTCGTTCGTCATTTTCACTTCTCCACAACCTGCATTACATGGCCATCGGGGTCGCGAACCAGCACGCCTTTCGCGAAACCGAGTCTCGAGTCGGGCATCTGAATGGCTCCCGACGAAACGAACGCGAACTTGCCTGCGCGCAGTCTGTCTGCCATCGCAACAGCATCGCTCGTGACTAGCTTCGTCTGCCAGTGGATCAAATCGCTGGATTTCTCATCGGCCGGGGCCGGCCGCCCGTCGCGCGGGGCGAGATATTCGAGAAACTCGATACCCGGTCCTGACCCGGCTCGTAACGCCGTTATGCGGAGCCGCGCGCCAAAGACATTGTTCAAGTGCTCCTGTTCGGCGCCGAAGTTCTCGCTCTCACCCGCGACTTTCATACCCAATAAATCGCGATAGAACTTGAGACTTGCGTCGGTGTCACTCACGACAATCGCGGTGTGGTCGATACCAAGGAAGAGCTTGTCCGAGGGTCGATGCCACTTTGCCGCGCCCTTGTCTCCTGGAAACTGCAACACCTCGAGCGCGTGGCCGTCGGGATCTTTGAAGTAGAAAGCGCGAATCCCAGCCGCCGGCTTTATCGTCTCGGGAAGCCTCTGCGGACCGGTTGACGCATGCTGCACCTTGTTCTTGCGCAACCAATCATAAGCTCGGTCCATGTCGCTGGTGATAATCGCGATGTGCTGAAACCAGCAATCATTGCTTCGCGAATCAACCGGAATCGGACGACCTCTGGGAGTGAGATACTCGGTGAGTTCGATGAACTCATCGCCAAGTCTCATTAGCACGACTCGCATCCTGAGGCCGAACAAGCCCTGGAGATGTTCATACTGCTCGCCCGCTACTTCGACATCCGATACTTTTGAAAACGACAGCACCTTGGAGAAGAATTCTATAGCGCGATCCGCATCCGAGACCGTCATCCCCACTGTCTCCAAAGAAGCAACCGACCCGTTTGCAGGGAGGGAGCGAGGGGCGATGACACCCCTCGCTGCGGGGAGTGGGCTTCGAGCGGTAACAGGGGGAATCGTGAGAAGCAGAAGAAGAAACAGAACAAGCTGGACGCGAAGACGCGACCCGGCAACACCGAGTTCGCCGGCGCGAGCCCACCGGCCTGGTTTGAACCCCTTGCCTGATTCGAATCGCGTCTTCGCGATGAAATCTTTTTGAAAGGCGTGCCTCATATCGATTCTCCTACCCTAGTCGTTCGATCAAGTGATCGCCGACGCGCAGCGCGTTTGCCATAATCGTCAGTCCTGGGTTCACCGCGCCGCTTGACGGGAAGAAGCTGGCGTCGACCACGTAAAGGTTGTCGACGTCGTGAGCCCGGCAGTTCGCATCGAGAGCCGAAGTCTTCGGATTGTCGCCGAAGCGAATTGTCCCGTTCTGATGCGCCACTCCGGCGAGCGGTATCCGCTGTCCGAGGAAGATGTTTCGGGAGAACAACCCAACGTGACATTCGTGGCCGTGCGTCTCGCACCTCGTTTGCTGCTTCATCAAGCTTTCGAGCTTCGCGATCAGCCGCTTGTGCCCCTCTTCGTTGTTCAGCTTGTAAGAAAGAACGATCTCGCCTTTGCTGTTCAGCGACACTCGATTCTCGGGGTCGGGCAGATCTTCCGATGTAAGCCAGAAGTCCAGCGAGTGACTAGCCATCAGTTCAAGCGTAAAGTCGGGAGCGATCGCCGGGGCGCCCGCCCGCAGCGTTTGTGCATCCAGTTTTCCGACAAATGATATGTGCCCCATCGGAAAGTCCCAGTCCTTCGAACCCAAATAGAAGTCGTTCACCGAAAGAGTCTTCTGAAAGACAGTCGGGTTCGGACACTTCGAGATCGCCATCAGCACCGAGTTGATGTGCCCCATGTAGTGACGGCCAACGACGTCCGAACCGTTGGCGAGGCCTCTCGGGTGCTTGTCGTTGGCCGAGCGCAGTAGAAGTGCAGCTGAGTTGATCGCGCCGCACGATGAGACGACAATCTCGCCGCTATACTCTTCGCGCGAGCCGTTCCGTTTCACGACGACCTTTGTGACTCGCCGCCCGGAGGCGTCTGTCTCGAGTCGTTCGGCGTATGCATTCGTCAGCAAAGTGACGTTGGGATACTCGATGGCCCGATCAACGCAAAGCACTTGTGAATCGGACTTGGCGTACACCAGACATGGGAAGCCGTCGCAGGTGTTGCAACGGATGCACGGGCTCTTGCGCGGGTCTTGCTCGTTGAGCTGGATACCAAGCGGCGTGTGGAACGGCCTCAAGCCAAGCCTGGCGAAGTCGTCGCTCAAATGCTGGATGCGAGGCTCGTGGCTGACTGCAGGGTGAGGATAAGGCGCGCTTGCTCCGGGATCGGTCGGATCTTCGCCGCGTTCGCCGTGTACGTGATAGAGCTGCTCGGCCTGGGTGTAGTAAGGCTCCATGTCATTGTAAGAGATTGGCCACGCCGGCGAGACGCCCCCGTGATGACGAAGCTCTCCGAAGTCTTCCTTGCGCAACCGAAAAAGCGCCGCACCGTAAAACTTGGTATTGCCGCCGACGTAGTAGTTGGTATGCGGGTGAAGTTCTTCACCCTTTATGTCGCGCCACTTTTCTTTAGTCTGATACTTGCCTTCGAGATTGACAGCCTTCGGTTCCCAATTGTCCTTCTCGCGGGGAACGTAGTCGCCGCGCTCGAGTACCAGTATGCGCTTGCCTGAGGGTGCTAGTTTGTAGGCCAACGTTCCGCCGCCGGCTCCAGTCCCGATGATGATCACGTCGTAATGGTTTGCGTTTGACACAGCTGTCCCTCCAGTTCAGAAACCAGTCGTCGTTTGAAATTCGATTCTCGATCAGTTCGCCGCAATGCGCGGCAGTGAAGTTCGTGACACCTGTTGAATGATCAGAGTGCGATGAAAAATTCCCGGGCCTGGGGTTTTTGAAAAGAGCTTCACGCCCGTGCGTGCATCGAAGCCGTGACAGCTTCGACGCCGTAGGCTTCGGCGTACGCGGAGAGCTCTATTCTCAGCAGTTTTCTTCCTCGGTTAAGACGCGACATTACCGTCCCTGGCGGGATGTTCAGGGTGTCGGAAACTTCCTTGTAAGAGAAATCCTGAACGTCCGCCAGAACCAATACCTCGCGGTACTGTACCGGGATCCGATCGAACGCCGCGATGACCTCTTCATCGGTGAGTTGCTGAGGAACCGGAGGTTCGTAAACCAGCGACGATTCGAGTTCGACGTTCTCGTCTTTTGTCGATCTCAGATTGAAGCTGAACCGCTTGCGCCGACTGTGTTGAATGACGTGGAACATGATCTTGTAGAGCCACGCCTTGCAGTTGGTGCCGAGCTCAAACCGCTCGAACGACTTCCACGCCTGGAGGAAAGTTTCCTGAACCACGTCTTCAGCTTCGCTTTGGTTTCCAAGCACGCGGCGAGCGGTCCGGAACAAGTCGTCCATGTACGGCAGCGCCGCCGCCTCAAAGTCGTCCACTGTAGTTGAAGTGTTCATCTGCGATCCTTCCTTTTGTTCCGGTTTGCTATGTGCCGGGCGAAATTGTTTGCTTCAGTTCCTCGTTCAAAAAGGGAGAGCAGTTTGTGAGCGCGACCCCTCGCCGTTTTAACTTCTGAAACAGAGCGATGGCGGCGCGGTCAGCAAACGACAGGTCAGCAAGATCCAGCCTCAGCCGATGACCTTTTGATAAATGTTGCTCGCAGGCACTCTCGACCTCGGCCACCAGTCTTCCTACAGCTCGTCCCTCGAGCCGCAATGTTGCGGTGTCCCCGTTTAGTTCGATCTCTGAAATCCTCAACATTCTCCCGCTCCTTGTGTCTCGTTCGACATCACTAGGGCAAGCCCGCGGCCACAAGTTTGGTTATAGCCTTAGAAGAGTTTTAGTTATTGAAATGCAATGCTTTAGCTGACTTTCAGCAGGCGAGCAAGAATACGGGCGACTAAACTTCGTGGGTGCTTGGAGGGCCGGTCTACGAGATTTCGTGGGCTGCCCCCAAGTTTTCGCGGGGTGGTCGTTGAATGCCGAGTTTCTTAAGTCGGCTGCGAAGGGTGTTGGGATGCATATTGAGGATGCGGGCTGCGCCCCTTGCTCCTTCGATCACCCAACCGGATTGGGTGAGTACGCTTAAGATGTGTCGCCGCTCCATCTCTTCGAGCGTGGCCGGAGACTCGGGCGAGGACTTGCTTGCAACCGACGGGTCGGAAGCAGAACTAAGATTCCGGTATCCAATTTCGGATTCGAGACTCACAGGCCGGGGGGCCCGGGTCTGGAGCAGGGCCGGGTCTAGAGTGAGCACCGGTCCTTGAGCAAGCACCACCCCTCGTTCGATCACGTTCTGCAACTCTCGAATGTTGCCCGGCCACGGATACTGAATAAGCAGTTCCATCGTCTCCTGTGACACGCCATCCATTCGCTTACCGAGTTTCTTGCCGAACCGCGAGAGGAAGAACATCACGAGCTGCGTTATGTCAGGCGAGCGTTCACGCAGAGGTGGGATTTGTAGAGGGAACACATTCAGACGGTAGTAGAGGTCGGCACGAAAACGGCCCTCACGCGCAGCTTGTTCGAGGTTGCGATTGGTTGCCGCGATGATTCTCACATCGGCGTGTACGGTGCGGCTGCTGCCAACCGGCTCAAACTCGCCTTCCTGCAGTACTCGGAGAAGCTTAACCTGCGTATCCAGAGGGAGCTCGCTGACCTCATCCAGGAAAAGAGTTCCGCCGTCTGCCAGTTCAAAGCGTCCGGTGCGGCGGTCGATCGCGCCGGTGAACGCGCCCTTCACGTGTCCAAACAGCTCACTCTCGACCAGTCCGGCTGATATTGCCCCGCAGTTGACCTTAACCAGCGGATGGTTCTTGCGCGAGCTGCGATCGTGGATGGCGCGCGCTATCAGTTCCTTGCCTGTACCGGTCTCACCGCTTATGAGCACGGTCGAATCGGTGGGCGCAACGCGCTCCAGTTCGCGGAGCACCGCGAGCAACCGAGGACTACTGCCCACGATTTCGCCGAAGTTATGTTGTCCCTGGATTTCTTCCTGCAGATAGATATTTTCGGCATAAAGACGATTCTTTAATTGCTCGACTTCGGCCAGCGCCTGTCGAAGCCCCTGCTCCGCTTTGAGACGTTGCAGTTCGGCGCCTGCCCGGGCAGCGAAGATGGACAGCACCGACATCGCACGAGACGCGTTCGGCATAGGATTGACGTCCAGGACAGCGAGATGCCCGATGATCTCGCCCGAAACCGCGCACATTGGGAGACCGATAAAGCTCTCCGCTCCCATCGCCACCAGCGGCGTGTCTTCAGGAAAGAGCCGCTGCAAATTACTGACGTGATGGCATATCTGTCCGTCGATGACTCGCTCACAAGGGGTTCCCGCTAGGTCGTATTCGATGTTGCCGGCAATCGAGTCGCCGTTCCAAAAAGCAAGCGTCCTCACTCTCGTCTTCGTTTCATCCGTGCACTCCGTAACAAAAGCGTATCGAACACCGATGGCCGAAGCGAGGTGACGCACGAGAGCGGCAAAAAAGTCGCCGCCTGTCACTGCTGCCGTTCCTTCAACGATTGATCGAAGTGTCTCTTCGGCTTTGCGCCTCTGCGTCGCCTCCCGCTTCATCTCGTCGTATAACCTGGCGTTCTCGATCGAGATTGCTGCTTCCGAAGAAACCAATTGCAGCACCTTGATTCGGTCACTAGTGAAAGCGCCGGTTACGAGGTTGTTCTCGAGATAGAGAACCCCTACCAGGCGCCCCTGTTTGAGCACCGGAACGCACAGGATCGACCGCGGCCTCTGGCCCATGACGTACTCATCGGCGGCGTAGCGATCGTCAGCTCGTGCGTCTGCCAGTACGACATTCTCGAGAGTCCTTCGCACATAGTTGACGATGCCCTTCGAGATAGTGATCGCGCGATCCAGCGGAACCGCATCGTGCAGCTTCACGACGACGGTATCCATCGTTCCTTCGGCTTGAACAAATGCTTGTCCGTCTTTCTCGAGAATGAGACTGCCTCGTTCAGCGCCTGCATTTTCGATGGCGATGTTCATTAGCCTGCGAAGCAGCGTCTCGAGATCAATCTCGCGAGCCATCGCCTGTGCAGTTTTTATTGCAGTCGCAACATCAAGGCTTTCCGCGTTGGCTGCCGCTGCCCCAACCTCAAGTCGTCTTTGCTGTAGTCTCAGATGCCGATCGAGCAAATTTCCATAATTCCGGTCGAGGCTCTCCACTTTTGCAGCCGCTCCCCACTGCGCATAGCAAGCGCGCGCCTCAGCCAGAAACACCTCGGCAATCTTTTCCTGCCCGCGACCCAGCCAGAATCTGGAAAAAAGCTCGTTTGCGATCGCTTGATGCTGAAGGAGTCCTGTCTGGGCGCCGTAATGAACGGCACGATCGTAAAGATTCTGAGCAGAATACTCGCGGCCGCTTATGCGCTCAATCTCGGCTGACAGCAACAGCGACTGGCACAGAAAGTTCTCCGGGCAATTCTCAGCAAGGACCTCGAATGACTTCTGCGTCTTCTTCATCTCCTCCATATAAGTTCGTCGGTCATCGTCGGTGGCGTCAGCGTAATTCGCGGCGAGCGTGAGGCCGTTCCAGAAATCGAAAAGGACCGGCCAGATCGTTCCGGATAGCTGATACACGTTCCAGCGCGCGGCGCGCGCGGCTTCCAGAGCCTGCCCGTACTCCTCGAACACATAACAGAGATTCAATCGCGCCACGGCCTGAAACGTAGTGAAGAACGCGTTGCCGCGGTAGGTCTCCGCGTATTCGTTCTCATCGAACGTTTCATCAGACAGCGATATAGGAGAGATAGTCGCTCCATTCAGAGCGCGCGCCCAATTCAACATGATTCGCAAGGCATCAGCAAAACTGGTGATCTTGAGTTTCCTGATCAGGTCCAGGTTTGGTGTGTAGTCGCGGACAAATTGACCAAGATCCTGCGTTGTAAGCAGCGCTGCCCAGGTTTCGGTGGAGGCTCCGTATGCAGCATAGAGAAAATCACCCGTCGCGAGCCCGCTTCGACACGCCTCTCGAGCGTAGGAAATGCACTCGTGCATCGGCCGCCGCCAAAGGCTGACGTGCGCATGGAACTGTTGATGAATCTTTGCCCGCCGCCTCGAGTCGTTGAAGCGCTCATTCACTCGAAGCGCGAGCCTGCCAAATTCGTAGGCGGACTTGTAATCCTCACGCACCGGCCCAACAGTGATCGCGTGCGTCACATAGCCGTAAGCTGACTCTTCCGTGTTTCCGTGGACCAGCGAGAGGCGCACCATCGTGGCGGAGATCAGGCGCGCCAGGACCGGATCCCCCACTATGTACGCCGAAGACCACAGGTCGGTAAGGGTACTCATCACCACCCGGGTCCCGGGGTCGGTCATGACGGGCAGATCGACGAGCGATTCAATAGTCCGCTCACCGAGCAGAGATTGAATGGACTGGATCTCACCTTCCAGCGCAGCCTCTTTCGCCTCAGCGGAATCCGGGAATGAGACTCCGAATAGCGCGAGGCTCTCTCTGGCGATTTCAACAGCGTCTCCGTAGCGTGACATGTTCTCATACTGCACGCTGCGCAGTCGGTAGACCCTGGCCTTATCCACGCTGGTCTTCGCGCGTCCGAGCAGGAACTCGAAGCGCAGTTCCGCCTCTTCAAAGTTACCGCAAAGGTACTCACACTCGGCGGCCTCCAGGTGCAAGGCGAAGGCAAGCGAGTAATCGGACTCCAATCGCGCTTCACTGAGAAGCCCCAAACCGGCTTTGAGGTAGTCGAGCGCCGCTTCATAGGCGGTTGACGATTTTGCCTTCTTTCCTGCGCTCAGATTGATCCGCGCAAGAACCAGGCGCTCGTGATCATCGGTGATAAGATTGCTTCCGATATTCAGATGGTTGACGACTTCAAAGAGCTTCTCGTCGGTGTTTTCCAGATCCGCACTTTCCAACAGCAAGCGGCCCAGATTGAGATGGACCATCTGCTTTCCCTCTGTAGGGATCAAAGCATAAGCGGCCTGCTGCACACGGTCGTGAAGAAACGAATAGGATTGCGGATTTAGGATTGAAGATGGAACGTTGCCGGCGGTCATCGATCCTCGATCTTCTATCCTCGATCCTCGATCAGCCGACGTTCCAACAATCAGTCCCTCCTGGATCGCCTCTTTGAGATCGGCGGCCGCTTCTTCGGGCGACTGCCGGCTGACGATGGACAACGTGCTCAAGTCGAATTGATTCCCGATGCATGCTCCCAGGGTCAGCGCGTGTTGCGCCTTCGGCGACAGCCGCTGGATCTTTGCAGTCATCAGATCGATGACGTTATCGGTCATTCCCGCGGCGCCTATCGCCTCCATCTGAAATGCCCAATGACCCTTGTCATAATCAAACTCGATCAACTTCTCGTGCCTGAGCGCCTTCAGGAATTGAATCACGAAGAACGGGTTGCCGCCGGTCTTCTGGGTGACCAGATGCGCCAGCGGCTCAACCTCGGTTAGCTCGCAATGAAGGGTGTCGCGGATCAACAGCATCAGGTCGCGTAATTCGAGAGGGCGCAACGACATCTGATGAAGCCGAACTCCATCCGCTTCAAGAACGCCGAGTGCTCGCACAAGGGGATGAGCAGGATCGATTTCGTTGTCGCGATAAGCGCCAATCAGGAACAGATGAGTAATGTCGCGGCTCGTGAGCAGCGGTTGGAAAAGGTTCAGGGTTGCAGAATCCACCCACTGAAGGTCGTCGAGAAAAATCACCAGCGGATGTTCTTTTCGGGCGATCGCCCCGACGAAGTTCTGGAAGACGAGGCGGAAACGGTTTTGCGTTTCCGTCGGCGCCAGCATCGGCGAAGCCGGCTGCTTGCCAATGATCAACTCGATTTCCGGGATCACCTCGGCGATCACGCTTCCGTTGACGTCCAGAGCTTCAGAAAGCTGAGATCGCCACGACGCGAGTCGGTCGTCGCTTTCGGTTAACAGTTGCTGGATGAATCCGCGAAAGGCCTGAATCAAGGCCCCGAAAGGCGTGCTACGTGCGATCTGGTCGAACTTACCCGCGATGAAATAGCCGCGCTGTCGCACGATTGGCTTGTACAGTTCTTGAATCAGCGAAGTCTTTCCAACGCCCGCATAGCCTGAGACCAACATCATTGCGGTCGTTCCTTCGCACACGCGCTCGAACGCGCCGAGCAGTTGCTCGACCTCTCGATCCCGGCCGTAGAGTTGCTGAGAGATCACGAATTGGTCGGGCACATCGCGTTGTCCCGGCTCCAACGGACCGATGCGGTGGTTGGCAGTCCATTGAGATGCGCAGGCCTCCAGATCTTCCCTCAGCCCCAGCGCGCTCTGATAGCGATGCTCCGCATTTTTCGAGAGCAGCTTCATTAAGATTTCGGAAACGGCTCCGGGAATAGTGGGCTCGACCTCCGCAGGCGCCGGCGGCGTCTCGGCGATGTGTCCGTGAATTATTTCAAGCGGGTCGTCCGACCGAAACGGAGGCACGCCGGTTAGAAGCTCATAGAGAGTGACGCCGAGCGAGTAGAAATCAGTGCGATGATCGGTGACCCGATTCATTCGGCCCGTCTGCTCGGGTGAAATATAGGGCAGCGTCGCGGTCGACAGTCTGTGCGGCAGCAACCAATGGCTTTCGCTGGCGGCGGAGGAAGCAAAACTGAAATCGCTGAGTTGTACCTCGCCGCTCGTCGGGTTAAAGACCACACTCCGCGGGTTCAAGTTGCGATGAATGATGTCGCGGCGGTGCAGCTTCGACAAAATCTCAGCGAGCTGAATTGCTACGGTGAAAAAGAAATCAAGGTTTGCGCGTTGAGATGCCAGCAGCGTCTGAAGTGTGACGCCGCCTCGATCTTCCAACACCAGGAAACCGCGCCCATCGTGACGGAGCAGTTCAAAGACTCGAGGCACACCCTCTATTATGATGTCTCTAAGGGTGTCAAACTCACGTTCCAGCAATTCCACGTCAGTAGCGCCCTGTGGGTTGCCACGCAGCGTTTTGAGCAGGACGGGCGTTTGATCTTCGACACGCCGGCCTTTGTAAAGCACGTACCAATCGTTCCCGGCGAGCTCCTGAATGATCTCGTAATTGGGAATGATCATGGCGCCCACCGACGAAAGATATCGGAAATGACAGAAAAAAACCTGAGTTGCTGAGCCTGCTCCGCGGTTTCGCTCCTGCGAGTTGTGAGCTTCAACCGGAGCTGTTCGTACCCAAAGCTGTAGACATGCTAATGGAATAGATCGTAAGACGTAAAGCAAAGATGGAACACAAAGAAGTTTTTTCCGTTCGCGAGCGTTCCGTCAGCCCACGCTTCGCAACGTCATCACAACTTTTTTTCTTGTCATCCCAGTTGCCCACGTAGAACTACTTTTCATCGGGTGAGGAAGCGATTGGGTTTGGATCGGTGAAGTCCTTGCTGACCAATGAATAGTCGCGCCCTCATCTTACAGCTCCCTGGATCGCGGCCGCCGCGGCCGCGGCTCCTGCCTTTGCGATGTCCTCGTCTTCCTGAGGCGTGTTCCCGCTTACACCAATTGCACCGATGACCTTGCCTTCGAAGATGATCGGAACACCGCCTTGAAGCGGTGTCGCGCCTGGCAACGCGAGAGCTGCGACGCGTCCGTCGCGTACCTGGTCCTCGAATACCTTGCTGGGCCGTCTGAAGATCGCGGCGGTTCGGGCTTTGCCGATCCCGACTTCGACGCTTGCAACCTGCGTGTCATCCAGACGCTCAAGCACCAGCAAGTGACCGCCGTCGTCGACAACGACGATGACTACGGTCGAGCCTCGCTTGTTGGCTTCTGCCTCAGCGGCTTCCGCGATCTTCTTGGCGACAGCGAGCGTAAGCACTTTCTTCGTGGGCAAGTCCGCGTTCGCCTGCGCCGCGCTCAGCGCGAGCATCAGGGCTGTTCCAATGAGTTTGACCGCTCTCATAATCATTCTCCTGTGTCCTACAAACCTCAGTTTGTCTATGAGGGGAAACCGGCGGCGGGAGACGAAGACAACCAAAACCCGCCGCACTCGCCGCCGTGCCTCCTTACATCTTTTCTTCGGGTGTAATCGTGATGCGAAACAGCTCGGCAGTCCTGTTGACCCAGACTGAGCCCTTGACCTTGTGTACGACACCGTTCTCAGCATCGCCGGTGTTTGGAGCCTTTTGGCGCGGGCCCTGGTTCGGACCGATGCCGATTTCTTCGTCCTTCTCGCTGCCGGCATCATAGAGGAAGATCTTCGATGTGAGGTCCCCGCTGATTGGCTTGTTTCCGTCGAACAGGTGGACACCATCGGTGTCGAATGCATAGAACCAATCGTTGGATTGACCAAACATCATCGCCAGCGAAAGTTTCATACCCGGTTCGGCGGTAAAGCTGAACTCATACGCCCCGCCAGGACCGATCGGACCAGCGGCGCTCGCTCCCACCGGCGTGTTGAACACTCCGTGAAGCATTTTGTTGTGATAGCGCTCGAGATAGTTGACGAGTCCTTCCGGATTGCCGTCTTCGGCTTGCATCTCGAGACCGTTGACCGAGGCCCTCACGCCTTCCTTGAGAAGGCGCACATCCAGCTTGCCGTGTGCGACCCACAACCCGGGCGAGAGCGCGAACGGAAACTTGACGCCGTTGGACGCAGTGAATCCGTCTTTGTTTGAGATGTTCTCGATACGAACGGTGAACTTGACATCGTGCCCGTTGCGTCGACCGGTAGCCAGCGCTGACAGCTGGAATGCCGCGAGGATCACGATCAGGCCCATTAAAAGAATGCGTCGTTGCATGGTGAATTCTCCTTAAGCGAGTTGTCGGTTTGCCTGAGACCGCTCCCAGGCCCGTCTAAGCGATTAACTCTGCGAAGTTGCATCGAAAGATGCAGCGTCTGTCGTTGTTGTTGTGGTGCTCATGTTTCAACTTCCCCTCCGACCTCTCAATTCGTTCCCCTCACACACTGTTTCTATGATCGCCGAGAGAAGAAATATTCCGCTTCGTTGTTGAATGTATTCCGCTGCATAAGGATATGGAGAGAATCATTACTTGAGACCTATAAGACTGCGTCGTCGAGTAGTTAGAGGTGGACCGTCCGGAACAACTGCGCTATGGAGTATCTTTAGGTTGGGGGAACCTCGAGACCGGATCGTCTCGATTGCAAAAAAAGTGGCCGGTGCGGGCATACACACCGACCGAGATTCAGTGAGACCGTTGCGCGGCTTCAGATCTACGCGGCGGCGTCGATTGCTTCTCGCAATTCAGACTCAAACTTGATGTGCGCGCTCAGCTCATAAGCCGATCGTGGATGGAATTCCGGGACTATGACTCGACCGGACATATCCACCTCAAAGCCGTGCAACTCGCTTCGGTTTATCCCAAGCTCGATCAGTCCAGGTAAGTCTGTTTGTTTTGTGTTCATAATTGTATGCGACCTCTCGGCTTCAGAGATTTGCAGAATCGAATTAAGCCCCCAATTCATCGGGCTCCTTCAATGCGGTCGCAGGATCCTCGATCCATCGTTCACCGTTCACGACCAACTTTTAGCGATCGACGCATGGTTCGATGCGTGCGATCCACACCGTCGCCATATTCAGCTCGGTCACTTTCGTGGTCATAAGCTTCTCGCTCGTCTCATCTGTGAATGAATCTCATCGTCTAGAATATTCCCGATAGGACCTTTCCATTTCTCGCATTCCCGGCGCACCGACAAGAGCGCTCACCGAATGTTGGCGATGTCCTTTGCTTCAATGATTTGTTCACGTTTTTCGAGCCATGAAACGTTAGCTTATGATTGTTATTCTCTTTGGTGATGGCTCACCATGTGCACAGCTGCCTTAGACCGTTCCTCATGTCCGCATGAACAATTAAGCTGACGCAGGCGGGCAATGCCGAGAACGACTTGTGGCAGATTTGTGGCAGAACTTTGTAGAAAACGGCGGTAATCCGGCGAAATTGGTTGCGATCCGGCTGGCTACAAATCGCAGTAGATAGAACGTTTTGGCGCTAGATATAAAGGAATAATAAGCATCGCGGAGGGTTATGAATCCCACGCTCTAACCACCTGAGCTACGCCGCCATACCCTTACAATGCATTGTCAACAAAGTAGCGCATCGTTCGCGGGATGTCCCTATGTCCGGCATGATTCTCACTGCACTGCTCGCCTGAAGATCCGGAATCCCCACGAATCGAGATTCAGCGCTGGCAACGCCACGATGCGATTCTTCGCGACCGAATCGGGCAAGGCCTCTTTGAAAGACTGTGCGTTCGCAACTTCCACGAACCCTGCAAACGGCCTGTTCGACATATTGATTGTAATCAGTAGCTCCTCTTCACCGTCCTTGCGAAGGAAACTCACGACGCGCTGCTCATCCGAGTTGTGAAGCCAGGTTGTCTCACCGCGGCGCAGTGCTGCGTGGTCACGCCTGAGCGAGATGATCTGTTTATAAAACAGTGGAAACTGGCGCCGCCGCGCGACGATTCCCCAAAAAATGGGAAGTCTTTCGAACAGCGCAGGTGCTCCCGATTCAGTTGTGTCGCCGGCTTCCATCCCGTTGTAAAGCAACGGCACGCCGTCGAGCGTAAACGCGAGCACCGAAGCGGCGAGAGCACCGCGCTCTCCGAATCTGGCGATCGCGCGACTCTCATCATGGTTGTCGGAAAAGAGCATATGCATCGCGGCCCCCGGAAACTTCGCTTGTTCCTGCTCCCATACTAGTCGAATCGCAGTTGCCGGAGCGCCGTTCATCAATACTTCATTCAAAGCCGAGTGAAGCGGCCATGCATAATCGAGTTCGAATGCCTTGACCAGGAGATCCGGTTTCGAGGCTTCAGCGATCATAACGATATCGGGTTTGATCTTCTCAATTTCCGTACGTGCTCGTTCCCAGAAGTCAACGGGCACTTCACCGGCGACATCGCAGCGGAACCCATCCAAATCGAATTCGCGTATCCAATATTTCAATACGTCGATCATGTAATCGCGCAGCTTCGAGTTTTCGTAGTTGAGCCACGCGACATCGCTCCAGTCATAAGGAAAGATGATTTTGCCTTGCGCATCGTGCTTGTAGTATTCGGGGTTCTTCATCATCACGCTGTCCCACGAAGTGTGGTTAGCCACGATGTCGATGATCACCTTCAACCCCCGTTCATGAGCTTTAGTAACCAGTCGTTTGAGATCCTCCTTCGTGCCGTAGTCTGGATTGATGGAGTAGTAGTCGCGCACGGCGTAGGGGCTGCCGATCGAGCCCTTCTTTTTCTCCTGGCCGATTATGTGAATTGGCATCAGCCACAGAATGGTGACTCCAAGATTCTTTAGATCGTCGAGGCGAGCAGTGATTCCGTTGAAGTTGCCTTCGGGCGAGAAAGCCCGCGGAAAGATTTCGTAGATGACCCCGTCGCGTACCCAGGGTTTGACTGTGCGCGCGTGTTCCCTGGAGACGTCTCTTGATAGTTGACCGAGGACGACCCCGCTGAAAAACGCGAGACATAGTAAAAGCGCCAGGAGCCTGAGCAACAGAGAGCGCGGTCGTCTTATCATCTTAAAGAAGTCCTTCTGGCGTGGCTGTTAATTCTCATCAATCAGTCCCGCGCTCGGAACGGGCTGCGCCGAAGTCGGCATCACGAAAGGCTCTTGCGCGTCCGCGGCAATTACCGCTTCATTCGGCACTTCACGAGATAGATCATCCACGCGCCCCACCAGTGCGGCGGCGACCAGCAGGCTCGCGCCGCCGAGCATAACAACGTAGAGCGGATTGTTGCCAAAGACATAGTGAACTAGGGGTTGAAATGTGAGCGATGCAATGATCTCGGGAATAACTATGAAGAAGTTGAAGATCCCCATGTACACGCCCATTCGTGCGGCGGGAAGCGCGCTCGACAAAATCGCGTAGGGCATCGCCAGGATCGAAGCCCATGCAATGCCCACTCCGACCATCGTAAGCAACAACGTGTATTGATCGTGAATCAGGTAGCTCGAAAGCAAACCGACGCCGCCGCAGGTGAGTGATATGGCGTGGACTGTTTTGCGACTCGTGGCCGCAGCAATCTTCGGCAGAGCGAACGCAACAATGAAACAAACTATCGAATAAACCGCGAAACAAATGCCGCCCCACTCGCCGCCTTCTGCGAAGCGCGTCGACGTTGAATCGGTCGCGCCGAAAATATGCCGCGATGTCATCAATCCGAAGAACATCCACATGCAAAAGAGGCCGAGCCAGGTGAAAATCTGTACCACAGCGAGCTGTTTCATTGTCCGCGGCATCTCTCGAATGGCCGAGAAGATTTCTTCCAGGCCTTTGCCGATCCCGCGTGTCTCCGCTTTCTTTCTGCGAAAGTCTTCCAAATTCTCCGGGGGATACTCTTTCGATGTAAGAACCGTCCACAACACGCAGAGTAGAAAAGCCGCCGCGCCGATCTTGAAGGAATATTGAACTGTGAGCGGAATTCCGCCCGCGGTTCTGCCGGTTACGCCGAGTTGTCGAAAGAGATAAGGCAGACCATTGGCCAGCGTAGCGCCGACGCCGATAAAAAAACTCTGCATCACAAATCCGACAGTTCGCTGCTCCACATTCAGTTTGTCCGCTACGAATGCTCGAAAAGGCTCCATACTGACGTTGATGCTCGCGTCCAGAATCCACAGCAGGCTCGCAGCCATCCACAGCGCGGTTGAATCAGGCATGAAAAAAAGCCCGATGCTCGAAAGAATCGCACCCACCAGAAAGTAGGGACGCCTGCGGCCAACCCGATTCCAGGTTCTGTCGCTCATCGAGCCGATAATTGGTTGAATGAGCAGTCCGGTCATCGGTCCTGCAAGCCAAAGAATCGGAATTCGGTCGGGGTCAGCTCCCAGATAAGTGTAGATGGCGCTCATGTTGGCGAGCTGCAGTCCCCACCCGAACTGGATTCCCAAAAACCCAAAGCTCATGTTCCAGATCTGCCAGAAACTCAAGCGGGGGTTGTCCATTTTGTTAACCCTAATCGCGACCCCATACGGAGCCCGCGCCCCGATTGATAGCACATTGAGCATGGTTCCTCAATGCACAGTCTGTTCGTAAAAGGACGTAGCTTGAAGCCAGAGGTTAGCGCTAATAGAATTCAAGCTCACATCTGAAATCAACTAGGGTTCGAGGGTCCATTTTGAAAAAACTCTGGAGTTGCACCGCATGGAGTGTCGCCGCATGGATATGTCAGGCGGT
>Ga0075425_100002340_pt1 | contig 18965 bp, 23 predicted proteins | sample SoiMethybrSBSTD4_FD_75300 | JGI IMG/M metagenome (GOLD analysis project Ga0075425, IMG submission 75300) | Bulk soil microbial communities from a Populus tree surrounding site in Tennessee, USA - Soil MetaG P. TD hybrid SBSTD4 | ecosystem: Environmental > Terrestrial > Soil > Tree plantation... | reverse complement strand
GGCCGCGCGCTGTTCGGCCCCGGTTATCGGCCGGCACGGTCGACGAACTGATCGGCAATCAGCGGTCGTTCCTGCTCTTTTTGACGCATTCGTTGCCGTGCGACGCGCGCAGTCGATTCGCCGCCGAGCCGAACCGCATGACTATCGCCTGATCGGCGGCAGAACGGCGGTGTCGAACGACGGTGGCTGGCAAGTTGCAGTTCGCCGCAGACGCACTGGAGGTTCAGATGTTCAATGCCGTTCCGGTCGCGCGCTCCCTTGGAGCTCTGCTGGTGTGGTCTGCCGTCGTGCTGGCGCCTGGGTTCGCGACGGCAGAGCCGTTGACGATCAGCCGCGGCTTTTTCACCGTTGGCGGATCGTTCGGTATCGACTTCGTGTTCAATCCGATCGATCCGACCTTTGGTGCTCCAGCGCCGTTCGTCGGTAAAGGGGACGGCACGCCGCCTCCGGAATTTGCGTCGTTCTTTACGCCGCCGCGGACGCCAACCGTCTTCGATGTCACCTTTTCAAACGTCGTCGATCCGACCACCAACAGCTCATGCCCGGGGTGCACTTACGCAGGGAATGTCACGTTCCGCCAGCCATCGGTGCCGATTCCGCATGATGAGGATGCGTTTCGCGTGCCCTTCACCATGAGCGGTGCGTTCGAGGGATTCGCGCCGCACAGCGCCACTCGCGTCTTTCAGCACGACATCGACGGGTCTGGCTTCGCGATCGTGCAGGACTTCGCAGTCGGATTCTTCTTCGAACCGTCGGCGCCGCCGACTCCTGAACCGGCGTCTGCGCTGTTGCTGGTGATCGGGGTCGCGTGTGCAGCGCGGCGATTCACGCACCGACGCAATGATGCGCAGACCGCCGCACGGACAACGTCCATCAGATGGGTGGCAGACAGCACACGTTGATGTGACTCATCGGCTCACTGCCTGCTCTGGTGCACCGCGTCGCATCAGAAGGATCCCGGCCAGCGCTGCAGTCACGAGCATCAGCAGCGGTGTCGGTTCAGGAGTCGCCGCCGCTGTTCCAGTGAAGGTGAAATCATCGAGCACGAAATTCGAGTTCCGTTGCAACGCCAAGGCTAGCGCGTTGGCTTGCTCGCCTGCCGACGAGGCACGGTTCCGAACACTGATGTCATGGGCGCGGACCACGGTTTCGCGTACGACGTGGCTCGAGCACGGAGACTGAGTGGCTTAAGGTTACGGTGTCGGATATTTTGCGCGTCAAGATCGAGCAGCGACGGGGTGCTTCGCGCTCGTCGAGGGACATCGACTTCGTCACGCGCCCGCGCATTCTCGGCCGCTACGTCCGCGACGAGCACGTGCTCGACCTGAACGACGCGATCCGCAAGATGACCAGTCTCGCGGCGTCGCAGATGAAACTCACCGATCGCGGCACGATCAAGGAAGGCTTCTTCGCCGATCTCGTCGTCTTCGATCCGAAGACCGTAGCCGACACCGGCACGTTCGAAACGCCGCAGCAGTATCCGGTGGGCATCGACACCGTGATCGTCAACGGCAGCGTTACCGTCGACGGCGGCCGCCACACCGGCGCGCACGCCGGCCGCGCGCTGTTCGGCCCCGGTTATCGGCCGGCGCGGTCGACGAACTGATGTGAATCATTTGTTCGTCCTCGTCGTGTCCGGCGTCAGCCGGATTTCGACGGAGCGCGAAGGCGTCAGCCGAGCCTTCAGCGGAGCTTTGTGACTTCGCCGGTATCCAGCGAGTAATAGGCTTCGACGACCGTCAGCTTGTGCTCGGCCACCGCGTGTTTCAGCATCTCGCTGGTCGAGACGAGTCTCTCGGCGACGGCGTGCACGTGATCGCGAACGGCGAGGTCGTACAGGTCCGGTTTGCTCTTGTCCACCTTGGTACAGGAAGCCTTGATCGAAGAACGACCGCTTCGAGGTTCGCCGACCCCAGGGGCTCGCCCGAGCAGGCCGCCTGCACCGCCCCGCAATGCTGATGTCCGAGGACCACGATCATCGTGGTGCCGAGGTCCGCGACCGCGTATTCGAGGCTCCCGACTGATAACGGATCGGCGCTCTCGCCCGCCGATCGGACCACGAACAGATCGCCGAGGCCTGGTCGAACACGACTTCCGGCGGCACGCGGCTGTCAGCACAACTGATCACCGCGACGTGCGGGTTCTGCGCCGCCGCCAGCTGTTTGCGTCGTGCGACCGGGTCGCGTCGTTCGCTCTGCGCATCGAGAAACGCTCGGAATAAGGAAGTTATTGCGACTTAGAGGGTGTGCGCAGCCGGGCGAACCGGTCTGCCCGCTGCCTTAGCCGAAGACACATGCAGGCGGCGGTTAGATCCGTCTGCGATCGCCGCGCGACCGTGAACGTCCTTTACCTCGCGGCGTCGTCTTCTTCATCGGCGCGAGCGCCAACTTGCCGGTCTTCATGTCGACCATCAGTTCCAGGTGGCAGACCGGACACCGATAGACCGTATTGATGTGCGGCAGCGCCTGGATATCGCTGTGCGCAATTGTCGTGCGACAAGACGGACAACGCCACGGCATTGGGGCCGGCGGATATTATGCGGCTGAGACTGGCAGTGCAAGCACAACTGTTCTGGCGTATTGACTGATTTTCGCGTCTGTTCCCGAGTCAAGTTCGATAGAGGCTTCGAAGATGCCGGCGTTTCCAGCAACTGGGGCGTAAATTAACGCTAGTTCCAATGCCCGCACCTCGCCCGCCGCGAGCGTTCTGGTCGTTGATGACTTCGTGGACGGGCGAGAGCTCATCCCCGGGTACCTGACCTTCCGGGGCTTCACGGTTCATACGGCCAATGACCGCGCGCAAGCCATCGAAGTCGCCGGCGCCATACGACCGGACGTCTTGCTGCTGGATCTGAGCATACCGTGGGTATCGATGGCTGGCAGGCCGCGCGCAGACTCAAATCGAACCCGAGCACGCGGAACATTGTCGTGGTGCCGTCACCGCGCACGCACTGGGCGAAAGAACCCAAGCCGCGAGAGACGCGGGATGTCATGGGTCACACCGGATTGGTTTCGCGCCTTAGATCGGCAATCTGTCTGGTGTTGCTGTTCTTCGCCGCCACGTCATGAACGCCGCAGCGTAGCCGGTGGCGCGAGATCCAAGATTCGCGACTGGTGTCCAAGTAGGCGCGAGCATCCCACGCGCGGATCAACTGAGTAGTGGTCCGAAGGCTTTGGTTCGGGTCGATGCGTTGATCGCCACACACGTGGAGTTCTCGCTGATTGCGGACGTGAGTTGGCTCAACGGCGACGCGCGGCGAAGGTGTGCGGACGCGCGGACTTGATCCGGCCCGTCTTATTGGCCGGCGCCTCGTATGAATGGTCGAATCTCGGCGGGTGGCATCCCTACGCCATCTCCCTTTCTGATCGAAGTAGCGCAGTTCCATTTGCCGTCGAATGCCACTAAGCCACTAGGTGCCATTCATATGTTACGCTCCTCGTATAGGAGATCCAGTGAACGACTCATTATCAGCGGATCAAATGCGGACCCTGGCACGTGAAGGGGCCCTGCTACGACTCCAGGAACTTCGCGCCGAGATTGCCGCGCTGGAATCACTTGTTCGTGATGGTGGCGGCACTGTAGGCCGCGCAGAACGACCGGCGCGTCGACAGCGCCGCCGTCGCCGGCAACTGTCCGCAGCGGGCCGGGCCGCGATAGCCGCTGGCCAAAAAGCTCGCTGGGAGAAAGTCAAGGCGGCGAAGAATCGTACCGAGACCAGCGGCGACACGGCCGCGCCCGGCGGGCCGCCGCGACGCCGGAAGCGATCGACGATGTCGGCCGCCGCGCGCAAGGCGGTCAGCGAGCGCATGCGCAAGTACTGGGCCGCACGACGGAAGCAGGACGCCAAACAGCCGGCACGCGCCGCTTCGCGCCGCTAATGCGCGGTCCGTCTGACGTCGACGTATCTCGGGTGATGTCGGCATCCGTCGCGCGACGATCCTGAACGCGACACCGTTCGTTGTGGTGGACGCATCATCTCGGCCTGCAACTCGGGAAATATCCGAAGGATCGCCGCGACTTCGGCGCGGAGGACGGCCAAGCGTGCTCGCGCGAACGCTTGGCGCGAGCGAAGCGGCGACCGGTGGGCGTGAAGCGTCCGCATCTCGTGCCTCCCACGAACTGGGCCTGTTGCAACCAGGCCCAGTGCCTCTTCATCGGCCATAACGTTCGCCCACGCCCAACCGAACACGGCCGTCCCGTCGCTGGCGCCACGATTCGACGAAATATTCCTGAGCTGACCGGCAGCCGCGACTCGATCGATCGCGCATCGGCCTGGCTGCTCGCATCGGCGGCACGTGCGTCGTGATTGCCGGTTGCGGATGGGCGTTCGCGCCGTGGCGAATCGTCCTGTTTGGCCTGCAGATCTCGTCCGACGCACCGTTCAAACCGTTGACTCTCGGGCTCGTCGCGTTGGTGGCGTGGGTCGGCGTCTCCTCGCGGATGCGCGCGGCATATGCACGGCGGTCGGCGTTCGCGTTCTACGCACTCACGACCGCGTTTTTGTTCGTCTGCAGTCTCGGTCCGAGGCCCACGGCGTTCGGGCATCAGTTCCTTTACGAACCGCCGTACGCGTGGCTTATGCGCCTGCCGCTTTTTCGGGGCCGTTCGTGTACCGGCACGGTTCGGCATGCTGGCGATGCTCACGCTGGCGGTGAGTGGTGCGCTCTCGTTGAGTCGGCTGTCGTTCGGAACGCGAACGTATCGAACGGTGCTAGCAGCCGTAATAGTTGGGATCGTCGCTGACGGGTGGATATCGTCGCTTGCCCTTCCAACGGTACCCGACGTGTGGACCACCTCGCGTGCTCATGACTTCGCGTCAGTCGTCGAGTTGCCGTTGGACGAGACATTTTCGGACCTCGCCGCGATGATCGGCCGAGACGACAACTGGTCGTACTACGCCATTGGGCCGCGTTCTCTGGACGCGCGGCCCTGCACGGGTGAACCGGTACCGATCATCTCGATTCATGACGATTCTGGCCTATTGACGCCCGCCCGCTTACGGACGGAAATCCGCACACATGGTGGACAACCGTACATCCGCAGCAGATTGGCGACACTCTCATGCTGGATCTCGGCCATCTGGTGCACCCATGCGCCGTCACTCTCGCCGTCGGAGAGTTCGTCGCCGGCTACCCGCGGAGACTCGTAGTGCAGACTTCAACGGATACACATGCATGGATCGTTGTTGCCGATCGGCGGCTCGCCGGGCTGACGATGGCTGCGACGCTGGAAGATCCGAAGCAGGTCACGCTAACGATCCCGCTCATGCCAAGCCAGGCTCACTTCGTGAGACTGCGCCTTGCTGAGGCCCACCGACAGGCTGCGTGGGTCGTCGCGGATCTCGCGGTCCAAAGCGCACCGCGATTGGAATAACGGTCGGCATATCAACGCCGAGTGGGCCGTTGAAAACGAACGAATCCTTCAAAGTACCGCAGACTACGCGGTTGCGCGCGCGACCGGCGTGGCGAGGTTTCGTCGGATAAAAATCTCGACGTCGCCGCTTCTATGGTTGGTGTCGATCAGGTGACCCAGCGGTTAACAATCTCGAGCGCACGCCATTCGCCGTCGATTTTCTCCAGGAGCACAGCCCCCCGGGAATCGCCGACGGTGACCGGCACGCTCGCCTTCGTGCGTCGCTTTATTGGTGAACTCAATCCGCGCGATCTCCGGATACGTCGCAAGCACCCATCCACCCCGGTGCCCCTGCCGCATCGGAAAGAACTGGTTCCACAGGCGCACGTGGTATAGCGCCCGCGCCCCGGCGACCGTCCCCTCATGCGCGTACGCAAACCGCTCCGCCGTGTCGACCTGCTGTGGAATCGGCAACGTTTCGATTATCAGTTCGACGCGGGCGACCAGCGCAGTTGGTGTTCCGTCGTACTTCTCGATGAACGTGCGCAGGTCGGCTGCCCAATCGTCTCGCGAACCACGCGACATGTTCCGTTGAAGCCACAGGACTTGTCGCGCGATCGCGGCGGCTTCGTCGCGCGGTCGCCGAGCGGCTGACGTCATCGCGCTGTCGGCGACCTTCGTCAGTGCGGCGCTAATGTCCGCGCGCCGACGCTGGTCGTCCCACCACGACAACTGTCAGCGGCTGCCCGTAAGGCGGGCAGAAGTTCGGGACTGTTTGCCGCGACGATGCGGGACAGCGCGGCCAGGGATTCATCGATGTACCCGTGGGGGAGCAATACGGAGAGCGTCGATGCCCGCGGCGACGCACTGCGGAGCGCATCGACCAGAGCACGGCTCCCGTCGCGTTCCAGCGACGCCACAATGGTGGCGTCGTGCAAAGGAAAATCGCTGGGTTCCTGGACCTGCGCTTGCGCAGACGCCGCAGAGCAGCTCAGAAGAACGAGCAGGGCCATCGTCGGACGGAACACAGGCCACCTCACCAGTTCGCCTCGGCGCCACGCAGCCCGCTGAGCCTGGACGAGTCCGCGATCCGCTGAAGCCGACACGTCGGCCGGCGCAAGTCAGGCGCCGCCCTATCCTTGCGGGACCGGCGCATCGTCCGACTAGGCTTTTTTGACACCGGTGTGCACCATTTGGACGGCGCACTCCCGTCATAGCTGGAGATACTGGTCGCCTTTCGCGCGGCCGTCGAACTACATTAATCTTGCGAGCGCCGTCGGCCGCTTAATCGCGTGGTTCGCGATTGCAGTGGAGCGCTAAAACATGGCGAAGCAGCATCGACGATCTTCAGCGCGACTGGTGTTGATCGTCGTAGTCGCGCTCGCTGCAGCCGGTGTATCTCGCGTCCAGGACATCCGCAAGCGCGACCTGCGGCATGTCATTCGCGGCCGAGTGGTGGATCCTGCCCGATTCCGGCCACAGGACGCTGTGTTGATGTTGGGCCATGAAGTGAGCGGCGGCTTCAGCTCCATGCCGGTTTCCACGGCAGCGGACGGGTCCTTTGTGACGCATCCGGTAGCTCCGGGTACGTATGTGCTCCAGGTCGTGCGGACACCGCATTCGGCGACAACGGCCGCGACCGTAGTTGGCTTGACCATCGTACGTGTCGACGCGTCGGAGGTCTCCGGTGTGAACGTGGAAGTGCGCAGGGACTCGACGATTACAGGAAACTTCCGAATCGAGAGCGACAGTACCGGCACCGCATGGCCACCGCAGATCGTTGTGAATGCCATCCTCGCGCTCGACGGAGTGCCGTCCCTGGATCCCGTGACCGCCGCCGGCGCTCCGGCCGGCCGGTTCGTGCTGCACAACGCGTTCGGGCCGCGCGTCCTCCGGTGTGGTTACACACTTGCGCCAGGAACGTGGTGGTGGCCGTCACACGTTCTGCTTGACGGCGTGGATGTGACCAACGTGCCAACCGACTTCAGCACACACGAGAACGGCCAACTCGAGATCGTCTTTGCGGCACATCCCGCTCGAATCACGGGCACAGTCGTAGATGCGCGTGGCAACGCGGTAAGGGCGCCGTGGATCTTGATCGTCGCCGCGGACGTTACGCGTCAGCAGGAGTGGGCGACGACCTCCGCTGCGGCGCAAGGCGACACCGTGGGGCGGTTTTCGCTGCCAGCGCGGCCCGGCCGGTACCTCGTCAGCGCATTTCGACAAACGACGTTCGACTCATGGCCAGCTGCTCGACGGCAGATCCTGCGGTTCGGATGGAGCGGAGTGCCACTCGAAGTCGACAAGGGAAGAAATTCAGCCGTCAATCTGACGGTGCAGTAAGCGTCAGCGGTGGTGATGACACCAGATCCTCATGAGCAAACCACGCGGGAGGCGGTTGCAATGATCCGACGACGCCTTTCGACAACTCCGCGGTCACTCGTCATACTCCTCGGCTTGATGCTCATCGGAAAGGCGGCGATGGCGCAGCCGGCGCCGGATCAGCCACGCACGCCAGGGGCGGGAACAGGTGTCATCCGCGGCCGCGTCGTCCGCGCCGATTCGGGTGAACCGCTCCGGCGCGTGCAAGTCCGCATAGATGAGTGGAGCGCGGCAGATCACAGCGGGCCCGCAGCCACCATGACGGATGACCAGGGCCGATATGAGTTGACGCAGTTGCCACCCGGCCGCTATCAGCTCAAGGCGACGAGAGGCGACTATGTCGAGGTCGCGTACGGGCAGCGGCGGCCGTTCGAACGGGGACGTCCCGTCGAACTCCGTGTCGGCGCGGTTCTGCAGAACATCGACTTCGCCCTGCCGCCAGGCGCCGTCGTCACGGGCCGAGTCGTCGACGAAACCGGCGAGGCGGTCGCCCGAGCGTCGGTTTCACTCGCGCGCCGCCGCTACGTCGACGGCGAGCGCCGACTCGTCGCCGAGAGCGGGAATTCCACTGACGACCGTGGACAGTTCAGGATCTTCGGCGTGCCGCCGGGCGACTACGTGATCGTCGCGAAGCTCGATCTGATGGACTTCGGCTCCAGAGATCGGGTGCGGTACGTGCCGACCTACTACCCAGGGACGCCGGTTGCGAGCGACGCGCAACGCATCACCGTTGCCCTCGGGCAGCAGGTGTCCGGCGTCGAGATCGCACTGGCCCGCACCGCGACTGCTTCCGTGCGGGGAGTCGTCCGTTCCTCCGGCGGCGGCTCGCCGGGGCTACTAAGCTTCGTCATCGCACGACAGATCGGCGGTTCTAGTACCGAGGAGATCGCGACGGCCGTCGCCGCCAGCGACGGATCCTTCACCCTTGCCGGGCTGCTGCCCGGCACCTACGCGGTGGAGGCGCGCTCACCATCAGGATCGGAAAACGCGTCGCAGGAGGTACGTGTCAGCGGCTCAGACGTCGCCGGTGTCACGCTGATGCTGTCGCGCGGCGCGAACGCACGTGGTCGGATCCGTTTCGACACGGGCAACCCTCCAGAAGACCTTCGTCCCTCTGAGGTGTTCGTCATGCCGGTCCTGGTGGACGCCCACATCGGAAACGTGGAAGTGAGCGGCGGCCCCCCTACCGTCAAAGACGACTGGAGCTTCGAGTTGAGCGGGCTCCGGGGGCGTGGCTTCATCCGCGTGGGCACGTTGCGCGATTGGGAGATGAAACGCGCCCTGCGCGAGGGTGTCGACGTGACCGACGCCGCATTGGACTTTTCATCCAACATCGATGACCTCGAGGTCGAGTTGACTCGGCGCGTGAGCACCGTTTCGGGCGACGTTGTTGACGACCGTGGTGCGGTCGCACTCGACGGAACCGTCATAGTGTTCGCGGACGATCCGGAGAAATGGGGACCGCGGTCCCGCTTCATTGCGAGCGCGCGTCCCGATCAGCGGGGCCGCTTCACGATTCGCGGCCTGCCGCCCGCAAGGTACGTGGCGATCGTCGTCGGATACTTGGAACCCGGCGAAGAAGGCGATGTGGATCTACTAACGAAATGGCGTCGGCAAGGAACGCTCTTCACGCTGTCTGAGGGTGAAACGCACACGCTTAATCTGAGTCTGTCCACCTTTTAGGTTTACGCATCGCCACTGGACAGGCGCGTTGGACTGGTCAAATCGAGCAAGAGCGGGAGGTCACTTAGCACCGCCGCGCGTCCGCGGCTCCCCCTCAGCGACCTTCGCGAGTCCGTCACGGGACGGTGCGTCGGCTCCTCAACGTGGCGAAGCTTCCGCGACACCGACTTGTTACGCCGCTGGTACCCCGAAAGGGGCACGGTGCCACGCCGCGTGAGGCTCGGCGTGGTGAAACTGCTGCGGATAGCAGGTGCCCCGTTCCTGTGGCGGAAAGTGTTACCCATGTCGCTGGACTGAAGTGTTACCCATGTCCCTGGACTAATTTGTTACCGATGTCTCCGGCCGCTCAGAGGCCCGGGTTCGTCTGGAGCGCTGACGGCGATATTGTGCATGTCCTGCGTGCCCGTCACGGCGGCAGTGTCCTCGCACGGCCACTCGAGAACTTCTCTCTCGAGAACGTCACACCGATGGAGGGGCTACACCAACTGTGTGAGGCATTACAAACCGACAGCTTGTCCCCGCCGCGGCATTAGGTCGGCAGGGCCGACGCCGTCCCCCGTTGGACAGCACCGCTTCACGGTGCGGACGATGAGCAGCTCGTTGCTGCACGTGTTGGACGCGAGCGGCACGGCGCACTGATCTGGCACGTCACCTATCCGCCGGCCGTTAGGGATCCGATGACGTCGAACTCTCCGAACCGTATCGGTTCGTGATGTTCGATGGCTGGGGCGTTTTCACCGACGGGTGCATTCCTGTGACGCGGTGATTGCGTCCGTCGACGGCAGCCGAGCGGTGGTGTGTCATTTAGGCGCCCGCACCGTGATCGCGAGACCTTGAACGCTGGCGCCGTTGACGGTTACTGCCACGCTCGTTCCGGCATCGTCGCGGTATTGCGTCGTCACGCCGTTGATCGTTTCGATAGCGACTCCACCGCCGACGAAGCCGCTGATGCCGCCGCTCACCGTCCCCGAGATGACTCCCGTAGACAGACCGGCACCCGCAGGACCGACGTGACCCGCATCGTGCGTCGACAGCAAACCGGTGCGATTGCGACCAGAATGTACGATCCATTGACGACGCCGTTGATGGTGAACTTGCCGGCTTTATCGCTGCGGGCGGACCTCGAGCGTCCCATCGAGGGCATCACCGGCTCGCCCGGCATTCGTTCGAGGTCAAGTTTCACGAGCGCGTTGTCGACGGGACGTCCATCTTCGTCAGTGACGATGCCAGCGACCTGAAAGGCCGGCGCCGAAATCATCCTGATGGCGATGTCTCCCGAGCTCTGGCCTGCGGCAACAGTGATCGGCATCGCGCCGATGACCTCAGCTGTGCCCGGAAAGTAAGTCGCCAATTGAACCGTCGGTCGCGGCGGCGTCGAGCGCCGGAAATCGGGAACGCGAGGTTCGCGATCGGTTCGCCCTTCTCGTCGAGCAGGCGGCGGACGATTACGGCGCCACGCTGGATGATGACGTTCAGATCCGTCTTCTGCTCGCCGGCCTTCAGCGTGGCCTCAGGAACACCGGGCCCTAGCATCGCGACGGCTTGGCAAAGGTCGACCAGCACCTTGATTGTCTCGAGATGCGCCCCGCGGTTGGCCGAAGTCGCTCCAACATGTTTCTTGTTGCGTGTTCCGCAAACTGAATCACGCGGGCCCGGCTTTCGACTGCGCATTAGACACGCACTCGAAGGCTTAGAGCGTGAGGAACGACCACCGCGTCTTTCACGGCCGGCTTCGAAGCGCCATGGGGTCTGACGCCGCTATTCCATGGCTTGCGCCGCGATCGAACGTATGGCGCCGTTCCCGAACGGTTCCATTGGCCCTTGTCAGCCATGCCGACGGACTTAAGCATGAGCTCGCAGCGCGGCTGCTTACCCGCACTCGGCGCGGTGATAGAGAAACGAGTGGTATGCGAGCGCGTCGGCAGAGAACCGTCTTTCCGCTTTTGCCACTTCGCTCAAGCACGCACCGGTAATTTCATCCGTCTAGCTGCGGAACGCCGCTTGCTGAATCGCCGGTCCAAGCGAAAGGCCGTGCCGGGTGCTCGGCAGGGGACTGATGCTCTTCAATACTCCCGAGTACTTTTTCTTCTTCGCGACCGTGCTGCTGGTCTACTTCGCGCTGTCCTTCCGAGCGCAGAATCGGTGGCTACTCGCGACGAGCTACCTCTTCTACGCGTCTTGGGACTGGCGATTCCTGTCTCTGTTGCTCCTGTCGACGGTTATCGATTACACCGCAGGCCTCGCAATCCAGCGGGCACGTGAACGCGAGCAGCCGCGGGTGATGCGGGCGGCGCTGATCGTCAGTCTCAGCGCGCAACTCGGTATCCTCGGCTTCTTCAAGTACTTCAACTTCTTCGCCGAAAGTGCCGCGGGCGTGGTGCACGCGCTCGGGTTTCGCGCGTCTGTCCCCGTGCTCAACGTCATCCTGCCGGTTGGCATCTCGTTCTACACGTTTCAGACGATGTCGTACACGATCGACATCTACCGCGGCCAGTTCCTCCCAACGCGGAACTTCACCGATTTCGCTCTGTCCGTCGCGTTCTTCCCCCATTTGGTTGCGGGTCCGATCCAGCGGGCGCGCAGCCTCATTGTTCAGATCGAACGTCCGCGCGTCGTCTCGGAGGACTACTGGTCGAGAGGCTTCACGCTGATCATGATCGGGTTGATCCGGAAAGTCGCGATTGCGGATCCGGCGGGGGCACTCGTCGATGCGTATTTCGGGAATCCGGCGCAATACTCGTCGATTCCGCTCGCTTGCGGGCTGTGCCTCTACGGTCTGCAGATTTACAACGATTTCGCGGGCTACAGCGAGATCGCGAGGGGATCGGCGAATCTGCTCGGCTTCGACCTGATGCGGAACTTCCGCCATCCGTACTTTGCCCGAAACATCTCCGAATTCTGGACGCGCTGGCACATCTCGCTGTCCACGTGGCTTCGCGACTATCTGTACATTCCACTTGGCGGTAACCGCCATGGCGTCCCACGCACGTGCGCCAACCTTATGACGACGATGCTGCTCGGCGGACTATGGCACGGCGCGTCGTGGAACTTCGTCGCGTGGGGCGGGCTGCACGGCACGTACTTGACTGCGTACCACCTCTGGCGCGCTCGGCGTGCACATCGCGCCCTGGAACCCCCGACATGGGCGAGTCGATTCCTCTCGGCCGCCGTCGTCTACGGCCTTGTGACGTTCAGCTGGCTGTTCTTTCGATCCCACGACTGGCCGACCACGCTCGCTTATCTTGCCGGTCTCGTTGCCTTCACGCCGGGCTCGGAAGGGGCCCTGGTGCCCGTCGCCGCGCTGTGGGCGATGACGCTGGCGATCGATCTGCCGCAGGCGATAGCCGACGACGAGTGCACGCTGGCCGCGTGGAGTATGCCGCGGCGCGCTGCGTTCGTCGCTGCCGGTCTTGTGGCGATTCTGTTTAGCGGAAATGTCGGACATGAACCGTTCATCTATTTCCAGTTCTGAGCGGATCGCACGACCCGCGGTTTTCACCGCTGGCTTTTGCGCGATTGCCGCGGTGCTGGCGGTCACCGAGGTCGCGCTTCGTATCCCGGCCGTTCAGAACGCCATGCCGATCCGGACACATTTGCACGAGCCCGGAGTAGTCGTCCGCCTCCAGACGCTCGAGCGGTTGAAGCGGCAGTCGGGCCGGATTGACGCGTTGTTTGTCGGCAGCTCGATTGTCCGCTGCAACATCCGTCCGACGCTCTTCGACGAAGTCGTGAGGCGTCAGACGGGCGCCGCGGTGGTCAGCTTTAACGCCGGCATGTCAGGGCTGTGGCCGCCCGCGGTGCGGCTGTACGCCGAGCGCCTCTGGATTCCGGAAGCGCGGCCCCGCGTCGTGATGCAGGGCATTCGTTACGGCGAGTTGGTCGCCTCGCCGCGGGCACGGAAGTACGACGAGATCGTCACAAGCCCGGTCGAGTCGGCATGGGAGGACACGGGACCAGCCGCATGGCTGCGCGCAACGGCTTATAACCAATTACACCTCCTGCAGTATCGCGGCATCTGGCCCGCGTGGTTAAAACGCTTCGAGCGCGGCCGGGCCGCGGCGCCCGAAGACGACGAACTGCGGATATTCACGGATCCGCGGGGTTGGACACCGCGTCTGCCAACGCTACCCGTGAACCGCGCCCGAAACCTGCTGCGCGAGGAGACACCAAACCCCGTGCTTGATCCCAGTCGTTCAGCGAACGCATTCGAGGCCATCCGGCAGACAATCCACGCTGCACAACGCAGCGGCGCGACGTATGTGCTCATCAACGTGCCGGAGCATGCGTTCCGGTGGTCTAGCGCGGACGGGGCCGCGCGGTACGCGACGTACCTCCGGGCCCTGCGACGCCTCGCGGACGAGCAAGGAGTGCGGTTTGTGGACGTCACAGACGGCGATCCCTATCGTTTCTCCCAGGACGCCGAGTTTGCCGATTACCACCACATGAGCCCGGAGGGTGCGACGCACTTCACGACGTTACTGGCCGCGCGTCTTGCGCAGGAGCCGTTCCACAACTGAATACGCTGCGCTTCGCGCTGAGTCCATCTGCGCCGGGTTAAGGCGCAATCTGCCGTCCTAATCGGCAAAGCTCGCACGACGCTATGACGCTCATGGCTCGTGCTCCTGGATACAGTGCTCGTGCGACCAGCGTGACGTGGCGGCAATCGAACGCGACAGGGTGTCGTACTTAACGCGCGCGACAGGGCGCTGCCCGCATTGAGTTGCCGCACCTGCGGTTCGGACGCGGGCCGCAGATCACGCTCCGGTACTTCACGGACAAGCTGCCGATCAGCCTCGGATCCAGACGGCCGGCGCACCTCTTTCTCTGTTTCGTTGACGCGCCGATCGCGGTCGATGTTTGTGCGTTCCTGCGCCACGCGGAGCCGTTCACTCGCCAGCCGCGTGGACGATGCGGCTGCTGTTCCCAGGCAAATGGCCGCGACAATGGCCCTCTAGCGCGACATCCGAAGCGACGAAGTCGTGACGCCGCTGTAGCCCTCAGATGTTGAGCAATTGCGCTGCGGGGGGGAACGGGGAGGGGAACGCCCATTCGGAGGACCGTTCCCCCTCGCGCGATCGCGCCTGTGCCGCGTGCCGCAACGCATTCTGCGTCCGCTGGCGCTGGCCGGTTGACGCGAAGAGTCGCTCGGTGCGGCAGTTAGCGGTCTTCGGATTGGACGGCGTTATGTGCCGTCCCGCGAGCGGTGATCGCCACTCAGCCGAAGAAGGAGCGGCAGACGAGACGTGAGCGACCCCGTTATCATCGTCGCGAACCTATCGGTGCCGCGACGCCCACGGGTCGCTCACGTCTCATCCGCCGGCGTCGCTGTCGATGTGTCTGAGGGCCGCATTGATGTTGGACCAGGAGCTACATGACATGCCCGCGCGCATTCGGTGAGGGCACTGCGCTAGCGACTGCAACAGCCGCGCGGCTGATTCGTCACCAGCCGCCCCTCCGCTACGAGAAGTCTGGATCTCGATCGTCGGGCTGAGCACCCTGCCCAGAATTCGCCACGGAGCGCGTCGCCAAAGGGTGGCCGACTGCGGTACATCCCGTTGACGACGAGACTCGCGACGGCGCTGCGCGATCACCGTCACATGCGCGGGAAGTTAGCGCTGTACCAGCCGGACGGTTCGCCGCTCACCGAGGGCCAGGTGCAGGGTTACGTGCGGCGCGCGGCGCAGAAGGCCGGCCTGTTCAACAACGGACCGCACATGCTGTGTCACACGTTCTGCTCGCATCTGGCGATGCGCGGCGCGCCGGCACAGGCGATTCAGGAGCTCGCCGGGCATCAAAATCTGACGACGACGAGTCGAATGTGTAGAACAACTTAGGTGGCGGAGAGAGAGGGATTCGAACCCTCGGTAGAGTTTCCCCTACACACGCTTTCCAAGCGTGCGCGATCGACCACTCCGCCATCTCTCCGCTTTAGAATCAACAAGTTGCGGACGGTCCTGAACAGTGTACCGCAAAACGCTCTCTCAAATTCTTTCGTTCCGCAAATTGATTCTCTTCAGCGATTTGCGGACGTGCGTCCTGCGACTGTGTCAGGAATTGTGTCAGACCTTCTAATGTCGCTCGATCACTTACGGCGATTTCGTTCAGCTGGCGCACCATCGTTTGTCTGTCGGATCGCGATGCCCGGGTCGCGGTTGTCGCGACCCGGTCATTCGTATAGATTGGCCGCGGGTCCCAACCAGCGGGACTCATGACAACAGTCGATCATGACAACCCGATTGTTCTCCGCGGCCACCAGAGGGACGTTAGGGGTTGGTCTGTCGATGGCCCTCGCGGTCTCGTGCAAGACTCCTGAACCGCCGGTCGCGTTGATTTATCCACACGGATCGTCCTTCCAGTCGGACTACCTCACGAGAGGCGTCGCGCTCTCACAGCAGTTCACACGCACGACCGGTATTCAGGTCAGCGATGTCCCCGTGCCGGAAGGCACTCGCGAACAGTTGACTTTTTTCCACGGACTCCTCCAGCGCACGCCGGCCGGCCTCGATCTCCTCGAGACCGACACGATTTGGCCTCAACTGCTCGATGGCGAGCTCGCGGATCTGAGACCGCAGTTGGCTGAGGAGATCGCGCTGGTCGCGCCCCAACTTCTTCCCAGCTACACCATCGGCGACAAAATCGTCGGCGTTCCGTATGACGTGTACATCGGGTCGTTGGAGTACCGAAGTGATCTGCTTCGTGAGTATGGCTACGAGCGCCCGCCACGGACATGGGATGAACTGGAGGCCATGGCGAAACGGATCCAGGATGGCGAGCGCGCGAAAGGCCGATCCGATTTTTGGGGGTTCGTCTGGCAGGGAGCCGAAGCTGAATCACTTACATGCAACGCCTTGGAATGGCAGTTTGCTGAAGGCGGCGGACGGATCGTCGAAGACGATCGAACGGTGAGCGTGAATAATCCAGCGGCGATTCGTTCGTGGGAGCGCGCGAAAGGCTGGATCGGTTCGATCTCCCCGCCGGCAGTGGTCGCTTATCGCGAGCGCGACTCGATGGGCGTTTTCGATTCCGGAAATGCGGCGTTCAACCGTCTCTGGTTGGGTGCCAGCAACGCCCGCAGCGTGCCCTTCAGCGAAGTCCGCTGGCGAAATGGAGAGTCGCACGTGCCCAGCGGTTTCACGCGGATTCCCGCTGGCTCTCGAGCACAGGCTGGAACGATGGGAGGCTCTGGCCTCTCCGTCTCGTTGCGTTCAGCTCACTCTCGAGAAGCGATGAAGATGGTTCAGTTTCTGATCAAGGCGCGGGTCGAGTCGCTGGAGAAGCGGAGACATGAATCCAGCAAGGACCAGTTCTACGTCCAGCCGGACTCGGGCCCCGGGGATGCTTCAGTCGACTCTTTGACGGTCGTGCATCGGCCGTCTATCGAAACGGGAAGCAAGTATGCGCAGGTCAGCGCCGCATACGCGGCTGCCGTGCATTCGGTCCTGACTGGCGAACAGAAGGCGGTTGCCGCCGCGGCGGCGCTGGAACAGGAGCTCGTAAGGCTCACCGGCTATCGTACGGGCTCACCGAAAAACGCCAGGTAGACGCAATCGAAAACGGCGACGTGCGTCCATGAAATCTGCGAGCTCCGACACTTCAGCGATCGGCCCTCGGCTGACGCTCGCGTTTGTCGTCCTGGTTCTGTTGATTGCGGTCGGAAATGGCCTTGTCCTCTGGCAGTTTCAGACCGCACGCCTTCAAACCAATCGTTTGACGAGTGCCCAGCAGCAGCTGAGTGCCGCCTTTCAGCTGCAGGTCAACCTCCTCTCGTTCCATCAAACGCTCCGCGATCTCTCGGACTCCACGAATGCGCGGCGCCTTTCCGCCGAGACTGTGGCGCTGCGCAAGACGCTGAGCGACGAGGGACTCCACATCAAGGCGGCACTGGCGAGCCTTCCGGCCAATACGACGGTGGATCCGGCGCTGTTGGCGATCATGGAATCGATTCAGGCGACGCTGCCAGCGCAACTCGAGGCGATCAACGCGCTGGCGGTATCAGATGATTGGCCGACGATCCAGCGGCGGCTCCGGTCCGAACTGCCGCCTCTCGAACGTCAGACATCGGAGCTGGTCGCCAGAATCGACCTGCGAGCCCGCGAGGAGCTTGCGCAGGCGCAGGCCCGCATGCGGCGAGTGCAAAACGCCGTGCTGATCATCGTCCCCGCCACGGCGATTGGATCATTCGTCGTCGCTGCGATCCTGGGGTGGTCGGTCGTGCGTCGCATCGTTGAGCTTCGTCTCGAAACCCGCGTCAGCGAGCGGACGCGAATCGCGCGAGATCTGCACGACACCCTGCTCCAGAGCTTCCAGGGTGTTCTTCTGCGTTTTCAGGCGGCGGTCATCGTTCTTCCAGACCGCCCGACGGAAGCGAAACAAGTGCTCGAGCACGCGATCGACGAGGCCGCTGACGCGATTACCGAAGGGAGGGACGCCGTCCACAACTTGCGCCTGGCCAGCGCGGCGGCCGACGATCTCGCGGTGGCCATCGGCTCGCTCGGGAAAGAGCTCACGGCCATGTCACCTGACGGGACGACAGCGCCGGCTGCTGTCGATGTCTCGGTCGAAGGCACCGCCCGCCATCTGCATCCCCTCGTCCGCGATGAGGTGTACCGGATCGCTGGTGAAGCGGTCCGCAACGCCTTTCGCCACGCGAATGCGCAGCGCATCGAGGTGGAGATCCGCTACGACGACCGCCGCCTTCGCATGCGAGTCCGCGACGACGGCCGGGGGATTCAGCCGGCTGTGTTGGAGGGAGACCGCCCTGGACATTTCGGTTTACCTGGCATGCGCGAGCGCGCCGAAATCATCGGCGGTCGCCTCACTGTGTGGAGTGAGGGAGGACTTGGCACCGAAATCGAGTTGACGATTCCCGCCGCGGCGGCGTATGTCAAGTCGCGTCCGCGTTCAGCGCTCTTTGCCGGACGAACGGGGGCATACTTGTGAGCGTGTCTTCCGATCGCATTCGGATTCTCTCGGTCGACGACCATCCCGTCGTGCGCGGTGGAATCGCGACGCTGATTGCCACGCAGCCGGACATGACGCTGGTGGCGGAGGCCTCGAACGGGCGCGAAGCGATCGAGCAGTTTCGCCGGCATCGACCGGATATCGGCCTGGTCGACCTGCAGATGCCCGACCTGAACGGGCTGGATGCGATCGTCGCCATCCGGGCCGAGTTCCCCGATGCGCGACTCATTGTGCTCACCACCTATGAGGGCGACGTCCAGGCCCTGCGCGCGCTCCAGGCGGGCGCCCGGGGGTACCTGCTGAAAAACGCTCTATACAAGGAACTGCTCGATACGATTCGTGCCGTTCACGCGGGAAAGAAAGCGATTTCACCCGAGATGTCCTACGAGCTTGCCGAGCATGCCATGGACGATGCGCTGACGACCGCTGAGGTCGACGTCCTGCGCCTGATCGCCGGTGGAAAGGCGAATAAAGAAATCGCTGATCTGCTGTCTGTGACTGAAGCGACCGTCAAGGGTCGCGTCAAGAACATCCTCTCGAAACTCGGCGCCGACGATCGCACGCACGCGGCCATGATTGCCGTGAAG
>Ga0075425_100002338_pt1 | contig 18974 bp, 16 predicted proteins | sample SoiMethybrSBSTD4_FD_75300 | JGI IMG/M metagenome (GOLD analysis project Ga0075425, IMG submission 75300) | Bulk soil microbial communities from a Populus tree surrounding site in Tennessee, USA - Soil MetaG P. TD hybrid SBSTD4 | ecosystem: Environmental > Terrestrial > Soil > Tree plantation... | reverse complement strand
GACTTCTCCCAGGTGGCCACGACCGGCGCGAGCCCCACGGCATCGCCCCCGCCGCCGAGCGCGGTATCGGACGAAGCGCTGATCGCACGCATCGCATCGGGCGATCGCGACGCCATGCGGGCGCTCTATCTCAAGCATCATGTGCGCGTTTATCGCTTCGTCATGCGGCTGGTGCGCAGCCAGACGGTGGCGGAGGACGTCATCAGTGACGTATTCCTCGACGTCTGGCGCCAAGCCGGCAGTTTCGAGGGCCGTTCGGCGGTCTCGACCTGGCTGTTGGCCATCGCCCGGTTCAAGGCGCTGTCGGTGCTGCGCCGCAGGCCGGATGAAGAGCTCAACGACACCGGCGCGGCCGCCGTCCCGGACCCGACCGACGATCCCGAGGTCGCCATCCAGAAGAAGGACACGGGCGAGATTCTGCGTGAGTGCCTGAACGCGCTCTCACGCGAGCACCGCGAAGTCATCGACCTCGTGTACTACCACGAGAAAACCGTCGAAGAGGTCGCGCAGATTGTCGGCATTCCGGAAGCGACCGTGAAGACCCGCATGTTTTATGCCCGCAAAAAACTCTCCAGGCTCTTGAAATCCGCCGGCGTCGACCGGCCGTGGTGATCCTCGTCTTTTCCTAGGCGATGCCGTGCCGCTTGCTCCACCTCTCCCCAGCGGGGAGAGGTCGACTTGCGAAGCAAGTCGGGTGAGGGGGCAAGGGCTTTTCCAGAATCATCCGCCCCCTCTCCCCGCCCGGGGAGAGGGAGCAGGCCGCGTTCGCGGCAGCGCAATGCCTTTCACTCCCACGGGATGAGCGAGGCGTGAATCACATCGGGCACGCCCTCGCCGCCGACCGAGCGAATCGCCAGATCCACGTCCTTCAGTCCGAAGCGGTGGGTTGTGACCTTCTCCAGCGGAAATCGCTTTGAAGCGAGCTGCTGCAACGCGAGCTCGCAGGCGCGATAGCTGTGGCCGCGGGCGCTCTTGATGGTGATGAATTTCACCGTGATCTTCCCGATCGGGAAATTGGGGAATTCCGCCATCTCGCCCTGGACCACCATGGTGCCACCCTTGCGCTTGAGCGCTTCCACGCCGAGCAGGATCGGAATCGTGCCGGCGCCCGCCGTGCAATCGAGCGCCACGTCCACCCCCTTGCCGCCCGTGATCTCCATGACGCGGGCGAGCGGATCCTCCTTGTCGACGTCGATGACGTGATCGGCGCCGAGCTCCTTCGCCACCTGCAGGCGGGCCGCATCCTTCGTGCGCCCCGTGACGATGATGAGCGAAGCGCCGGCCTGGCGGCAGATCACGGTCTGCGACAGGCCCTGCTGGCCAGGCCCCTGGATGAGCACGGTGGAGTCGTAGCCGACGCCGCCGTCGAACAGCGACCACTCGACCCCGTTGGCCATGGGCGTCACCAAGCCGGCCAGCTCCGGCGTGACGCCCTTGGGCACCCGGTGCACCACGGCGTTCCACGGCAGATAGACGTAGTGCGCAAAACCGCCCCACAGGTGCGGCGCCTTCTCGGCCGACGTATAGCCGTAGCGGATGGCGTCCGGGTTGTAGCGCCAGTCGGTGTTCTCGCAGTGACGGTACTGGCCGAGGTGGCACCACTCGCATTTGCCGCAGGCGACGTAGTGCTCGACGAACACCAGGTCGCCCTCGCGAAAACCTTTGCGCCGGGTGAACTCGCGCCCCGCCTTGGCGATGGTGCCGATATTCTCGTGCCCCATGATCACCGGCGCGTTCGAGGGCGGCTTCTTGTACAGCTTGACATCGGTGCCGCAGATGCCGGCCACGTCCATCTTCATCAGGGCGGCGTCGGCCGGAATATCCGGCATGGGAAACTCGCGCAGCTCGGTCTTGCCTGGACCCACCCGCACCGCCGCCAACACTTGCTCTGCCACGTGAAAAACCTCCGATTCGTCACGCGCGGGCCCCGGATCAGGTCCTGGGCAGGCTTGACCCGCGCATCCATCGACTATGTTTAAGTGGGATGGATTGCCGGGTCGAGCCCGGCAATGACGAAGACGGCTGTCGCCATGCTGCGCGCACTCAACACGAATGCGGAACACGTGGCCGCCCTCGATCGCGTGCGGGAATGGACGCGCGCGCGTTTTCGGCTGGGCGACGACACGACGATCCTGGTGACGGAAGTGTCCTGCCGCCTGCCCGGCTGCCCGCCACTGGAGACCGTGGTGGCGTTCTGGACCGACGACGGCGCCCGCGCACCGAGGCGCCACCAGTTCAAGCTGTTCAAGCCGGTGGCCGAGGTGACGCCGGACGACCTGCCGCCCGCCTGGATGCGCGACGCGCTGGTGCCGCTCGACGGCATGGAATGCGACTGTTGTTGATGACAAGCACTCCGTAGATTCCATGGAGCGATGGGCGTGCATCCGGTAGGGTGGACAACGGTGCGCGGTCTCGGCGGTGCGTGGCGGGCAAATTCGCGATCGCGCCGTTACCCACCAAGCAGCACGGCAGCAGGCGAATTTGCCCACCCTACGGCGCCAGCGCCTTTGCCATCATCTCGACCGCCGCATGGATCTCCTCCTCCGTATGGTAGCAACCGAAGCCGAAGCGGATGCGCTGGTTGCGCACGTCGGTGGTGATGTTCGCCTTGGCCAAGCGGGCCTGGATCTCGGCCGCGTCGGGTGTCTCGAAGCAAAGGAAGTGCCCGTGCTCCGCCGTGCCGATCGGCGTCACTCGCCGTGCCTTGCGCAACGGTGCGATGCCATCCGTCGCCCGCAGAAACCGCGATTGCAGCGTCAGCACGTGATCGTGGATGGCCGCGACCGTGAGGCCGATGCGATCCATCCAGGCGAACACCGCGGCGAGGCGATGCAGCGCCGTAGGGTCGAACGTGGCGCCGAGGAAGCGCGAGCCGTCCGCCGCATAGGCCACCTCACCTGCGCGACCTTCGGCGAGCGCGCCAAAACCGGCGAACCAGCCGGTGTCGCGCGGCCGCGGTGCATATCCGGGCGGGCAATGCATGAAACACGCGCCCTCGCCGGCCATGGCGTATTTGTAGCCGCCGGCGAGATAGAACGCGCGCGCCGCCACGCCCGACAGGTCGGTGGGCAGCGCCATGAAGCCGTGATAGCCGTCGATCGCCAGGAAGGTGTCGGACGGCGGCGCCGCCTTCGCCAACGCGACGAGGTCGCCGCAGGTCGCACCGGAATTGTAGAACACCTGGCTGACGAAGATGAGATCATGACTGCCTTCCGCCGCCGCCGCCCGAAAGCGCAGCGGAAAGCTGTCGGCCGGCTCCGACGCGACGCGATCGACAATGACCAGATCGTCCTCCGCCAGCCGCGCGATCTGCCGCTCGAAGGAATGAAATTCCGCGTCGCTGGTGAGCACGCGCGGCCGGCGCATGACCGGCAGCGCCGACAGCAGCCGGCAGACGAGCTCGTGCGTGTTGGGCGCAAACGCGAGCGTGCCGGCATCCGGCAGGTTGAGGATGCGGGCGACGCCACGCTGCACGCGCGGGATCAGATCGGCAAAGACCGTGCCCCACTTGTTGTCGGCGTGACGTGCGGCGTGCTGCACGGCCTCGGCGTGTGCGGCGCAAGCGGCGTCGGGCCAATAGTGATGACTGTGCGCCGCCAGATGAATCCGATCCGGCGCCGCCCCGCGAAAAATGGAGAAATGCGGCCGCAGGTCGAGGCTCACGGCTCCCTCGCGTAGGCAAAGCCCATGCGCGCCTTCACGGCCGGCGGCAATGGCGGCAGCAGCGAGCGCGGAATGAGATAGCTCGAGAGCTGGAACAGGTCGCCGAAAATCTGGTGCCGCTCTGAGGTCTGGCGCAGGTAGTCGTGGCCGGAGGAGCCGCCGGTGCCGATCTTCACGCCGATCATGCGCCGGACCATGAGCGCATGGCGGTAGCGCCACAGCGCCATGGTCTCCTCGATATCCATCAACGCCGCCAGCAGGCGGAACGGCAGCTGCAGCACCGGCTCGTCGCGGTAGACGATGATGAACAGCGCCGCCTGCACGGCGGCGAACGACATGCGCCAGAGCGCATTGTCGGACTGCGGTGCAAAGATCGCGTTGAAACGGTTGAGCGCGGCGGCGATCGCCCCGGTTTCCGCCTCGCGCTGCGCTTCGCTCAAGCCGGCGGTGGCGCGCAGCTGCTCACTGTCGGCCATGAGCGAGCGGATCACCGCCTCGCGGTAGGCGGTGCTGAACGCGTAGCCGGACAGCTCCACGAACGGCGTGCGGGCGAGCCAACGCTCGAGCTGATCCACCAGCTTCGGGCCGGCTTCCGCCGCCGCAACCTTTTTCCGGTCGTGGTCGGACAACAGCATGTCGAAGCGCTTGTCACCGAGCTTGAGGCGGTCCTCTTGACGCAATCCCAGCCGGATCTCGATCGCGCGGAACTGCACCGACTGGAAGCCCGAGGCCGGGCTCAAGAGGTCGCGGAAGTCGAGAAAATCCAGCGGCGTCATGGTCTCGAGCACGTCGAGCTGCTGCACCAGCAGTTTCAGGATCTCGTGGATGCGGTCGAGGCCGTGCACAATGCGCCCAAGACGCTCGTCCTCGAGCGAGTCCTGGCCGAAATCCTCCTGGATGCGGTCGAGCTCGTGCAGGATCAGCTTGAACCACAGCTCATAGGCCTGATGCACGACGATGAACAGCATCTCGTCGTGCGCCGGCGTGCCGGCGCGCTCGCTCTCGCGCACCTGCTGCGCCAGCAACGTGTCGAGCCGGAGGTAGTCGGAGTAGTAGCAGCGTGTGGCCATGATCGGGCGTCCGCGACGATGAGTAATCAACATTACCCAATCGCGACGGCGGCGTCCCGTCGCCGGCTGACAAGCAGCTAGGAATTCGCCAATATTCTGTCCTCGTCCGTTACGGAGCGCCGTGCCCATGGCCGCCCTGAAGCTGAAAACCGTGACCCGCACCCAGGGCAACAATGCCGCGCTCAAGGACGGCAGCGTGACGCCCAAAACTTTCGCGTTCGCGTTCGAGGAGGTCGATCCGCTGATCGCCGCGTTCCGCCGCATGGTGCGTGGCAACGAGTTCGACATCTGCGAGATGGCGATCACCACCTATATCTGCGCCCGCCAGCATGGCAAGCGCTTCACGGCGCTGCCCATCTTCCTGGTACGGGCGTTCCACCACGGCGCCATCCTGTACAACACCAAAGTCGGCGTCGCGCGGCCAAAAGATCTCGAAGGCCGCAAGGTTGGCGTCAACCGCGGCTACACGGTCACCACCGGCGTATGGGCGCGCGGCGTGCTCCAGGACGAGCACGGGGTCGATCTCAGCAAGGTCACGTGGGTGCTGTCGGGCGATGAGCACGTGGCCGAATACCAGCCGCCCGCCAACGTGGTGCCGATCGAGGCGGGCAAGAAGATGGGCGACATGCTGGCCTCCGGCGAGCTCGCAGCTGCCATCGGGGTGGAGGTGGACTCACCCGACGTGAAGCCGCTCATCCGCAATGCTCTCGACGCGGGCCTGACGGCGCTGCGCACGCGCCGCCATTACCCGATCAACCACACAATCGTGGTCAGGGACGAGCTGCTCGCCGCGCATCCCGAGCTGGGCGAGGACGTGTTCAACGCTTTCGCGGAGGCCAAGCGGCGCTACGTGGAGCGGCTGAAGGCCGGCCGCATCGACAAGCCGACGCAGGTCGACGAGATGCACCGCTGCGTCATGGATATCATCGGCGACCCGCTGCCCTACGGCATCGCGCCGAACCGCAAAGTGCTCGAGGAGCTGATCGGCCATGCGGTGACGCAGAAGATTATCGCGCAGCCGGTGACCGTTGACGAGCTGTTCTGGCCGAGCACGCGGAATTTGGTGGCATGACGGACGCGTCGGCCAAGCTCACCGGCGTCTGGCACGGGCTGTACACCTATGCCAATGGCCTGTCGGTCTCGTTCGTGGCGACCCTGATCGAGAACGGAAGCCACGTCAGCGGCTCGACTCACGAGCCGTGCGGCCTGGACGAGCTTGCCGCCAGCACGCTCTACGCCACGCTGGTCGGCCAGCGGCAGGACAGCGTCGTCACCTTCGTCAAGACTTACGACGGCGATCGTCCGGGCTACCTGGATCCGATCGCCTATGACGGCACGCTGAGCCACGACGGCACCGAGATCGAGGGCCGTTGGACAATTTCAGCCAGGCATTCGGGCAAGTTCCTGATGGTTCGCTCGACCGGAAAGGACGCCGCGATCGCCCGCGAGGTGCTGGAACGAGCCTGATCGTTCCTTCAGCCCGAGGCCGCGAAGCGCTGCGCGCCACCGTCAGACACGCAAGGCGATCGACGTCGCGGTCGCGACGGCGCCGGCCGGGCGGAACGTGATGCCGTCCGGCGTAATGTCGGCGACAAAATCTCCATCGGGCAAGTTGTCGGGCATGCGATGGTCGGCGATGCAGCCGAGCACGAGGCGCGGATCGTGGCGAAAGCGCACCTGCTGGCTGGCGTTCTCCGTGAGAGCGGCGACCACCGCGAGGTCGTAGGCGAGCAGCTCATCGAGCAGCGGAATGCCCAGGTCCATCGTCGCCAGATAGCGCGCGAAGGCGCGCGCCTCGCGCGAGCCGAACGCTTCGGGCGGAGCGATGCGCCAGAAATCGGCCAGCATCTGCTCGAGCCGCTCGGTTCCCAGGGACGACAGCAGCAGCCGGCCGGAAAACGGCAACGTACCGATCATCGTGGAGGCGCGGAACTCGGCCACCAGGTGTCGGAAGATTTGCAAACCCGGATCGGCGGCGATCTCTTGCGCCAAAACGCCGGAGGTGCAGCGGTCGATGACGAGGGCACCGAGTGTGTCTTCCCATTGTGGCGGCGTGGGCGCGCCGGCGGCATCGCCCGGCCAAGTTCGCCGTAGCGAGCCGATCGACATGCGCGGCGCCTCGGGCGGGCGCAATCCCCACAGCTCATGCAGAATTTCCAGCTGCCGAATGATTGTCGATTCGTCGACCAGGTCGAGAAACGACGGCGTCATCTCGAAGATCAGCGCCTTAAGCTGCGGCAACCGCGGGATGATCTCGCGCGCGACGTCGATGACCGGCTCGCTGATCGCACCGGAATGGGCATCGAGCCAATAGCCGCGATATTCCATGCCGCCGGCGAAGTGCAGCTCCCACACCCGCTCGAGCGGAATCTCAGCCAGAAATTCTTCGATACGCTGCCGCCCATTGCGGTGGTTGGCCCAGGCGTTGTGCAGGTCGAGCACGAGGCCGCAATCGGCCCCCTCAATCACGGCGGCCACATAGGCGCCGTCCGCCATCTCGTCGGTACGCGGCGCCAGATAGCTGATGCCATTTTCCACCGCGAACGGAATGGGCAGGCAGTCTGCTACCGAGCGGATCGCCGTGACGGCCCCGGCCACGCCCGCATCGGTTTGCCGCGGCGGCAGCAGGAAGCCGGTATCGATGAGTCTGCCGCCTTCGGCCATGCGGTTGAAGGCCAAGTGCTCGCTCATCCAAGTCGGCGCAAGGGCATCGATCGTCGCCAAGAGCGGCGGAATTTGCGCCGCGCTCGGCGGCCGCACGCTGCCGACCGGGAAACCCACCCCATGCAGGACTTTTCGGCAGGGCAGCGCAGCGACGCGACCCATCAGCACGGAGTCGACGACGTAGCGCTCGGTATCGCCCTCGTGGCGCCGCCACAGCGTCTGCGGTTCGACTTCGAGGAGATCGAGGAGGCCTGTGGCGGCCTCAATCACCGCATCGAGCCGCGGCGCATATGTCATGCCGACGCCCAGGGCGGCAGGCAACGCCTGCCGCCCTGGAGCGGGCTTAACGGCCGCCACCTTGTTCCAGCTCGAGCGTCTTCGGGTTGACACTCCAGTCGCTCTCCTGGCGGAACAGGATGTCGAAACCCGAATAGCAAGCGGGATGGCCGAGCCGGCCCAACAGATCCTTCTGGATCTTGAGAACCTTTTTCAGATCGTTGCCGACACCTTCCGGCAGCGTGACCGTGACGAGCTTTGCCATGCGACTCCCTCCCCATTTGGTCGTCAGCGACAGAAATTTGCGTACGTCACTTCGGCGGCTCGAATGGTCCCTCGCCTGATCGAGCCGCCTTTACGATCCGTTCAACCGGAGTTTTTCTTCCCGTCAGCATGCAACGTTTCGGCGGCGCCGGCAAGTTGATAAGGCACCGCCGCGCCGCGAGTTCGCCATAGCCTCCGTCAATTCGTGGCCGCTGGCGCCACCGCGGCGTCCGGCTGGTTGCTGCGCTTGAGCGCGTCGGCGACGAAGCCCGAGACCTTCATCTCTTCGATGAAGCCGCGCAGAAAGGCAAGCGTTGCGGGCTTGCGGCCCTTCGGGGTGCCCATGGCCTGCTGTATTTCCATGAAGCGCCCATCCATGACCCGCACCTTGGCATCGGTCTTGGCATATTCCACCAGCGGCTGCTTCACGCCAGCCGCGACCTCGAGCTTCTGATCGAAAAACAGGTCGATCATGGCGCGTCCGCCGCCGGTCTGCGCCCGCACCAGCTCGGCGTTCTTGATCGTGCGCGTGAGGAAGAGGTCGTAGGCCGAGCCGCGCCCGACCGCGATGCGCACGCCCGGCTTGTCCACGTCGGCGATCGCCTTCAGCGGCGACTCTTTCAGCACCATGTAGGTGCCCTCGATGAGCACATAGGGCGGTGTAAAGTCGATCTCGGCGGCGCGCACCGGCTCGATCGCCAGGAACGCGATATCCCACACGCCGGACTTGAGCGCTTCAAAGACTTTTCCGGCGGCCTCGAACGGCACGAACGACACCGGCACGCCGGCGCGGCGGGCGAGCTCGCGAGCCAGATCGATGGTGACGCCGCGCAGCTCGTTGCCTTCTTTCTGAGCCAGGACCGAATTGCCCAGGTTGATCGCCGCCCGCAGCGTGCCGGTGGGAGCGAGATCTTTCACGACATCGGGCGGGACGGTGCTCATGGTTCCTCTCTGGTCCTGGGCGGAAGCTGCGACGGTGAGGGCGGCCGAAACGGCCGCCGTCAAGGCAATTGAGGCAACAATGATGGATTTCATGCATCCTCCCCGCCGCCGACAAGGGACGGCTGGTTGTCAGTCCGGAATTCGCACCTGACCGCCGGTGAACGTGATCAGATTTGTCGCCGCCGGCGTGTCGGAAATCGGCGGCACGTTGGTGGCGGTGATCGGTGGCGCGCCCGGCCCGCGTGCCGTTGTGCGCACCACCTGGCTCGGCGGCAGCGGCCGCCCGCTGCGCAAATGCGCATACATGAGGTCCATCGCCTGAATGAAATAGCGATGCAGCGGGATGAACTTGTCATTGTAGCCGGCGAACTGGTTGAAGCTGTCGAGGTGATGCGCGTTGGTGACTTCGTAGTAGCGCAGCGAAGCGCGCGTGCCTTCCACCACGTTGTTGAGCCCAAAATAGGCGCGCGACGTGAAGTTTGGCGGCAGGATGCCGTCATTGCGGCCGGTGACGAACACGGCCGGCACACGGCCCAGCTTGCCGTTGGCGAGGATATCCCCGACACCGTCGTCGATACGCTGCGCCTGCCGGCGAGCCGCGCCGGTGAGTGGCGCGCCCGTGACGGCGTCCTTGCCAACGGCGAGCGAGCGCAGGCACAGCGCACCCTCGAGGTTCTGCCCCGGCGTCGAGCCGCGATCCTCCATCGGTCCGGCTGGCGCGGCGTTGTTGATCAAGGCGACGCCGCCGGTTGGTGGGATGCCGTTGCTGGTGCTGAAAATCTGCGCTTCAGCAGCCGGTGCCAGCGGGACCGGCGGGCCACCCGCACCGAACGGCGGCGGCGGCGCGCCCGGACCGGCGGCCGCCAGGCTGTAATTGCACAGATTGTCGAGCACGCTGAAGCGGCCATACGCATTGGCATAGGTGACCGAGATCGCCTGCGACACGTTGGCGAACCAGTAGCCGGGCTGCACCAGGTTCTGCTCGGGCAGGATGCCGAAGTCGTTGATGATCTTCTGCGCCTCGGTGGCCTGATCGGGCAGCGTGTTGGTGGTGAGAAGGCCCTTCGCGCGAAGCTCGGCGCAACGCCCCGGGCTGGGCGCAAGATTGAGCCCTGCGGTCGCGTTGGCCGGCGCGAGATCGGCGCAACCCTGGAACACGTTGACCAGCGTGGTGTAGTCGATCAGCGGCTTGCTGTGCTGCGTGAACGGCGGCTGAGCGCCCTGCACGATCGAGAATTTTGGGCTGAACTTCGGGTTGACGTTGGGCTCGCCCACCGCGACGCCGTCGATCAGGCCCTCATCGTCCTGCTCGACCGCGCGCACCGAAGCGCCGCCGCCGTTCGACACGCTCGACGCGATCACGAGGGTGTTATGCTTGGTGAAGTGGAAGTGCGGGCGGAATTTGTCGTTGAGCACGTCGAACGCGAACTTGATCGAGCTCAATACGTTGCGGCCCCAGTCCTGCTCCGGATTCTGCCGCGAGTGCGCGTGCTTGAAGGCGAAGCGGTTGGGCCACGCGGCATTGAACGCCGCACGCTCGCCGGCGCTGATATCGGCAGTAAAATTCGAGTCGTCGCCGGCGGCCGCCGCATCGGCGCGCTCGCCGCGGATCAGGTTGACGGTGTTGTTCTGCAGGTCGTGCGCCCCGGTGCCGGTACCCTTGTCCGTATAGGCGACCGCGCAGCCATGCTTGAGGCCCCACTCGCCGGCCGTCGCGATGGCGCCATAGACACCGCGCGAGCCGGATGACGGCGCCGTGACAATGCAGGCATTGGCCGGATCGAACGTATCCGGCACCTGCACCATCATGGTGACGTTGCGGCCGTGAGAATCCTTGTCGAAGCGGATGAACTCGTCGCCGGCGATCTTGCCTTCGCTCGCCGTCGGGGTGCCGTCGGGCGCTACGTTGGGTCCGTACAGCGTGCCGTAGCCGCCGCCCGGCGTGGGATCGATCAGCGCGCGGTAATTGTTGTAGATGGCCGCGCGCCGAAGCTCCTCAGCGGTGGGATGCAGCGGATCGGCAAAGCCGGGTGGCGCCAGAGCATTGCCGAGCCCGGTCTTGCCCAGGCCGGCGGTCAGGAGATCATTGGTGATGCCGTCGTAGTGCGTGTGAATGACGTCGTCGCGCGCATTTGCCGTGAGCGGGGCTCCGAGAGCCGCGATGGATGCAAGCGCTGTCGCGGCGAACAAGCCAGTCTTCTTCATTGTTTCCTCCCGTTGGGTTCCGGATCATGCACCGGGCGCGCAGCCGGATGCAAACGCGGTGTTGCTTCGAGTTTTGGTGGGTTAGGCGCGGCAGATACGCAGGGTGATCATGGCGACGCTCGGGCCGCGCTGACCTACCCTACGACACACGGTTCAAAAATTCCAGGATTTGGGGTGGCACGGCGTCCTCGATCTGATCGGCGACCGCAATGTCCCAATACTCGGCGCGCGGCAGACATTCTTCCAGATAGCGCGCCGCCGAGGTCGCGTGCGACGCGTCGCGGCCCGGAATGATGAAGGCCGGAACGTCGAGCCGCAGGAGATCCTCGGGCTCGGCGCCGGGCGAGGTGTCGCGGTCGAACAGCGCCCGGCACATACCCGTCACGATCAGCCGGTATTGTTCCACGTCCTGCTTCGCGAACGCGTCCGCGAGGGCGCGGTCGTGGCGCATGACAGACGCCCACGGGCCGCCGCGCGCATCGGCATTGAACGGCTTGCCTTCCTTGGCCACCAGCGCGACCACGGCCGCGAGGCCGTGCTGCTGCACGAAGGCGAGATGCTCGGCAAAGCGCTGGTGCGCATTGATGCGATAGCGTGCGCCGCCCACCGGCCAGAACAGCGTCATGCTCAGCACCATCTCCGGATGCTGCACGGCGAACGCCATGACTGGGCAGCAGCCCATGCAGCCGCCGATGAGATGGGCACGCGCGATGTTCAGGTGGTCGAGCAGGCCTTTGCCCTGCCGCACGAAGTGCGCCCAGGTGACGCGCTCAATGCGGCCGCCCGATTGGCCGCATTCGCGGCGGTCGAAGATAATGCACGTATATTTTTTCGGAAAATGGTCGAGCAGCTTGACCTTGGCGTAGACGCCCTGCTGGCGCCACGTCTCCATGGTCGCGTTGAAGCCGCCGGGCGCGTACATCAACAGCGGCGGGCCTGAGCCCACCACCTCGTAGCGCGTCGCGATGCCGTCGATGATTGCCTCAGCCATGGGTCACGTCGCGGGCTTGGCCGGCACGCCGCCCTTGATCTGGCGCCCGGCGCGTACGTCGTCCGCATACGCCGTGATGGCGGCAAGCGTGATGCGGGCGACGTTGGCGTAATTGTCGGTGTCGGCATCGAGGGCGCTGGCGGCATAGCCGATCGCCGCGTGCGCCATACGGATGCGGCCGTCGAGCCACGGGCCACCACCAAAGCCGCCGATCACCGGGATGGACACGGCGTGCGCCACCGCCGCGCCGGCGTCCGGGCCCGAATTGGTGAAGTCGATGAGGGCGGCGCCGGCGTCCTCGAGGCGCTTTGCCTTGTCGACGAGTCTCGCCGTCATCTCGGGCGGCACCTGCGCGCCCGGCCGCGACATGGCGCTGTACGGGATGCCGTATTGCAGGGCGGTCTGCGGCGTGATGCCGAATTGGGCGAACACGGGAATGCCGGCGCGGGTGACCGCGCGCACCGCTTCGGGGAAATCGGCGGCGCCGTCGAGCTTGATCATGTCGGCACCCGCCTCCTTGACCAGGCGGATGGCGGCGCGTACCGCGCTCTCCGGTCCCTCCTGCAGCGGGCCGAAGGGAAAATCGCAGGACACCAGCGCGCGCTTGACGCCGCGGCGCACCGCCCGACACACCACCACCATCTCGTCCATGGTGACTTCGAGCGGGTTGGCGTGGCCCCACAGGTTGATGCCGACGCTGTCGCCGATCGAGACGATGTCGACGCCGGCGCGGTCGACGATCTGCGCGATCTGAAAATCCCAGACCACCACGCCGACGATTTTCTGGCCCGCGCGCTTCATCGCCTGCAGCGCCGGAACGGTGACGTTGTCCATGGTCCCCTCGGGTGTCCGGCCAGGAACGTAGAATTCCATTTTGGCCCAAGTCAATCGAACCCGGCGGCCGGAATATCCGACAACGGTCGGTGTCTCGACAGAAAGGCAAGGCCAACCGGCGCCGCCATTGCGACCGCCGGGCCGGCCGTCTAAGACGGATCGGTTGACTATTGCGTGGTGAGGCCGGGAGAGCCGCGCAACCGACGCTGCCCGGCCATCCGCGCCTTGGACGGAGAGATGAATGAGCCAGGACGTGGCATCGCTGTTCGCCGAGAGGGAACCGGAGCGGTATGCGCTGCACACGCGCTACCTCAACGAACAGCTGGTGCGCGTTCTGAAAGCCATCGGCTATGACGTCGGCTTCGTGCGCGGCCAGGGCCAATACCTGTTCGACCGCCAGGGCACGCGCTACCTCGACCTGTTGAGCGGCTGGGGCGTGTTCGCCATCGGCCGCAATCATCCGCGGCTGCGCCAGGCGCTCAAGGAGGTGCTCGACAGCGACCTGCCCAACCTGGTGCAGATGGACGTGTCGGTGCCGGCCGGCATCCTGGCCGAGCGCCTGCTGCGCTACATGCCCTATCTCGACAAGGCGTTCTTCTGCAGCTCGGGTGCGGAAGCGGTCGAAGCCGCGCTGAAATTCGCCCGCGCCACCACTGGACGTTCGGGTTTTGCCTATTGCGATCACGCCTTCCACGGCCTGAGCTACGGCGCGCTGTCGGTGAACGGCGATGACATGTTCCGCACCGGCTTCGGCCCATTCCTGGCGGATTGCGTCGAGGTTCCGTTCAACGACCTGGCGGCGCTGGAACGGGCGCTGAGGTCAGGCAAGCATGCCGCCTTCATCGTCGAGCCGATCCAGGGCAAGGGCGTCAACATTCCGGATGACGACTATCTGCGCGGCGCGCTGGAGCTCTGCCGCAAGTACGGAACCTTGTTCATCGCCGACGAGATTCAAACCGGCCTCGGCCGCACCGGGCGCTTTCTTGCCGTCGAGCACTGGGGCATCGAGCCCGACATGGTGCTGCTGGCGAAAGCACTGTCCGGCGGGCACGTGCCGGTCGGCGCCGTGCTCACGCGCAAATGGATCTTTGAAAAGGTGTTCAACCGCATGGATCGCGCCGTGGTGCACGGCTCGACCTTCTCCAAGAACGATCTGGCCATGGCGGCCGGCATCGCGACGCTCGACGTGCTGGAAGACGAGCGCCTGGTGGAGAACTCCGCGCAGAAGGGCGAGCGCCTGCTCAAAGCGTTGGACGAGATGGCCGAGCGCTACGAATTGATCAAGGCGGTGCGCGGCAAGGGCTTGATGATCGGCGTCGAATTCGGCCCGCCGCGCTCGCTCAAGCTGAAGGCCTCGTGGCACGCGCTGGAGGCGGTGAATACCGGGCTGTTCTGCCAGCTCATCACGATCCCGCTGTTCAAGGAGCACAAGATCCTGAGCCTCGTGGCGGGCCACGGCAATCACACGGTCAAGCTCCAGTCGCCGCTGAACCTGACCGACGCGGACTGCGACTGGATCGAGGGCGCGTTCGACGCCGTGATCGCCGACGCCCACCGGGTGCCAGGGGCCGCGTGGTCGCTGGGCAAGACGCTTGTCGACCACGCCCTCAAGACGCGCGCGACGGCTTAAACAACAGACTCGGCGCGCCCCCTCTCCCCAGCGGGGAGAGGGTCGGGGTGAGGGGGCAAGTGACTCTCGATAAGCCCTTGCCCTCTCACCCGCGCCTTCGGCCATAGCCGATGCTTCGCATCGGCGTTCTTAGCGCTAAGAACGGCGGCCGACGGCCGCCTATGCTCTCCCCGCCGGGGAGAGGGTGGAGCAAGTGGCACGGCTTCAGCGCGACCCGCCTTCCTGGATCGGTCGCACGCGGTCGCCCTCGCGCAAAAACGCGCCGGCGCGCGCCACCACCAGGTCGCCTTCGTTGAGACCTTCGCGGATCTCGGCATTGCCGCCGGCCAGGAGCCCGACGCGCACGCGGCGCGTCTCCACCCGATCGTCGCGCACCACCTGCACGACCGCCCCTTCGGGGCCGTACAGCACGGCCGAGAGCGGGATGGTGGCGCCGCAGCTGCGGCCCACATCGACCACGGCACGGGCGTAGCCGCCCACCTTCAGCTTGTCGTCGTTGCCGAGCGAGATGCGAGCCCGGCCGAGCTGGGTGTTGGCATCGACCTCGGGCGCCACCTGGCGCACGCGACCGCTGACCTCACCGCCGCCCGGCAGCTCCACCCGCGCGGTCTGGCCGACCGAGAGCTTGTTGATGCGCGTGGCCGGGACGTCGCCCTGCAGCTCCACCTCGCCGTTGACGACGATGCGGAACAGCGGGTCGGCGCGCGCCGACGCCGTCATGCCGACGCGGATGAAGCGGTGATTGACGATGCCGGCCGACGGCGCCCGTACGGTCGCCGTGGCGGCCGGCCCCAACCCTTCCGGCCGTGTCAGGCGCGCCAGGATTTGCCCCGAGGTGACGCGCTCGCCGTCCTCGACCGTGATCTGCGACACCTGCAGACCTTCGGTCTCCGGCCGGACAAACACTTCCTCGCGCGGCACGAGAATCCCGCTCACCTGCAGCGTGTCGGTGAAGCAGGTGCGGCTCGCCTTGGTCACCGTCACGGCCATGCCGACCGGCGACGCCCCGCTCGGCTGCGCCGGCGCGACCGGTGCTGCGGCGAGGAGCGCAAGGATCAGCGCCGGCAGGCCGGCAGCGCGGGCGACAAGTTTTCGCGACATGCACAAGGATCCTGGAAGCCGCGCGAATGTAACGGAGTTCGGCCGGGTGCGCCACGGGCACGGCCGCGACGCGCCGTCAGCGTGCACGCAAGCCAAGAACCTCGTAAGTCGGCATCGGCCGATGAAAGCCCTTGAGGGTCAGGTCGCCGATGGGCGAGGCCTCGACCACCGACTCGGTGAGGCTGAAGACGCGCTGGCTGACGAGGATCTGCCCGGCCTTGGCCTCATCGCACAGGCGCGACGCCAGATTGGTGACACTGCCGATGCAGGCATAGTCGAACCGCTGGTCGAAGCCCACCTGCCCGAGGGTGGCATAGCCGAGCGCAATGCCGACGCCGAAGCCGAGCGTATGGCCGCGCTTGCGCCACAGCGCGATCAGGGCATTGAGGCTCTCGCGCACGTCCAGCGCCATGCGCACGGCGCGCTCGGTATGGTCGGGGTGGGCGATGGGATCATTGAACAGGATCAGAATGCCATCGCCGGCGAAGCGCTCCAGGGTTCCTTCGTAGCGGAAGATGAGCTCGCCCACCGCGCCGTGATACTCGCGCAGCACCGTCATGACCTCTTCCGGCTCGGCGATCTCGGTGAAACCCGTGAAGCCGCGAATGTCGCAGAACAGCACCGTCACCTCGCGCCGGTGGCTGTGCAGGAGCTCGGCGCTGGCTTCCGACGAGATGAGCTCGGCGACCTGCGGCGCCAGGAAGCGCCGCAGCCGCGACACCCGCTCGATTTCCGCCACCTGCGCGGCGACCCGTTCCTCCAATGTGCGGTTCCACGCGGCGAGCTGATCGGTCTGCTGCTGCAGCTTTGCGGCCTGCTCCTGCACCAGATCGTGCAGTGCTTTGATGCGCAGCATCGAGCGCACCCGCGCAACCAGCGACGCCTGGTCGAGCGGTTTGGTCAGGTAGTCGTCGCCGCCCGCCTCCAGCCCGGCCACCACGTCGGTGGTGTCGGCCTTGGCCGTGAGCAGGATCACCGGGATGAACCGCAGCGCACTGTCTTGCTTGAGGATCTTAAGTGTCGAGATGCCGTCGAGCTTCGGCATCATGATGTCGAGCAGCACGAGATCGGGCTCGACTTCTTTGGCGCGCACCAGCGCCTCCTCGCCATCCGCCGCCGTGATGACCTCGTAGCCATTCGCCTCGAGCCGCATACGCGCGATCTCGAGGTTCTCCGGCACGTCGTCGACGGCGAGAATGCGGGGCGGCGTGCGCAAGCGTTTGTCCCGGTTTACGGCTGCGGCAGGAATTCCTGTACCATAGCGAGGATTTTGCGCGGACTGAATGGCTTCGCCACGTAGGCGTTGCAGCCGGCGTCAATGGCTTTCGACTCGTCACCGGACAGCGCATACGACGTTACCGCAATGATCGGAATCTGGCTCGTGTCGGGGTTGGCGCGAATGCGGCGCGTGGCCTCGTAGCCGTCGAACACCGGCAACTGGATGTCCATCAGGATGAGATCGGGCCGATGCGCCGTCGCCATGCTGACGCCGCTCTCGCCGTCGGCGGCCTCGATCAGCTCGAAACCGGCACGCGTGAGGAGATCGCGCAGGATGCGCCGGTTGTCCTCGGTATCCTCGACCACCAGGATGCGTTTCATTGCGGCTGCCTCTGCTCGGTGACGCGTACGGGAAGACGGATGCGGAAGGTGGAACCGGTGCCGAGCGCGGAATCGACGGTGAGCGTGCCGCCGTGCATCTCGACGAAGCGCCGGGCGATGGCCAGCCCTAAACCGGTGCCGCCCTTGTGGCGCGTGCTGGTGTTGTCGACCTGCTGGAAGTCGTCAAAAATGCGGATCTGATCCTGCGGCGCAATGCCCGGCCCAGTGTCGCGCACCGCGACGTCGAACGTGCCGTTGGACGCCGCGGCGCGTATCTCGACCTCGCCGGTGTCGGTGAACTTGATGGCATTGCCCACCAGATTGAGCAGCACCTGGGTCAGGCGTCGCTCGTCACCGCGGCCGATCGGCAGGCCCTCCGCGATGGTGGTCTTGATGGCCAGTCCCTTGGATTGCGCCAGCGATCCGGTCGTGGCGACGACGGAATCGACCACCGACTTCATCGAGTAATCCTCGAGCGCGAGCTTGAGCTGGCCGGCCTCGATCTTCGACAGGTCGAGCACGTCATTAATGAGGCCGAGCAGGTGTTTTCCGTTGATCTGCACCCGCTCGAGCACCTCCTTGGCCTTGTCGGAGATCTCGCCGTAGAGGCCGTCGACGATGAGCTCGGTATAGCCGAGCACGGCGTTGAGCGGCGTACGCAGCTCGTGGCTCATGTTGGCGAAGAACTGCGACTTGTGCTCGTTGGCCATGGCGAGCTGCTCGCCCTTTTCCTCCACCTCGTGGAAGAGCTGGGCATTGTGCATGGCGAGCACCGACTGGTGCGCAAAGGTCTGCATCAGGCCGACGGTGTTGGCCGGAAAGGCGCCGCTCGCCTTGCGCTGCACCACCAGGGCGCCCAAAATTCCGTCCGGCCCGACCAGCGGCACCACCAGCGCCGAGTTGAAACCGGCCGCCAGCGTGATATCGCGCAGCGGAAAGTTGGGAATCGCCGCGAGATCGGGGATCACCAGCGGCTCATGACGGCGCGCCGCCTCGCCCATCTGGCTGTCGGCGGCGTCGATGCGCGTGGTGCGGATGGCTCGCACCAGCGCCTCGTGCAGCCCATGCGCCTCGGCGAGGCGAAACACCCGCTCCTCGGGATCGTAGCCGTAGATGGCGCCGCCGTCGGCCTGCGCCAGCTCGACCGCCCGCGTCACGATGGTGGCGAGCACCGCCTTGACGTCGAGCGACGAGGCGACGGCGCGGCCGACCTCCTCCAGCGCCTTGAGCTCGCGCACCGACTGCGCGAGGTCGCGCGTGCGCTCCTCGACCTTGTGCTCCAGGCGCGAGTAGGATTCCTGCAGCTGGCCCGCCATGCGGTTGAACTGGCCGCCCAGCGTTTCCAGTTCGTCCCCGGTGCGTACCTCGATCCGATGCTGGAAGTCGCCGGCCCCGAGCTTGAGGGCGCCGGCCTGCAAGGCGCGGATGGGAACGATCATGCGCCGCGCCAGCATGGTGCCGGCGATCACGGCGACGCCCAGCCCGAGAACGAGAAGCCAGGCAAGGCGGAACAACAGGTCGTACAACGGCGCCAGCGCCTGCCACAGCGGCTGCTCGACGAAGACGTGCCAGTTCATGCGCGGGATGGCGGCGAAGGCCGTGAGCACGCGCGCGTCCTGCGGATCGCGGCCGACGGCGGCCGGCTGGGCGCCGGCGCGCACGGCTTCCACCTGCGGCAGCTTGGAGAAGTCGGTGGCGCGCGGCGCCAGCTTGGGGTCGGAATGCATGAGCAGCC
>Ga0075425_100002337_pt1 | contig 18975 bp, 21 predicted proteins | sample SoiMethybrSBSTD4_FD_75300 | JGI IMG/M metagenome (GOLD analysis project Ga0075425, IMG submission 75300) | Bulk soil microbial communities from a Populus tree surrounding site in Tennessee, USA - Soil MetaG P. TD hybrid SBSTD4 | ecosystem: Environmental > Terrestrial > Soil > Tree plantation... | reverse complement strand
TGCGGGATGGGCTCCCAATGCAAGCGCGAAACTGAAGGCCGCGCCGAGCGCGACGGAACGAAATTCTTTTCTCATCTACTACTCCTCCTTTGGTGTTTTGAACTTCCGCTAACGTTTTTCTTTTGATGCGTTCCAAACGCGCCGCGGATTGTCCGCGTGACGAGTTTCGCGTTGCGCTATCTTTCTCAGGCCTCCGCTTGAGGGAGCAGCCGCATCAGATCGAACTTGGAAAACGGCTTGGCGAGCAAGTTCGCCTTGTAGCGCTGCCGCTCTTCATCCAGCAGCGTCTTGAAGCGGCTCAAATCCGCGCTCATATAGATCGTCCGGATGCGCGGATCGTGCGTCCGGATGTAGCGCATGAGCTGCAGCCCGTTGCACCGCGGCATTTGGATATCGGTGATGATCAGCTCGGGCTTGAACAAGAGGTAATTGAAGTAGCCGTCGTTCCCGTCGACAGCGGTCTTCACCTCGTAGCCCTGTTCTTCGAGAATCTCTTGGAGTATCTGCGCGAAGGCTAAGTCGTCATCGACGATCAATACTTTTTGCATATTGGCGTTCTCCGCGATGCCTGAATGAGCAATGCGGGTGCCAGCCGGGTGGAAAACAAAAAAGCCTGGGATCGGAAGGTTTTTTAGTTCAGCCCGCGGTGACAGGCGGCGCCCTTCGCAGGCGAATACCTACATGGGTAAGGCGGTAAAGCAGCGCAAACTACTGAAATAATTGGGGATTGTGTAATAGAAGGAGATTCCCTGCGAATTAACGGGCCCGTTTGAAGGTTTCGACGTTGATGTCGTACTTCTTCAGGAGGTCGTAAAAATCGGCCCGGTACTTCCCCGCGAGCCGGGCCGCCTGACTGATGTTGCCGCCGCTCAGCTCGAGCAAGCGAATCAAATAATTTTTTTCGAAGGCCCCCTTGGCCTGTTTGAGCGGCTTCCAGGGCTCTTCCGTGGAGGCTTTGGTGCGCAGCAGAATCAGGTCTTCGGTAATGGCGTCGGTCTGCGTCATCGCTACGGCGTACTCGATCACGTGCTCGAGCTCGCGCACGTTTCCGGGCCATTCGTAGAGCATGAGCCGCTGCATCGCCTGCGGCATCAGCCCTTTGACCTCCTTCGCGGTTCTGCGATTGAATTTATCGAGGAAAAGCTCGACGAGCGGCGGTATATCTTCCCGCCGCTCGCGCAACGGCGGCAGGTAAATCGGAATCACGTGGATGCGGTAAAACAGGTCTTCGCGGAAGCTGCCCTGCCGCACTTCCGTTTCCAAATCCTTATTGGTGGCGACGATCAGGCGGATGTTGACTTCCACCGGCTTGTCGCCGCCGACCGGATAGAACTTTCTCTCTTCGAGAACGCGCAGGAGTTTCGCCTGGATGCCGAGCGGCATGTCGCCGATCTCGTCGAGAAAAAAAGTCCCGCCGTCGGCTTGCGTGAACAGGCCCGGCGCCTTTCTCACGGCGCCGGTGAACGCCCCTCTCTCATGGCCGAACAGCTCGCTCTGCAGCAGGGACTCCGGCAGAGCCGCGCAATTGATCGCGACGAAAGGCTTGTCCCGTCTCGCGCTGCTCAAGTGGACGGCCTTGGCGATGAGCTCCTTGCCGGTGCCGCTCTCGCCGTGGAGGTAGATCGTCGAGTCGGTCTTCGCGCCGCGCGAGACCAGCTCCAGGACCTTGTTCATCTTCTCGCTCTTGGCGGCGATGTTTTCGAAACCGTAGCGCTCTTCGAGCAGGCCGCGAAGGCGCTTGACCTCGGAATTCAGCCGGCGGTTCTCCAGCGCTTTTTCGATCTGGAAGAGAAACTCGCGCGCCTCGAAAGGCTTCGTGAGATAGCTGTAGGCGCCTTTTTTCATCGCCTCGACGGCGCTCTCGATCGTTCCGTACGCGGTCAGAATGATGACCGGCATCTCCGGGTTGACCGCGTGGAGCTGCTGCATCAGGGAGATGCCGTCCTGTTTCGCGAGCTGGAGGTCGACGATGGCGAGGTCGAACGTGTCCCCTTTGATCGATTCGACCGCCTGCTCCTCGGCGAGCGCGGTCGCGACGTCGTAATTGGCCGATTCCAGCCGCATGCGGGCGAGCTCTAGAAGGTTGCGGTCGTCGTCGACCACCAGGATCTTCGCTTGGAGCATAACTTCTTCAGGGTCTCTCTTTCTGGCGCCGTTTCTCTTCGATCTCGATGTCGACTTGTTTGGACTTCTCCAGAGTCTCGGCGAGCTTATCGTTGGCCTGCAGCACACCGACCCAGGCCTTCGCCTGATCGACCCAGCCGCTTTGCGGATACTCGCGGATCACTCGGTTGAAATAGCCGGCGGCGAGACGATTGTCCCGTTTCGGATTGGCAACCGTCGCCGCGATCACGCCTAAATAAAAGATCGCCTCGTCCGCCGGCGGCTTGTTACCGGCGAGCGCGATCACCCTTTGGTTTTCCTTCACCGCGCCTTCATAATCCTGCTGGCTCAAGAGGCGCTTCGCGCGCGCGAGCGCTTGCCGCGCCGGATCCTCCTCGGGAGGAGGCGGCCGGAAAAGAAAACAGCCGCCGAGCGTGAGCAACAGGATTATTTTGGCAAGACGAAGATAAACGAACTGCCTTGTCCCGCTTGGCTTTCTACCCATACCTCGCCGCCGTGAGAGTCAATAATATGCTTAACGATCGCCAAACCCAACCCCGTGCCCCGGAGCATGTAAGAAGACTTCGCATGGCCCTGGCGGTACTTGTCGAAGATCATCGGCAGGTCCTCGACGGAAATCCCCGGCCCGGTATCGCTGACCGCGACCTCGATCGAGCCGTTCTTCTGCACCGCGGAGAGCGTCACACGACCGCCGTCGGGGGTGAACTTGACCGCGTTGCCGACGAGATTCCTGAGCGCCTGCAGGATCCGGTCCGGGTCCATTTTCACCAGCGGCATCGGCTCCTCGATCTGCGCTTCGACTTTGATCTTCTTCGCTTCGGCGAGCGGGCCGAGCTCGGTGACGGCCCGGTCGATGACGGAAGCGAGACTCGCGGGCTCGAGGTGATAGGTCATCATGCCCGCGTCCATCTTCGACAAGTCGAGCAGAGAGTTGACGAGAGTGATGAGCCGCTGGCTCTCCTCGGCGAGAATCGTCAAGAGGCGCCGTTGCTTGTCGGTGACGTTGCCGCCGACGCCCTCGAGCAGAAGGCCGATGCCTTCTTTGATCGAGGTCAGGGGGGTCCTGAGCTCATGCGACATGGTCGAGTAAAAATCGGACTTCATCTCGTCAAGGTTCTTCAGCCGGTCGCACATGAGATTGAACGCGCGCGACAGCTCTGCGATCTCCGGCGGCGCCGCCAGATCGAGCTTGCCGTCGAACTCGCCGCGCGCGATCAGGCTCGTCCTGTCCTTCAGCCTGGTGAGCGGTCGGGTGACGCTGCGCGTGATGAGCAGCGAGATCGCGACCACGAGGATGAGCGCGGCGGCCGCGAGGAATACGGCGACGCGATGGGCGTCGGCGCCGGCGGCGGCGAGCCCGGTCAATTTCCCCTCGCTGCGCTGCTGACCGCGGGCTTTGAGCCGCTCCAGATCGCCGATGATGCCGTCGACCGTGTTCTCTTTGTCCTCGCGGTAATCTTTTTCGAGGTAAGGCTGGCGCGTTCTCATGAGATCGAGTTCTTCCGCGACGACCTTGCCGTAGCGCTGGTGCTCCTCCCGGATATCCTGCAAAAGGCTTTTGCCGCGCGCGTCGGTGAGAGGCTCCGCCTCGTCGAGCAGCCGTTCGAAGTCCTTTTGAAACAGGACAAACTGCTCGTAAAGGGCGGCGTCTTTCGTGATGAAGAATTTCCTTTCGTAGCGCACCTCGGAAAGCATCGCGTCGCCGAGCTTATCGCTGAGATCGAAAACGCGCCGGTCGCGCTCGAGGACCGAGCGCGTGACGTCCTGCATGTGCCGCAGCTGGTAAACCGTGTAAAGGCCGACCGCGGCCATGAGCAGAAAAATCGCGAGGTAGCCGAAGACCAGTCGAGAAAAGAGCGTGAATCTCATTTTTTAACGCCCCGAAAGAAACAGCGGCGGACTAGAGCGGCTCCGGCAGCTCCTCTTTCTCTCTGTCGGCGGCGAGAAGCTTCTGCCCGAACTGATCCAGGCGCTTCTCGGAGCTTTGGAAGCACGCTTGGGCATGCCCCAGGTGCTTGCCCACCAGATTGAACTCCTCTCGAAACTTCCCGAAGTCGCTCTCCAGCCGGCTGAGATATTGAACGATCTCTTTGGCGCGCTCTTCGATCTTCATGCCTTTAAGGCCGAGCACGATCGCCTGAAGATAGGCGTAAAAGCTGTTCGGCGATACCGGAATGACTCTTTTCGCCATCGCATAGGCGCTGAGGCCCTTATCGAGCGCGACCCCGTCCTCCTTGATGATCGTCTCGTAGTAGACGTTTTCCGCGGGGATGTACATAAGGGCGAAATCGTAGGTGCCCTCGTCGGGCAGGATGTATTTCGTCGCGATCGCGTCGATGTGCTTTTTGACGTCGGACGAGAACGTTTTCCGGGCCCTCGCCTTCTCCTCGTCCGAGCCCCCGTCGAGCATGCGTCTGAAATTTTCCAAAGGAAATTTCGAATCGACCGGCACCAGCGAGCCGCCGAGCTTGATGACGGCGTCGACCCGCTCGCCGCTGCGAAAGGCGTACTGCGTAGAAAAATGACCGGGCGGCAGAATCTGGCTCAGCAGATCGCCGAGAAAAAACTCTCCCAGGCCGCCGCGGAGCTTCGGCGCGCGGAGGATTTCCTGCAGGGAGGCGATGTCCTTGCCGACGTCGTAAATCTTCCGGTTCGCCTCCTCGAGGCTGCCGAGCGTTTTCTGCACGCCGCCGACGACGCGCGCGGCGTTGTCGAGCCGCTCGCCCAAATTCTGCTGGGTCTGCTGCATGACCTCGGAGTTTTCCTTCAGCCGCTCGTTGACGTTGCCGAGAAGCTGCCCCAGCTGCTGATGGATCAAGTTCGTGTTGCCGTCGAGCACCTGCGTCACCTGCGAGCGGAGCTGGTCGATCTGCTGCTGAATCAGGAGAAAAGAGCCGTCCTCTTTTTTTTCTCCGAGGAGCGCCTTCACGCGGCGGAGCGACAGCCACGCAATCGCGGCGAAACCACAAAGAAGGATAATGATGACGGCGATCGGAAACGAATTCAGCGATTCCACGTTCGACGCTCTGCTAAAGAAGCCGCAGGGCGTATTCCAGGATCTCGCTTAGCTTGCGGATTTGGGTGGCCCGCATCGACTTCTCCTCGGGCGGAGATGAAAAATATTGATCGAGGCTGTGCTTGAGATTCCATTCGAGCAGACCGACGCATTCCTCCATGCTCGCCTGCTCGCCGCGGCGCCTCCGCGCCTGATGAATCTCCTTGAGATGAATCACCTGGCCCATAAAAAATTTAGCCTAGTTTCGGACGTTGCACCCTCTTTGTCAAGCGTGAAATCGATGTTGCGCGCGCGGCTGCTGCTGCGTCACGCAATGCATCGCGCCGAGGCCGATCACGACTTCCGTCGAGGGGAGCGGCACGATGCGGCGGCCGGGGAAAAGCTCGCCGAGAACACCGAGCGCGCGCCGGTCGTTGGCGTGATCGTAGGTGGGAACCAGGACCGCTTCGTTGGCGATATAGAAGTTGGCGTAGCTCGCGGGCAGGCGCGTGCCGCGGTAGGCGACTTTTCCCGGCATCGGCAGCGGCACGATCGTCAGCCGCGCGCCGCTTTGATCCCTCGCGCCTTGCAATCTCTCGTAATTTTCCCTGAGCGGCGCGTAATTTTCGTCGCCGGGGTCGTCCTCGACGGCGCACAGCACGGTGCGCGCGTCGACGAAGCGCGCGATATCGTCGATGTGGCCGTCGGTGTCGTCGCCGACGATGCCGTCGCCGAGCCAGAGAATATTCTCGACCCCGAGATTGTCCTTGAGAAAAACCTCGATGTCGCTCCGGCTGAGATGCGGATTGCGGTTGGGATTGAGCAGGCACTGCTCCGTGGTAAGGCACGTCCCGGCGCCGTTCACCTCGATCGATCCGCCTTCGAGCACGACATCGTGCGCGAAGACCGGCAGGTTTAAAAGCTTGGCGAGCGCCTTCGCGACGCCGTCGTCGTCGGCGTAGGACTCATATTTATTTCCCCAGCCGTTAAAGATCCAATCGTTGAACGCGAGCGGCGCTTCGCGTTCCGCCCGCGTGACAAAGGTCGGGCCGTAGTCCCGCATCCACACGTCCACCGTCGGAATTTCGATGAGCTCCACGTTTTCCATGCGCGCGCCGGAGCGGACGAGCCACTCGCTTGCCTCTTTTTTCTCCGCGGCGTCGTCGACCAGGAGATACACCTTCTCGCCCGGGGAGATCGCCGCGGCCATCTGCGCCCAGATATCCTTGACCCTGTCGAGCTCATCCGGCCACGTGTCGCGATTGTGCGGCCATGACAGCCACGTCGCCTCGTGCGGCGCCCACTCCGCCGGCATGCGGTAGCCGAGCGCCTTGGGGGATTTTAAGTTACGTTGCATTTGTCGTGATTTGAAGGCCGTTCAAATGGTCCCGGAGACGAGGCGCGCGCTGATCGACGAGCGCAGGCGCACGTTTTTAGTACGCCGAGCGAGGCGATCGAGCGCAACGAAGGATACCGGCCATTTCAACGGCTTTCATCGAGGAAGCGCGAGCTCAAGCCCGCATAGGCGTCGATGCGCCGGTCGCGGAGAAACGGCCAGCTCTGCCGCGCCTCGGCGATCTTGTCGAGATCGCAGCGCGCGATCAAAATCTCCTCGCGCTCCTCTCCCGCCTGGGCGATGACTTCGCCCGACGGAGCCGCAACGAACGAGCTGCCCCAGAACTTGAGCTTCCCCTCGCGTCCGACGCGGTTGGCGACGGCGACGTAAACTCCGTTCGTCACCGCGTGACCGCGCTGCACGAGCTGCCACGCGGCGCGCTGCGCCTCGGCCACCTGGGGCGGCTCGGTCGGCAGCCAGCCGATCGCCGTCGGATAGAAAAGGATCTCCGCGCCGGCGAGCGCCGTGAGGCGCGCCGCCTCGGGAAACCACTGGTCCCAGCAGATCAAGACGCCGACCTTGCCCACTTCGGTGCCGAAGCTCAAGAAACCCAGGTCGCCGGGCGTGAAATAGAATTTTTCGTAAAAGCCCGGATCGTCGGGGATATGCATTTTGCGGTATTTGCCGACGATCGAGCCGTCGCGGCCGAGAACGACCGCGGTGTTGTGGTAAATGCCCGCGGAGCGCTCCTCGAAGAGCGAGGCGACGATGACGATTTTCTTTTTTTTGGCGAGCCGGCCGAGCTCGTCCGTCGTCGGACCGGGGATCGGCTCCGCCAGCTTGAAACACTCGGCGTCTTCGATCTGCGGGAAATAGCGCGAGCGGAAAAGCTCCTGCAGGCAGACGATCTCGGCGCCCTTCTTGGCCGCCGCCGCGATCCGCTCGGCCGCCTTGCTCAGGTTCGCGCGGGGATCCTCGCCCGCGCTCATCTGCACCAGGCCGACACCGACCCGCCTTCCGTTTTTTTTGCGCGGCACTCTAGGCCTTAGGCTCCGCCGGATCGATCAGGCTTATTTCAGATGTTGGGCGAAGAACGATTTGAATTTCTCCCATGCGTCCTTCGCCGCGTCGGGATGGTAGCTCTGCCGCTCGTCGCAGAAAAAGCCGTGCGTCGCGTCGGGGTAGAGCTTCATCATGAAGGTCTTGTGATTATCCGTCAGCGCCTTGTTGACCTGCGCGACATGGTCCGCCGGGATCAGCGGGTCTTTGCCGCCGAAGAACAGATAGATCGGGCAGTTGATCTCGCCGGTGCGCGACAGCGGGCTCGGATTCCCGAGCGGAACACCGCCGGGATAAAACGCGACCGCCGCCTTCACGTCCTTGTTGTGCTGCGCCGCGGCCAAGTAAGTGAAGCGGCCGCCCATGCAGAAGCCGGTGACGCCGATCGACCCCGCCTTGACGTAGTTCTGCCCCTTTAAATGCTTGATCACCGCGCCGACGTCGCCCATGACCTTGTCGTCTTTCAACCGGTTCATGATGCCGACGGCCTTTTGCAGCTCGGAATAAGGAACGACGCGCTCCGGCTCGCGATGATAAAGGTCGGGCGCGATCGCGACGTAGCCTTCGCGCGCGATCCGCTCGGTCACGTTTTTGATGTGGCCGTTGAGGCCGAAGGCCTCCATCAGCACGATCACCGCCGGGTGCGCTCCGCCCTCTTTCGGCTTCGCCTCGTAGGTCTCCATCTTGCCGTCGGGGGTGTCGAGCTGCAGCGTCGAAGTCGTGACGTCCATGCGCGCCTCCTCGAATAAATTGAAAACGAAATTCGCTCTTTGTCTATCAGATTTTTTTTTCAGGGTCTAGGCTATCCATCGATGGATCACTTTACCGCAGCGCAATGATGAGGACCCCAGCGAACATCACGAGCGCGCCCAACACGATGCGCATGGTCACGGTCTCGACGTGCCTTAAGAAAATCGCGCTGAAGAGCACGGCGAAGAGCGGCGTCGTGTTGAGCAGCGGCACCATCGCCGAGACTTCGCCGAGGTTCAATGCCGCGTAGTTCAACACCTGGGCGGCGGTCGAGACGACGGCGGCGGCGGCGAAGAAAGGCAGGCTCCGGCGCGTCGGAACGACGAGCCGCATTTTTCCGCTCGCCGAGAGATAGGCCGCGAACAGCGCGAGCGAGAGCGAGGTGCTGATGGCGGCGCCGGCGTAGGGATCGTGCAAAATCAGCAGGCCGCTTTTTCTCAAATTCTGCGACACCGCGCCGCAGAGCGCCGCCGCCAGCGGCAGCAGATAATCGACGAACGTCGCCTTCTTCTCGGCCTCGCTCCGCCACAGCACGAGCCAGACGCTGGCGACGATCAGCGCGGCGCCGGCATAGACGTTCAAGCTCGGCCGCTCGTGGAGAAACAGGATCGCGATCGTCACCGACAACAGCGGCTCGGCGCCGCGGAGCGGCCCGGCGCGCGCGACGCCGATGCGCGTGATGCCGGTGTAATAGAAGATGCGCGCGAGGAGCGGCTGCAGGCAGCCGCTCAGGAGAAAGTAGACCGTCGCGCGCGACCCGAGACGCTCGAGCGGGAAATAGGTGAGAAGCACGAGCCACAGCGACGCGGCGGAAAACGCGTAGCTGATAAACGCCGCCGCGGCGATGTTCGAGGTGCGGGAGCCGATGCTGACCAAAACCGCATCGGCGGCCCACAGCATGGACGAGACGATGGCGATGATTTCCGGCCGCATGAAGTGGACGCCACAGTAACGCAGCGCTCCGCGCGTGACAAGCCGAAGGCTATCTGGACATCGCCGAGACCATGACTTATATGTGGCGCATGATCGAACGAGAGAACGATCGCTTTCCGCAGAGCATGCCGGCGCTCGCCCGGGCGCAGCGCGTCACCGAATGGGCGTCGACGCTCGGCTTCGATTGGCCGGAAATCGCGCCGGTGTGGAAAAAAGTCGAAGAAGAATTCGACGAGCTCAAAAACGCCGCGGCGACGGGAGACCGGCGGCGAACGGGCGAAGAGCTGGGCGATCTCCTGTTCTCGCTCGTCAATCTGTCGCGCTTTTTGCGCGTCGAGGCCGAGGACGCGCTCGGCGACGGCGTCGAGCGTTTTTTGCGCCGCTTCGCCCACGTCGAAAAAAAGATTCAGGAGCAGGGAAGAAGGCTGTCGGACGCTACGCTCGAAGAGATGGATGTCTTCTGGGAAGAGGCGAAGCGCCTCGAACGCGGGAAATAGCATGGCCGAAGTTCAGCCGCGCATCGTTTTTCTCGACGCCATGACGTTCGGCGACGTTTCGCTCGAACGCTTGACCAAAACCTGGGAGTGCGCGGTGCACGCGCTCACCGCGCCGGACGAGATCTTGCAGCGCATCGAGGGCTTCGCCGTCGTCGTGACCAACAAGGTGCCGCTCGACCGCGCGATCCTGAGTGCGCCCGAGGCGCGCGATCTCCGCTTGATCGCCGAGGCGGCGACGGGAACGGACAACATCGATCTCGCCGCCGCGCGCGAGCGCGGCGTCGCCGTCGCGAACGTGCCGGGCTACGCCGCCCAATCGGTCGCGCAATTCACCGTCGCGCTGATTCTAGAGCTGGCCACGCGCGCCGGCGGCTATATCGACGTCGTCCGCGGCGGCGGCTGGGAGAAAAGTCCGATCTACACGCGCCTCGATTTTTCAACAACCGAGCTGGCGGGGAAAAAATTGGGCATCGTCGGCTACGGCAACATCGGCCGGCGCGTCGCCGAGATAGCGCGCGGCCTCGGCATGGAGATTTTAGTGTCGATCCGCCCGGGCTCGAACGAATCCGAGCCGGGGCGCGCGCCGCTCGACGCGGTCCTGGCGGAGTCGGATTTTATTTCGCTCCACTGCCCGCTGACGCCGGCGACGAAGGGACTGATCGATGCGCGGGCGCTGGCCGGGATGAAGGCGGGGGCGTTCCTCATCAATACCGCGCGCGGCGCATTGATCGATGAGACCGCGCTGATCGCCGCGCTGAGAAGTAAAAAATTGGCCGGAGCGGCGCTGGATGTGATTTCCCGCGAGCCGCCGCCGGCCGATCATCCGATCGTCCAGGCGGCCAAAGAGTTGGACAATCTGCTCGTCACGCCGCACTGCGCCTGGTCGGCGCGCGAGGCGCGCGAGCGCCTCCTGGCCGAGGTGGCGGAAAATATCCGCGCCTTCACCGACGGCCGGGAGCGGAATCGCGTCGCTTGACGTAAACGACGAACTTCTTAAAGAACTCCTCGAACCATTCCTAAGCTGGGCATTGACAGAAATCCTTCTGTCAAATAGTCCTCAACTACTCCATCCAGCGTGCCGATCGGGGAGCCCCGGCTCAACGCGTCGTAACCGCATTTCATCAAAGATCGGCAGAAAGGCGGCACCATGCGCAACGCTCTGGCGCGTTTCGGGGTTTTTTCCTCTCCTTCCATCATTCATGCAGCGACGGTGCCTTCGTGCACCGTATGTGCGGGAGGTCCGGTTCTTAGCGGTCCATTGGCCGCGGCCGGATTTCTGGGTCCGGCTCTCGTGCTGCACCAGATGCTGTGGCTCTTTGCGCCGTTGAACGCGGTTTTGCTGCGCCTCAGCTTTCGCGTGCATCGCGACCCTATTCCATTTTTGGTGGGCGGTCTCGGCTCGCTCTTGCTCCTGCTTCATATGATGTCCCCTTACATTTTGCCGCCTCATCCGTCGGACCTGACAAACCCGTTCCGACTTATCAGTCTGACGCTTACCTGGCTCGGGAGCCCTCTGCTTTTGATAGGGGCCGTCCTCGACTGGCGCGCTCGGCGGCGCGGCTCGGAATGCCCACCGGAGCACTACTGGCAGATCGTGTTGCTGGGGCAGCATCCCGGACTTCGCCGCGGACGGCATCTATTCGGCCTATTTCCAGGAAGCCCGCGCTGCAAATTGTGCAATGCGCCGTTTTCCGGTCCTTTTGTCCCGCTGATGCGCCTTCTCGGCAAGGCGCGGTCGAGCAAGAACCCGCTTTTCTGCGGCGATTGTCTCGCCAAGACGCCGCTGGGCGGGGCGGAGATCGAGGTGTCGCTCTTGTTCGCCGACGTCCGCGGCTCGACCGGGATCGCGGAGCGGCTTTCTGCAGCCGATTTCGGCAAGCTGCTCAATCGCTTTTATAAAGCGGCCACGGCCGTGCTTGTTGAAACCGACGCGCTGGTCGACAAATTTGTCGGAGACGAGGTGATCGGCTTATATTTACCGGGTTTTGCCGGGCCGGCGCATGCTCGCGCGGCAGTCCGTGCGGCGCGAGAGCTGCTGAGCGCCACCGGGCATGACAAGCGGGACGGACCGTGGCTTCCGATCGGAATCGGCGTTCACACGGGGGTCGCCTTCGTCGGGGCGGTGGGGTCCGAAGGCGTCGTAACCGACGTTACGGCCTTAGGCGACGCCGTCAATACCGCGGCGCGGCTGGCATCTATGGCCGGACCCGGCGAGATTCTCGCCAGCGAGGCAACCTGCCAAGCCGCGGAGCTGGCGCTGAACGAAAGCGAGCAACGTCAGCTTCAACTCAAGGGTCGCAGCGAGCCGGTGACGGTGCGGGTCTTGAGGGCGTAGGCCGCGAGCGGCCGCGACGAAGTCGCGACGAATGTCGCCACCTTCACCGGCCGGGAGCGGAACCGCGTCGCTTGATCGTCCGTCAGGCCAAGCGGCGCCGGCTCCCGCCCGTGAACATCCGGTAGAGCAGCAGCAGGACAATCGACCCGATGACCGCCATGACGAAGCCGACCGGGTCGTCTTCCCGGTAAAGGCCTATGGCCCGGCCGATAAACCCGCCGATCAAGGCGCCCACGATGCCGATCAGGATCGTGACGATGAAGCCGCCCGGATCTCTTCCCGGGGTCAAGAACTTCGCCACCACCCCCACGATCAAGCCGAAAACGATCCATCCGAGTATGCCCATAGACGCTCCCCCCTTTGGAGCTATCCTTTAAAATAACTCAAAGGGGAAAAGCAGCATGACCGCAAAACACCGCAATTAGGCCGGAGAACTTCCCGGAGGCGAGTTAAGATATTAAGAGCCCGGCGAGCCGTGCAAAAGGAGCGCCGGTCGAAACGGCCTCAGAACGGAATGTCGTCGTCGAACGGCGCCTGAGCGCCGCCGGATGCGGCTTCAGCCGGCGCGTCGGCCTCGGCCTCGGGCGCGACGCGGGTGCCGCCGCCTCCGCCGAGGAAGCGCACGCGCTGCGCGATGATTTCCGTCACATAGCGTTTCTGCCCGCTCTTGTCGTCGTAGGAGCGCGTGCGGATGCTGCCTTCGATATAGGCCTGCCGGCCTTTAGAGAGGTATTGGCCGCAGGTCTCCCCCTGCTTGCCCCAGACGATGATGTTGTGCCACTCGGTTCTTTCCTGGCGGTTGCCGTCCGAGTCGTTCCAGACCTCGCTCGTCGCGATCGGAAAGCGCGCCACCGCCCGGCCGGTAGCGGTGTAGCGCACTTCGGGGTCCTTGCCGAGATTGCCGATTAAGATGACTTTGTTAACAGACATGATTCTCTCCTATTCGTCGGAACGAAATTATCCCCCGCAGTTTTTTTAGTCAATGAAAAAATCTCAGCCCTTTTGGTCCGGGCCGGCGCGCTCGATGACGATGCGAAGCAGCACGCGCCGCTGACTTTCCATCGTTCTGCGGTATTCGTCCCAATCGCGATGCTCGCCTTTGACACGGCGGTGCCAGTCGACGAGCGGCTCCATCGCCTCCGGCAGCGACAGGATCTCGGCCCGGCCGTCGATCTGGACCCAGCCGGAGCCGTGAAACGCCTCGGTAAAGACGCAGAGCGCGGCGCGCGGGTCGCGGCGGAGATTCTTGATTTTGTAGGCCGTCTCGCGGCTCGTGATGATCACCCGTCCGGCGTCGTCGACGGCGGGCGAGACCGGCGACAGCTGAATGCCGCCGCTTTGCCGGCGCGTGGCGAGGACCCCGCGGTGGTGCTGCGAGAGAAATTTCAGCGCTTCGGCGATGTCCATTACTTGTGCGCCTTCAACTCCGCGGCCGTAAAGGGTCCTACGCCGAGGATTTGGTGCACCTCCCACTCGATGACATCGAAGGCGCATAATCCGGCCTTCGTGTAGGGGTCGCCCGCGGCGATGCGCTCCGCCTCTTCCCGCGACCCCGCGCGGATGACATAGATGCCGAGCTTGCGGTCGGGGCTCGGACCGGAGAAAAGGATCCGGCCCGTCTCGTGCTGCTCTTTCATCCAGACGAAATGCTGGTCCAGAGTGACGGTCCACTCTTCGCGCGGCCGAACCGGTCTTCGAAGGATCAGATACCACATGGGAGCCTCCGTGATTTGATTTTGAAAATTCGATTGTATGCGAAGCGGAGGGACGCGGCAAGAAACCGTTGGCGTCGAAGCTGGAAACCGCGGCGGTTAAGAGCGATAATTATGCCTTATGCGGATTGTTTTAGCCGCTCGGGAGACGTCATGAAAAAATGGCTTGGCATCGCCGGCATAGCCGTCTTAGCCATCGTTATCGTTGCCGTCATCGCGCTGGCGAATCTCAACAGCCTCATCAATAGCCATAAAGACTACCTGCTCGCCCGCGCGCAGGAGTCCCTGGGACGCAACATGTCGGTCGGCGAGATCACCTTGACGCTGTGGGGCGGCATCGGCGTCCGGCTGAAGCAATTCGCGCTGTCGGACGACCCGGCATTTTCCAAAGATCCCTTCGTCAGCGCCGCCGATCTCCAGGTGAATGTGAAGCTCCTGCCGCTGCTCAGGAAAGAGCTGGAAATCAGGAATGTGGTGCTGCACAAGCCGGTCATCAACGTCGTGCGCGACAAGAGCGGGCAATTCAACTTCGCCTCGATCGGCGGCGAAAAAGAAAAGAAAGAAAAAGCGGCGAAGGAGAAAGAAAAGGAGCGCGCCGAAAAAGGGGCCGCTCCGCCGCTCGCGGTCTCGTTGGTCGATATCGACGGCGGCGAGGTGCGCTATGTCGACGCGGCCGAGGGGATCGATTTTCGCGCGACCGACGTCGACTTCAAAATCAAAGACATCAACTTCGATCGCCCGATCGACGTCGATCTCAAGGCCGCGGTCTTAGGGGCGGCGAAACAGAACTTCAAGCTCAAGGGACATGTCGGTCCTTTGGGTCCCAAGGCCGATCTCAGCAATTTGCCGGTCGAGGGCGACCTCGAGCTGGAGACGATCTCGCTCGCGAATCTGGAGAAGACGCTCCCCGGCTTCAGCCGCAAGCTGCCCAAGGGCCTTGACCTCGCGGGGAGCGCCGGCGTGAAAGGCCGGGTTTCCGGCCGGTTCGGCAAAGACGTGCTGCCCGAGATCAACGGCATTTTGAATCTCGCCGGGGTCAAAGCGCGCGTCCCCGCGCTGGCGCAGCCGATAAGCGATCTGAACGCGAAGATCAACTTTACCGGCAAGAGCGCCGAGCTGCCGGAAAGCACCTTCAAGATCGGCAAGTCGCAAATCCATCTCGCGGCGAAAGCCGCGAGCTTCTCGCCTGCGAATGTGAGCTACCGGATCTCTTCGACGGAGCTCAACCTCGCCGATATCAAAGGGCCGGCGAAAGAGCGAAAGAAGCCCGAGATACTAAAGGATCTCAAGGGCGAAGGCACTCTCGTCGTCAAGGACGGCGCGATCACTTCGCGCGGCAATTTCACCTCGGCGTCGGGGACGCTCAACGACGGCGATTACAAGAATCTTCAGACCACCGTCGCGCTGGCCGACAAAGTCGCCACCATCGACAGCCTCTCGGTGGACGCGTTCAGCGGCAATCTCAAGGCCAAAGGGCGCTACGATATGCGCCAGCCGACGCCGCAGTTCGCCGGAACCGCCAATGTGAAGGCGATGGACCTGACGCAGCTTTCCCAGGCCTTCGCGCCGAACTCGAAGCAGAACGTCCGCGGCGCGATCGACATGGACCTCGACGTGACCGGCGCCGGGAAGGAATGGAACGCGATTCAGCAGAGCCTAAAGGGAAATGCGAAGGCGGAGGTGAAGAACGGCGCGCTGCTCGACGTCAATCTCGCCGAGGGCGTGATGGGCAAGCTTCCCGGTGGCGTCGAGATCGTTCCCTCGGACATCCGCAAAAAATATCCCGCGATCTTCAGCGCGAAGGATACCGAGTTCAAGCAGATGAAAGGCTCGGCGGTGATCGCCGACGGGCGCGCGCGGACCGACGACCTGATCGTCTCCGCCGCGGAGTTCGAAACGCAGGGCAAAGGCTGGTTCGCCTTCGACCGCAAGGTCGACTTCCACGCGCTTTTGACGTTTTCGCAGCAGCTCTCCAAAGACATCTTCAGCAAAGCCAAAGAAGCGAAGGGGCTCGCCAACGATCAAGGCCAGATCGAGATACCGTTCACGCTTTCCGGGAAGCTCCCGGGGGCGAAGCCGAAACCGGACATGAACTACATCGCGCGCGCGATGCAAAAAGGATTTCTGGAGCGCAACTTCGGGAGCCTCGGCGGCAAGCGGTCGAAAAAATCGTCCGACGACACGGCCTCGGATGGAGGATCGGCGTCGGATACGGGCGGTAAAAAGAAAAAGAACAGCACCAAGGACGACATTATCAAAGGATTGCAGGGGCTGTTCGGAAAATAATCCGCCATGCGGGCGGGCTTGAAACCCGCCCCTGCGATCCATTCTCGCAGGGTAAACTCCCCGCCTCCTCGGGCGTCTAAGCTCGCAGGAGGCCATATGAAGAAACCAAAAATAATTCTCTTGAGCGCGATCCTCGCGGGATCGCTTTTCGCCGGCGGGAAAGCCGCGCTCGCATTGGACTACGGCTACGACCACGGCTACGGTTGGCGCGGCGGGGAAATCCGGCGCGACTACCTCGATGTCGAGCAGCTCAAGCGACGCCTTTTCCGCGATCAACTGGAGCTGAGACGCGATCTCAGGAACGGCGCCGGGCCGGCGGAGATCGCTTTCGACCGCCGCCAGATCGCGCGCGATCGCAGAGTGCTCGCCGAGGCTGACGCCGAGTTGGAGCACGGCCGCGGCTACGGCTGGCGCGACTCGAACTGGAATCGCTGGTAAATTCGCATGGTGAGGACCCTCACCCCAACCCTCTCCCCGTGGGAGAGGGGGAAGATTCGCTCTTCGCGCTGCTTCTTATTCCCTCTCCCTGTGGGAGAGGGGGAGGGTGAGGGCGCTTTTATGAAGTCGGGGCCGTGAAAGCGCGCCGCATCAACCCGACGCGGCGGCCCCGACTTCCCGGGCCGGAAAGTCGCCGATGCGGAAACGCCGAATCGCCGGGAAAGCGACCGCGGCGGCGGCGAGCAGAGCGAGCGTGGCGAGGCCGCCCGTGAGCGCCGAGAGCTCCGCGCCGAGCCACGCGGCGACGACGCCGGATTCGAACTGTCCCAGGGGCGGTCCCGTATTGGTGAAAATGCTGTTGATCGATGCCATCCTGCCGCGCAGCTCGTCGGGCGTGCTCAACTGATTGATCGTGCCGCGAAGAATCGAGCTGATGGTGTCGCCCGCGCCGCCAACGGCGAGGAGAAGAACAGAGAACCAGAATATGCGCGAGCCCGCGAACAGCACCGTGCTGAGACCGTAAACCGTAACGCCGGTAAATATCCACAAACCCGCGCGGCGCACACCGCCGAAAAGACTGAAGCCGACGGCCGCGGTGAGCGAGCCGACCGCGCCGGCGGCGTACAGCAGCCCGAGACCGCGCGGCCCGACCGCCAGAATGTCGCGCGCGTAAACCGGCAACAGCGCTTTGGCCGAGCCGAAGAACATCGCGCCGAAATCCATCAGCATGAGCGGGAAAATGATCTTGTGACTCGAAACGTATTTCAATCCCTCGCGCAGCGAATCGAACGACATCCCGCGCCAGCCTTTACCCTCTTGGAGCGGCGTACGGATCCACGCGAGCGATACGATCATAAACAGCCAGGAAAGCCCGTCCACCATGTAACACGCCTCCGCGCCGAACGCCGCGAGGACGACGCCCGCGAGCGACGGGCCGGCGATCACGCCGATGTAGCGCTGCGAGCTGTTGAGCGCCAGCGCGCGCGGCAAGACTTCGCGCGGGACGAGGTTCGGCACGATCGCCTGGCGCGCCGGATTGTCGAGCGAGGTAAAAAAAGCGAGCAGCATCGTCGCCGCGTAGAGCGTGGCGGGCCCGGTCTTGCCGGCGTGCGTCAGCAGCGCGAGCGACGTCGAGACGCAGAACAGAGCGACCTGCGTGCACATCATGAGCTTGCGCCGGTTGACCGCGTCGGCGAGCAGCCCGCCGACGAGCAGCAAAGCGATCTGCGGCAGCGCGCGCGCCAAGCCCAAAAGACCGATCTGCAGCGGCGAATTGGTCAGCTCGTAAATCTGCCAGGCCATCGCCACAGTGGTGAATTGCGAGCCGATCGTCGAAAGCAGCAGCCCGGCCCAGAAGATCCGGAAGTCGCGATGGCGAAAAGGAGCGAGTGGCCCCTGCCGCTCATCGATGTCTGTTCTTGAAGTGTCGGACACCGAGAATTTAAGCGCCGCAGTATTTTGCGAGGATGGGCTTCGCGTCGTCGCGGACGATCGTGAGATTTCCCGAATCCGTGTCGATCATTTTAGCGTCTTCTTCCATTTTTTTCATTTCTATTCTATTGCAATTCCTCTTCGGCCGCCGCGATGAGCTCCTCAAGAACGCGCCGCGACGGAAACTCAAGCAACAATAATAGCGCGCTCGCGGCCGATAGGACGTACTGACCGATAAAATAGCGGCTCGTGAGCACCAGCGCGAATCCGTAGATCGCCACCGCTGCGGCCAGCGCGAACGCGACGATCTTTCCCGTCACATAGGAAGAGACGACGCCGCCCACCCGCTCCTCCGCCGAGCCTTTGTGCTCCTGCAGCGCCTGCAGCACCTTGTAGCGTTTGACGCCGTCGAGGATCGCACGCTTGGTCAAGAACCGCCGCTTCCACCAGACGAGCGTCGCGATGTCGGTAAACGTGAGAAACCATAAAAAGAGTCGCGTCGTCTGCGCGAACGCCGCTCCGATCGCGAGCTGGCGATCGGCGAGGAAAGTTTCCGCGACCCAGAGATAAATCAGGATCGACGCCGCGAAGATGGCCCACAGCGAGACGAGCACCTTGTGCTGCATCTCCAACGCCTGGCGATACTCGGGACGGATCACCCCCCAGTTTGTAGCAGAAGACGCGCGGGTTATGCCAGCGCGAGAGACAAGTCAAAAGGAAAAAGTAAAAAGGAAAAATTCTCAATGAGCATTTGCACAATTTTTGCCTTCACTTTTGCCTTTTGACTTTCTCCGGTGTCTTTTTCGCCGATTCTCAGGTATGTGAAAGAGGTTCCGCCGCCGCTCCATGACCACATCCAAGCCCGACTCCATCTGGAGCCAGACCTTCGCCCTCCTCTGCCTGACGCAGTTGTTGGGCTACGCGCATAACGCGCTGTTGACCCCGACGCTTCCACTCTACATCACGCAGCTCGGCGGCTCACCGCTGACAGTCGGCTTCGTGCTCGCCGCATTCGCCGTAACGAGCGTGCTTCTGCGCCCGTTCATCGGCCACATGGCCGACAGGCGAAACGAGGCGGG
>Ga0075425_100002336_pt1 | contig 18977 bp, 15 predicted proteins | sample SoiMethybrSBSTD4_FD_75300 | JGI IMG/M metagenome (GOLD analysis project Ga0075425, IMG submission 75300) | Bulk soil microbial communities from a Populus tree surrounding site in Tennessee, USA - Soil MetaG P. TD hybrid SBSTD4 | ecosystem: Environmental > Terrestrial > Soil > Tree plantation... | reverse complement strand
ACGCCGCGGAGGCCTTCGTGCGCGAGCTGGGCTTCCGGCAGTTCCGCGTGCGGCACCACGACAAGCTGGCGCGGCTGGAGCTGCCCCCCGCGGACATGGCGCGGCTCTTCGAGGAGGGCCGGCACGAGGCCCTCGCGAAGCGGTTCCGCGAGCTCGGCTATCTCTACGTGACGCTCGATCTCCAGGGATTCCGGAGCGGCAGCGCGAACGAGGCGCTCAAGTGGATCGGCAAAAAGTAAGAGAGCTCCTCGACGCCGTGGCCGCGGGCGCCCTCGCGCCCGAGCAGGCCCTGGCGCGGCTGCGCGATCTGCCCGTGGAGGACCTGCGCTTCGCCCGCGTGGACCTGCATCGCTCCCTCCGCCACGGTGTCCCCGAGGCGGTGTTCTGCCAGGGCAAGACCCCCGCACAGGTGCTGGCCATCGTCACGCGCCTGGCCGAGGCCCACGACAACATCCTCGCCACGCGCGCGGACGACGGCGTGATCGCCGCCCTCGAGGCGAGCGGGCTGCCGCTCCGCGTGCACGCGGAAGCGCGGCTGGTCGTGGTCAAGCCGCGGGCCCACGAGGGCGTGGGACTCATCGTGGTGGTGAGCGCGGGGACGGCCGACGTGCCGGTGGCCGAGGAGGCTGCAGTGACGGCGGAGGCCATGGGCAACCGCGTCGACCGTCTCTTCGACTGCGGGGTGGCGGGGCTGCACCGCCTCGTACCGCATCTCGACCGGCTCAACGAGGCCAACGCCGTCATCGCAGTGGCGGGCATGGAGGGCGCGCTGCCGAGCGTGATCGGCGGCCTCGTCGACCGGCCGGTCATCGCCGTGCCCACCAGCGTGGGCTACGGCGCGTCCTTCGGCGGGGTCGCCGCGCTCCTCGCCATGCTGAACTCGTGCGCCCCCGGCATCTCCGTGGTCAACATCGACAACGGCTACGGCGCCGCCGCCCAGGCGAACCAGATCAACAAGCTCGCGAGCAAGATCCGCTGACCGTGCGCCTCGCCTACTTCGACTGTCCGAGCGGAGCGGCAGGGGACATGGTCATGGGCGCCCTCGTCGACGCCGGCGTCCCCTTCGAGGCGCTGCGCGCCGAGCTCGCCAAGCTCGGGCTGCCCGGCTTCACCTTGGAGCGGCGCGAGGTGATGAAAGGTGTGTTCCGCGCGACCAAGGTGGACGTGCACGTGCACGATCACGACCACGGGGCGGGGGAGCACGGGCATTCCCACGACGAGCCTCACGGGCGCCACCAGCACCCCCGGCGCAATCTCGAGTCGATCCTCGGCCTGATCGGAGCGAGCGGCCTCGACGGCAGCGTCAAGGCGAAGGCTGCGCGCATCTTCACGCGGCTCGGCGAGGCCGAAGCGCGCGTGCACGGGACCACGATCGAGGAGGTGCACTTCCACGAGGTCGGCGCCGTCGACGCCATCGTGGACATCACGGGCGCCTGCATCGGGCTCCATCTCCTCGGCGTCGAGGCCGTGCACTGCTCGGCCCTGCCCGTGGGCGGCGGCTTCGTCATGGGCGCGCACGGACGCATCCCCATTCCCGGGCCGGGCACCGCGGAGCTCCTGAAGGGCTTCCCCGTCGTGGACACTGGCGTGCGCCGTGAGCTGGTGACGCCGACGGGAGCGGCCATCCTCACCACGCTCGCCACCTCCGCGGGCACCATGCCCGCCATGACGGTGGAGGCGGTCGGCTACGGGGCGGGGGACATGGACCTGGAGACGCCGAACGTGCTCCGCGTGTTCCTGGGACAGAGCACGGACTCGGGTGGTCGAGAAACCATCATGCAGGTCGAGACCACCGTGGACGACATGCAGCCGCAGCTGTGGGAGGTCGTGATGGAGCGCCTGTTCGAGGCGGGCGCCCTCGACGTATATCTGACGCCGGTGATGATGAAGAAGAGCCGGCCCGGCACCGTGCTCACCGCGCTGTGCCCTCCCGACAAGGTGACGGAGTTGTCGCGCGTGCTCTTCGAAGAGTCGCCCACCATCGGCGTGCGGTGGACAGCCTATCAGCGCGAGCGCCTCGCCCGCGAGATGGTCACGCTCACCACCGCCTACGGCGCCATCGCCTTCAAGGTGTCGCGTCTCGAGGGGCGCGTAGTCACCGCCACGCCGGAGTTCGACGAGGTGCGCCGCATCGCGCGCGCCAAGGGCCTGGCCGTGCGCGAGGTGCTCGACCTCGCGCGAGCCGAGGGCCGCCGGCTCCTGTCACCGTGATCTGCCCCGCCTGCCGCCACGACAATCCCGATCGGGCAAAGTTCTGCCTCGAGTGCGGCCACCGCTTCGCCGCCGCCTGTCCCCAGTGCGGGACGGAGCTGCCGCCCGGCGCCAAGTTCTGCCTCGAGTGCGGCCATCGCCTGGCGGCTGCGGAGGCCGCTCCCGCGAAGGCGCCGGCGGCGCCCCCGGTTCCCACGGACTTCCAGGCGAAGGTCAAGTCGTACACCCCGAGACACCTCGCCGAGAAGATCCTCACGAGCCGGTCCGCGCTCGAGGGTGAGCGGCGGCAGGTGACGGTGCTCTTCACCGACGTGGCGGGCTTCACGCCCATGGCCGAGAAGCTCGACCCGGAGGACGTCCACCGGATCATGGACCGATGCTTCGAGCTCATCACGGCCGAGGTGCACCGTTTCGAGGGCACCGTCAACCAGTACACGGGCGACGGGGTCATGGCGCTGTTCGGCGCGCCGATCGCGCACGAGGACGCACCGCGCAGAGCCGCGCACGCCGCCTTGGGCATCCAGCGGGCGCTCAGGGACTACGGCCAGGAGCTCGCCGCCCAGGGCGGGCCGCCGCTTCAGATGCGGATCGGGATCAACACGGGCCCTGTGGTGGTGGGGCGCATCGGCGACGACCTGCGTATGGACTACACCGCGGTGGGCGACACCACCAACCTCGCCGCCCGCATGCAGCAGCTAGCGCGGCCGGGGAGCGTGGTCGTGAGCGAGGCGACCCACCGGCTGGCTTCCGCGTTCTTCGAGACGCTCGACCTGGGCGAGGTGCAGGTCAAGGGGCACGCGCCCGTCCGCGCCTGGGAAGTGCTGCGCCCGCGGCTCCGCCGCTCGCGCTTCGACGCCGCCGTGGAGCGGGGGCTCACGCCGCTCGTGGGCCGGGTGCGCGAGGTCGCCACGCTCGTCGAGCGCTTCGCCCAGGCCAAGGTGGGCCGCGGGCAGGTCGTGTTCATCTCCGGCGATGCCGGGATCGGCAAGTCGCGTCTGCTCCTCGAGTTCCGCCGTCGGCTCGCCGAGGCAGGGGAGTCGATAACATGGCTCGAGGGACAGTGCATCTCCTTCGGGCAGTCCATCCCGTTCCTTCCCCTGATCGACCAGCTCCGGGAGAACTTCGGCATCGAGGAGTTCGACGGCGAGCCCGAGATCATCGCCAAGGTCGAGCACGCGATGCGGAGAATGGGACAGCTCGAGGCGCACATCCCCTACGTCCGCTATCTCCTGTCCGTGGATCCGGGCGAGCCGGCCATCTCGAGCATGGACGCCTCGGCACGGCGCAAGCGCATCCTGGACGCAGTCCGGGCCCTGTCGATCCGGGGTGCGTCCCTCCGCCCCATCGTCTTCGTCTTCGAGGACCTGCACTGGATCGACGCGAGCACCGAGGAGTACCTCAACGCGCTCATGGGCTCGGTGGCCGGCGCGCCCATCCTGGTCGTGCTGACCTATCGAGTCGGCTACTCGCCGCCGTTCGGGAGCCGGAGCTTCTACACCACGCTCACCCTGCACACGCTCTCCGAGGCGGAGACGCTCGCCATGGCGGGGCGGGTGCTGGGCACGGACCAGTTCCCCGACGAGATCAAGACGGCGCTGATGAGCAAGGCCGAGGGCGTGCCCCTCTTCGTGGAGGAGGTCGCCAAGACGCTCCTGGACCTGGGCGTGCTGCGGCGGGAGCACGGCGGCCTCAGCATGACCCGGGGCATGGGCGAGGTGAGCGTGCCCGACACCATCCACGGGATCATCATGGCCCGCCTGGATCGGCTGGGCGAGGACGGGAAGCGGGCGGTCCAGCTCGCGTCGGTGATCGGCCGGCAGTTCCTCCAGCGATTGCTCGAGCGGATCGCCGGGCTCACGGGCAGCCTCGAAGGGCTGCTCCAGGAGCTCAAGGCGCTGGAGATCATCTACGAGCAGGGCCTGCTCCCGGAGCCCGCGTACATCTTCAAGCACGCGGTGATCCAGGACGTCGCCTACAACAGCCTCTTGAAGGAGCGGCGCAAGGAGCTCCACCGGGCGGTCGGCGCGGCCATCGAGGAGCTGTATCCCGACCGGCTGGCCGACCACTACCAGGAGCTCGCCCATCACTTCGTCAACGGGGAGGACTGGGGGAAGGCCTTCGAGTTCCTCGTCCGCTCCGGCGATCGCGCCAAGGACGCCTTCGCCAACCAGACAGCCCTCGACTTCTACGCCAAGGCGCTGGAGGTCGCCGGGCGCCTCTCGCCACCCACGGCGCCCCGCCGCATCATGGAGGTCTACCAGAAGCGCGGCCAGGTCCTGCGACTCATGGGGCGCCCGGAGTCTATCCCGGAGTTCCACCGCATGCTGGCCATGGCCCGCGAGGTTGGCGACCGCTTCGCGGAGGCCCAGGCGCTCGTGGACCTCTCCCTCTCCCACTGGCTGACCATGTCCTCTGAGCACGTGCCGTCCACGAAAGCCTTCGCCGAAGAAGCGCTCGCCATCGGACGCGAGATCGGCGACGAGGAGGTCGTGGCCAAGAGCCTCTCGTACCTCGGGCTCGTGCACCAGATGGCAGGCGACCTCGTGAGGGGCGACCAGTACCTCGAGGAGTCGGTCCGCATCAGCGAGGCGCGCGGCTTCAAGGCCGCGATGGCCCAGAATCTGACATGGCTCGGGGCCCACGCGGCGTGGCGGGGAGACTTCGGCAAGGCCATTGCCTTCTCTCGCCGCGCGGAGGAAACGGCGCGGGACACTCACGACGGCCTCTCAGAGCTGATCGCCATGTCATTCCGTTGCCTTGCTCTGATCGGCCAAGGTGACTACGCCCAAGGGCTGGCCGTCATCGACGAAGGGTTGACGCTGGCGCGGGACCGTGAGGTGTCGTGGGTCGTGGGGCGCCTGACGAACTCCCTGGGGTGGCTCCACCAGGAGCTGGGTGACTTCCGGCGGGCGGCTGAGCTCGATCGCGAGAGCCAACACCTGGGTCACGCCATCAAGAATCCGAATGTCGAGGTCAGCGCCCTCATCAATATCGGCTGGGACCACTTTCATCTCGGTGAAACCGACAAATCCCTCGTCGTGCTCGAAGACAGCCTGGCCCGCGTGGAGAAGTTCGCGTTCGGGGCCCACCGCTGGCGCTGGGGCATGCACCTCGCTGCCTGCCTAGCGGAAGTGTTGATCGCCCAGGGACAGCCCGACAAGGGGCTGGTCCAAGTGGAGAAGGCGCTGGTCCTGGCACAGGAGACCGGCTCGCAGAAGTACCTGGGCAAGGCGCATCTCCTTCGCGGCCGGATCGCCATGGCCGCCCGTGACTGGGCGCGCGCCGAGACCGACCTCCGCCAGGCGGTATCGATCGCCCGGAAGATCGAGTATCCGAACTTGATCTGGCCGTCCTCCCACGCCCTGGCGTCCACCCTTGCCTCGCGGGCCGAGGCCGAGCGGACCATGCGCCCCAGGAGCGACGAGGCGCACACCCTGGCCGTCCTGGCCTCGGAGACCATCGCCTCCATCACGCAGCGCGCACCCGACGCGACCCTGGGGCGCACGTTTCTCGCCTGGACTCCCGTCCAGCAGACGCTCGACGACCTGGAGCGGCTGCGCACAATCTGACCGGCCGTCGGGCCCATCGAGAAGGGCCCGACCGCCCTTGACATCCCCGGGGCCGGGGACTAAGGTTTGTCTCGCTTTTTGCCGGCCTCGTCCCCTCGACGATGAGGCGGCGTCATCGACCCTGCATCCAGTCTTCCGAGGAGGTATGCGCGGTGAAAACGTCCGTGAGCGTCACCATCAACGGCGTCAAGCACACCCACGAGGTCGAGCCACGTCTGCTCCTCGTCCACTACATCCGCGAGCTGGCCGGCCTCACCGGCACGCACGTGGGCTGCGACACCAGCCAGTGCGGCGCCTGCACCATTCATCTGAACGGCCAGGCGGTGAAGTCCTGCACGCTGCTCGCCGTGCAGGTCGACGGGGCGCAGATCAAGACCATCGAGGGCATGGCCACCGACGGCAAGCTGCATCCCATCCAGGACGCCTTCTGGGAGAAGCACGGGCTCCAGTGCGGCTTCTGCACGCCGGGCATGATCATGTCGGCCGCGCAGATCCTCGAGCGGTACCCCAAGCCCACCGAGGAGCAGATCCGCCACCAGCTCGAGGGCAATCTCTGCCGGTGCACGGGCTACCACAACATCGTGAAGGCCATTCAGTACGCCGCCGAGCAGATGGCGGGGAAGTAGGGGGCGGTCATGGCCACGGCAAGGCTGCTGGGCGCGAGCATCAAGCGTCGCGAGGATCCACGCTTCATCACGGGCAAGGGCAACTACACCGACGACCTTAAGCTTCCCGGCATGACCTACGCGGCCTTCGTGCGGAGCCCCCACGCCCACGCGAGGATCGCCAGCATCGACACGAGCAAGGCCAAGTCCTCCCCCGGCGTGGTCGCCGTCTTCACGGGCAAGGACATGGCGGGTGTCAACTCGCTGCCCTGCGGGTGGGACCTGAACAAGGGCAAGAACATCCCCGGCGTCGTCCAGGACCTCGTCATGGTCCCCCACATGCCGCTCACGTCCGACGTGGCGCGCCACGTGGGTGATCCGGTGGCCGTGGTGATCGCGGAGAGCCAGGACGCGGCCAACGACGCCGCGGAGCTGGTCGCCGTGCAGTGGCAGCCGCTGCCCTCGGTCACCGCGACGGACCGCGCGGCCCAGGCGAGCGGCGCCCAGCTGCACGCGAGCGCCCCCAGCAACGTGGCCTTCAAGTGGGAGCTCGGGGGCGGGGACGTGGACGCCGCCTTCAAGAGCGCGGATGTGGTGGTGAAGAAGCGCATCGTCAACCAGCGCCTGGTCGCCAACGCCATGGAGCCGCGGGCCTGCGTGGCGCGCTACGAGGACTCCACGGGCGACCTCACCCTGTGGGTCACCTCGCAGAACCCGCACGTGCACCGCCTGCTCATGTGCGCCTTCGTCCTCGGCATCCCCGAGCACAAGGTGCGCGTCATCGCCCCCGACGTGGGCGGCGGCTTCGGCTCCAAGATCTTCCTCTACAACGAGGAGGTCGTCTGCTCCTGGGCGACCCGGCAGGTGAAGCGGCCCGTCCGCTGGACGGCGACTCGCCGCGAGGCCTATCTCACCGACGCGCAGGGGCGCGACCACGTCACCGACGCGGCCATGGCCATGTCGAAGGACGGCAAGATCCTCGGCCTCCACGTCAAGACCATCGCGAACATGGGTGCCTATCTCTCCACCTTCGCGCCCGCCATCCCGACCTTCCTCTACGGCACCCTCTTGAACGGCGTGTACGCCATCGGGGCGATCAAGGTGGAGGTGACCGGTGTCTTCACCAACACCACCGCGGTTGACGCCTATCGCGGGGCGGGCCGGCCCGAGGCCTGCTACGTGCTGGAGCGCATGGTCGATGCCGCGGCGGCCGCCCTCAAGATGGACCCGGCCGACGTGCGGCGGAAGAACTTCATTCCGAAGTTCTCGGGCGCCTTCCAGACCCTGGTCGCCGTCGCCTACGACAGCGGCGATTACGGCAAGGCCTTCGACCGCCTCCTCCAGATGTTCGACTACAAGAAGTTCCGCGCCGACCAGGCAGAGGCGCGCAAGCAGGGGCGCTATCTCGGCGTCGGCTTCTCCACCTACATCGAGGCGTGCTCCATCGCGCCGTCCAAGGTGGTGGGCGCCCTCGGTGCGGGTGCCGGGCTGTACGAGTCGGGCAAGGTGCGGGTACACCCAACCGGCATGGTCACGGTGTACACGGGCTCGCACTCGCACGGGCAGGGGCACGAGACGACCTTCGCGCAGCTCGTGGCCGACGATCTGCAGATCCCCATCGAGCACGTCGAGGTGGTGCACGGCGACACGGGCGCCATCCCGTTCGGGATGGGCACCTACGGCAGCCGCTCCGCTTCCGTGGGCGGCACCGCCCTCAGGATGTCGGTGAACAAGATCAAAGAGAAGGGCAAGAAGATCGCCGCCCACCTCCTCGAGGCCTCCGCGGGCGACATCGAGTACACGGCCGGGCAGTTCCAGGTTCGAGGCGCGCCCGGCAAGGCGGTGCCCTTCGGCGCCGTCGCGCTCACCGCGTACGTCCCGCACAACTTCCCCGAGGGGCTCGAGCCCGGGCTCGAGGAGACGAGCTTCTACGATCCCTCGAACTTCTGCTTCCCCTTCGGCGCGCACGCCTGCGTGGTCGAGATCGATCCCGACACCGGCCAGGCGAAGATCGTGCGCTACCTGGCGGTGGACGACGTGGGCAACGTCATCAACCCCATGATCGTCGACGGCATGGTGCATGGTGGCGTCGCCCAGGGAGCGGCGCAGGCCCTCTGGGAGGGCGCCGTGTACGACGACCAGTCGGGCCAGCTCGTGACGGGTAGCCTCATGGACTACGCGCTGCCCAAGGCGGACATGCTGCCCATGTACGAGACGGACCGCACGGAGACGCCGACGCCGGTGAATCCCCTCGGCATCAAGGGGGCGGGGGAGACCGGCACCATCGCCGCCACACCCGCGGTGGTGAACGCCGTGGTGGACGCGCTCTCGGGGCTCGGTGTGGACCACATCGAAACCATGCCGCTCACGCCGGAGCGGGTCTGGACGACGCTCCAGGCCGCCCAATCGAAGAAGTAAGGGAGACGCCATATGTATCCAGCTCAGTTCGAGTACCACAAGGCCTCCACGGTCAAGGAAGCGCTCGATCTCCTCGGCAAGTACAAGGACGAGGCCAAGCTCCTCGCGGGCGGCCACAGCCTGCTGCCCGCCATGAAGCTGCGCCTGGCCCAGCCGAAGCACCTGATCGACATCGGCAAAATGGCGGGACTCAGCGGGATCAAGGAGGACGGCGCCAACCTGGTCATCGGCGCTCTGACCACGCACTACCAGATCGAGAGCTCCGCGCTGCTCAAGAGCAAGTGCCCGCTCCTGCCCGAGGTCGCGGCCTGCATCGGCGACCCCATGGTACGCAACCTCGGGACCATCGGCGGCAGCCTCGCGCACGCCGATCCGGCCGCGGACTACCCAGCGGCGATCATCGCGCTCGGGGCGGAGATGGTCGCCGAGGGACCGAAGGGCAAGCGGACGATCAAGGCCGACGACTTCTTCAAGGGGCTCCTCACTACCGCGCTCGCAGATGACGAGATTCTCACGGAAATTCGCGTGCCGGCCGCAGCGGCCAACGTGAAGAGCGCGTACATGAAGTTCCCCCATCCCGCTTCCCGCTTCGCGGTGGTGGGGGTGGCGGCGGTGCTCACCATGGACGGCGGCAAGATCGGCAAGGCCAGCATCGGGATCACGGGGGCCGGGACCAAGGCGGTCCGCGCCACGGGTGTCGAGGGCACCATCGCCGGCAAGGCGGCCGACGCGGCGTCGATCCAGGCCGCGGCGGAGAAGGGCCCCGACGGCGTCGACGTGCAGGCCGATCTCCAGGGCTCGGAGGAGTACAAGAAGCACCTCCTCAAGGTATTCTGCAAGCGGGCCATCGAGGCAGCAGCCGCCAAGCAGTGACCGGAGACGAACTGCACGGGCCCCGCGGAATGATTCCGCGGGGCCTTTTCTTTGGGGGCGAGGGTGACGGCAGCGATCGTGCTGGCCGCGGGTCTCTCGCGGCGGATGGGACGGCCCAAGCTCCTGCTCGATCTCCACGGCAAGCCCGTCATCCGTCACACCGTCGAGCGCGTGATCGCGGGCGGCCTGGAGCCCGTGCTCGTCGTGGTCGGGCCCGAGCACGCGGAGCTGGGCCGGGCCCTGGACGGCCTCGCCGTGCGCTTGGTGGTCAACCCCACGCCGGAAGCAGGCCAGGCATCGTCGGTGCGCGTGGGCATCGAGGCCGTGCCCGCGGAAGCCACCACGGCCCTCATCGCCCTCGGCGATCAGCCGGGGCTGTCGCTCGACGTCATCTCACGGCTGCGGCAGGCGATCGGCGCGCCCGGGAAGAGCATCGCCGCCCCTCGCTACGCGGATGGCCTCGGCAACCCGGTGCTCTTCGCCGCTGCCGTCTTTCCCGAGCTGCTCACCCTGTCCGGCGATCGCGGCGCGCGCTCCGTGGTGGAGAAGGATCCCGCGCGTCTCGTCCTCGTCGACGTGGCCGCGCCCATGCCGAGCGACCTCGACACGCCCGAGGACTACGCGAGGCTGAACGCCCTCGACAATTCGCGGTAAACTGAGAGGACCATGAGAGCCGAGATCAAGAAGATCCAGGAAATGATGGAAACGGCTGACTATGTGACCGATCCCGCCATCGCCATGTCCGTGCACCTGGCCATGACCCTCAAGAAGCCGCTCCTCATCGAGGGGCACGCCGGGGTGGGGAAAACGGAGATCGCCAAGGTCATGGCGAGGATGCTGGGAACGAGCCTCATCCGCCTCCAGTGCTACGAGGGGCTGGACGCCGCCCAGGCACTCTACGAGTGGAACTATCCCAAGCAGCTCCTCCACATCAAGCTCGAGGAGGGCTCCACCCACAGCACGTCGGAGAAGGAGGCGGCGATCTTCTCGCCACCCTTTCTCATCCGGCGGCCCCTCTTGCAGGCCATCAGCCAGCCGGGGGCGCCGCCCGTGCTCCTCATCGACGAGATCGACCGCGCCGACGAGGAGTTCGAGGCCTTCCTCCTCGAGGTGCTCTCGGACTTCCAGGTCACCATCCCCGAGATCGGGACCATCAAGGCGACGCAGCCGCCCTACGTGATCCTGACCTCGAACCGGGTGCGCGAGCTGTCCGACGCGCTCCGCCGCCGCTGCCTGTACATGTGGATCGACTTCCCCGGCTTCGAGAAGGAAGTGCGCATCGTCACCCGCAAGGTGCCCGGGGTGAACGAGCGGCTCGCCCGGGAGATCTCCCGGTTCATGGAGACGGTGCGCACCATCCGCCTCGCCAAGGTGCCCGGCGTCGCGGAGACGCTCGACTGGGCGCAGGCCCTCTCGTCGCTGCACGCCGATCATCTCGACGAGGATCTCGTGGCGGAGACCTTGGGCTGCGTGGTCAAGGACGCCGACGATGTGAAGCGCCTCAAGCGGGAGCTCGCCTCCGGCGGCATCGGGCGGTTCGTGGCCGCCCAGAGCTAGGACCATGCCGGCTCCACGGGACCTCACGCGCGCCATGCTGACCTTCGGCGGCGTGCTGCGTGCCTCGGGGCTGCCGGTGACCACACCCGAAGTGATGGACGCCGTCCGGGCCCTCGAGGCGGTCGACGTCATGGACCGCGATGAGGTCTATCTCGGCCTTCGCACGGTGCTGGTGAGCCGCATGGAAGAGCTGCCCGCCTTCGACCGCTGCTTCGAGAACTTCTGGCGCTTCCAGGCCGCGGAGGGGCAGGAGCTCGACGGCCTCGTGCCCAACGTACCCCCCAGCCTGGCTGGCGAAGAGCACGGCGGAGAGTCGCCACCGTCCGCCGCGGAGAAGCAGGCCCAGATCGCGCTGGACGACTGGGAAGGCGGCGAGGCCACCGACGACGAGCCCGTCGAGGTGCCAGGGCTCTCGGACCGCGAAGTGCTCATGGAGCAGGACTTCTCGACCTTCCCCGCCGAGCAGCTCGACGAAGTAGCCCGGCTCACCGTGCTGATCGCCAAACGGCTGGCCCGGCGGATCAGCCGGCGCCGCAAGCCCACACGGAAGGGCGGGGTCATCGATCTCCGCCGCAGCATGCGGGCCAATCTCATGAAGGGCGAGATCATCGAGCTGCGGCGCCGGGCGCGGCGGCGGCGCAAGGTCCGCCTGGTGCTCCTCTGCGACGTCTCGGGCTCCATGGATCTCTACAGCCGGTTCCTCCTCCAGTTCCTCTACGCCCTCCAGAACGTCTTCGGGCGCGTGGAGACCTTCACCTTCGCCACGCGCCTGACCCGTGTAACCGAACTGCTCCGCGGACCATCTTATAAGGGGGCCCTCCGGCGGCTGACCGAGGTGCGCGACTGGTCAGGTGGGACGCGGATCGGGGAGGCGATACGGGAGTTCAATCAGAGCTGGGGGCACCTGGTGGATCGAAGAACCATCGTGCTGATTCTCTCGGATGGCTGGGACACGGGGGAGCCGGAGGTGCTCGCCCAGGAGATGCTGACGCTGAAGCGGCGGGCCGGGCGCGTGCTCTGGCTCAACCCGCTCCTGGGCAACCCCTCCTACGAGCCGCTGACGCGCGGCATGGCCGCCGCCCTGCCGCTCATCGACCACTTCGCGGCCGCCCACAACCTGTCGAGCCTCCGCGAGCTCGCCACTCATCTCACCCTGAGGTAACGGTATGACGACCGAGCTCTTCGAGCATCTCGACAGGCTGCGCAACGCGGAAGGCAAGGTGGCCCTGGCCACCCTGGTGAACACGCGCGGGACCACGCCCCGCAAGGAAGGCGCCAAGATGCTCGTGGGGGAGGGAGGCCGCGTCCTCGGCTCCGTCACCATCGGCGGCTGCGTCGACGCTCAGGTGATCGAGGAGTCGGCCTCCGTGCTCTCCGCCCACAAGCCGCGCCTGCTCCAGCTCGACCTGGGCGACGAGGAGGCCTGGGAGATCGGGCTCACCTGCGGCGGCACCATCGAGGTCTTCGTGGAGCCGGTGGATCTGGAGAAGCCCGACGACGCCACCCTCGCCCTGTACGAGCGGCTCAAGGCGCACGCGGAGGCCGGCGGGCGCGGGGCCATCCTCACCCGGCTCGAGGGCGCGCGGGACGGTGCCAAGATGATCGTCTTCGACGGTGGCGTGCACGAGGGCTCGCTGGGCGACGCCGCGCTCGATGCGGCGGCCCTCGTCGCGGCCGCGGGGGCGATCAGTTCGGGCAAGACCGCCACCCTCACTGTGGAAGGCACCCGCGTCTTCGCCGAGGTGTTCGTGCCCGCCTCCATCCTCCTCGTGGTGGGCGCGAGCCACGTGGCCATGCCCATGGTCACCCTGGCCAAGGTGCTCGGCTTCAAGACCATCGTGGTGGACGGCCGCCCGCGCTTCGCCACGCGCGAGCGCTTCCCCGACGTGGACGACCTGCACATCGGCATTCCCTCGGACCTGATCCGCGACGTGCCGCTCGTTGCCTCCACGGCCCTGGTGCTCGTGGCCCACGACTACAAGTACGACCTGCCCGTGCTGCGCCACGCGCTGGCCACCCCCGTCGGCTATGTCGGGCTCCTCGGTTCGAGCCGGCGGGGCAAGGCCATCCTCGATCTGCTGCGCGAGGACGGTGTGGCGGAAGACGCGCTGACGCGCGTGCACGTGCCGATCGGTCTCGACCTGGGCGCACAGTCCGCGCCGGAGATCGCCCTCGCCGTGCTGGCCGAGATCCTCGCCGTCCAACGGGGAGCGACCGGTTTGCCCATCAGCGAGAAGGTCAGGCGGGGGCTCAAGTGAAAGCCATCGCGCAGCGACGGAAGGGAGCGACGGTCGCCTCGCTCGAGGGGCGCGTGATCTGCCACGACGTGCGCGACGCCGATCGCAAGATCGCCGCGGAGAAGGGGCAAGTCCTCGACGCCGGGACGGCCGAGCGGCTCCTCACCCTGCCCTGGGAGGAGCTGCATCTCCTCGAGCTGGAGCCGGGGGACATCCACGAGGAGCCGGCGGGCGCGCGCCTCTCCCAGGCCGCCGCGGGCGACGGCGTGGTCGTCAAGGGCTACAACGGCGGGCAGTGGTCGCTCGCCGCCGCGCACCGTGGCCTCCTCCAGGTGCGCCGGGAGGCGCTGGCCCACGTCAACACGCAGGAAGGTATGGCCATCTTCACGCTCTACGATCTCCAGCCAGTGGAGGCGGGGGAGACGGTGGCCCGCGCCAAGATCTCGCCGCTCGCCATCGCCGAGTCGCTCGTCAAGCGCGCGGAGGAGCGCGCGTGGGCCGCTGGCGGCCTCGTGACGGTCAAGGGCTTCGAGCCGAAGAAGATCGGCGCCCTGACCCGCTCGAGCCTGGAGACGAAACAGCGTACCCGCTTCGAGGCCGCCCTCACGGAGAAGATCGACTGGCTGCGCTCGCGCCTCCTTCCCGTGCGCTACTGCGACGACGACGCGGCCGCCGTGGCCCAGGCCTTCACGGAGCTGGCCGGCGAGGGCGCGGACGTCTTGGTCGGGGCGGGCGCCGCCTCCCTCGACCCGCTCGACTCGATCTTCGAGGGCCTGCGCCTGGCCGGCGGCCAGATGGTGCGGCACGGCGTGCCTGCGCATCCCGGCAGCCTGCTCTGGATCGCCCGCCTCCACGGCCGCCCCGTGCTCGGCATGCCCGCCTGCGGCATGTTCTCGCAGGCCACCGCCTTCGATCTCGTGCTGCCGCGCATGCTGACGGGCGAGGAGATTCGCACCGCCGAGCTGGCCGCCCTCGGCCACGGCGGCCTCCTCTCGCGCGACAGCGCCTGGCGCTTTCCTCCCTATCGCCAGAGCGCGGCCCGCGGCGAGCTGCCGGAGTAGCCGTGGCCTACAGCGATCTCATCCGCGAGCGCTTCCGGCATCCGCGCTATCGCGGGAGCCTGGAGCGCCCGGACGCCGCCTTCGAGGACGTGAACCCGCTCTGCGGTGACCGCATCCGCATCGAGTGCCGGGTGGAGGACGGGCGCCTCGCCGACGCGCGGCACCACGGCGATAGCTGCGCCATCTGCGTCGCCTCCGCCGACGTGCTGCTGGAGCGCGCGATCGGGGAGCCGGTGGAGCTCGCCTCGCGCCTCACCACCGCCGACCTGCTCGAGCGTCTGGAGGCGGACGTGCGGGCCTCGCGGCTCCGGTGCGTGTCGCTGCCCCTGACCGTGCTGCAATCCGCTCTCGACGGCAAGGAGGTCGCGCGATGAGCCAGGTGGGCGAGGGCAGCCGCGCGGACTTTCCCATCCTCTCCCGCGTGGTCAACGGCGCGCCGCTGATCTATCTCGACTCCGCGGCTTCGAGCCAGAAGCCGCGGCAGGTGATCGAGGCGGTGACGAGCTACTACGAGCGGAGCCACGCCAACGTCCACCGCTCCATCCACACCCTCGGGGAAGAGGCGACCGAGCTCTACGAGGGCGCGCGCGACGCCGTGCGGGCCTTCGTGGGGGCGCGCGGCCGCGAGGAGATCATCTTCACCCGTGGGACCACGGAGGCCATCAACCTGGTCGCCCAGTGCGTGGGCCGGACGCTCCGGCCGGGCGACGAGATCATCGTCACGGAGATGGAGCATCACTCCAACCTGATCCCCTGGCAGATGGCCTGCCGCGATCGCGGGGCCGTCCTCAAGGCCGTGCCCGTGATCGGCGAGGGCTTCCTCGACATGGAGGCCTTCGCGCGGCTCCTCTCTCCATGCACCCGCGTGGTGGCGGCGGCGCACGTGTCCAACGTGCTCGGCACCATCAACCCCGTGGTTGAGATCGTGAGGCGATCGCACGAGGCGGGGGCCCTCGTGCTCCTGGACGGCGCCCAGGGCGCGCCGCACCTGCCCCTCGATCTCGCCGCCATGGGGGCAGACTTCTACGTCTTCTCCGGCCACAAGATGCTCGGGCCCACGGGCATCGGCGTACTCTATGGGCGACGCGAGATCCTGGAGACGCTCGAGCCGACCTGGGGTGGCGGCGAGATGATCAAGGAAGTGTGGATCGACCACGCGCAGTGGAACGACCTGCCGTGGCGCTTCGAGCCCGGCACGCCTCCCATCGCCGGCGCCGTGGGGCTGCGCGCCGCCGTGGAGTATCTGGGCAAGCTCGGCATGGAGCGCGTGGCCGCCCACGAGCGCGACCTGACCGCGCGCTGCCTCGACGCCCTCGCCCGCATCGACGGCGTCACCATCTACGGGCCGCGCAACCCTGAGATCAAGGGCGCGGTGGTCGCCTTCAACGTGGAGGGTCTCCACCCGCACGACGGCGCCGCCCTCCTCGACGAGCACGGCATCGCCGTGCGGGCGGGTCATCACTGCGCCCAGCCCCTCATGAAGCACTTCGGCATCGCCGGCACGCTGCGCGCGAGCTTCTCCGTCTACAACACACCCGCCGAGGTCGAGCGCCTGGCCGAGGCGGTCACGGGTCTTCGCGGGGCGCTCTGATCGGACTCCGGGCCAGGTTCCTGTCGCAGGGGAGGGTGACATGCGCAGGATGATCGTCGCGGCGGCGATCCTGATGTTCCTGGCCCGAGCCGTTGCCGCGCAGGCGGCGTCCGCCCCCGTGGCGGTGATCGAGCTCGACGGCGCCATCACCCCCGTGACGTCGCGGCTCCTCACCGCGGCCATCGAGCGGGCGCAGGCTGAGCGGGACCAGGCGCTGGTGGTGAAGCTCAACACCCCCGGCGGCCTCGAGCGCTCCATGCGCACCATGGTCCAGAGCATCCTCAACTCGGAGATTCCCGTGATCGTCTACGTGGCGCCGACGGGTGCCCGCGCCGCCTCGGCCGGGGTCTTCATCACCATCGCGGCGCATGTGGCGGCCATGGCGCCTGCCACCAACATCGGGGCGGCCCATCCCGTGGCCGTGGGCGGCGGCGACACCGGCAAGGAGATGGGTAAGAAGATCGAGAACGACGCCGCGGCCTTCGCGCGCAGCCTGGCTGCCGAGCGCGGTCGCAACGTGGAGTGGGCGGAGAAGGCCGTGCGCGCCTCCGTGTCCGCCACGGAGCGCGAGGCGGTGAAGCTCAAGGTCGTGGACCTCGTCGCCGACAGCGTGCCCGACCTTCTCGCGAAGATCGACGGCCGCACTGTGAAGACGGCCCGCGGCAACGTCACCCTCGCCACCAAAGACGCGCCGGTCAAGCTCATCGAGGTGCGCTTCCGCGACCGCTTCCTCGCCCTCATCACGGATCCCAACATCGCCTACATCCTCATGATGGTGGGCATGCTGGGGATCTTCTTCGAGCTCCAGAATCCCGGAGCCACGCTGCCCGGAGTCATCGGGGGCATCTCGCTGATCCTCGCCTTCTTCGCCTTTCAGAGCCTGCCCATCAACTGGGCCGGCGTGCTCCTGATCCTCTTCGGCGTAGCCCTCCTCATCGCGGAGATCAAGATCGCCAGCCACGGCGTGCTCACGGTGGGCGGGGTGGTGGCCATGCTCCTCGGCTCCTTCATGCTCTACGACGCGCCCGAGGTGGGCTTCCGGGTGTCGTGGACGGTGATCCTGCCCACGGTGGGGGCCACGGCGGGCCTCGTGGTGTGGGCCGTCTCTGCGGGCGTGCGCGCCATGCTCCGGAGCCCCGTCACCGGCTCCTCCGGCATGGTCGGCCGGCTCGCCGTGACACGCTCTGCGCTGGGTCCGGAAGGGCAGGTGCAGGTGGACGGCGAGATCTGGCGGGCGGTGAGCGACGGCGGTGCCATTGCCGCCGGCGAGCAGGTGCGCGTGATGGCGGTGGACGGCCTCACCCTCACGGTGAGCCGCGCCGCGGACAGATCCTAGGCGGCAAGGAGGCTCCTCGCCATGCAACTCGAATGGACGCTGGGTCTGATCCCCGTGGTCATCATCGCCCTCTTCGTGCTCCTGAACTCCGTGCGCATCCTGCGCGAGTACGAGCGGGCAGTGATCTTCCGCTTCGGCCGGCAAGCAGGCGCCATCGTCAATCCGGGCGGCGACGGCAGCGGCCCCGGCCTCATCCTCCTCATCCCCTTCGTGGACAAGATGGTCAAGGTGAGCCTGCGCACCATCACCATGGATGTGCCGCCTCAGGACGTGATCACCCGCGACAACGTGTCGGTGAAGGTGAACGCGGTCATCTTCTTCCGCGTGCTCGATGCGAACAAGGCGGTGATCAGCGTGGAGGACTACCTGTTCGCCACCTCCCAGATGGCCCAGACCACCCTGCGCAGCGTGCTCGGCCAGCAGGAGCTGGACGACCTCCTCGCCTCGCGCGAGAAGATCAACGAGGAGCTGACGCGCATCATCGACCAGCACACGAGCCCCTGGGGGGTGAAGGTGGCCGCGGTGGAGGTGAAGAACGTCGACCTGCCCCAGGACATGCAGCGGGCCATGTCCAAGCAGGCCGAGGCGGAGCGCGAGCGGCGCGCCAAGGTCATCAACGCGGAGGGTGAGTTCCAGGCCGCGGCCAAGCTTGCGGAGGCAGCGGACGTGCTCACCCGCTTCCCCATCGCCGTCCAGCTCCGCTACCTGCAGACCATGCGGGAGATCGCCTCGGAGCGGAACACCACCACTTTCTTCCCCATCCCCATCGATCTCTTCGGCCCCCTCCTGCGCGCCCTGGGCAGCGACGGGCAGGCGCCCAAGGCCTGAGGTCTTTTTCTCGTGCGTGTTTCCCTTGTGAGGAGGAAGCGGCGCAGGTAGAATGGGCGAGTTGTGACGGGGGGTTAGCTCAGTTGGGAGAGCGCGGCGTTCGCAACGCCGAGGTCGAGGGTTCGAATCCCTTACCCTCCACCATCTGAAAAATCAAGGTGTTAGCCCGCAGAAACGGTTTTAGGGTGCGCGGGGGGTGCGTCCGGTTGCGCGGCCGAGCAATTCCGCGTGTCGCGCTTGACGTTCGCGGGCTGCCACCTAGACTTTGAGCATGCTGCGGTTCGCCACGGAACCTGACGCCGTCTTCCTCGCCCTCGTGCACGATGCGCTCGAGCAGTGGCTCGACCTCTCAGAGACGCTGGAGGACGAGCCGCAAGCCTGGGTGGATGCCTACCCCAATCTCGCCCCGCTGTTCTCGTTGAAGCTCGCCAGGGACACGGCCAGCAAGCTCCTCGAGGCGAGCCGCGCCCCGGAGCTCTACCAGCTCACGGACTTTCACTGGCTGCTCGTATACGTAGCGGTGAACGAGCAGATCGACGTCCACAACGACTATGCGAAAGACAATCCCTCAGGGCTCGCCCAGGTCGGACCGTACCGGGTCGGCCAGATCGACAAGGACATAGTGATCGACCGGTTCTTCTGGGATACCGACTTTCTGGCGGTCGAGGGTCTGCCGCCGCTGTCCGGCGAC
>Ga0075425_100002335_pt1 | contig 18977 bp, 14 predicted proteins | sample SoiMethybrSBSTD4_FD_75300 | JGI IMG/M metagenome (GOLD analysis project Ga0075425, IMG submission 75300) | Bulk soil microbial communities from a Populus tree surrounding site in Tennessee, USA - Soil MetaG P. TD hybrid SBSTD4 | ecosystem: Environmental > Terrestrial > Soil > Tree plantation... | reverse complement strand
GGCAGGCACGAGCGCCGCCTGGCTCGGCCGACGCGGCTGGGCGCAGGGCGCCGGCCCTGCGGCGGCGAGCGCCATCGATCTCGACAAGGCCAAGGCCGACGGCAAGGTCGTGCTCTATACCAGCCTCGACACGCAGATCGTCGATGCCATCAATGCCGCCTTCAAGCAAAAGTACGGCATTGATGTGCAGTACTTTCGTGGCGGCTCGAGCGACGTCACCTCGAAGGTCCTGGCGGAGGCGGATGCGGGTCGCCCGCAAGCCGATATGGTCGATGCCTCGGATCTGGCGGCCCTGCTGCTCATGAAGGAGCGCGGTCTGCTCAAGCCGTTCGCGGGCACGGCTGCCGCTGCCATCCCCCAAGAGCTGCGCGACCCCGACGCGACCTGGATCACCGACCGACTTACCCAGGCGGTGATCCAGTACAACACGAATGAGTTCGGGGCCGCGCCGCCCGCCAGTTGGGCCGATTTGGGCAAAAAGGTCATGCAGGGTCGCCTCGTCTATTTCTCCAGCGCCAACGGCGACGGGGCGCCGCGCATCTACACGCTGGCCCGGCACTTGGGCTGGGACCTGGTCAAGGCAATGGCCGCCAGCAAGCCGCTGCGCGTGCAGACGCCGCAGGTCATCACGCAAGTCCTGGAGCGCGGCGAACGCGGCGCCGGGTTCCTCCAGAACGACAACATCGCCTGGCGCTCCAAGCTGCAGGGCAAACCGACGAACTACGTCTTCCCAAGGGAAGGCGTGCCGAGCGAAATCGGCGCCTGCGGATTGCTCGCCAGCTCGCAGCGGCCACACGCGGCTGCACTGTTTTACGAGTGGTGGATGGGGGCTGAGGGTCAAGCCATCCTCGTCAAGGGCGGCAAATATTCAAGCCGCCTCGACGTCGCGCCGCCCGAGGGCAGCACGCCGCTTGCCCAATTGAAACTGCTCACCCTCGACTACGCCGAATATAAGCGTGACAAGAGCAAAATCCTCGATCAGATCGCAAGCATTTTTGGCGGCGAGTGGGGCAATTGAGCTTGCTGTGCACGCCATCGTCCGTTGCGGGGTGAGGGGGAAATGCAAGCTGCCGCACGCCTCGGCGCGTCGCCTGACGCACCCCTCGACGCGCAGGCGCAGCCCGGCCGCCGGATCGGCGGCCAAACCGTGGTGCTGGGCCTCGCCGTTGCCGTCCTCCTGTGCCTGGTCGGCTACCCGTTGGCCTGGCTTCTCTTCGGCGCCTTCGGCCTGCCGCAGTCGTTCGGTCTTGAACATCTCGAGCGCGCCTTCACGCGACCCCAGAACTTCGCCGCATTGCTCAACACCGTGCAATTGGCGCTGGGCGCGGGCAGCATGAGCATCCTGATTGGCGTGCCACTGGCCTGGGCTACCGCGCGCACCGATATGCCGCTGCGCCGCCTCATACATGCCCTGGTGGCCCTCTCCTACATCACGCCACCCTATTTGACGGCGCTCGCCTACATCATCCTGCTTGGGCCCGACGCGGGGCAGTTCAATCGGCTGCTCAGGGCGCTCTTTGGTTTCGCCTCGGGACCCATCAACATCTTCAGCATGCCGGGCGTCATCTTCGTGATCGGCATTCATGTCTTCGCCTTTACCTATTTTCTCACCCACAGCGCGCTCAAATCGGTCGACGCTGCCTTGGAGGAATCCGCACAAATGCTTGGGGCCAAGCCCTGGCAGACGACATTGCGCATCAATTTGCCGCTGGTTGCGCCGGCGATCACGGGCGGCGCGTTATTGGCCGCGATCGAGTCCATGGCGCTGTTCGGTCCCCAAGCGATCATCGGTACGCCCGCACAGATCGTGTTCTTGCCAACGCGGATTTACGCCACCATCGGCGGCTATCCACCGCGCTGGGGTGAAGCCTCCGCCCTATCGCTGCTGCTCGTCGTATTGACGGTGGCCGGGCTGGCGCTGCAACGTGGCTACCTCGAGCGGCGTTCCTTCATCACCGTGGGCGGGCGCGGCGTACGCAGCCGCAGAACGGCACTTGGCCATTGGCGCTGGCCGTTATTTGCCTTTTGCCTGCTGCTGGTGTTCTTCTCGGCCATTGCCCCGTTGGGGGTCCTGACGCTGACGGCGTTCGCCAAGAGCTGGACCGAGCCCCTGTCGTTTGCAAATCTGACGCTACAACACTTTTTTACCGCGCTCAGTGAGGACCAGGTGGCGGTGCGCGGCATTCTCAACAGCTTCAAGCTGGCAACGGCAGCCGCAACGCTCGCCGTACTCATCGGCGCTGCCGTCGCCTATCTCGATGTGCGCACGAGCGCGCGCGGGCGCCGGCTGCTCGACTATCTCGCGATCCTGCCGCTCGGGCTGCCGGGTACCGTCATGGCGGTCGGCATTCTCCTCGCCTTTATTCGCATGCCGTTGCCCATCTACGGCACGCTCTCGATCCTGTTGATCGCCTACGTGGCGCGTTTCCTTCCGCTCGCAACCCGCAGCGCCAATGCAACTCTGCGCCAAATCGACCCCAGTTTAGAGGAAGCCGGGCGCGCTACCGGTGCCTCCTGGTGGGGCGCGGTAAAGCTGATCCTGCTGCCGCTGGCGCGGCCGGGATTGCTCGTTGCCTTTCTGTTGGTATTCATACCGGCCTTCGGTGAGTTGAGCGCCACCATTCTGCTCTATACCGGCGGCACTGAAACGATCGCCATCGCCATCTACCGCTTGAACGATCTGGGCCAACTCGAGGTCGTCTCCGCGCTTGCCGTCTTTACTATTGCGGTCGTCTTGACGCTCACCGCCGTCGTCAGCTGGTTGTCGGGCGCGGGCCCGGCCTTTGCCGAGACGCCTACCAGAGGGTGACGGCAAATGGCATTCATCGACATCGCGGGTATCGGCAAGCGCTTCGGCAAAGTCTTTGCCTTGCACGGCGTCGATCTTGCCATCAACGAGCGCGAGTTCATCACGCTGCTCGGCCCATCGGGATGCGGCAAGACCACCATGCTGCGCCTGTTGGCAGGCTTCCTCATCCCCGACGCCGGCAGCATCAAGGTATCGGGCCGGCTCTATTCTTCCCCGCGCGGCACCCTGCCGCCGGAGCAACGCCGCATGGGCATGGTGTTCCAGAACTATGCGGTGTGGCCGCACATGTCCGTGTTCGAAAACATCGCCTTCGGGCTGAGAATCGCCAAAACCACGCGCGGGGAGATCGCACGCAGGGTCGCGCGCGTGTTGGCGGCCGTCGGCCTCGACGGCTTGGCGGAGCGGCACGCTCACCAGCTCTCGGGCGGGCAGCAGCAGCGTGTGGCGCTGGCCCGCTCGCTGGTGGTCGAACCAACAATCCTGCTGCTTGACGAACCGCTATCGAATCTCGACGCCAAATTGCGCGAGCGCATGCGCGGCGAGCTCAAAATTCTGCAGCGGGACACCGGCATCACCTTCATCCACGTCACGCACGACCAGGCCGAAGCCATGGCTCTGTCCGACCGCATCGTGGTGTTTAACAAGGGTGCGGTGCAGCAGGTTGGCACGCCGCGTGAGGTCTACGAACGTCCCACCAACTTGTTCGTGGCCGATTTCATGGGGCAGGTAAACAAGCTCCCGGGAACCGTGGTCGCCACCAGCGGTGGCAGGGCGCGCGTGCGCGTCGGCGCGCAGACCATCGATGTCGAATTGAGCGCAAGCCGCAAGCGCTCGGACGCTAGCGTCACCGTCGCCATCCGGCCTGAGGCCATTCGCCTTGGTGCCGCCGATGCCGGTGCAGCCGCCAACGTCCTGCGCGGGCGCCTGGTGGAAAGCGCCTTCCTCGGCAACATCGTCGAGCATCACGTCGATGTCGACGGCATGCTCGTGCGGGTCCAGGGGGATCGGCGGCAAGGGATCGCCGCGGGTAGCCCGGTTGAGCTTTCGATCCCCGTCGGCGATTGCGTCGCCATGCCCAGTGAAACGGATTGAAAAGGTGGCAAGGTCATGCGGCCCACAAATCTACTGTTCATCATGTCGGACGAACACAGCCGGCGCGTGCTCGGCTGCCATGGCCATCCCATGATCAAGACGCCCAATCTCGATAAGCTGGCAAGCCGCGGCCTGCGCTTTACCGATGCCTACTGCAATTCGCCGATCTGCGTACCCTCGCGCGCCAGTTTCCATACCGGGCGCTACGTGCACGAGATTGGCTTTTGGGATAATGCCAACCCCTATGACGGCAGCGTCCCCTCCTGGGCACACCGGCTGAGAGCGGCGGGTCATCGCGTCGATTCGATCGGCAAGCTGCACTTCCGCAGCGCCGAGGACGACAACGGCTTCAGCAAAGAGCACATGCCGTTGCACGTCGTGGATGGGATCGGTGATCCCATCGGCATGTTGCGCGATCCGCCACCACGGCGCCAGGCTGCCCTGCGCCTCGCCGCCGACGCCGGTTGCGGGGAGTCCAGCTACCAGGACTACGATGATCGGATCACTGGGGCCGCGGAGACGTGGCTCAGCGAACGCGCCAAGAGCAAGGACGCTAAGCCATGGGTGCTCTTCGTCTCGCTTGTGTGCCCGCATTTCCCGCTGATCGCACGCCCGCGCTGGTATAACCTCTATGCCGAAGGCAAGGTGCCTTGGCCCGCGCTCTACGCGGCCGAGGAGCGGCCGCATCATCCCTACCTCGAGGCAATGCGCGCCTGCCAGATCTACGATGAGGGCTTCGACGACAACAGCAAGGTGCGCAAGGCCATCGCCGCCTATTTTGGGCTCGTCAGCTTCGTCGATCACAATGTCGGACGGCTCTTGCAATGTCTCAAGGCGCATGACCTCGCCGACACCACGCGCGTGATCTACAGCAGTGACCACGGAGACAACCTCGGCACCCGCGGGCTGTGGGGCAAGTCCAACATGTACGAAGAGTCGGCCGGTGTGCCCCTGATTATGGCGGGCCCGGAGGTGCCCGCCAATGTGGTGTGTCGCGATCCCGTCTCACTCGTCGACGCCTACCCCACCATCCTGAATTGCGTCGGGCTGCCACCCCACCCCGACGATCGCGCTCTACCCGGTGTACCGCTCCTGGACGTCGCCGCCGGCAAAGCGCGCGAGCGCACCGTCTTCGGCGAATACCACGCCGCCGGCGCTGTCACCGGAGCCTTCATGCTGCGCAAGGGTAAATTCAAGTTCGTGTACTACGTCGGCCTTACCCCGCAGCTGTTCGACCTAGACAGCGACCCCGCGGAAACGCGGGACCTGGCCCAGCACGGGGACTGTGCCGATGTGCTCGCCGATTGTGAGGCGAGCTTGCGCAGATACGTCGACCCGCAAGCGGTCGACGCCCAGGCGCGTCACGATCAGGCCGCGCGGATTGCCGAACTGGGCGGCCGTGCAGCCATCCTGGCCAAAGGCAGCTTCGGCCATTCGCCGGTTCCCGGCACCAAGCCGATCTACAACTAGGATCGCCTCTGGTGCGCGACGCCTCCACCCGCGAGCCCCAACACGCGTCCTGCTGTCCGCCAGCGGCCGGCAAGACGAGGCCGACGGCGTCGCTTCCCGCGCGCCCGCCCGGGCCGACGCCGGCGCGGCCGCCGCGCTGCATCGGCCTCCCTGGCGCCCGCGTCCCCGTCGGCACGCTGGATGAGTTTCTGCCCTGGGATGGCGAGGGGCCACCCCGCACGGTGAACGTTGCCCCCTTCGCCATCGATCCCTTTGCCGTGACCAACGACTGGTTCGACGCGTTCGTTAGCACCACGGGGTATCGCACCGATGCGGAGCGCTTCGGCTGGTCGCTGGTGTTTGCCGCCTTTCTGCCTGGCGGCGCCAACGCAACAGCCCCCCCAGGCGCACCGGCCTGGTGGCGGCGCGTCGACGGCGCCTGCTGGCGGGCGCCGGAGGGAGCGCACTCAAACCTCACTGGACGCCTTCACCATCCCGTCGTTCACGTCTCCTGGAACGACGCGGTGGCGTTTGCCGCCTGGGCCGGCGGCCGCCTGCCGACCGAGGCGGAATGGGAGTATGCGGCCGCGGGCGGCACCCCCGGGGCGCGCTTCCCGTGGGGCGATCGAGACCCCGATGACAGCACCTTTCTACCCCTCAATATCTGGCAAGGGGAATTTCCCACCCGCAACACCGGCAGCGATGGTTATCTCGGCACGGCGCCGGTCGACGCCTTCCAGCCCAACGGCTACGGCCTCTTCAACATGGCGGGCAACACCTGGGAGTGGTGCGCGGATGCCTTCCGCGTGCGCTCGCTCGCGCGTGCGGCCAAGGAACGCAATCGCCACGCGCGGGCTAGCGACGAGCGCCTCCTGAAGGGGGGGTCCTACTTGTGTCATCGTTCCTATTGCTATCGCTACCGCATTGCCGCCCGCACCGGGGCGGCGGCCGACAGCACCACCGGACACGTCGGCTTCCGCCTGGCATTTGACGATTACCCCCGCTCCTCCCCTAACACCCCCTGAGAACCATGCAGCCGACCAACCTCGTCGTCATCATGTCGGATGAACATCACCCGCGGGCCATGGGCGTAGCGGGCCATCCCTTCGCCGTCACGCCCAACCTCGACCGGCTTGCCGCACGCGGCACGCGCTTCAATGCCGCCTACTGCAACTCGCCGATTTGCGTGCCTTCGCGCGCATCCTTCGCCACCGGTCGCTACGTGCACGAACTCGGTACCTGGGACAACGCTTTGGCTTACGACGGCAGAATTCCCGGTTGGGGCCACGCGCTACAGAGAAGCGGCCACCCCGTCGATGCGATCGGCAAGCTGCACTATCGGTGTGCCGACGATCCCACCGGCTTCGATCACCAATACCACCCCATGCATATCTACGGCGGCCATGGCATGGTTTGGGGCGCCTTGCGCGATGGCAAAGCCGACTTCAGCGAGCGGGCGCACGCGATGTTGAACCCGATCGGTCCCGGCACCTCGAAATACAATATCTACGACGACCGCATCGCCACCGAGGCGGAGAACTGGCTCGCGCGCCGACCGCGCGCACCGCAGGAACGCCCGTGGGTGCTGTTCGTCGGTTTCGTCGCCCCGCACTTTCCCCTGACGGTACCGCCGCCCATTCTCGATCTCTATCCGGCCGCACGCATGCCCCTGCCGCGGCTACACCCCGACCGCGGCCATCCCCGCCACCCCTGGCTGGAAGCCCAGCACCAGATGCACCCTGTCGATGCTGCCCTGGACGATGGCGGCCGCCGCCTGGCGACCGCCTGCTACTTGGGCCTGTGCACGTGGGTGGACGCGCAGGTGGGTCGCATTATCGCGGCGTTGCAGAAAACCGGTCTCGCCGAGACGACGCGCGTCATCTACACCAGCGACCACGGCGACAACATCGGCGCGCGTGGTATGTGGGGCAAGAGTACGCACTACGACGACGCCGTAGGGGTGCCGCTGCTCATGGCCGGGCCGGGGATTGCGCAGGGACGCCTATGCTCGACGGCCGTCAGCCTCGTCGATCTCGCCCCCACCATCTTGGCCGCCGTCGGCGAGGACCCTTACGCCTGGAACCCCGCGCTGCCCGGTCGCTCCCTGTTCGAGATCGCCGATGCGCCCTACGACCCGCAGCGCACCGTGTTTTCCGAGTACCATGCTTTTGCTTCGCCATCCGCCGCCTTCATGCTGCGCAATGGCCGCTACAAGTTGAACTATTATGTGGGCTATCGGCCCGAGCTCTTCGACCTCAGCAACGACCCCTTGGAGGAGCACGACTTGGGGACCAGCGCCGAGCACGCGGCCATCCGGGCGTCGTTGGAAACCGAGCTGCGCGAAATGCTGGACCCGGAGGCAACCGACGCGCGCGCCAAAGCGGATCAGGCGGCGTTGATTGAACGTTACGGCGGACCCGCCAAGGCCTTGCATATTGGTGCTCCAGGCGCCACGCCGGCTCCCGTGTGACGCCCCCTCGGGGCGGGGATAGCAAATTTCCCCGCCTGCAAGGTAGCGGTGACCTGGCCAACCCCGGCGCGTGCGAAACGGAGAGGACGGCCGCCGCAGCCGGTAGATACAAGCGCGCGAAAGGGCATGCGCTTGAGCGTCTTGGCCGATCCAGCACGCAGGCATGACACCTCTGGCGCGTGGTGTGTTAGCCGATCGGCGTTGCCGGCGCTCGTTGGTTAATCCGCGGCACGGTGCCTGCCACGGTCGCCGGCAGCCGGCCCCCGCTACAAAGTCACCTATTTTTCGGGGATGCACGACAGGCGTCGCCTGATCGGCCTTGCCTCGCAGCGGCATTTTCCGCCCACCCCACAAGCTCGTGACAATCTTCTGCGCGAGGGTATCTCGCCCGAACACGTCGCCATGGTGGGTAACACCGTCGTCGATGCCGTACTTTATGCCCGCGCCAAAGTCCGCATGGGTTACAAGCCGATCGATCCGGAGGTCGCAAGCCTTCCGAGCGACCGGAAACTGGTGCTCGCCACCATTACAACCGCTGCAGTATCCCGACTTCATTTACCTGCTTGATCGCGCCTGGACCGTGGTGACTGACTCAGGCGGACTCCAAGAGGAGGCGCCGTCCTTCGGGCTGCAGATCCTGATCACTCGCGAAAGCACCGAGCGCCCGGAGGTTGTTGAAGCCGGATTTGGACGACTGGTCGGCTCGAACGCCGGCGCCATTGTGGCAGGCGTGCGAGAACTTACCGCGGGCGGCCGTCCGCAGCTGATGCCCGCGCACAATCCTTTCGGATCCGGCACCGCCGCTAGCAGGATCGTTCGACATCTGACCGGCAATCTTGCCCTCGATGACCGACCGCTTGCCGCATAAATCCACTCTTTGCAACAGGAGACGTCGTGAGCAACGAACTCAAAGCCAGCAATGTGGCGTGGCGGAAAGTGCGCCGCACCTTGACCATGATGGTCCTGTTCGTCGGCGTTGGCGGCCTTGCTTTCCACTTTCTTTGGGGCGGCAGCGTCCTACTCAGCGCCGACGGGCTCGTCACGCGCAACAGCGTGGCCGTCGCCTCGCCCTGGCAGGATAGCCGCGTGCGCGAGATCCATTCGTTGTTGATTCGGCGACCATATTCCGCTCTTTGGCGGAGCTGGCGGCGGAGAAAGCGCGGATTGGCGCGCGCCTGGCACAACTCAACGCGCGCAAGACCTACGTCAATACGTTGCTGCCGCTGGCGCAGGCAAATAGCGCGGAGACCCAGTCATTCGTGGAAACACTGCAAAAGGCCGAGGCCAATGGTCTGGTGCGGAGCAAGACGTTGCAGGAGCTGATGGCGGCCCGGGTGCAGGCTTCGGAACGACACCTGTCGCTGCAGGCCGAACAGTCCTCTCTTCACCACCGAGATCGAGGCCACCCAGGATGCCTTCAAGCAGGTCTCGGCTGCCTATGCCGATCTGCAAAGAACATACAATGACGGTGTGCTGCACCGGTCAGCGGTCATGTGGGCAGCAAGGTTGACATGATCGGCGAGGTGCTCAGCGCCAGCAAGGATGAAGTCGCAAGGGTCCACACCGGTAACAGCTTCGCGCTTGCCCATATTCCGGAGAACTATCTCTTCGACCTAGAAGAGGGGCAGAAGGTCGCCGTCAAAGCACGTGGTCAAATCGTTTCAGGTCGCATCGAACGCGTGCTCCCGATCACCGTGGCATTGCCCCCCGGAATTTCAGCTTCCGAACAAGGTGCGGGGCCGCGGGCAATTGGCACACGTGACGTTAACGGACGAGCATCGCTTCGCCGTGGCCGAGAAGGTTCAGGTGACAGCCTGCTATTTCGAAAACTGCCGCATGGGCATGGCCGAAATTATGCGCCAGGCAACCACCCATTTGTACGACGACGCCACCCGGGTTGGGCACACCGCAGCGCGCCTCAAGGATCTTCTACACAATAACCTGAGCGTTCTCGCGCGAGAGTGGGGTGCACCGAGCGGTGCGCCTTCCGTGCAGGGAAGCTGATGCCAGGCCGAGCGGTGCAAACGACCGCGGCAGAAGCCGCTCGCAGATAAGCGCGCGTCAGACCTCGTCCTTGCCAAGCACATCCGCCGATCGGTCGCGCTTGCACACGGCTGTGGGACAAAACCACGGTCGGCCTGATGCACATCGGCCGGCGCAGGTGGTTAACGCCATGCACCCGCAACTCCTGGGCCCGCGACCGCCAGAACGCGCAGCCCATTCCGGCACGTTGCAATGGGATGATCGAGGCTGGCGCCCGGCCCCGCCGCGAACCATGCCTCTGCCAGGCGCCGGCAGCGGCCTCGTGTCCGGCGGCCCTCGGCCCGAGAGAGACGGCGCTGGGCGGCCGCTCAACGGGCAATCGCGCAAAAGGTCATGCGCTCGGGGTTGTGGCCAATATTGCGCGGCTGGCGCCGCGCGTTGAAGCCGTGCTGGCGCAAGAGGGCCAAGAGTTCTGCCGCCTCGAACTGCAAAAAGCCGGACCTTTGCCGGATCTTGCGATAGGGCGAGACATAAGACCGTGCCAGGCCGACGACGGCCGGCAGGAGAAACCCGCCGCTGGCGGCGAACTTGAGGAGTTGGAGCGCATCGCGCCAGGGGCTGACGTGGGGTGGCACGATGTCGGCCAAAAGCAGCACGCCTCCGGGCTCGAGCTTGTGCCGCGCGCCTTGCAGGAGCGCGGCAAACTCGGATCTCGACAGGTACTGAACCACAGAGTTGACCACCACCATCCCGATCGAAGCTGCCGGCAGGGCCTGGAACTGTTCTGGCGTCAGAATGCTGATCTTGCAAACGCCGGCGTAGCGCGCCGCCAATTCGTCGCGGACGCGGGGAGCGGCATCGCAGAGCAACAAGTGACCGCAGGCGTCGGCGAGATCGCGCGCCGCCGGCGTATCGCCACAGCCATAGTCAATGAGGCGTATGTCGCTCCGCGGCACATGCGCGATGATATCGCGCGTCACCTGCTCATAATGCAGGCGTCGATGGCGCTCGTTGACGTAGAGCGACGTCTCCTGGTTCCAATACTCAGCCCAATCCACGTCTCACGTCCATTTTGCAGCGGCGCCGCACGACCCCGCTGACCATCTCGGCCGCTTCGGAGCATCGGCCGGCTAAGCCCCCAGCGCCGTGCCCATCGCTGCGCGCCCAGGCGGTCGGGTGCCACCACACCGACTGGGCGCTTGGCGCCGCGCAGCTTTTCCGCGCGCAAGGGATGCCCCGCGCAGGCGTTCCGCCGGCGCCGCTCAAGCAGCCGAGGGGCGCGCGCGGCCTCAGCACGCAGGCACTTGCTTCACTTCTTTGCCATTCGTGTCGCAGATGGGCAACGGTTGGGGCGCGGGACATTGGTGCGGCGGCGCAACATTGTTCTTGTCGGGCAAGGAGGTGCGTGTTGGCAGAGCACGGTCAGCTATTTTACAAAATCTGCTCGTTTTGACGCGTTGCGTGGAATCGGGTGCCGCCCTAATCGTCGTAGCGACATGCCCACGCAACCGATTCTCGCCGACGTCGCCGCGCAGTCCTTCCCTGGCGCTCGGCTCGCGTGGGCTAGGCGGCGCCCCCCCGCCGGCTTGCGACGTGGCGCATGCGCACGGCCGGTGCCATGACGGAGCTGGGTGTCAGCACCGTCTCGGCCGGCCGGCGCAGCCGGCTCGCCATCGGCTCGGAGGCGCAGTTTCTGCGCCTATTGGTGATCCTGGCCGGGCTGGTGTGGTCCTTGCTCTTCATCGTCGTGGGGCTGCACTATGACCTGCAGCTGTTCGGCGACGGCTCGATCTTCTCCTATTCGGTGGCGGTGGCCGATGGCTGGCGCATCCACTGGCACAACATATCCTGCCGCCTCTTCGTCTTGCTGTTCTGTCACGTGCCCGCCGAGGCCTACGTCAAGCTGACCGGCGATCCGCGTGGCGGCATCGCCATCTATGGCTTCTTGTTCTTTGGCGCCCAGCTGTTTGGCCTGATTGCTACATTCGCGCTGGACCGCTCACGTCAGCGCATCTTGTTCGCTTACGCCTGCGGCTCGACGGCGGTGCTGTGCCCGCTCGTGTTCGGCTTCCCAACGGAGATGTGGATCGCGCACGCCCTGTTCTGGCCGACGCTCGCCATCGTGCACTATGGCCGTGGTCCGCTTGCCGGGCCCGTCTCCTTTCTGGCCTTCCTGTGCCTCGTTCTGTGCCATGAGGGAGCGCTCATCTTCGCCGCGGTGATCCTGGCCACGCTCGGCCTGCGCGGGACGCGCGATCCCGCGCTGGTGCGCTCGGCGACGGCGGCAGTGGCAGCGCTCGCCATCTGGATCGCGATCAGGCTCGAGTTGCCCCCCGACGCCTATATCGCCGGCGTGCTCGCCAATGCGGCGCTCAACTTCATCGACCTCAGCAGCCTAACGCTTAACCCCATGCGCCTTTTGCTGGTGGCGCTGGCGGGTTACGGTCTGGCGCTGATGGCATTGACCTGGGCCAAACTCGAGCGCTCGCATTTTTATGCCGCCTTAGCGGTGGTGGCGGTTCTAAGCGTGCTTGGGCTCACGGCCGACGCCCCGATCATCGGGGAAAATCGCTATTTTCTGCGGACCGCGCTTTTGACCTTCACGCCGATCTTCGGGGCGCTCGCGGCTGCCTGCGCGGTGGCCGCGGAGGGGCGCCTCGTCCTGGCACTACCCTATCTGCGGCCAGCGCTGGGGGTCCTTGCCAACACCAAGACTGTCCGCGTGGCCGCGGGCGCGCTCCTGGTGGCGATGTCCGTGCATGTGCTTGAGACCGAACGCTTCGTTGCCGCTTGGATCAGCTACGAAGACGCCGTGCGCAAGCTTGCCACCGGCACGACGTCCGATCCGGCGCTCGGTGATCCGCGTTTTGTTTCGGCCAGCCGAATCCCGGAACGACTGAACGGCCTGGTGTGGGCCTCCACGACCCATTTCCTCTCCATTCTGGTCGCCCCCGCCTTTGCCCCCGCGCGCCTGGTGGTCGACCCCGACACCAACTATTTCTGGTTGCCCTGCAGGACGGCTGCCGCCAACAGCGTGGGCCGGCGCGCCGTGCCGCTGGTGACGCGACAGCTCGTGCGCAAATACGCCTGCCTGCACCGAAAGCCGTGAGGCCCAGGCCGCCACCGGCCTGACAAGGCTCCGACGTGGCCCCGCCCTTCGTTCCAGAGTTAACCCGTTCCTAACGGCCGTTTGGCAAGGTTTTCCGCGGCGGGGCCGGGAACGGTCCGGCGGCTCCCCTGCGGAGCGGAGGCCAAGGTTTTAGTGTGATGCGTATCGCCTGGCGGCCATCGGTCGTCTCCTGCCTTGCGCTGGCCACGGCGGCCGGCGTCGCTGGGGCCTGTTCCAGCGCGGGCAATGAGGCACGCTACGGCACGGCCAGCCCGCGCCTCGTGGACGGCAAACAACCCATCCCGAGGGGTGGCGGCAGCTACAAGCTCGGCGCCCCTTATCAAATCGATGGCCGCTGGTACGTGCCGCAAGCCGACCCTTACTACGATCGCACTGGGCTTGCTTCCTTCTACGCGGAGGACTTTCACGGCCGGCGCACATCCAACGGCGAAGTCTTCGACATGTGGGCGCTGACCGCCGCCCATCCTACCTTGCCACTGCCATCGCTCGCCTACGTCAGCAATCTCGAAAATGGGCGCACGCTCTTGCTGCGGCTCAACGATCGCGGGCCCTACGTCAACGACCGGGTGATCGACCTCTCACGCGCCAGCGCGCGCTACCTCGGAGTGGAGGGGCCGGGCCTCGCCCGGGTGCGGGTGCGCTATGCCGGCCCCGCTCCCTTGTCGGGCGATGACCGCCGCGAGCAGCGCTACCTCGCCTCCCAACCCTGGTTTCAGATCAGATTGGCGCGCGGGCCCAATGACAGCCGCTAGGATTCGAGACTATGCTGCAGCCAAACCGGGCTGGCAGCAGGCGGGCCCCTGACAACGTTGGCGTGGTGGGGCCAACGGGCGGGGTATAAGCCCAACGAGCCGCACGCGGTCACGGCGACAATGTCACGGGGACGGTGAATGACGTGCGGGCAGATGATGTCGAGATCCAAACGCGTACGGGTCGCGTTGGCGCATGTGCCGCAACGGGCAGCGTATTCGCTTTGGATGCTGCTGCTGCTCACGGTCTTCGCGCTGGGTGGGGTCGGCCCTGCCCGCGCCCAGGCCGAGTTTAGCGTCAAGGCCGCGCAAGCCATTCTGATGGACGCCGATACCGGCGCCATCATGTACCAGCGCAACGCCGACGAAATGATGTACCCGGCCAGCATGAGCAAGCTGATGACGCTGACAGTGCTCTTCAAAGCGCTGAAGGCCGGCGACGTCAAGCTCAGCGATGAGTACTTGATGAGCGAGAACGCATGGCGCAAGGGCGGCGCACCATCCGGCACCTCGGCCATGTTCGTGCCGCTCGGCACGCGCGCCTCCGTGGAGGACTTGATCAAAGGCATTACCGTGCAATCGGGCAATGATGCGGCAATTTCGATTGCGGAAAACATGGCGGGTTCGGAGGATCTGTTTGCGGCGCGCATGACCGAGGAGGCGCGTGCCCTTGGCCTCAGCAAATCCACCTTCAAGAATGCGACCGGCCTCTACCAGCCCGACCACGTCACCACCGCGCGGGAGCTCGCGCTGTTGGCGCGCCACATCATCCAAGTCTACCCCGACTATTACGGCTATTTCGCCGTCAAGGAGTTCCCTTACCGCAAGCACAAGTTCATCAACCGCAACCCACTCCTCAACCTCGTGGCGGGTATCGATGGGCTCAAGACCGGTTTTATCAAGGAGTCGGGCTACGGCATGGTCGCCTCCGCCAAGCAGGACGGCCGACGCCTCATCGCCGTGCTCAACGGCTGCGCTACGGCCGAGGAACGCCGCGACGAGGCGCGCCGGTTGATGGAATGGGGCTTCAAGAATTTCTCCGAGGTCAAGTTGTTCGATGCCGGCGAGGTGATCGGTCACGCCAGGGTCTTGGGCGGCGAGCGCATGTTTGTACCCCTGACGGGCAATGGCGACGTCAATATCTGGCTCGCTCGGACGCCCCCCAATCCGCGGCTCAAGGCACAGATCATCTACAATGGCCCCCTGAAACCGCCGTTGCGCAAGGGTGAACAGGTCGCCAGGTTGCGCGTGACCACGGCCAACGAAAGCACCAACGAGGTGCCGCTCTACGTGGCCGAGGACGTCGGGCGGGCCGGCGTGATGCGCCGCGGACTTGACACGCTCCTGTATTTGGCTACCCGCTGGATTCCCTAGAGGGCCTCTGGGCTCGACGGCAACGCGCAACGCCGCCGGGCTGACCGAGCGCCGGGTAGCAAGTGCGATGGCAGCGGGAAAGTTCATTACTTTCGAGGGTGGCGAAGGCGTCGGTAAATCGACGCAGGCCAAGCTCCTGGTCGCGACCCTCGCCCAGCGCGGGATCGATGCGCTTCTGACGCGCGAACCCGGCGGCTCGCCGTTTGCCGAGCGGGTCAGAGCAATGCTCCTCGATCCCACCACACCGCCGCACGGGGCGCTCGCCGAAGCCTTGTTGTTCTACGCCGCCCGCGCCGACCACCTCCACGCAACCATCGCGCCGCAGCTCGCAGCCGGTGGCTGGGTGGTGTGCGACCGCTTTTCCGATTCGACCCGGGTCTACCAGGGCAGCGCCGGAGGACTGGAGCCGGAGGTGCTCGAGGCGCTCGACCGCCTGGTGGTGAGGGGCCAGCAACCCGACCTCACCGTGGTGCTCGACCTCGATCCCCGCGAGGGTCTTGCCCGCGTCACACGACGGCGTGCGCCCACTCCCAGCCCGGACCTAGCCGATCCGTTCGAGGGGCGCGATCTTTCCTTTCACCAGCGCCTACGCGCCGGCTACTTGGCGCTCGCGCAAGCCGAGCCACAGCGCTGCGTCGTCATCGACGCAACCCTTGCACCCGAGAGCATCGCCGGCGCCGTCTGGCAGGCCGTTGCAGGCCGCCTGCTGGCGGGAGGCGGCTGATGGCGCGCCAACCCGTGGCCCAGGACATCGAGGCAGCCCCCGAGGCCGACCGGCTCGATGGCTTTCCGCATCCACGCGAAACGGTGGCCTTGTTCGGGCACGCCGACGCCGAGCGCACGCTGGCGGAGGCTTTCGCCAGCGGGCAGATGCACCATGCCTGGCTGCTGACGGGACGCTTGGGCATCGGCAAAGCGACCCTGGCCTATCGGCTGGCGCGGCATGCGCTGGCCGAGCCCAGCGAGCGCGATCGGAGCGGCACCACGCTCGCGGTCGCGCCCCAGACGCGCGCCGCGCGCCAGGTGACCGCGCTGTCCCATCCCGCGCTGCTCTTGCTGCGTCGGCCCTATGACGCCAGGGCGAGGCGCTTCACGCAGGCAATACCGGTGGACGAGGTGCGCCGCCTAAAATCGTTTCTGGGACACACCAGCGCGGGCAATGCCTGGCGCGTGGTGCTGATCGATTCCGCCGACGAGCTCAATGTCAATGCAGCCAACGCGGTCTTGAAGTCGTTGGAGGAGCCGCCCGGGCGCACGCTGTTCTTGCTGATTTCGGCAGCCCCGAACGGGCTTTTGCCCACCATCCGCTCGCGCTGCCGCCGCCTGGACCTCGCGGCATTGACCGCCGAGCCCCTGCGCGCGGCGGCGATGGCCGCGCTCGAGGCACGTGGCATGGCCGCGCCCGACCACGACGCCTGGAGCAGGCTCGAAGGGCTGGCGCAGGGGAGTGTGCGCAGGCTGCTGCAACTCGTGGCCGCGGGCGGGCTGGAGCTGAACGCGCGCATCGAGAAGCTGATGGGCTCGCTGCCGCGCCTTGACTGGCAGCTCGCGCACGCGCTCACCGATGAGATGGGATTTGGCGCGCCCGAGCAGCCCTATGAGACGTTTTTCGCGTTGTTTCTCGATCTGCTGGCGCGGCTGGTGCGGGCGCGCACCACCGGGCAAGGTACCCCGGCGGAGGCGACGCTGGCGGCGCGACTGATCGCGCCCGAGCGCCTGCCCGCTTGGGCCGAGTTCTGGCAGCTGGCCGCCCGCGAAAAAGCCGACGCCAGCGAACTCAATCTCGACCGCAAGGCGATGCTCACGGGCCTATTCGCGCGCTTGGAGGCGCTGGCCCGCCCCTGAGGTTGGCGCTTTTTCTGCCGCGTATTGCCGGTGGCACTGGCGGCCTTTTCATGATAGGCCACGCGCGCTTTCTCGACAGTGAAGCACCAAACCATGACGATAGAAGCCTCCACGCTTGCCCTTTGCCCGCGCGCCATGCCGCCGCGGCGGCGCGGCCGAATGCGTTAGAGCTTGGGCGTCCGCGCCGCGGCCGCCGGTCATGGCTGAAGGATTAAACCCAGGGCGGAACCGCGACATGAGCGGGAAACTGCAGTTCTACATCACGACACCGATCTTTTATCCCAACGGCGTGCCGCACATCGGCCATGCCTATACGGCGCTGGCCACGGACGCCATCGCACGCTTCGAACGTCTGGACGATAAGGACGTTTTCTTCCTGACCGGGACCGACGAGCACGGCTTGAAGATGAAGCAGACGGCGCTGGCCGAGGGTCTGACGCCACAGGCCTTGGCCGATCGCAATTCGCAGCGCTTTCGCGAGATGATGACGGCCCTCAACGTCAGCCAGGACGACTTCATCCGCACGACCGAGCCGCGGCATCATCGCGCCAGCGAAGAAATCTGGCGACGCATGGAGAAGGCCGGCGACGTCTACCTTGACAAGTATGCCGGCTGGTATTCGGTGCGCCAGGAAGCCTACTTCGATGAAAAGGAGACCACGCTCGGTAGCGATGGCGTGCGCCGCGAACCGCTGGGTTCACCGGTCGAATGGACCGAGGAGGAAACCTATTTCTTCCGCCTCTCCGCGTTCGCGGACCGGCTGCTCCAGCACTACGAGCGCCATGCCGATTTTATTTTGCCACCCGAGCGCCGCAACGAGGTCGTCAGCTTCGTCAAGAGCGGTCTCAATGATCTGTCGATCTCGCGCAGCTCGCTGGACTGGGGCATCAAAGTTCCCGGGCCGCGCCCGGGCCCCGATCACATCATGTACGTATGGGTCGATGCGCTCACCAACTACATCACGGCGGCCGGCTTTCCCGACACCGGGGCGCCGCGCTGGCGCTACTGGCCGGCGGACGTGCACATTATCGGTAAGGACATCGTGCGCTTCCACGCCGTGTACTGGCCGGCCTTCCTGATGTCGGCTGGCCTGGCGCTGCCCAAGCGCGTCTTCGCCCACGGCTTCCTCTACAATCGTGGAGAGAAGATGTCGAAATCGGTGGGCAACGTGGTCGATCCTTTCGACCTGGTCAAAGGCTACGGTGTCGACCAAGTGCGCTACTTTTTTTTGCGCGAGGCCGCCTTCGGCCAGGACGGCAGCTACAGCCACGAGGCCATCGTCAACCGCATCAACGCCGACCTCGCCAATGACCTCGGCAACCTGGCGCAGCGTTCCCTCGCCATGATTGCCAAGAACTGCGCGGGCACGCTCCCCACCCCCGGCGACTTGAGCCCCGCCGACCGGGCCATCCTCGCGCAAGCCGATGCACTCTATGCCAGGGGGCGTGCCGCCATGGACCGGCAGGGCATCAAGCAGTACCTGGATGCCGTCTGGGCCGTGGTCGCCGACGCCAATCGCTATTTCGCGAGCGAGGAGCCGTGGGCCAAACGCAAGACCGATCCCAAGCGCATGGAGACGATCCTCTACGTGACGGCCGAGGTCGTGCGCCAGGTCGCCATTCTCGCGGCCCCGGTGATGCCGGGCTCGGCCGCCAAGCTGCTCGACAGCCTGGGGCAGGACGCGGGCAAGCGCAGCTTTGCCTGGCTCGGTGAGGCGGGCCGGCTGACGCCGGGCGCCACGCTTGCGCCGCCCGTCGCCGTCTTTCCACGCTATCTCGATCCCGGCGCGGAGGGCACGGCCAAGTCGCCTAAACCACAGAAAACCTGATGCTGGTCGATCATCACTGTCACCTCGACTTCCCCGATTTTGCCGACGAGCTCGAGGCCGTGCTGCAACGCGCGCGGGCGGCCGGCGTCGGCGCCATCGTCAGCATTTCGACGCGTCTGCGGCGCCTTGCCAAGCTGATGGCGATCGCCGAGGCCAACGCTAATGTCTTCTGCTCGGTGGGCACGCATCCGCATTATGCCCATGAGGAGCTGGATATCCCGCTCGAGGAGCTGGTGCGGTTGGCAGCA
>Ga0075425_100002334_pt1 | contig 18984 bp, 14 predicted proteins | sample SoiMethybrSBSTD4_FD_75300 | JGI IMG/M metagenome (GOLD analysis project Ga0075425, IMG submission 75300) | Bulk soil microbial communities from a Populus tree surrounding site in Tennessee, USA - Soil MetaG P. TD hybrid SBSTD4 | ecosystem: Environmental > Terrestrial > Soil > Tree plantation... | reverse complement strand
GGCTGACGATCAGGTAATCGACATTCTCGAGCAGCGGATCGAGAAGAGGATAAGGCTCATCTAGATCCGCGATGACGGGAACGCCCGCCGCGCGCGCCCACTTGGCTGCACCAGTCGCAGCAGCGGTGTCCGCGCCATCAACCAGAAGAGCGCGTGCATTCACGATCCATTCGCGATCAAGTTCTTCTTCCTTTAGCGCCAGCCTGCCGTCCCGACGCCAGAGAACAGTTCTCTCGCCGCGCGGATCGACAAGGATGAACGACTGCGCGCTGGCGCAGCCTTCAACGGTTGTGATGTGCCTCTCGACTCCGGCGCCCGCGAACTCCGCCGCGTGCATCTTCGCCGCGAGATCATCCCCCAGCTTGCCGACGTAACGCGTTCGCAATCCCCACCGTGCACAGGCGACCATCGCGGTCGCAACTTGGCCGCCAGGCTGCATGCTTGCGGAGCGGAACTCGACCTTTGATCCGCAGCTTGGAAATTGGGGAACAAAGATCAGCGTGTCGATGGCGTTCAAGCCCACGCCAACGACATCGACTTGTAGTGAGTTCGTCACTGCTCGATGTAAGTGGGATTGTAACCAGGCCGTCTGCGGCGCTTACTCACTGGTGAAGTAGTCCACCGTGACCGGATTTTCGAAAAGCGAGTAGTCGCGCGTGACCACAGTTATTCCGGTGTCGGTCACGAAATATTTCTGACGGTCGGCCTCGGGATCAAAGCCGATGGTCGTGCCTTCTGGAATGTGCACATCGCGATCGATGATGGCGCGGCGAATGCGGCAGTGGCGTCCAACATTCACATGTGAAAACAAAATACTGGAGTCAACTTCGGTATAGGAATTGACCCGCACATCCGGCGACAAGATGCAATAACGCACCGTCCCGCCCGAGACAATGCAGCCCGCGGAAACAATGGAATCGAGTGCCGTACCCGTTCGGCCCGCCTCTTCGAACACGAACTTGGCCGGCGGATATTGCCGCTGGTGGGTGCGGATGGGCCAGGCTTCATCATACAAATTGAAGACTGGCGAAACCGAAACCACGTCCATGTTGGCTTCGTAAAAGGCTTCCAGAGTTCCCACGTCGCGCCAGTAGAGCGCCTCTTTCTTGTTCTCGTCCACGAAGTCGTACGAGTAGACACGATAATCGTCGACCATTTTGGGCAAAATATCTTTGCCGAAATCATGGGAGGAGTGCTCGTCTTCGGCATCTTTCAACAGAATGGGGATCAGTACGTCGGTGTTGAAAAGATATACGCCCATCGAAGCGGGGACTTTGTCCGGATTTTCCGGCGAACGAAGTTTGGTCACCGTCGGCTTCTCTTCAAAGCCAGTGACGCGGTTGTCGGAATCGACCGCAATCACCCCGAAGCGGTACGTTTCCTCCAGCCCAATCTGGATGGTTGCCAAAGTCACGTCGGCCGCCGAGTCGAGATGCTGCTTGAGCATCAGGCCGTAGTTCATCTTGTAGATGTGGTCGCCGGACAAAATGAGCACGTGTTTAGGCTGTTCCGACCCAATGGAGTAAATGTTCTGATACACAGCGTCTGCCGTGCCCTGGTACCACTGGTCGCTCACCCGCTTCATCGGCGGCAGAACTTCGACGAACTCTCCCATCTCGCGGGCAACGATGTTCCAGCCTTCGCGGATATGGCGATTGAGCGACAGCGCTTTATATTGGGTGAGAATGTAAACCCGGCGCAGGTCGGAGTTGACGCAGTTCGACAGGGTGACGTCGATGATGCGGTAAATGCCGCCGAAGGTAACGGCAGGTTTGGCCCGGTCGCGAGTCAGGGGATAGAGCCGCTCGCCCGCGCCGCCAGCCAGGAGGACTCCGAGGGTGTCTTTCATCTGGCCCCGCAATAATAATAATGGCGCAGGCCGTCCACAGAGCCTGCGCGAGCGTAAATACTAGCACAGGCTTGGCCGACGAACTTTGGACGAGGCTGGCCGGGTATTCACGAAACGATGTTGCCCACCGTGATTCCGTGTTCCACTGGCTTTTGCGGCAAGAATTTTTTATGGCGTACCATTCGGAAGCATGCTTAGTTCTGCGGTTCAACGATACGTCGGATTTCCGACACTCCTGCTGGCCATGGCGTGCCTGACTTTGCCGGTGCAGGGTAAGGTCCTTTCACGCGGGAGCGCAATCAAGTGGCAGCCCGCAAAAATAGTCAACGGGTCGCCGATACTTTTTCAAATCGCGGCCCCGAGTCGGGTGCAAAAGATCTCTGCAACCTGGCTTGGCCATCAATTGAATTTCTTTCGTTCCGGAGACTCCTGGTACTCCCTGGCTGGAGTGCCGGTAGAAACCGCCCCGGGCACTTACGAGTTGAAGCTGACGGAGACCCTTCTCAAAGGCAGTTCGGCGGAAATCACGCGAAAGATAAAGGTCGCGGCCGGCGTATATCCGAAGATCACGGTGTCAGTTGCCAAGAAATATACCGAGCCGAACCCCGAGCAGCTTCGCGACATCAGCGCCGACAAAGAAGTGAAACAGAAGACCTTCTCAACAGAGACAGCGCAGCGGCTTTGGGCAGGAGGGTTCGTTGCTCCGGTTTCCGCCGCCATCTCTGACGTGTTCGGTACCGCGCGGGTCTTCAATCAGGAAGTACAAAGCCGCCATCTTGGCCTGGACTATGGCGTCCCCGCAGGAACGCCCGTACATGCGGTGAATCGTGGGACGGTGATTCTTGCCCGGCAGCTGTATTTCGAGGGGAACTGTGTGGTCATCGATCATGGCCAGGGTCTATTCAGCCTGTATTTACACCTGTCCGAATTCAGGGTGAAAGAGGGAGATCAAATTGAGACAGGACAACTCATCGCTCTAAGCGGTGGCAGCGGCCGTGCCACCGGGCCGCATTTGCATCTGGCCATCCGCTGGCAGGGCGTTTACCTCAATCCGGCGCTGCTTTTGCAGCTGAGCATCCCTGACCAGCAAGTCCCAGAATGATCTTGTTCCGTTTTCGTAACAAAACTCAGATTTATATTTGCGGTGCTGTCCCGGGTGCTACTTTACACGAACTTATCGCCGGGATTGCGTGGGGAAGCGCATTAGTTTTCTTGCCCGGGCGAGAGTTATTGGGAGCTTGGAGGGCCCCCCTGACAAGCTCCCGATATTCTTTTTAGAGTGCAGCCACTCGGGTTTGCAGAGCTGGCTCAGTCTCCAGCAGGACCCCGTCCCGGTAGCTAACTGTCCTGCCGGAAATGGCGGGAACTCTTTCTCCCGGAACCACGATATTGACCAAATTAAGAGGATCAGCGGCGGATATTGTCACCACCTCGCCTGTCGGGAGAAGCTTGCGGGTTGCCCGCAATGACTCGACCGCCACCGGAAGCGCATACTGCTCGCCCAGAAAACCGTCCACGAACCGCCCGCCGCGAATTTCGCCTCTCGCTTCCAGACGGCGGAACGCCGGTTGTAATTCGCGCCATTTGGGGAGATTGCTCTCCCGGGCCAGCACATCGCGAAACACCACGCCGTAGCGTTTCAGCAGCATCCAGCAAGTTGCCTCGACAGAGCGTTCACGCTCCACCGCGGAATCAGTGTGAAGAATGGCCCAGCGTCCTGCAGTGTGGCGGGGACGCGCCACTCGGCCGCTGCCCTGTCCGGCACGGCGTTTGGGATCAATCAGTGAACGAAGATTGTCGAAGCCGTCTGCCGTGACCAGGCCGCCGGCAACCAACTCCCACAGCCCGGTTTCGACTTCGGCCTTGAGCTTCCCGGTAGCGCGCACGATGTCGGCGAAGAAAGATGCCCCGCGCTGCCGCAGATATTCGAAAATTTGTCGGGCCACTGGGCTCAACCCTTGCGACTCACTGATTGATTCATGCGGCTGCATCCAGTCGGCTTCTTCTCGCACAAAAAAAGTAATCGGGGCCACGCTGGTCGGAATCACCCGGCGCCGGCTGTTTCCGTTTGAGGCTTCGAGCGTAGCGGGATGCGGTGAGAGCCGACCCCAGCCGACTGCCCCGGTCAGGCAAAGCTGGTCGAGCCAACTGGGATCGTAACCCGCAATGCGGCGGGCAAGCACCTGGCTCTCCCATGCGTTGGCCGGCACTTCGAATCCTTGCAACTGTCGCAAGATCTCAAGCGTGGCGCGTTCACCCTGCACCTGCGAACCGGGGGCAACATGCTGCCAGCGCAGCAGCCAGCGCATGAACTGTGCAGGCGTTACCGGCTCGATCTGCTTGCGAAGCGTGGCTACAGTCAGCCGATGAATGCGGGCAAGCAGGCGGCGATCGCACCACTCGGTTTCGTGTGACGCGGGCTCGTGTGGCGCGCGTTCGTGTGGCGCGGGCGCCCCCGCCCGCGTTGAACCTGTGAAGTTCCCACGCAGAATCGCCCCACTCGCTTCCATCCGAAGCAGGGCTTTTTCAATTTCGGACGCAGGGATGCCGAGCAGACCGCCCAGTTCGCTGGCCGTAGTCGGGCCTATGTGGCTCATCCAGCCGGTGACGGCGGCAAGAAGTGCATCGCCTGCTGTAATTGCAGCTTGCCTGAGATCGGGTGGAGTGACCTCGAAGATTGCGTCGGGAAAATGCGCCTTAAAGGCTTGGGCGCGCTCGGTTGCGATCCAAAATCGACGTTCGGCCAAACGTGCCGTAAGGGCTCGCTTCTGAGATTCAAGTTGCCGGAACAGTGGCGTCCAAATTGTCGAGCTCCGCTCGACCAGACGGGCGAGAGCCTGCCCGGAGCTCGCCGAAGAGGCGTCCGTCTCCACATGGTTCGGGGTGAATTCGAGCGGCAGTGCAACCAGCGTGTGCAGCACATCGTGCAGTTCGTCCGCGTCGCGCACGTCAGGCCACGCTTCCTGTCGCACTTGCTCAATGGCGGCAGGATCGAGCTTGCCAACTTCTTCCAAAACCGATTCCGGAAGCACTCGCCTCATCTCCACCGCACGGGCGCGCCGTTCTTCAAGCGGAGCATCGTCCAGATAGGCATAGGGATTCGCGTTGAGAATCTCGTGCGAGAACTGTGAGGGAACCGGCGTGTCTACCGCTAGGCAGCGAATGGTTCCAGCCTCAATTCCACGCAACAGATTTCGGACGCCGTCGATATCCATCGCCTCAGTGAGAACATCTTTCATTACTTCTTTCACCAGCGGATGGTCAGGAATCTGAATGTCGCCGACGATGTTCTCCTGGCACGCAGCCACATCCGGAAACACCGACGCCAGTAGATCATCGGATCGAATGCGTTGAATCTGCGGAGGAACTTTCTTGCCACCCTGGAAGCGCAGCAGCGCCAGCGATCGGTTAGCGTCCCACCGCCAGCGCGTAGCGAAAATTGGAGACGCGAGTGCAGCCTGCTCAAGAATCGGCTGAATAGTTTCCGCGTTCAGAAAATGGAAAACATCGCTCAGCGGAAAACTGTGCTGCTCGGCCAGCGCGATATTCAGGCCGTTATCGGTGGCAGCGGCTTGCAATTCGAAATTAAAGCTGCGGCAGAAACGCTTGCGCAGCGCCAGCCCCCAGGCTTTATTGATGCGAGCGCCGAAGGGAGCATGAATCACCAGCTGCATGCCGCCGCCTTCGTCAAAGAAACGCTCTGCGATCACCGTGCTCTGGGTTGGAACATCGCCCAGCACGGCGCGGCCTTCCAGCATGTACTGGATCATCTGGCTTGCGCCAGATTCATCGAGCCCACACTCTTCCGCGAGCCAGGAAATCGTCTCTCCCACCTGCGGTATCTTTGGCGACAGCGCGACCGGAGACACTCCAGGCAGTCGGTCGCTGATCTCTCGACGCAGTTCGGCGACTTGTAAGGAAAGCTCCTGTGTGCGGGCGGGAGCTTCTCCCAGCCAGAACGGCACGCTGGGTGGCGCTCCGTGCGCGTCTTCGACCAGAACTCGGCCGGACTTGCCTTCAACCCGGCGAATTCGCCATGAGGTGTTACCCAGCAGCACGATGTCGCCCGCGTTGCTTTCGACCGCGAAGTCTTCGTCAAGCGTGCCGACAACAATGCCCTCAGGTTCGGCAACTACTGTGAACAGCGCCGTCTCAGGAATTGCCCCTCCGCTGGTGATAGCCGCCAGGCGTGCCCCGCGCCGGGCCCGCAGTCGACGATTCACACGATCGTGGTGTAGATAAGCTCCGTAGCGCCCGCGACGCGACGCGATCCCTTCCGAAAGCATTTCGACAATGGAATCAAAAAGTTCGCGGGAGAGGTTTTTGTAAGGGTAGGCCCGCGTGACCAGCGCAAATAATTCGTCGAGGTCCCACCCCTGCTCGTGTAGTTCGGACATTCCTGTCCGAGGATTAGCAAGGGAGTCGCGCGATTCAGAGGTCGAATCGCTGTCTGCAGGAGCATCCTCCGCCAGTTGAAGTTGCCGGCCCCCAGAGTTCGCGGACAAGAGTGTCCGCGCCACACCAGCATTGCCGCCCCCGGCCGCGCACGTGGCTACAATCTGCTGGGCCAGCACATCGAGTGGAGAGTCCGGGATCATGAGCCGGTCCAGATCTCCCTGGCGGATTGCCCGCACCAGGGCCGCGCATTCCAGCAAATCGTCACGCGTGGTCACGAAGAACCGCCCTTTGGGGACCGCTCCCCTCCAGTGGCCCGAGCGCCCGACTCGTTGCAAACCGACTGCGATCGATCGTGGCGAGCTGATCTGGACCACCAGATCAACCGTGCCAATGTCAATGCCCAGCTCGAGAGAAGCGGTCGCGACCAGGATCCTGATCTGGCCGTCTTTCAGTTTTCTTTCCGCCGCCAGCCGCAGCTTTCGTGACAAACTGCCATGGTGTGCGCCGACATTCTCTTCTCCTATACGCTCGGCCAGATTGTGGGCGACGCGTTCCACCAGCCGCCGGGTGTTTACAAAAACTAAAGTTGAACGGTGCTGTTCCGACAGCTGGACGATTCGGTCGTAAATTTCGTCCCACATCTCATTGCTGGCGATGGGACCAAGCAGCGTGGCAGGAATCTCAACCGCCAGATCGAGTTTCCGTTTATGGCCAACGTTGACGATGACCGGCTCGGGGCGGCCATTTCCTGCAAGAAACTTCGCCACATCCTCAATGGGCTTTTGAGTTGCAGAAAGTCCAATCCGCACTGCGGGGCGATCGGTCAGCGCCTCTAATCGCTCGAGCGACAACGTCAGGTGCGCGCCCCGTTTGTCATCGGCAACCGCGTGGATCTCGTCCACGATCACGGTTTCAACATCGCGCAGAATGGCACGGCTCTTTTCCGCCGTAAGCAGGATGTACAACGACTCGGGAGTGGTGACCAGAATATGCGGTGGACACTTCAGCATGGCCCGGCGCTCGTGCATTAACGTATCGCCTGTGCGGACCGCCGTCCGGATTGCAGGCATCAGCAGCCCGCGTTCACCCGCCATTTGCAGAATTTCGCCGAGAGGAATTTCAAGGTTCTTCTGGATGTCATTCCCCAGCGCCTTGAGGGGTGAGATGTAGAGCACTTCAGTGCGGTCGCGAAGCTCTCCGTTGAGGGCCTTGCGCACCAGCCGATCAATGCAAGCCAGAAATGCCGCCAGGGTTTTGCCCGACCCTGTAGGCGCGGAAATTAGCGTGGTATGGCCGCCGAGAATGTGGGGCCAGCCGAGCTCCTGGGGCTCAGTGGGGGTGCCGAATTTGCGAGTAAACCATTCCGCGACTAAAGGATGGGCCCAGGAGAGAGACTGCATCTAGATATTTTAATCTTGCCAGAACGCTTTCGCAAATTGTTCGCCGCGATAACCCAAAATCATCAGATTGACAATTTTGAGAAGCTCGGTCGGCACGTCAAGATTTTATGGATCCCGCGGAAGTGAGCCAATCGTGTTCACCCCCTTTTGCCTTCCCCGCCTCCTTCTGCGAAACTGGCCCTGCATGGGGCGCATTCAGGTTCTTCCCGATCACGTCGCCAACAAGATTGCGGCGGGTGAAGTTGTCGAGCGTCCTGCCTCGATAGTCAAGGAGCTCCTCGAAAATTCTTTGGACGCCGGTGCGGCGCGCATTAAGCTCCAAGTCGAAGCCGGAGGCAAGAAGCTGATCCAGCTTACTGACGACGGCTGCGGCATGGTCCGCGACGATGCCCTGCTCGCCTTCGAGCGGCATGCCACCTCGAAAATCAAGAGTGCCGAAGACCTGTTGAATATCTCGACCCTGGGTTTTCGCGGCGAGGCCTTGCCCTCGATTGCGTCGGTATCGCGACTGCGATTAGAAACTCGCGCTGCCGACCAGGATGCCGGCACCATCGTCGAGATTGCCGGAGGCAAGATCTTTCGGGTTGAAGAAGCCGGCCTGCCGCCTGGGACTTCGGTCACCATTCGCGACTTGTTTTTCAATACGCCTGCACGCAAGAAATTTCTCAAGGCGGAATCAACCGAGCTTTCGCAAATAGCTTCGCTGGTCACCCATTACGCCCTGGCGCATCCGGAAAAGCATTTTGAACTCCATTCAACCACCAACGCTTTGCTTGTAGCCCCACCGGTTGCCGACTACAGCCAGCGTGTGTATCAGGTCTTCGGCAAAGAGGTTCTCGAGCAACTGATTCCACTGGCCGCTGAATTACCGCTATTGCACGTCGGTCTGCCGCAACCGCCTCCCTGGAGGCGAAAAGAAGAGTATGAAGAGCCTGCCCCAGGCAACTTGCGGGTACATGGATTCGTTTCGAAACCCGAAATCCAGAAGCTGAACCGAAATTCGATTTACACATTCGTGAACGGCCGTCTGATTCGCGACCGCCTGATTCAGCACGCCTTGACTGAGGCTTACCGCAATATTCTTCCGCCCACGGTTTTTCCGGTAGTGCTGCTGTTTCTGGAGATACCGAACGCCGAAGTAGATGTAAATGTTCATCCTTCAAAGACTGAGGTTCGTTTCCGCCAGCAATCTGTGATGCACGACTTCCTGCGCGATTCCGTTCGCGCGGCATTGATGAAGGCGCGCCCGGTGCCGCAATTCGTCACCGAAATTCGGGCGCACCCGACGGCCAGCCCTTCGTTGACACCCGGCGCGCGAGGCGCCGCCGAAGCCGCCGCGAGCTGGCAATTTGGCGCAACCGCTCCGCAGGATTTCAATTTGCAGCCTCCAGCGCAACCGGTCATCGCCGAACAGTTTCACTTCACCGACGGTGTCGCGGTGGAAGCGAACGCCGCCATCCCGGTTGCCCGCTTTCCTCGGCAAGCTTTCGGCGCGCCAGTAGACGCGCAGGACGCAAGCCATTGCGCCCCACCAATCGAGATTGAGCATGAGTCGGTCACGGAGATTCCAAGCCTGTCTTCGCTGAAGCCGCTCGGCCAGCTGCGCGAGTCTTTCATTCTCGCCGTCAATCACGACGGCCTTTGGATCATCGACCAGCATGTCGCGCATGAGCGCGTTCTATTTGAAAGAGTCTTGCATCAGCGCGCGCAGCAACAAGTAGAAAGCCAGCGTCTGCTTATGCCCATAGTCATTGAACTCTCTCCCGCACAGCAGCCGGTTTTTGCTGAACTCTCTGACGAACTGGAGAAGAACGGGTTTGATGCGGAGCCCTTCGGCGCCCGCAGCATTGCCGTCAAAGTTGCTCCCGCTGGAATCCAGGCGGGCGAAGTTGAGCAGATGCTGCACGAGTTGCTGGACCAGTTTTCTCGTGAGGAACAAGCTCTTAATCTCGACCAGATAAGCGGGCGCATAGCCGCCTCCATCGCCTGCCATGCCGCCATCAAGGTCAACATGCCGCTCGAACAAAATAAAATGGAGTGGCTGATTACCGAGCTGGCCAAGACCGAATGCCCCATGTCATGTCCGCACGGCCGGCCCGTAGTTCTGCGATACTCGATGAAGGACATTCAAAGGGCGTTTAAACGGATTTAGTCTCGCCCTCGGCTTAATCCTGTTCGAGTCTGTTCCAGTTCACGATGCCGAGCTTACCTTCTAAGTCGAAACGGCTGTTGCTGGCCACCGGCCTGATCACGGTCGTCCTCGCGTTTTCGAGCGTTTATCTGGTGCACTACTACGGCGAAACCCGGCCAACCGTGGCTCAACCGGACGCCGGGCGAACTCACGCAGCCACAATCCATAGTCGAACTGTTTATCTGACGTCTGGAGAATACGCTCTGGCATTTGGCAGTCATGCCCTCACCATCCTTGCGATGGGCGTTTTGCTGGGTCTGTTACTCAGGTCAAGACCTGGAAAGGACCCGGCGCAAATTTCGCCTTGAAGGTTGTCCGAAACCTAGCGTTCCAGCCAGCTCATGATTCCTGACGAACTCATCCAGCTTCGCCGTGAAAGATGGCACGTGAATGGCAATCCCGTGCGCACCTTCGAGGAGGCTTGCGCATTCGTTGAATCAGTAGGCTTCTGCCTGCTGTACCCGGTTTCTCCGCCGGTGCTTGTGCCGACGTTCGTGGCCGCCTGGTTAGGGTCTGACGAGCAGCTGCCGACCCAGCGCGAGGCTTATAAGGATTCGCGCGCCAGTGACGCTATCGAACTGATGGTCCGCTTACTTCGAGACAAGTCTGCCTTCGAGGCGAACCTCTTCGGCGAGAACAACGCATTTCTCTTGCCGGCTTCTGTGTTTCCCTATTTTTATGCGCTGGTCGGAGAGCGCAATCCGCGCCAGGCACCGCGCCCTGGGCCGAGATCACCATACTCACAGCTCGCTTGTGATGTTTTTCAGATCATCCAGCGCAAGGGCCCAATTTTAAAATCGAACCTGCTCGAGGAGATTGGAAAGGGGATATCCGTCCCAGCCCTCGATCGCGCGCTCGCCGAGCTGTGGTCGAAGTTGCGCATTACCCGGGTCGATTATGACGCGCGTCAGGGCGCTTCATGGGACGTGCTATACCGTTGGGCGCCGGAGGCGGTCTCAGAAGGCGTGAATTGCTCGGTCAACTCGGCGCTCTCTGCGTTGCTTTCGAAGTATCTCGATTGCGTGGTTGCCGCCGATGAAACCGAAATTGAGGCATTCTTTGGAAACTTCGTCGCGCGCTCCCGCGTGCGCGAAGCAATCAACACCTTACTGGCAGCCCGCGAGTTGAGTTTCCTGCCGGTAGGACATCGGTCGTTGATTCAGGTCACGCAGGCACAGCCGGCGCGAAAATCAGGCACGAGCTAGATGAATACCATCCACCAAGGCGAATCCTCGTCGGCCTCAGTCCTTTCACGACCCTGCTCGTAGGACAAACTAGTTAAATAGGTACTCCCTGGCAGCGGACTTACCCCAGTAACTCATCCTAGTTACCTAAATGTGCAGGGGTTTGCAATCGCCGGCACGCGGTGGGCGTCGCTTATGTGCACTTTTATGTTTTATATTCAGCAACTTACGGATTTCAGCACAATGGTTTTGAATCTGCTTTTGTCATTGCACCGCTTTTGTATCGCGGGGTTTGGGGAAAAATGATGCGGACGCTGTTTACGGCAGCTAATCGGGGGTGGAAAAAAGCATTATTGCCAACCCTGACATTCTTGACGGTCACCGTGTTCGGTCTCTTGAGTATTCTTGTAGTCCTGCAGGATCGGACAATCGACGCTCAGGCTGACGTGATTCATCTGGCCATCAAAGAGAGCCGCCGGCTTAGCGTGATTGCCGCGCAACGAGCTCAGCAACCGACCCATTCTTCCCGGAACAAAGCAACCGGGCAGGTCCCGTCTCGACAGGCAGAAGTTCAAGCTCCGTCAACTCAGGTTCCGTTAAATAAGCGTACGTCAGAAATCCCGTCATCCCAGCAAACGCAGCAAGCACGACCCGGCCGGAAGGCGCATAAGTGGAAAAGATCTCCCTTTTCCCGGCCTCCGGCCGAAGTGACCGATCCGTCGGACATGCGAAGGACTTTGTTTTCGATTTAGATTGCGGTTTAGGTTTCCAGCACACCCTGGTTCAGGTGTGCAGGACAGGTGAGGGTAGGGTATGAAAGCTCTAGCAATTTTGTTATTGGCATCGCTGCCCGTTCCCCAGGTTCAGCTTCCCAAAGCTCCGCAACCGCGGAGCCATATTGCCCAGCAGACCCAAGCCACGCCCCGCAAGGGGGGCAAGTGGTACTTCGCTCGCACCGGTCACGCAGTGTACTGCTACGGTCCGGTAATGACGGTGCCAAATGATACCGGCGACCTTGAGCGCGTTGCCACCTTTTGCCGCGGCGATCGCTTGCTCGTGCCATTAAAAGACTAAGCCTGAAAAATCCTGGAAGAAGATCAAGGTTGAGGAAAGCTTTGGTCTAACGCCCACCGGGGCGTGTTCGGGCCGCAGCGCTCGCCAGCCCGTTGGCTTCGGAGTTATGCTCCCGCCGGATATGAGAAATGGAGAACTCTAGCGTGCGTGCCAGCTTTCGGCAGAGCCAGTTCAACGAATACAACCGGGTGCTGCTACAGCGATAGTGGCCCATCATCTGGCGCACCACCACCTCTGAATCGGAGTAGACGTGCAACTTGCTGGCTTTCAGGGCCACAGCGCACTGCAGGGCTTCCAGCAGCGCGATGTATTCCGCCACGTTGTTGTCCTGGCGGCCAATCCATTTGCCAATCGTAATCCGTCCCTGGTCGCAACCTTCGATTACGACCCCAACTCCCGCCGGCCCGGGATTTCCTAACGATCCGCCATCAACGTACGCAACCAGATCAGGCATCGACTGCACTCCTGCTCTCAACACCATGCTTAAGAATCGCATGTACGTCAAGATGGTTGGTTGGTACGCGGCGTGAAGCAATGTAGAGTCGCGAGGTTGGTTGTGGAACGTTCTGTGGAAAAACACGTAGAAATTTATTCGGCGTTCACTAAGCATAAACTTCGCAGCGAATTAGGTAACCGAAAATCCACCGCGAAATTAATTCGACTGCACCAATAGCGGGCGTTGACATTTGCACTCGCCATGTTACCTTTGCTTCGTCGACGGTCGAAAGGGTTGGCGAAAATAAAAAGTTGCCAGTCCGAAGTAGGCTGAGTGACCTGCAAGCTGAGGCAACTCGGCAGGCGGCCAGACCTGAAAAAACCGGCGGACTCTGCGAGGAGCAGCCGGGGTTTGGAACTGCGAAAGCAGTGGTCGCATCAAGGGTCGTGACGGTACATGCATCCACGCTGTCGTCTCCCTCGCAGGAGTTGATGGCTAGAGCATAACCAAAGTCACGGCCCTTTAAATTTTGGCAAACCCTTCCCATCTCTGCAACTTTCCCCAACAACTCATCTCGGCGTTCGTGCTACCCTAGCACCACTTTTTCGCTTGTTTCGGTTATGCAAACCAGTTTTCCCCGACGACGGTCGCTGCTTCTCTGGGCACTGCTCGCACTTGCGATGGTAGCGGTTTCTTATGTCGTTGTTCTCTTCATCGCGGCCGGGTGTGTGTACGTCCCATACCTGGTTTTTATGAGTACAGACGCGGGCCTTCAGAGTGTCGCATTGGCGCTCTGCGGGGTTGCTATTGCGGCCACAATGTTGTGGTCTTTAGTTCCAAGGCCCGACACGTTTGAGGCTCCCGGTCCGACTCTTTACGCCTCCGCTCACCCAAAGCTATTCACTGAACTGGAAAAAATTGCTGCCGCGCTGAACGAACCGATGCCGGACGAGGTGTACCTGATTCCGCAAGCGAACGCCTTCGTTGCTGATCGCGGAGGGACCATGGGGGTTGGGGCGCGGCGGGTGATGGGTATCGGCCTTCCATTGATTGCCGTAATGAATGTGGACGAGTTTCGAGCAGTGCTCGCGCACGAATTCGCTCACTATTACGGCGGCGACACTCGCCTTGGGCCTTGGGTATATAAGACGCGCATGGCGATGGTCCGGGCGATACAGAACATGGCATCAATTGGCTCCTGGATGCGTATTGCCATCGCGGCACTGCTTTATCGAATCGTGCTTTCCATACTTCAGGCGTATTGGAAAGTTTTTTTGCGTGCAACTCAATTGGTGTCGCGCCGACAGGAGTACCGCGCGGACGAACTCGCCTGCTACATCGCTGGTTCAAATTCTCTGACCAGCGGACTGAAGAAAGTCCACACGGCGAACGCAGCCTTCCCTGCGTACTGGAATTCCGAGGTGCTCCCGTTCCTGAACCTGGGTTACCGGCCGCCGATCACTGAAGGGTTCTCGCTTTTCGTGCAAGCGCCCGAAGTTTCGGTGCAACTTGAGCAACTTGCGGATAAGGAAATCAGCCAGCCAAAGACCAGCGCTTACGATTCGCATCCGCCCCTGCGCGACCGCATTGCGGCAGTCAAGTTGTTCGAGGTTGGAAATCAGGGAGCTGGGTCTGAATCGGCCATGAGCTTGTTCGCCGACCTTGTTGGAGAAGAATGGCGTGTTCTGTCATGGAAGAACTCATCCTCTCAGGTGTCAGCCATGAAACCTCTCACATGGCAAGATCTCGCGGTTTCACTGCCACAGATTTGGCGGGACCTGATCCAAAAGAATGCACAATTTCTCGGAGACTTGACTACCGATTTGTTGCCCGATGCGGTGCCGAAGTTGGCAGAGATCGGCTCGCGCATTCCTGATCCGAAGGGAATGCTGTTGACTCCGCAACAGCGGACAACACGCGCGGCCGAGCTGTTCGGTGCGGCACTTGCGCTGGCCGTGTCGGACGCCGGCTGGCCACTTCACATGCAGCCTGGCGAGCGATATTTTGAGGTAGGGATGGAACAGGTCAGCGTAAGGGAACTAATGGGTCGACTGCTGTCCGATAAGATTACACGCGAAGAGTGGGGCGAGCGTTGCAGGACCCTGAAGATATCAGGAGTCCGATTGGTGGTCCCTAAGAATTTGGCTGCTGGGTCCGAATCGGCCTGATTCGAAAAACCGCAGTGTTTTGGCCGCAAAAAAATCCCAGCGTTCTTGCCGCTGGGATTCTTCGTCATTAGGGTTGACTACTGGAGTTCTGGTTCGTGAATCCGATCTAATCTCACTTCGACCGCGCTTTCAACCAGCCCTCAATGTGTGGCCAGGTATTTCGATGTGCAGCACTGCCTGCCATGATCCCGATATGCCCGCCGGGAATGCTGAACAGTTCTTTGTCGCGGCTGCTTACTTTCTCCATGAGAGTCCGCGACTGGCACGGCGGAGTAATGTGGTCCCCCTCGGCAATGACCGTCAGCAGATTGGCGCGAATCCGGCCAAGGTGCACCAATTCGCCCCGCAGCAGCCACTCGTTCCGGATCAGCCGGTTGTGCCGGTAGAGATCGACGATAAGCTGCCGGAACGCGCCGCCGGCGAGCGGGATATTGTCCGTCACCCAGGTGTTCATCGCCTTCCATGCTTCAACCACCTGCGGGTTCTCGATATTGTCCCAGAGCTTCAGGTAATTAAGCACGTAATTGTCCACGGGTTTCAACGCCCTGGCTCCATAATCAATCAGTTCGCCGGGCATGTTTCCGAATGCGGCCAGGACCTTGTCGACGTCGAAGAATTTCTCATCAACCCAGCGGGCGAATGTGATTCCCTGCTTGTCGCCGTAATCGAGCGGAGCCGTCAGCAGGGCCAGGTTCCTAAGGCCATCATCAGGACGCAGCGCGGAATACGCCGTGGCCAGAATGGCGCCGATGCACCAGCCCAGCATGCTGAATTCTTCGCTGCCCGAAACCTGCTTCATTTTGCGAATCGCCCGAGGCATGTAATCGAGCACGTAGTCGTCGAACTTCAGACCTTTGTCTTCGGGGCCAGGCTCGCCCCAATCGAGCAGGTACAAGTCGTAGCCGTTCTGCAGCATGAACTCGACAAAGCTGTGCCCGGGACGCAGATCGAGAATGTAAGGCCGGTTCATCAATGCGAAGACCATGATGAGCGGCACGGGATGGCGTTTCTCGGCTGGAACGACGGGAATATATCTCCAGAGTTTTGCCTTGTTCAGCGTCCAAATACATTCTTTGGGCGTCTGAGCAATGGCGCTCCGGGTCTTGACCGCGTGAGCGAATTCGCTCATTTTCTCGGGCAGGACTGCAAGCTCGTTGATGACAGCAGCAGCCGGTTCCATGGCTATTTCGCCCCTTTCCTCTTACTCCTTCTCGCGGGGGCCGGTGTCGCCGTCCTCGCCGCGATCGGTTTTGCCAGCAGCTTTTCAATGCGATCGAGCCCGGCATCCAGATCGTCGAGCTTCAGTTCGATATGAGTGATGCGTTCGGCGAGGCTGACGAAATCGGCACGTGAAGGCATACTGAGTTGTTGAAGGGTTTGCAGCATCGACTTTTCGACCGCCTCACGAAACGGAGATGAAGCTGAAAGATAAGTGTCGAGCAGCATCCCGGTCGCCTTGGCGTACGCGTCGGTGTTGACGGTTTCGACCATCGATTTTGCCCAGGCGTCAAGATAGTTGTCGCGCATCTCGCGAAATGCGCCCATCGGATCGTAGTCTTTTCCGTTTGTAGATTGCTTCTCCGCCATGTGAACTCCTTTTCGGCCAGAGTCGGGTGACAGCCCCGGAGGTCAGCCGGGGCGAAGTCCACCACGTAAAACGGGAGGCCCCGGGCTGTCTACCAAATTGCAGTATAGGCCGGCTAGGCGGCTGCAGCATGTTTCATTGGCTTGGACGCGATGTCGAGGATGACCTTCTGCGTCTCGATCAGCGCATCAATGCCGTTCTCGAACGCCTCGGCTCCGGGCGTCATGAATTGAAACTGCTTCTTGGCTGATTCATACGCCTTCTTTTGCTGCTCTGCAAAATGGTCGAGGGTCTTCTTGTGCAACGCAACCGAGTGATCTACCGTCTGCTGAAACACCGTGGTCGCACTCTCCACAATGTTTTCAGCCGACATGCCGCGGTCCCTGGCGATGCTGAATAATGCTTCGCTTTGCTCCATGGCGAGATTGATCATCCCCTTTTCGGTCTCGACAAAACGATCAAACGTCTGGCCAAAGAGATCAAACATGAAGAGCCCCGGTGTGTTAGGGACAGTGTCAAATACTTTCTTCCAGGCGTTCATCACTTCCGCGGTCTGGTCAGCGGCCACTTCAAGCGCTTTTTTCTGCAGTTCGGCTACGCGCTCGACGTTCTTCTTATAGAGAGGCAGAAAGGTTTCAGCGACTTCGGCCTTCCCGGCTTTGGTTGACTTATGAGTGGCAGTCATGTTCTTCTCCTTTCAGGAAAGAATGCCTGCTGCTGCAACATATGCTGCAGTGCAGCATAGATTCATCATACGCCACGGCCCCAATGTGTCAAGCAAAAAATGAGAGCACATGACAGAGCGTAAAACCATAATCATTAAGAAGTACGAGAACCGGCGGCTCTATGACGCGACCAACAGCCGCTACATAAATCTGGACGAAATTGCGCGCCTGGTGAAAGCCGGCCGCGAGGTCCAGGTGGTCGACGCCGCCACCGGAGACGACATCACCCGCGTGGTGCTGACCCAGATCATCATGGAGGACGCTAAAGAACCCGGCTCGACCTTTCCTCTCGACATCTTGCGGCAAATGGTGATCGCGTCCGGCCGGGCCACGCAGGAAAGCGCCCTGCAATACATGAAAACCATGTTCGACATGTATCAGAATGCGTATCGCGCTATGGCTCCGCCGTTGAGCCAGTTCGATTTCATGCGGTCCGGCCCACGGCAGTCCGCCGGCCCCCCAACCCAGACTTCAGCGGCGGAGGCGCCGGGTGCGGAAGTTGATGAACTGAAACAACGGGTCGCAGAATTGGAATCCCTGGTCTCCAGAGTCGGAGCGGTCAGGAAACCGCGCAAGCGCGCCTCGCGTGCGCCTCGCAAACGGCGCACTTCCTAAAGAGCCTTGAGGCTTTGTCGCCTTGTCATTCGCAGTGGCCTATCTCTGGAAACTCCAGTCCAATGAATGACGAAGTGATTGCGCTCACAGGGCCTGTGCGTGCCTAATGTCACGCAGATCTGTGACCTGGCGCACAACCCACCGGCACGCCAGCGGGTACCCTTTACCTTGCCAATGGTTTTGGATAAGCACCGGAGACTCTGGGCTTGCCAACAGGAAAGGATTCTCCCATGTTCAACGAGATCACGCGATCGAGACCGGAACGAAATAATCCCAAGCCGATGATCACGTCATATGATTCAGGCTATGAACACAGCTTTGAGCATTACGTCGATGTCCGTGGGTTGGTGGACGAAGCCCACGAAGAGTGGCTGAAACCCGCGCCAGATGCGGAGCCAACGCTCTTAGCATTGGCATCGTAGGGTTCCTGATGCTCATCGCACAGCCGTAGGGACAGACGTGAGTGGCCTCTGAGCTTTGCCTCGCAGTGCGAGTTAGAAGTGGAATCCGCCGCCGCAAATGAGCACCTCTCCGGTAACGTAATCCGATAACGGAGAGCAGAAAAACAGGACTGCACCCGCAGCTTCCTCCGGAGTCCCCAAGCGCCCCAGCGCGCACGAATGTTTCGCCGCTTCGAGCATAGACGGCTGCACGCCAATTCGGATCTGATGGCCATGCATCTCCATGCTTGCGTCTTGCGAAGTTAGCGCCTGCGTCAACCTGGTTTCAATCAGTCCGAAACCCACTGCGTTTACATTGACGTTGTAGCGGCCCCATTCCTTGGCCATGGTCTTAGTCAATCCAATCACGCCGGCTTTGCCGGAACTGTATCCCGCCTGCCCGGGATTACCATCCGTTCCTGCTATTGACGTGATATTCACGACTTTCCGCATGGTGCGCTTACCGGCGGCCATTTCCGCCTTGGCGGTTTCGCGAATGTAGGCCGACGCTGCGCGCATTATCCGAAAAGGCGTGACCAGGTGGATTTCGAGCATGGCTTGAAATTGCTCGTCTGTGGTTTTTTGAATTACGCTGTCCCAGCTATACCCGGCGTTATTGACGACGATGTCCAGAGACCCCAGCGCGTCGAGCGTTCCTTGAATGAGCTTGTCGGGGAAGGCGGAATCCGTGAGGTCGCCGGCCAGGTGATGCACGTTGGGATGGCCTGAAAGCCGGAGCAGGCATTCCGTTTCTTGCAGCGCTTCCTGATCGAGGTCATTGATCATCACCACGGCGCCGGCATGTGCCAGCCTGGTCGCAATGGCGCGCCCAATTCCGCGGCCCGACCCGGTAACCAGGGCCGATCTTCCTTTGAGTGTGAAGGACATGGTCAGCACCTCCGCGAGGGACTGCCCTGCA